>Ga0315914_1002246_pt1 | contig 29563 bp, 28 predicted proteins | sample MpolenodulesMG_FD_203920 | JGI IMG/M metagenome (GOLD analysis project Ga0315914, IMG submission 203920) | Medicago polymorpha root nodule microbial communities from Los Angeles, California, United States - elongated nodules | ecosystem: Host-associated > Plants > Roots > Nodule | place: USA...
GATGACATTTAGGGATTAGAGATTCAAATTGGGGATATTGATTTTTGGTTCAGGGACTAAAGTGACCATTTTCTACTTTCACTTTAGTCCATGTGACATACTTAACAGAATTATTTAACGTCAGGGACTAAAGTGATAACGGAAGTGCAGAATCAAGGACTTGTTTGTATTTAATTCTGAGTCAGAGACCTATGTGATAGCGAGGTGCAGAGTCAGGGACTAAAGTGACTATTTGCTCATTGCTGGTTTGCAAGTTAAGTAAAGCACTTTATGTTTTGATTTATATGTATGAGCAATTCCATGAGGTTAGGTGCTGAAAATGGCTTATTTTGAGCTAAAAAATTGTTTTCTGTCACAGTGTAATCGGTTACACTCATGCTGTAACCAGTTACACACATCCCTGTTGCTGGAAAACGCATTTTTATACCGTGTAATTGGTTACACTCATGTGGTAATCGGTTACACCCTTCCAGAAATGTCAAAAATGGCTAAAAACGTCCAATTTCCGTACCGTTTACTTCCAAAATAATTATAGGGTTGCTTTATACTTTTTTAAAGATATTTTTAAAGGCAAACCACCAATTAGACATACACATAGCTTGTAATGTAATTCAAGAGTGCATTATACGTTTGTTATATATATATATATATATATATATATATATATATATATATATATATATATTCCGGGTAGATTTCTAACTTTTAGAAACGAGGACTTATCATAGAAGAACTCAACTTAGATAGTCGAGGCCAGTTATAATCAAAAATGAATCAAAGACATACTCAGACAAGTATGTAAAAGTATAAGTCTTATGTTCAAAATACGGATATTAGATATATGTTCCATAATGATATACAAATATATAAATATATCAGTATATAGAAACACCTCTCACTTTCTAGGTGCTTTCTCTCAAAACATTGATTATGCCTCTTCTATTGAAGCTGAATTTAGTGCTTGCATGTATGCTATTGAAAGAGTTTTTGAGATGCTTTTGGTTGATATTTGGATGGAAACGGAGTCTCTAATAGTGTTCAAGGCTTTCTCAGAATATGTTGGGCTCCCTTGGAGAATGATCAACAGGTGGAAGAATTGCATGCATTTTTTGAGTAGCATAAAAAGTAGGTACTCTCATGTGCTTAGAGAAGACAATATGGTAGCAGATGCATTAATTGGCCAAGAATGCTCAAGGGCTAGCTCCTCATTCCATTCAATGGCGGGACACTCCCCCCTCTTTTGTTTCCTCGCTTCTCACTAGAGATAGTTTAGGTTTACCTTTCTCTAGAACTCTTATAGACTAAGCTTGTAAGTGGTTGATTTTTACTTGATAAAAAATATATATAATTGAACCACATCTTCCATTCAATCCATGGTAAATATCACAATTTAATATTTATATTATTATTACTATTATTATTTGGTCAATTAAATCTATTGTAATTTAATAAATTAAGGGGTCGTTTGTTTCATGTTGTTTTTTCTATTTTTAGAAAAGAATATAAGGGTTGTTTGTCATAGATTTTAAAAAAAATTATTTTTCTTTGTATTAATAAAAATGGATTTTTAGAATTTACTCAAAATATTAGAAGTGATATCATATTCATTTGACATAAGTTAAAAATGAGATTTGGACATTCTCTAACTTAAATATTCATCGTTAGAGATTCTACACAGTAAAAATCATATATATTTTTTGAAAATGCATCTTTCAAAAATGATTTTTATATGAAAAGCTATTTGAAATAGCTTTTTTTTAGATATTTTTTCAAAATTTTAGTATAAAAAAAAATAATAACAGAATGATGAAATACTTTGAATTATATTTTAAGATAGGCTATTCATATGAATTTTTCAATCGACAATTTCCTTAAAAATTTCTTTGTTAAAAAATGTAGCAAAAAGATATTACACTATAAAAATTCCTTTTAGAATAAGCTATAGCAAACGAGCCCATATTTTCTTATAAAAAAAGCACTTTTATCATTTTTAAGTGTTTGTTTAGGATATTTAAAAAAACCATTTTATAAAAATATATTTTTACTCTAAAATCTAAAGCTATTAGGATCAGCTTTTTCCAAAATCTAATTTTTTAAAAATATGGAGTTAACACATGAACTAGCTAACAATATTTTTTATTTTTTTTTTAGTAAAAAACCACAAATAGCTTCAGATTTGTTTTAAATCTCTTGATTTTTTGAACACAAAATATATTTTTTTAAAGCTAAGCAAACACACCCTAAATGTTGAATATTTTGTGTGTTTCAAACGTAATTTCACACCTTTCATATTATATTTATTATTATTATTATTATTATTAAAATTAATATTAAATATGTTTTTGGTCCCTATAAATATACCATTTTTTCGTTTTAGTCTATATAAAATTTTCCTTCAACTTTTAGTCCCTATAAAATTTTCAATCACTACATTTGGACCCTATTTTTAAGTTAACTTTTGCATTTTTTAATGAAATTGTGCAGAAATGTGTAGAATATTGTAAAAAGAATTCCAAAAACGAAAGTAGAATTTTTTAACAAAACATAAGTTAAATATGATTTTTTAACCTTAAAAAATATAAAAATTCATATTAAATTCATGTTTCGTTAAAAAATTCTAATTGTTTTTAGGATAGATTCTTATAATATTATGAATTTTTCTGCAAAATTTTATTCAAAAATACGAATTTTACATATGAGTTTCCTTTAAAGGAGGGACCAAAAGTGAAGATGGAAAATTTTATAGGGACTAAAAGTTGAAGAAATTTTTTAGAGGGACTAAAACAAAAAGATGATATATTTATAGGGACCAAAAACATATTTAACCCTTATTATTATTATTATTATTTTGAAAAGGCCAAAAAGCACGTTGTTATATTAACAAACCAAAACAAAACACCTCACCACAAGGTGTACTGAAAAAAGCTTGTCACGAAGACAAAGTACAACCACAATACAAGAGCAAAATGAAAAGAAAAACCAAAACAGAGGCTAGGTAACTGCAATGAAACAATAAAGAAGATTTAGCCTCCATAATTGGTAATCCAAATATAAAAAAAAAATTTGATTTAAACCACCAATAACACTGAAGCTTCACCCTTTCATAAAGGCTATTTCCAAATATTCCAAGAAATAGAAAGTGAAATAGCATTTAGAGAGTTTCGAACGTTAAATGAAAAACCCTTATTATTATTATTATTATTATTATTATTATTATTATTATTATTATTATTATTATTATTATTATTATTATTATTATTATTATTATTATTATTATTATTATTATTACTATTACTATTATTATTATTATTATTATATATTCCATCGAGGTGATTCAAGTTAAAATATGTTGGACATAAAATGTCGGTACCTTTTCCAAGGTGTATTTTCCGGTGACAACTATATTTTCTTCACACATAAGACTCAAGTCTCAAACTTTCACATTTTTGTTTTGATTCGGAAAACAAAGTATTTTTTTGTCCACACATGATCAATTATAGTTTTTTGAGTCCCTCGTATCGCTCGAGTCATTATCATGTCCACATATATATTATACATAATTGTCACTCATATTTAATATATATATTCAAGCAACACATGTAATTAAGAATTTATGTAAAAATAAAGGTAATTAATACTTAATTTAATAATAACCCACTTGTGTTGACTTGAGACCTTTGACTATATTTCTCCTCGAGGGCACATGTTCAATTCTCCCCGGTGTCAATATCGGTGTGTTTTAGCTTCTTCAAACAAAAAAAATAAGAATTCATTTTTTTTTTGGTTTTACAAGGCTAATCAAAACAAAAACAGCAAAAAGAAAAGGACAAGAAACAAACAACTAATCTCTAGAAAAGAAAGTTCCTTTTACATATATTAATATGAATAAATTTAAATTTAAATTGTAAATAACCCTTTGCATATACAACTAAAAATATGTAAGTATATTCGGTAAAGATAAAAAAAATCTTCATATAAATAGAAAAAAAGATTTCCCTGTAAGCATAATTTAGTTGGCAAGTAGAATACATTGCATTTTTTTTTCACCGTAAGCATAATTTCTTCTAGCCAATAGGCTATTTGACAAAAAAAAAATTCGAATTACTTACCTTTTGATGTATTCTCATTGTTTTTTTCTTTTCAGGATGTATATTTTCATCCGTTCTTATCACATATTAGAACAAATCAACTTGATAAAAAAAAAATATGTATCCTAAGTCTTATCCTAAATCTTAATTGTGCAAATTTTAATATAATTTATCAATCTTGTATAAAAAATTTATGGGTTTTTAAAATTTTCCTTCTATATCTTAATATAAACAAGGAAATGTAAAAATGATTTAACTTTTACCAATTTTAAAAAATAAGATGATAAGAACAAAAACTAACATGTAAGATATTTTCTTATTACTGTACTTAAAAGGTTTTGTTTTGTATCAATTTAGTGTTAAGAGTTTGATCATGTAATCATAAAACTTAAAAGGTTTTGTTTTGTATCAATTTAGTGTTAAAAGTTTGATCATGCAATCATAAAAAATAGTTCAAATTTCATATGAGACAAACTAAAAAACACTGTTTTCACAAACTTTACCCCCAACTTTTCTCTCCTAATCACGCGATTCGTGCTTGGGCAATAGCTCTTAGGAGACAGGTTGAGGGAAAGAGAGAGGTGCAATAGAGATAAAGAGATGGAAAAGATGGTGGTTATGAGTGATGAGAAACAAGATTTTATCAACAAGTTTCCAAATGATGTCTTAACCTTCATCCTTTCTATACTTCAGGTTGACGAAGCTGTGAGATGCAACATCCTCTAAAAAAGATGGGTAGGTATTTGGAAACAAGCTCATCATATTGAATTCAATGAAAAACACATGATCAAACCCATGACTCAACTCATACACAAAGGTTATTTTGATCTCTCTCCATATATTAAAAAAGGAGTTTATAAATATGGTATTCAAATCTTTCAATTGATGTATCGTCACTCAGGTGAGTTATCTAGTTTTTTATTTCATTATTTTAAAAAGAATCTTTCAATCAGGTAAGTGAATGCTTTGATTAATTTTTGGTTACAAAAAAGAAGTCGCTGAAAAACCTAAGCCTTGAATGTATAATTGACTACGTATTATAATACAATTACATTCTGTATACTTTGCAATTGCTATCAACTATAACTTTTTAGCTATGTCTTGATATTTTTGTTGAATTAACAAAGTCATATCAAAGCAATGTCATTAATGGTGGTGGTGGTGGTTTGGTTTTGATCTTTTTGTGTTGGTGGTGGAGTTTAATTTTGTTAGGACCTCTGTTGTCAAAGCGGAAAAGCGGTATGGCCCACCCGAAAAATTGACGCGGCGCGGAATGCGGACTTGTATCGGGCGCTATTTCAATAACGCGAACACTAATACTAAAAAATATCTTATTATCTAAGGAGTAAGAAAGTATGAAATATATTTATATATATATATATATATATAATATTAACATAAATGAAAAGTTAAAGATAATTGATTGGTTTTGTTTTACAAAATAATTAGTTTACTTTTATTTTTACTAAATATTTAATTGATTTTTAGTATTAATATAAATAAAAAATGTAATTATTATAAATATTTAGTGTTAATACCATTGTGCATACTTTTTTTTATAAAAATAAAAAAGAAGAATGTCCAAGTATTTAGATCAAGTTTCAAGCCCTATTATGACCCAAAGAAAATGATCAAAAATTAAGACCCAATATTTAGATCTCAGCCCAGCCCAATAAGGTAATATAAGAGTGGCTCATCTAATTATACAAACCTAGTTTTTTGTAGCCGCCACCTTGTTTGTTCTTCTTCATCTATCTTTAGTCAATGAAACACAACAGAGAGCAAGCATAAACCACCAGATCTGTAGAATCCATCTTCACTCACAGATTTTTCCTCTTTCTTTCAACTTTCCTCTTTCATTTCTTATCTGTTTTCTTCTTTTTTACCAGAAAAAGGATGAAGCGGACACTTTAAGTGAAGAACTTTCAAGTATTTTACACAAAACCCATGTAACGCCCGCTTTGACCTTCTATTGACCCGCACCACTCCATCCAAACTCGCCCGCTTTGAGATCTATCTCCAAAAAGTCCGCTCTGTCGCAATCTATGGCAGTTTGGCTGTTTTGTCCGTGATAGCACCGGTAGCGACCGCTATTGACAACAAAGGTTAGGAATATTTTGATCACCTTTCTTTGGTCGTTAATTTTTCTTTGCACAATTGATTCTTCCTCTTTTATTAATATGTTGTAATTCAAAACAGAAAAAATATCTTAAAAAAAGATCCTTATGACATTTAATTTGAGTCATCTCACTTATATGTTGTTCAACTTCAACTTTTCATTCATTTTGGAACTTTTGACACTATAAAATTTTATGGGCTCTAGAGAACACACCATTAATATGGCCAAAGAGGAGATAATTAAAAGAGTTATAAAATCATCGCAATCTCCTATCTCTTTCTCTATACTACTAATTCTTCTACTGGAGAAGGAGAAACAAGTGGAAGAGCATGATGCAATGTGTATGCATGCAAAACATGTAACAAAACTTTCACTTCTTTTCATTGCAAAAGAAAAGAAAAATAAATGTGGAACGGGTCCTTCATGAAAACCTCTCAACGGTACAAAACCCATGATTTGAAAATATTGAAGTGTTATGTCAAATGTTGATGTTAACTAAGTGAGTGGTTGTTTTTTGTTTGTTATGAAAGTGACAGATTGTTTTGTCACGTCCATAATAAATAAAAAACAACCACTCAATTAGTTAACATCAATATTTGACAAAATTTTAATATTTTCAAATCATGGGTTTGGTACCGTTGAAAGGGGTTCATGAAGAACCCATTCCACATTTCTTTTTCTTTTGTTTTGCGGTGAAATGAAGTGAAAGTTTTGTTGCATGTTTTGCATGCATACACATTGCAGCGTGCTGTTCCACTTGTTCCTCCTTCTCTAGTAGAAGAATTAATAGTGATAGAGAAAGGGATAGGAGATTGTGGTGGCTTTATAACTCTTTATATTATCTCCCCTTTGGCCGTATTAATGGTGTGTTCTCTAGAGCCCATAAAATTTTATAGTCAAAAGTTCCGAAATGAATGAAATGTTAAAGTTGAACAACATATAAGTGAGAAGACTCAAATTAAATGTCTTAAATATCTTTTTTAAAGATTTTTTTTTTGAATTACAACATCTTTATAAAAGAGTAAGAATCAAATGTGCGAAGAAAAAATATTGGCCAAAGAAAGGTGATCAAAATAGTCTGAACAAAATAAAACTCCACCACCAACATAAAAACATCAAAACCAAAATAGTCTGAAGTTTGTATGCATAAGAGGATTTAGAGGTAAAGAGCAAAGAAGTGAAATTTGCAAAATACCTCATAACAAGAGCCACCATGATGAAGAGGATTACTATAATTTGTAATGATTCAACAGAAGCAGCTGAAAACTTGTTGTCGGTACCAAAAGCTTCTAGTGATCTTTGAATCAATTTGAAGCTTAATGCAAATAATAATATGTGAGCCTTTTTTGTATTGTTCCTTCCCTTGTCTGTTGGGTTAACTTTTTTTGTTGCGGATTTTAACTTTTGTATGGTTTGGATGCTTATTTTTGTTGTAGTGTTCTTAGATTGGGACTCAGACTCTTTGAGTGGTGTTTGGCCTTGTCTAGCCGTGCTACCTCTTTGTAATGGATTAAAGTACTCATTGTACTATGTTTGAATATATTTGTTTTTGTATGATTTAAACGCTTAAGCCACATTCTTGTTGTAGAGTATCTTGATATTGTAAGTCAAATGCTTGTTTGTAAGGAGTAAGGCACATTAGTATGTGATCTTAACGATCTTATTTGTAAGGAGTAAGTCAAATTAGTATGTGATCTTATCGAATTTGGTGAGACCTAGAAGACAGCAAACCTTTTGGAGGAGAGATAAAATGTTGAAGGAGCTTGACCCATTACAAACATTGTGGCTGGTTTATTACCCTCATTAGAACTATCACAAACGAACTTTATCTTTCTGAAGGGTCATTACTCTTGTGCGGACTAGGACGATTCCATACTATGGTCCCCCTTGAAACACAAGATATGATTATGTGTCCTTTGCCGCTAGAGTAGTAGGGTCATTATTATTATTATTATTATTATTAGATAGGGCATTGATGATATACGGGCTAGGTTTCCAAAATAATCTTAATAATACAAATGCAATGCAATCTGCAACCCAACCCTAACACAACCCTAGCTTCCAATCCCGCCCTTTTTACCGGAATGCCCTTACTGGGCGATAGACATTGGGACGGTGGTTTTGATCATGGCCATGTGTGCAATGGTTTGGGGAGGTGAGGTGCTGCATTTGTAACTGGCACACGTGTTGTGTTTTGTTTGGTATGTGTTGTTTTAAATAGAGACCTTGCATGCTCATTTCTTCACACAACATACAATCTATTGCTATCTCTAACTAAGACAATATGGCTTCATTGGAGAATTACGTAATGTATGCCAAGGATAGAAGGGCTGCAGCTGAATTGGTGTCAGCCAAAGGTGTGGTTTAGTTAATAACATCATACACTATCTTTAATTAATGAGATTGTATGTTCTCTTTTGTTTGTTGGTTGTTTGTATTTAAGTGTATCTGTTTTGATTGTGCTCATTGTGTTGTTGGTTCAACAGTTGAAGGTAATGCTGGGCCAGAGATTGATAAGAAAGTTAGAGAGGATCTGGTTAACATGAGAACCGTTCACATGGAGTATGACATATTCAGTGTAAGTACTATGTAAATTATTTGTTGTTTGTGTGTTTTTTCAGGATGGTTGTGTCTATTGTTGCATGATAATTGAATCTGGTTATGTATTGTACAGAGAAAGGGACGCCTGCCTGCCTACTTTGCAAGGGTGTTTGGACTCCAAGTTGCTCCATATGTGATGCTACGTGATCCAAATGGGAATGAGGTTGAGGTGGCTATCATGAAGAAAAATGGCAGGGTTTATTTCCATGAAGGATGGGATTTTCTGAAGAGTTATTATGGGATTTCCCTTTGTGGTTGGGTAACACTCACTTATGCGAACTGGCATCTTTTTCTGATGGAGATTAGAAATCTGCAGGGTGTGGAGTTGGCTTATCCTCGACACACTCCACCAAAGAGATTGGTGTTGCAGGATGAACGAGCACGTGCCTACCGGCATTCAACTGTGAGGAATGGTGAAGGTGCTTTTGTCCTGCCCAACAACTTCTATCATACAATTGTCAAAGTGTTGACAACTTCTGACATAAGCTCTGGGATGTTGGTTAGTGGATTTTACATTTAAACAGAGTTTGTTTTCTTTCTTTTGTTATGTTGCATTTACCATATATATCTTCCTTTTGCATTGAATCAGAAACTGGGATGGTTGGGGTTTTGTCAACATGCATTCCCTGCTGAGAGGACTGAACTTACATTTATTGATTACCTTGGCTATACTTGGAAGATTGTAATGGAGTTCTGTCAAGATGCGGCTTTGTCCTGTGTTTTCTCTGGTGAGTGGAAGATGCTTTGCCGGGCCCGTAGATTGGTTGAGGGTATGAAGATTAAACTGGGTGTCACAAATGCAGCTAACAACAATGCTGTTTACATGTGCGCTCCGCCAATGTTGGTTATTCGAACAAGGATGACTGCTGCTGGAGATTTATCTGAAGATGGCTCAAGTTATCACGTTGAGCAGTACTTCTGGACCAATTAGTAGTGTTTTGTGTTGTCAGTTATGTAATCTAATGTTTGCATGCTTTAGGCTAACTTATCTGTGAGTGTGATGTTATTTTATGTCTTTTGGGGTCCTGTTGGGGTGCTAGACTGTGTCTTTCTAATAGACATTTGTAATGTTGATCTTTGTATTCCATCCTATAACTCGTGTCATACTCTTCGTTTGATGGTTTGTTGATGGTGTTTATGTAATGAAGCTAATTGATGGTGTTTATTTCCTTGCATGCATCTTTCAGCCTTTGCTTCATCTATGTTTTACGTTTCAGTGTTTACCCATTCATAGCCCAAAAAATTGGTAGTGATATATTTAATAAAAGGGTGCAATTTCGTATTTTAGAAAAAGATAGATCATAGATTAATAAGTTTAAATTGGTAATGGCATATTATTCAATGGAGTTGGTTGGTTTTATTCAAGATTGGATTAGTTTAATTAATAAGTTTAAATTGGTAATAATATATTATTCAATGGAGTTGGTTGGTTTTATTCAAGATTGGCTGAGTTTAGGGATTTTGTATAATGATTATAGTTTGTATGTAGTTTGCTCATGCCATAGACCCAAGTTCCCTGAGTCAAAAATCATTGATAGATGGACCATGATGAGTGATGTCATGGTTAAAGTCATGATTGTTTATATTTTGGCCAATTGTTCACTATTTCTACTGTGAACTGCGTGCATTATTCATGATTAATGTCTGCAAGATGGTTGAGGATTTGTTCTCTAATGGTATAATATGGTGGGTTTGACCGGGTTTTATAGGTTGACCCAACCCATGAACACCCCTACTAATTATTATAAATACAATGTGGGAGAGTATAAATTGGAGAGATACATTCAGCATTAGTTAGAAGGTGAAATGTAGAAAAACAAATTAAAATTACATTGAAAACTAAAATCGACACTTAGTTTAGGACAAATTATTTTGTCCCGATGGTATAATGTGGTGCAAATATATCTAAGAAAGGAAAATTTAAAAAAAGCCTACTCTACAAGTAAAGGTTCTTTAAGATGACTGGATCATTGACTGAGGATTTGTTCTCTAATGGTATAATATGATGGGTTTGACCGGGTTTTATGGGTTGACCCAACCCATGAACACCCCTACTAATTATTATAAATACAATGTGGGAGAGTATAAACTGGAGTGATGCATGCAACATTAGTTAGAAGGTGAAATATAGAAAAACAAATTAAAATTACATTGAAAACTAAGATCGACACTTAGTTTAGGATAAATTATTTTCTCCCGATGGTATAATGTGGTGCAAATATATCTAAGAATGGAAAATTTTAAAAAAGCTTACTCTACAATGGTGGTAAAGGTTCTCTGAGATGACTGGATCATTTCACATACTTTTTTTTTTGTGTGTTAATTATCATTGACCAATGAATTTCATTCAATATAGTGTATTTTTCTTTCCCCTACATGCACATGGACATTTTAGAGTGTAACAAGTACATTTGTTTTGAGTTGTTGCCATCGTATAAGAACGGCTTCTTATATGGGGAGGTTATCACCATTTTTAGGCACGTTGGATCAGAGCTTTTTTCGCCTAATCTATTGGAAATAAAAATTTATGGTAATCATTCATTCTGTTATTCAAAAAACGTGTGGCATTTGTGGTTAAATGGAGCAAACCAATGGGTTTTTAGTTTAGGCAGCAAATATATTGGATTAATGATATTATGGCATTAGGTGGCCAGGTAATAAATGGTTCCCAGACATGTTTTTTTGTATAGGATAAATTATGTATGATACTTAATTAACTTTAGATGTTTTTTTTGTTTAACTGACCGTTTGGAGCTTCCCACTTGAATATGAACGGTTAAGGGATCCTTTTTGCCACTTGGAATGCTGTGGCACGCTTCTCTGGGTAAAAAAAACTGCTAGCACGCTAACCAGTTGTGTTTTTTGAGCCACTCCACTTAATTGTTGGTAATTATTGCAACTAATTCTCTATGTAAGCTCACATGTTATATGTTGTGAAGGTGGTTATTCAACTTATCTCTGCAAGCAGTAATTGCCATTGGTCCGTTTGCAATTATGGTTTTTTACCTCAAGGAGTCTTATACAGTATCCCATGTTGTTCAGTTACTTGGAGCAAAGGTTTTGGTCTTTTGCACTCATCTGAACACATCATATGCAATAGGTGGCTGAGACCTACATCATATTCTTATTTCAAATATATACACTGGTTTATTTAAGCAAGTTAGCTCTTATATTTCATGACACATTGCCTTCTCAGACTTAGTTCATATATTTTCCAGCCTCTCACTCTACCTTAACTGTTTCCATGGATAACCTTGAACAAGTTGCTTTGACGGATGAAACAATGGGAGGAGCTGGAGAAGTGCTGTCTGTTGCAGGTTTAGTGTCATTTCAGTGCAAAATTTTGTAAATCATGTGGTTGAGGGTTTCTGACTGTTTGTTTTTTTTGGAACATCAGATCTTGGCAGCTGTTCAGGGAATGCAACTGCTGAAATGGTGATGATGAGAACGTATCTTCTGGACTTTGATATCACAAGTGTACGTCCTCTTTACTGTTTGTCGGTGTATGATCTTCCATGTGCGTTAAAGGTTGATGGTTTTAAATGTTGTTTTGTGTTGGTGTTTGTGTGATACACTATCATATGTTTGGAGTCAATATAATTAGAAATTTATGCATGGATATTTTTTATGGGGATTGTTGAGTTGGCAATGGTGATGCCAAGCACTTTGTATATCATGCATGCTATGGTGTATCGTTGTTTTTTGTGTGAAGGATAGTTTTGTTCACTTCGCGTTCCTTTTTGGTCTGTTTGAGGGTTGATTGTCACGATCAAGTGGAGTTTTTTTTCCACTGTCTTTTTTGGTTCTCTCTGCAACTTACACCACATCTTTTTGGTTCCATGTTTTCTGCTATCTGTTTATATTTTTAGATTAAACTTTCCTCATTGACTTTCATGCTGAACTGAACTTTCGCCGTTATATCATATACTCTATTATTCTTGAGGGCAGTGTGCGTGGGAGTTATACACATGCACAATTAAGATTGTTGCTGGAGTTTCCTATTTTATGATGAATCATGTCAGCTTCTGCAGACTGTGTTTGGTTTTTTTTGTTACTTAAGCTTGGCAGTGTTTTGTTTCCTTTGCATTGCTCTTTGTCGTATTTTGAAAACAATACTTCAGTGTCTTGCTATTGTGTCAGAGGATGTGTCATGTGGTGTTGTAAGGATATGTTAAAATAATTTACTTTGTTTTCCAGCCAACGGTGCGGTTGCCTACCTGCTTTCATAGGGAGTATGGAGCCCGTGTTAAGGAGTTTATTATGCTGCGTGATCCAAAGAATAATGAGATCGAGGTTATGGTTGAAAGGAAGAATAGGAAAGTCGAGGACATGTACAAGAAAATCTACTTCAAGCATGGTTGGTTTGGCCTTCGGGATTTCTACCAGCTTGATATTGGTGCATGGATAGACCTCACGTATGAGAGACCAGACCTCATGCTAATGACCGTCAAGAATAGATATCATGAGGAAGTTGTGTACCCTGACTCTAACCCTCCTGTGATTGCCAGGTTGAATCGCCGAGTATGTGAGGGGAGCAGGGTTACCTTTAAGTGGACAAACATGATTGAGCTTGCACACTCTGATGTCCAGTCTGGTTTTTTGGTATCCCCTTAGTGACCTTCTTATATGTATATCTATTGTCCTTTTAGTTACATGCGATGATATTTCCTTTTTAATTAACCGTCCTGGTTTTTGGTTTGTGTCCTATGTGTATCGCAGGTGCTTCCGTGCATTGGATTTTGTCAAGATAGGCTCCCGGCCAATGATGCTGAACTCACTGTGATTGATTACCTGGGATTTGAATGGAAGTGCGACTTCAGGTTTGTTGAACATAATTTGTCCATTAGCTGCAAGATTGGTGGTGAGTGGGGAATGTTGTGCAAGGCGCGCCGCTTGGCTGCGGGTCGTTTTTTGGAACTGGCTGTTGCAAATGACAGTAATAATCACATCCTTTATCTGAAGTATGTTCCAAAATCACACACAGACCCTGAATTGTCTATGGATTATGACCGAAAGCGATGTCTGCAGGCCGATGCTCATGTGTTCAATTTCGCAGGTTTTTCCCCTTTTCCTCATTTACTTTCTATGAAATGCTTTTTGACGGTGCGTTCGGCAATTTTCACAACGCTGCTGTTTATTTGCTAATCTGTGCAGACATTGGTCCTGACATTGACTCTGTCCGATGGGATCTTTATAGGCTGAAGACATTCCGTGTTGAGTTTGATTTAGATGATGTGAGTGCTATTTATATATTTCATGTTGATTCACACTGTAAGGTTTATCTAGAACGAGGCTTATGGTTGTGGTTTAATCCATGCATTACGATTGTCTTTTTACGTCTGATCGTTGGGCAATTTACCCTACCGCTTTTTTGCGGTGGACAGATGCTATCTGGAAGCATGTCTGCGATAAACGTTTGCCCATATATGGAGCAGTTGCCTCAATGTTGATTGATTACTATTGCCTATTTAGGTGTTGCCGTATTGGTTTTTATGGTTAGGTTGTGACATGAATTGCTAATAATATGTCGTTGACTGCATTTCTGTCATAGGAAAAAGCGAGGTTGCCTCAATGCTTTGCAAAGGAACTTGGTATACATGTTGATGATAGGGTTATCTTGCGTGATCCTAACCATAATATGATTGTGGTTTACGTGGACAAAAATCGTGACAAGGTTTACTTGAGGCAGGGATGGCTTAGATTGAAGGATGTGTATGGCATTAACTTGGGAGCATGGATAACTTTGACTTATGTGCGATCAAATTTGTTTCTAATTAGGATTAAAAGAAGAACTGGGGTGGAAATAACCTATCCGAGTAACCCTTCTCTTGCTGTTCCAAGATATATCACCCCTAAAGGCGTGGTCTGCTTGGTGCATTTCTTTCATACAACTGTGAAAGTACTGGATTCAGCTGATATTCTATCTGGCTACTTGGTACATGGCTGATGTCCATTTTCCACTGTGTTAATTTTTGCTATGTTGTTTTTGTGATGAATGTGTAATCTTATTACCTTCGTTGTGAAACAGACACTGCCTTGGTTTGGATTCTGCCAGAGATTGTTGCCAAAGAAACCCACTATGATCAATGTTGTCGACTGGACGGAGACTGTTTGGAGATGTGATTTGTCCTTCGTTGTAGGGGATGGCATGATTTTGTGCAGGCTTGGAGGTGAGTGGAGGATCCTTTGCAATACTCTTAACTTGAAGAGAGGGTATGCGGTCAAGCTTGCCGTTGTTGAGGATCTGGATAACACAGAAATCATTATACGACATGTCCCTCTGCAATGCACTCACACCACTTATGTGAAGCCCATTTTCAGCCTCGGTAGGAAATATAGTTACAAGGTGAATCAATATTTGAAGTATTGCCCGGCCATGGGCACACATGCTTAGGGGTTGGGGTGTCCTTGGTTGCGACGTGATCAGGATCTGGGTCATTGCTATCGTTTGTTCAATATTTTGATTAGCTGTCTATTTTATGTACTTATTTTGGCAGGCAGGACTTTTGTGTTTCGACGTTGGAGTCAGTTCATGCCAATGTGATGTCAATGCCTGTGTAATGCTTAAATGAATTGCAAACTACTTTTTATCCAACAATTTACTTTTTATCCAACAATTTGTTGCCGTTGATATCCTTTTATGGTCCTTGCAGCGTATTTTGCTTTGATGTTTTATTATGACGTGTCTCACGTGGATTTTACGGATGCAGTCCGCATTGTTGCACTGATTGTGACGGCTCCTATTTTTTTTGTACGTATGCTTTTTTTAGATGCGCCTGTGTCTGAACATTGCACCTAAATTATGTTACATTGCTTTTTTAGATTCATATGGAAACGTTCACACCGGCAATTCTTCTTGCTGTGCGATGTGGTTTAAAATTAGTTTTCCCAACTAATTCAACCTGGATTAGAACAGCCATGGTGTGTCTGTTAATGAAAAACATTCACGTGATAATATTTGTCGGGGTGGGCCTTCATGTATCCAAGAGGAAAATCGATCTCCATTTTGCGGTGTTACAAATGGTATGCATATTCTACCAAAGCAGAGAACACTTACACCGGCAAAATATTATCACAGCGTTGGTAGAATATGCATTGGTTATTCGTCTTCAATTTAGTTAGGGCTTCATTATCCTATCAATGCGGCTTATTTTCCGTGTTGGCAATGTGATATATAGATGAGTTATGCAGATACTCCTATAGTTGTAATGACAGTTATCCATTATACATGGTTGAATGTGCTGTACAGATTGCATTAGAGTACTGCCCGTTTGATTTCTGAGTTTATGGCCACCTTCCATGTAGGCGATGTTTTCGGCTGAACATCGCGTGCTATATAGTCAGCAGGATAAACCCCTTATGGGTGTGTTCTTCTATGAGTCGATTCCGAGTTTAATAATTTGGTAACACGATTCTGCCAATCGGAGCACGATTTTTTACGAGACAAAATGTCTCAAAGCTGTAGAAAAATCGTAGCCCGATTTTTAGCATCATGCCAGTTATGATCTGAATTAAGTGAAGCCATCGTGCTCCGATTGTGTTCCAGTTTCCTTATGTCAATTGCCTATATCAGAGATGTGTGTCTGCTGAGTTTGATTGCTTGAATGTGTTGTAGTTATTAAACTGTTCCCATGGAGACTATGAAGCACAGAGAACAAGATGCTATATGTTTGAATTCAACCATGGTTCATCAGTGGCTAATTCATGGACGGTGAAGCAGGTGAACAATGAGATAATAGTTCACTATGTTCTATGTGTCATGTGGATGCATTATCATACTTTCAGTTTCCAATTGGTCAACATTTCTGCCTATACCAGTCAATTGTTATGATAGTGTTACCTCTTATTAGTTTTTTGGTCGGTTGCATTGTGTATAGTATTTCATTTGGGTGTGGTCTACCTAAATGGAAAATGTATGCTCAGGTTCCCTAAACTCTACAGATGTTAACCAATGGAAAGTATTATTGATATAATTCCAATTGGCTGCACACGTATGAGTAGCAAGTCATTGGGGTTGACAGAATTTGGATTAAACATGTGATATTGCTGATGTCATTGTCAACATAGATGATGTTTTTTGCCGCCCTGTATTCTAATGTCTCCCCCATCTGTTTTTTAAGTCTCTGACTATGGGTAGGCGCTATGATGATTGAGCTAACATGGACATCCACGTCATGATTTAAATTTGTTGCTTTGAAGTTATTGGCACATGTTTTAGGCTAATTAGTTTCTTATTAGTAGATTAGCACATGTTTTAGGCTAATTAGTTTCTTCTTGGTAGATTCATTTGCCTTTTAAGGTTTAACTTTTGGCATCAATCTGGAAAAAGTAACTCTGTCATTGTCCTATAAATATAGAACTCTTTGGTTCCATTTGGCATCTGCAACTTATCCTTTTTCTTCAATACAAGAGTCTTTTACATCAATATGATGTCTAACAGAGGTAACTTTTGTTTCCCACCATTAATGTGTCTGCTTTCCTATTTACATTGTCTTATTTTTTCCATACCGTCTATCTTTTTTTTGTTTTAGTTTTGGCCGCAAAATTTACTGCAATATCTGAGATTGCATGTGGACGGACTGCTTTTAACTTGAAGGCAAGGGTGATTAACCTATGGAATGTTCCGGACAAACTCAACCCTGCAGATGTTGGCGGTATTCACATGATCCTGATGGATGAAAAGGTATATCTTTCCCTTGCCCTTTTCCGCCCTCATCTTGGTGCTTGGACTAATTTAAATTTTATCATGTTTTATTACATGTATTATACTCTATATCTCATTAATGTATTAATGCAGTGTGCTAAGATCCATGCCACCATCAAGAAGAATCTGGTTCCACTCTTCAAGGATGATATTACCGAAGGCTCGATCTATGTCTTTGAAAACTTCATGGTTGGTTCCAATGACAGCACTTACAAGACAACTGACCATAAGTACAAGCTTAATTTTATGGGGGGTACAAAGGTGTGGAAGGTAACCCTTGCTGACATTCCCACCAACCATTTCAAGTTTGTGTCATTTGTTGATATTTTGGCTGCACCTCGAGAGGACAAAATGCTTGGTAAGGCATCAGTGATAACTGATTTTGCTGTCACTATTTTTTGGTGTTATTCTCATCGTGTTTGTTCGTGTCTGCTGCATTCCTATCTGATTAATTGCAAGTTCGTTGTGTGTTGTTATTTTTAGATGTTATTGGACATGTAGCGGAAAAGGATGTCCTAAAGGAGACAGAGAAAAACGGTAAAAAGAGCAAGGTTTTGGATATCACTCTTGAGGATTTGGAGTGAGTTGTTTTCCTTTTTTTGCTTAACCCCTGGCCATTAGGACTTTCTTACATGGAAAATGCGATCGATTTATGTGTTCATTTGTTTTATTTTAGATGCAATAGGCTGCATTGCACTCTATGGAACGAGTATGCTGAAAGAATGCAGCTATTTATCGAGACACACGATTCGGCACAACCAGCCATCATTGTCCTCCAACTTTGCAAATTGAAGAAGTTTTTTGGTTTGGATCCTATTTAGCGACATTCATATATTGTTGATGTTGTTTCCTGGTTGATCGAACATAACTTATTGTTGTCTGCATGTCTGTCAGGGATAATGGGAGTGTCTAATGCTTTCTATGGTACTAAAATGTTCTTGAATGCTGAATTACCAGAGGTGGCTGACTATAAGATGAGGTAATTTTTTCTCTCTTTATTATAGTCGTGCAATGGTTATGCATGGTTGCTCTGATAGTTTAGGGTGTGGCGTTTAACTTTTAAAAACCACAGATTGGATGAAGTTGATGTCCCTCTTAGTCAAGTCATGAGTCAGATGACTGCTCCAAACTTGCTTACTGTGTCTGAAGATTTACTGCAGACCAAGAGGATGACAATAGAGGACCTTATTGAATCAACTGAGGTAGTTTCTATATCCAACATCTCAAAATGTTCTATTTTTAGTAATTGATATGTTGTTATACAAGTCTAACCCATCCATAATCCTTTAGAAATGTGTTGGATCTGTGTTGGTGAGGACATGTGAACTTGAGAGTCATCTCGGATGGTACTACCAAGCATGCACTAAGTGTTCTTCAAGGGTGATTACTGTGGCTGGATCCATGCACTGTGACAAGTGCAAGATGCCAAGGACTGCTGTCCCTAGGCAAGCAAATACTTGAATCTATTTTGTTGAATTTGCCTTTTTCTATTTGTGCTATATTTTGAAAATTGGGTTGTCTAATTGTTTCCAGGTTCAAAGTACACGTTCAAGTGATTGACAATACCGGTTCAACCACATTCACTTTGTTTGATCGTGTCGTTTCTCAGTTTCTTGGTAGAAATGTTCAAGATCTTATTGAGGGAATGCAAAATGTGAGCAATTTCATTCTTATTTTCTGATTGGATGATTGCCAAAAGGTATGCTCGAATTTCCGTGTATTTTCAATGTGTAATGTGGATTGTTTTAATCTGGTGTGCACAGAGTAAGGAATCAGTTGTCTACCCAACCGAACTTGATGCTTTTGTGGACAAAAGGATGTTGTTTAAGGTCGAAGTTGGCGATGGAAATCTTCACCGCAGTTGGCGTAGTTACACAGTGAAAAAGTTGACTCAGGAGGACGATATCATCAACCGGTTCCTTACATTGCATGGTCTTAATGTATGTCTAATGCAATAGTCTGAATTCTTTCTTATCGCTTATTCATGGTGTCAATAATGTTCAGTTCCTGACCCCTTGATATGCATTGTTAGCAGCATGTGAGTGGTCTGGTGGAAGATGGAAGTTCTGGTGGTGGGTTGAATGACTTGGCTGAAAACATTGTTGAGGTATGCATGTCGTTCCTTATTGATTCTGCTGTATTGTTCGAGGTAGAAATTTTGATAATTAGACCTTATATTTGAAGCAATGTACTAATTATGTTTTATATGCATTTTCATTAGAACGAAGCTGAAGGCGGCGGTTCAAACCAGGAAGATGAGATGCACATCAATGATACTCCAACAAGCAAGTCATCTGGCAAAAGGGCTGCTGACAGCATTGAAGGCCTGGGTGGCATTCACTTTGAACTTGGAGAAGGATCGGCAACCAAGGATCCAAAAATTCCTTGCCTTATGATTGATGAACTGGACGGATAATTGTTATCGTATTAGGGAATGTGTTGTTTGTTGTGTCGATGTTGTGTTTTGTTTATTCCTTTCGTATTGTATTTTCTTATGCCTTAGGCTTTTCGTCTGTAATGTGTGCCAGAAAATGTTATCTTCAACAAGTGGCGCATTTTCGCATTTCTCTTTGCTTTTCCTTTCTTTTATGCCTATGTGGTTAACCATGATCTGAATGAAATGAAAATCTTTGTTGTGTGGATTTTTTGTTGCCCTTTTTACAATGAAGCTGTAATTAGTATGGTAATCTGGTAGAAATCCTCAACCAAATTAAAATAACCCAACATATTTTGTGCCCGGTTATACACGTTAATGAGAACGATGATGGTGAGCGTGATCACAGATTTTGGCACCTTATAAGTTGAAAAACAAAATTGATTCTGGTGTCAATGCTGAATTATACACACAGGATTTCGCCTGAAATCAAAGGGACACGCCATATCATGTTTGTAGTTTAATGACAGTGATTGGACTAAAATATTGGTGTAATGGGAAAAACAACATGGATGTAAAGGTTCTTAGGAAAAACTATCACAGATTATTAACAATGGATGTGGCTGATGTTTTCACAAGACTAGGAGTTTATGCATGCAAATTGCTCTAATACACACCATATATAACACATTATATTTGCCAATTTTTAGATGTATGGTGAAACAGTAATGACAATAGCCTAAGAACTCATTATATCTCTATTTTAATGGTGGCAGATCTCTATAAAATACTTTTTTAGCCCTGCAACTACTGTTCCATATGCCTAACCCAGGGTTAATTGTTTTTGTGTGAGACCACTTGGATAGTTCCTTGACCGTGGTTAAGTGATGGTCGAGTTTGCTTCCTGCCATTCTATATAAACAGCTTTCCTTATGCACTATATTTCACATCCTAATTGCTTGCATCTTAGTTTACACACATACTATAGCTTGCCTTATTTTTTCACTTCATGCTTCAATAGTTCATAACATAAACCGATCCATATCAATAACTATCTTGGTCTGGGTTGTCTGTCCATCTTACCCAGCTATTAGATATGGACGGCTGTAAAAAAGGACGTCGCAGTCTACCATGTGATGAACGTGCACACGAACATCCAACCTCCTTGCAAGTCGTTGGAAGGGCTCCTTTGTCTGATGCTACTAACGGTATGCTTCCTATATTTTACTCAATATTGTTTACTGCAAACTACATATCATGTTGAAGAATGCATGTCATTTAATCTTCTGCAGTGAATTTTGAACATGGTCGATGTAAGCCTTCATGTATCCAAGATGAAAATCGATCTCCTTTTTGCGGTGTTACAAATGGTATGCATATTTTCCTCTTTACATTTAAACTCTTCATTTTCTCACACATTTACCATGGTGTGTTAAGTGTTTGCTGTCATTGTGTGCATTCATTCAATGCAGGGTAGCTTTAAGGTATAGATGTGTATCTTATATACACCTCACATTAACTATTTATGCATGGTTTCCGGTTTCTTCAGTTGGTTTGCAGAGAAAAAAACGTGATACTGAAAGTGCTGGCTTTCACCATCGCTTCCAACCTGGAAAATACCTGCTTCAAAATGGAGCAAGTTCTCGCAGGACCGCTGATGAGCAGAATTCATCCAGTCCCCCTGTTATCCCAGTGGTCTTGGACAAAGGTTGTTGTCCGGCGGTATTGTGCAATTTTTTCTATTTGTGTGCAGTTGCCTGTTAATTTATTGTTTCGTATATTTGTCATCTGTAGATTGCAGCCTGCAGTGCGATGCTTTGGTCTGCGGATTTAATTACCAAGATCCAGACGTGCCTACAAATTCCGGTAAGCCACTATGGTGATTGTCATTAAATCATTAAATTAAGTCGATGTTCTGGTATTTAACCGCTGATATTTTCACGCGATCTGCTTGTGTTTTTGTTCATGAGGTGATGTTGATGACCTTTTATGGCGAAATGGTTCAGACTGGTCTGATCTATCAGCCAATTTAGGTAGATTCAAACATATTTGTATTGCTTTGTATTTTATTTCATAAGTAGCAATCTCCTCTTGGGCATTCCCCCCATATATTTGTCTCTCCAGGGTGTTTGTGTTTTGATGTGCTGTGCTCTTAAGAGTTGTTTTGTCTGTGTCTTTGTAGGGGCCATTGATCAGAATTTCCGATTGAACGAATCAGGCAATATACCGTGTCAGACAAATGCTGAGGATGACAATATCCCAGCAGATTCATGTTAGTATGAGTGTTTTTTGTAAACATGTTTTTGCTGTTCTTTCTACTTTCAGTTAATAGGTGATTAACGTCTCCATTTATTTCCAATAGCTGATACGGAAGATATAATGGAGGAGCCAGGCGATGCATTTATTTCAGGTATAATGTTCGTGACACAGTATAATCCGTTTCTGATGCAGTATTGTTTCAACAATATAATTATTGCTTGATGGCAGGAAGCCACTACGGTGATTGCCATTGAATCATTAAATTAAATTGATCTTCTGCTATTTAACCGCTGATATTTCACGTGATCTTCCTGTGTTGGTCTACATTAGGTGATGCTGATGACCTCTTATGGAGAAATGGTTCAAATTGGCCTGATCTATCAACCAATTCAGGTAGATTCAAATACATTAGTATTGCTTTGTATTTTATTTGATAAGTGGCGATTTCCTCTTGGTCATTCCCCTCATATATTTGTGTTCAGGGTGTTTGTGCTCTCAAGAGTCGTTTTGTCTGTGTCTTTGTAGGGGCCATTGATCAAAATTTCCGATTGAACGAATCAGGCAATATATTGTGTCAGACAAATGCTGAGGATTCTGATATCCCAGCAGATTCATGTTAGTATGAGTGTTCTTTGTAAACATATTTTTTCTGTTCTTTCTGCTTTCAGTTGATATGTGATTATCGTCTCCATTTATTTCCAATAGCTGATACGGACGACATGATGGAGGAGCCAGGCGATGCATTTGTTTCAGGTATAATGTTCGTGACACAATGTAATCTATTTCTGGTGCGGTATTGTTTCGACAATATAATTATTGCTTTATGGCAGGAAGTCAAGATTCTGAATATCTTGATATTGGAGGACCTACGTATGTCTGTCAAAAATGTGGTGCGATGATGTGGTATGAAGAACGGGTTCTCAAGCATACCAGGCCTGCAGTCCCCCAATTCTCAATGTGTTGCCTCAGAGGCAGGGTCGTCCTTCCTCCTTATCCTCGCCTTCTTGAGTATTTGTACGATTTGTACCACAAGCATGATAGAAATCATAAATTCTTCTTGGAGAATATCCGGTCCTTCAATAGCATGTTCGCATTTACATCGATGGGTGGAAAAGTTGACAATTCAATGAACAATGGTAGATCACCTCCAATGTTTGTGATAAATGGTGAAAATTATCATCACATTGGGAGTTTGTTACCGTTGCCTGGAAATCAACCTAAGTTCGCACAACTCTACATCTATGACACAAACAATGAAATTGCCAACAGAATGGCTGCTGTCAGGTATATCATGTCTGCTTATGCATTGACCTTTGCATGTGATTGATTATCGGTATTTATCTCAATATACAAAGAACGGAATGCATATTTCAATATTATTATTATTTGATTATATCTGCGTTATATGTTATATAAAAATGTATTCAATCTTCATGCTTATTACTATGTGTGTCTTTTTGATTGGGTAGCATGGACGACGACGACTTGGTCTTGAAATCAGCTATTGTTGGCAACTTGAAAGAAGTTCTTGACCAGCATAATCCATTCGTCCAGACTTATAGGACAATTCGGGACACAATAGTCCAGCAACCGGGTCATTCAAACTTGAAGCTGCGCATTTTAGGCAAGAGAGGTCGTGATGGCCGAAGGTACAATCTTCCGTCAGCTTCCGAAGTTGCTGCATTGATTGTGGGTGATTTTGACGCTGCCGATTTTGAAAGGGATATCGTTGTTGAGACTCAATCAGGATTATTGCAACGTGTGTCCGTGTACGAGCCCGCATATTTGCCCCTGCAATATCCACTGCTTTTTCCAAGGGGAGAAGATGGTTTTCGGAAAGATATTCCATTCAATGAAGAGCATGACCCAGATTCTACAAAAAGAGAATTTATCTCACAAAAAGAGTGGACTGCTTATAGAATCCAACAGCGAGGTGTAGATCAGTCAACCATTTTATTTTCGAAGAGGTTATTGCAACAATTTTTGGTGGATACTTTCAGTATTGTCGAGTCATCACGGTTACAGTATATTAGGCTGCACCAAAAAGAGCTACGTGCTGAAATGTACAAAGGGTTAACTGAGGCGATTTTAAGAGGAGAGACTGATCCAAGTCGTTGCGGAAAGAGAATAGTGTTGCCAGCTACTTTTGTTGGGGGTGCAAGATACATGATTCAGAATTACCAAGATGCAATGGCTATTTGTGGATGGGCTGGATACCCTGACTTATTCATTACATTCACGTGTAACCATAAATGGCAGGAGTTGGTTGATTTCTTGAAGACATACCATCTAAAGCCAGAGGATCGACCAGATTTGGTGACACGGTTATTCAAGATTAAGCTTAACCACTTGATAAAAGAAATCAAAAAGGGAGATATATTTGGCAAAGTAAAATCAGGTAACGAATGACACAATTAACTCCTTTGTTTTATGGTTTGTGGTAAACTATATAAATTATGTTAAATGTATATTGGTTGTGTTTATGTTACTGACGCTGTTTGATCTATATTTCAGTGATTTATACAATCGAGTTTCAGAAGCGCGGACTTCCGCATGCTCATATATTGGTTTTTTTGTATCCAGAATATAGATACACTCATGCCAAAAGTATTGATAAGGTAATCTGTGCTGAAATACCTGATAAAAAGACAGATCCTAAGCTATTTGAGATTGTTTCTTCGTTGATGATTCATGGACCATGCGGACCTCAAAACACTCATTCTCCATGCATGGATAATAAAAAATGCACAAAGCACTTTCCAAAAAAATTTGCAGAAGAGACAATTATTGATGTTGATGGGTATCCTGTGTATAGAAGGAGAGACAATGGTGTCTTTATTGAAAAAGGCAACACCTTTGCGGACAATCGATATGTTGTGCCATACAACAAACATTTGTTGTTGAAGTATAACGCTCATATAAATGTTGAGTGGTGTAATCAGTCTAGGTCTATTAAATACTTATTTAAATATGTCAACAAAGGCCATGATCGTGTCACTGCTGCATTTTATACTGGTGGAAATGGTACAGATGATTCTGCATGTGTGGATGAGATAAAAATGTACTTTGATTGTCGATACCTATCTGCATGTGAAGCTGCTTGGCGAATATTTTCTTTTGATATAAATTATCGAGAGCCATCCGTTCAACGATTGAGTTTTCATTTAGAAAATGAACAAAGTGTGGTGTATGGTGATGATGACGACCTTGAAGAAGTGGTTAATAACCCAATTATTCACAGGACCAAATTTCTGGCATGGTTTGAAGCAAACAAGGTATTTCCTGAAGGTAAAAACCTAACATACAATGAATTTCCTGCCAGATTTGTTTGGAAGGTCAACAAACATATATGGACACCACGTAAACGAGGTTTTGCGATTGGAAGAATTCATTTTGTGCCTCCTGGATCAGGTGAGATTTTCTATTTGAGGATATTGTTGAACTATGTAAAGGGTCCCAAGTCATTTGATGAAATCAAGACAATCAATGGTGTTAAAAAGGACTCTTTCAAGGAAGCATGCTTTGCTTTGGGACTTCTGGAAGATGACAAAGAGTTTATCGATGGAATTATAGAAGCGAGTCATTGGGGTACTGGAACCTTTTTGCGTCATCTGTTTGTTGCTTTATTAGTGGCGAAACAAATAATCAGACCATCTGTTGTTTGGGATAAAACATGGGAATATTTAAGCGACGATATGCTACACAAGCAGAGGATTCTGCTACAGTTTGAAGGTATTTTCAAACTTCATTTATAGCTATGTCCCTTCTACGTGTATAGTATTTAATGCTAATTATAATTCATTTGCGATATAGATTTGGTGCTTACTGTGGAGCAGTTAAAAACATACACTTTAGCTGAGATTGAGATTTGCTTGCAAGGTCATGGAAAAGGTCTTGACGATTACCCAGATATGCCACAACCAGATAGGTCATTGGTGCCAGAGATAAGTAACAGATTGATCCATGATGAGCTAAACTACAACAGAGATAGTTTAGCTGAAGAGCATCGCAGATTAATGTCAACAATGACCAATGAACAGAAGAGTATATATGATGCCATTATGAGAAGGGTGGAGGAACGTAAGCCAGGTATCTTCTTTCTATACGGCTATGGAGGAACTGGGAAGACTTATTTGTGGAGATCTATGGCTGCTGCATTAAGATCAAAGGGTGAAATTGTTATCGCAGTTGCTTCAAGTGGTATAGCAGCGTTACTTATTCCTGGAGGTAGAACTGCACATTCAAGGTTTTGCATCCCTTTGGATGTTCATGAAACATCTTCATGCACTATGACTCCGGATAGTGATCTAGCAAAGTTAATAGCTCAAGCAAGATTGATTATATGGGATGAGGCTCCAATGTTGCATAAACATTGCTTTGAAGCTGTTGATCGTGCCTTACGAGACGTACTTCGATGTTACAATGGGGGGAGATTAGATATACCATTTGGTGGAAAAGTTGTTGTATTGGGTGGTGATTTTCGTCAAATACTTCCGGTCATTCCGAAAGGAACACGACAAGAAGTTGTCCATGCTACTATAAATTCCTCATACCTGTGGGATTATTGTGAAGTCCACACTTTGACTACAAATATGAGACTCCTATCTGGAAGTTCCAGATCTAATGCTGAAGAAATGAAGGCATTTGGTGATTGGATTTTGGGTATCGGCGATGGAAGCATTGGGGAGAGTAATGACGTGGATATATTACTTGACGTGCCCCGTGATTTGCTCATTCCAAGCAACGATGATCCGCTAGCAGCCATTGTTAATAGTACTTACCTGGATCTCTTCCGTAATATCGATGATGTGTCTTACTTTAAAGATCGAGCAATACTGGCTCCAACAAATGCTATTGTTGAGTTGGTTAGTGACTATGTGTTATCTTTGATGCCTGGTGATGAGAAGACTTATCTAAGCTGCGATTCTACGTGTAATGCTAATTCATCTATTGGTGGTCCAGGTGATATTCATACTCCTGAGTTTTTAAACACAATAAGTGCATCTGGGCTTCCCAATCATGTATTAAAACTAAAAGTCGGCGTTCCAGTTATGTTGCTGAGAAATGTGGACCAGACTTTGGGATTATGTAATGGAACACGGTTGATAATCACCAAAATGGGAAAATATGTCCTCGAAGCAAAGGTTATTTCAGGAAGCAATATTGGTGATAAGGTTTTCATCCCAAGGTTATCATTAACACCATCTGATAAAAGAATTCCATTCGGTTTTCGGCGACGTCAGTTTCCCTTGGCTGTTTCATTTGCTATGACCATTAACAAAAGTCAGGGACAATCCCTTAATCATGTTGGCGTATACCTTCCACAATCAATCTTTTCGCATGGCCAGTTATATGTTGCTATCTCCAGAGTTACTTCAAGAGATGGGCTAAAAATATTGATCACCGACGATGATGGTGCATATACATGTCATACATCTAATGTTGTTTTCAAAGAAGTTTTCCAAAATGTCCGGTAATTAATATTGTACCATTAACGGAATCTATAATGATGCTACAAATGTGTTGGCTTTTTTCACGCACTTTATTTTGCTGTGTTTATATTGATTACAATCCTGCTGTTTTTATCCTTTTTTGCTCATCCTAGACCCGTGCGATAGCACGGGTTCACGAACTAGTTTTACCATAAGTATTATAAGTGGACACCCTAAATGACACATTATGTTATCCCATAGCAACTTTTTCAACTAGCATGTATATGATAAGATACGGGATTTTTCAAAGGAGTGTTACCCAAAAATTAAATTTTTAATGGCCATAAAGGGACTCAGAATCATACTTATTGATATTTCAATTTAATTATGAACTATGACTCCTTTATTTAACTGTCAATTACATTTACCAAAATGTTTGTAAAATTAAATTGAAATCGAATAGAAACTGCGTAATTATAAGTATTTATTACAAAAGAACTATGGTGCAATAAAAATTCAAAAAACTTGATTGTACCCCTATTAATTCCAATTCATCAAATGCACCCATGCAACTAACACAAATTACTAACATTGATTAAATGAATGGGTTTTGATATCATTAATATTGATGTGGGTTGGAGGCATTTTTTGCAGTTTGGAAATTTAATTTTTATCTAAAATATGTGTGAAAGATATACATTTAATTTGACTAGCCATAATTTGGGGCATTTAGGGTTTGAGGACAACATTATATCTAAGGGAGAGTTTGTTAATATTTAAAGTATAGTTGAGCAAATTAAGTTCATTTCGTGGTCATGGTTTATCGAAAAAGTAGACAAGAACCCTATTACTTTGTATTTTCTAATTGGTGTAATAAACCTTTGACATAACTGTAAGGCATATAAGGATTGTATCTTTTTGAATTGTAAGGGTATGAGTACCACTCATACACCATATAATAATAAAATTGGCAAACTAACATATAGTAAAGATGAGAAGAAAGACTAACCAAAATTTCACCACAAATTTCAACCATTGTTTTCAAATGTTTCCCAAGATTTTTCACTTAATTGTAGGCAATAGGCATGGAAAACATGGATTTTTAGGGTCTCGAAAAACAAATCTTTATGATTACAAATAATGAAGCCAATCTTTATGACTTCAATGTTGGATGTAGAAACCAAAATCTTTTGCACAATCATTTTAAAAAATTTAAAATTTTTTAGACTTGGACTATCAATCTTAACCTCGTCTCTTAAGAAATCCTATTGCTCGAGGGAGAGGTTTTCAAAAGACAAACAATGAGAGATAATCCCTTAAGTGTTTGATCAAGCACCTATGTTGGGTAAGAATTCATAAAGCCTGATGGGGATTAAGGGAAATTGTAGTTGTAAAATGATAATTCTTCAATTCCAAAACCCTATAAATAATGAAAGAATATAATGGAAAATCAAGGGCTTTTGGAGATATCCTAAAATGAATTTAATTTTTTTGGTAATTACTGGATTCAAGTTCCATTGCAACTTTTACTACCGTAGTTTCTTCATCCACAATTAGGGGTGAAAATAGGTTGGGCAGAGCTGGACTATGCTTAAATAGGTCGAGTCTAGTTGAAAAAAAGTAAAACCTAAGTCTGGCCTATTAGCCCGTCAAATGCTTTATTTTAAGTATGACTTACCTTTTTAATTGTCCAGCCTGACCTATTAGCCTGTCTAAAAGCCTAATTTGTATTAACAATTTTAAATTAACATTTGACATATTTATAAAAAGGCTAACAAACATATATTTTTTAAAGAGTTTAATGGTGGTGAGTTGACGGTTCAAAACAAGTCCATAAACTTTTTTAAAAGGCTAATAAGTAATTTTATTTTAGGGAATGTCAATAAAATTTTGTCAAGCATTTACATCCCAATTTCCCCCACTTTATTAGCATATATATATATATATATATATATATATATATATATATATATATATATATATATA
>Ga0315914_1002247_pt1 | contig 29556 bp, 9 predicted proteins | sample MpolenodulesMG_FD_203920 | JGI IMG/M metagenome (GOLD analysis project Ga0315914, IMG submission 203920) | Medicago polymorpha root nodule microbial communities from Los Angeles, California, United States - elongated nodules | ecosystem: Host-associated > Plants > Roots > Nodule | place: USA...
GCAACTATTGAGTTGTATATTGGGACATGTTTGTAAATAATGGTAAGCAAATTTTTTGGACTACTCTTTCGGTTCTTATACATAGATTACCCCACATGGCAATCCATCTCTTCTACACCCCCATGTGGCACATAGTTTAATATAAAAAAAATATGTTTGTGCCAGCTCAGCTCTCTCTCATCTCCCTCTCAATGCCTTTTATCTCTCATCTCTCTTTTCTCTCCACTTTCTTCTCGGACCATCCATCGCCTCTCCCCACGTCGTTACTGACCTCACCCTCGCATGTCTGTTTCCTCTATCATTTACTTTATTGTCACCACCATCGTCCTTCATCACAAACCACCACCGTCCTCCTCCATCACCGGCCACCATCACTGTGACGGTGGCCAAGAACCCAGAAAACTCAACATGTGTAAACAACGAGAAAACACAACCTTAGTAAATAGCGAGAAACACGCGGATTTGAAGAAAAAAACTAACCAAAAACGGTGGTAGTGATGAACGAACCAAAAAACACGCAGATCTAAAATAGAAACATGCAAATCTACAACAAATCAAATCATACAGTGGTGATGGATGATCGACGACGATGATGGTGGAGGAGAACGCTGACGAGAGTTAGAGCGAGAGTGAGGCACACAAAGATGCCCGTGAGGAGGAAGATAATGGTGGAAGTCAAGCGTCATAATTAATGTTTGTTGTATTCATCGTTTATCAGAAGAATAAAATATGATGTATTATTTAAGGGGCCTTTTTCTCAAACTTGGCCTAAGACTCATAAAATGATGGGAATTACCCTGTCTAAAAGTCACCTACTTTTGTTTCTCTTTTGTAGACAACTTATTTATTTTCTTTAGAGGAGCAAATTATAATTGATCAACCTTAAATAAAAAATATTTAGACATATACTCAAATAAAGAATATCATTTTTTTTATTTTTTATTTGTGTGTATATGATCGAAGACGGACCTACACTTATAGTTGTGCCCTCACTTTGATTTTGAATTTCTAGAGAACATTTGTGTGTCATGTAGATAGGATTTTGGCAGGTTTTCATATCTAGATTTTTGGCATTGGCATGGTTATAGAGATATGAACTCCACCTATCTTCTTTTAGTTATTGTTGCTCCCCATAATTCTCAAACTTATTTTGGTTGTATTCAAAGCATTTTTTTTACGTAATTTTTTGGCGAATATAAAAGTTGACTCATTTTTTTTTTATTCTTGACTTGTTGTGTAATGGATTATAATATCCTTTATATGACCTGTAATATAATCACTATTGAGTTATATAACACGTCGTAATTAATGAACAAAATAACATGACGTGAAATTGTTGTACTTACTGCTTATTATCCACACCATTTAAAAGTGATAATATAAGTTGTACAATGTAAGATTATGGTTGAAAGACATTTTGATTTAAGGGAAAAATGGTTATCTTATTGAAGACTAATCGTGGAGTAAGATAGAGATCAAGCTTTTATTTTACATTTGTCTAGTTTTCATGCATGTTCCCTAGGTTCCTCCATTTTCACCTCCTCCCTAACATGCTTCGATTGCTCCTTTGTGTTATCTTTGTCCCCATCCTCCTTCTTTTTCTCATCCTCACTAATCTCTTTTGTTGTGTCCACGTCTCATACTTCACCTTCTCCTGGAACTCCTCCGGGTTCTTCTTCTCCTCCCGGATTTCCACCGTGTCCACCTCCTCCCCAACCACTATATGTATCTACCCTAGTTTTTGTTTTAGATTCTTCAGTTTCACCATCTACAAATCAAACAAACACAATTACTATATATAATTAGAGAAGAAAGCAATTGTGCAAAAAAAAAATCTATGTATATACATTGTATTTCATCTTTTGATGGCCTAATTGCCACAATAGAGATAAGCAATAGTGCACAAAGAGAGACCACAAAGATGAAATACTTTGTTTTCATCCTTGATCAATTGAACGTTTAATTGTGCTCAAATGTGAATTCAAGCAGCAAGGCTTTATAGTAATCATGGGACAAGATAAATATAAAGAGAACAAAATGATCTTGATTAATAATATAAAATTTATTTGCTCAAAAAAAAAAAATATATAAAATTTATAGTTACAATTTGACTTATTGTGAGAATAATGGGGCATCAACACCTTTTGCGCTGAAAATTGGGATGTGTTTGTAAACAAAGGTAAGCAAATTTTTTAGATTATTCGCAAGGTGCTCATGCTGGAGGGCCACATCTTTTTTAGTACAAAATTAAATTTTATATTGTTAATAGATAAAATAGATAGCCCTACAATATTTTAAAATATGCATATTAGATTAAAATAGTTGCATTTATTGTTAGCTCACTCACTGAAATACAATAATTTGATTAAATGATCAAATCAAAACAAAATAAGATTATATTTTAAACATTATTAATAAATAAATGGTCTAAAAAATATAGATTATACTAACAAATTTGTAAACTAATATTTCATGTATTAAAATAAACAAATCCAGTTATGTTATATCCCAGATAAAATAAAATTTTCAATTAAATCTAAAAATTACACTACAAGAAACTCTCAATTTTTCTGCGGAATTATCTGCGCATTTTGCCTAGGATTTAGGTTCCCAGGCAATACCTTCGTGGGTAATTGTTTCTTTACGATTTTAGGATCGTTTCTTTAGGATTTTAGGATCCACAGGAAAGTTAGATCCGAAGGAAATGTTTAAGAGTCTGCAGAAAATATTCGGTTAGTGTTTGAGGGGTTTTCTTGCTTGTGGGCATGTTTCTTACATTAAATCCACATGAAATGAATTTATCTATTTAAAAATAAATAATGCACTTCAATGCATTCTAGAACGATGGATAACAAACAATATAAATTCAAGTAGAATTAAAAAGTAAATAATGAATAGTAGCAGATGTTGCAACTAAAAGTCCATCCTATTGACAAAAGAGACACAGTTGTATAAGCAAAACTGTCATAGAATCTCAAAGCCGAGATGAAACCAAGGGGCAAGGGGTATTAAAATAAGATTTAAAACTTTTAATTAAAATAAGCAAACGTTATATCTTACTTTAATTAAAAGTTCTTTTAATTAAAATAATGTACGAAAACTTTTAATTAAAATAAGTTTTCTTTTACCTATATAATAAAACTCAAAAAGAGGTATTTGTTTTATCAAAAGTTTGTAATTTTAGAAAAATAAAGGCTAAATTGATATTAAAGTAGTTTATGAGTTTGAAATAAAAAGATCATATTGATTTATAAAGTTTATGGCTGACAATAAATCAAGGGATTCAAAGGGTATATTCATTTTAAAAATAATCCATATGCATTGATAGCATGCAATAATGAAACTAATTTGTTTCCAGCAATCCAAATCCATATGCATATATTAAAAAATATATATCATATGCATGAAGATACAATCCAATGATCTTTATTGTCCTGCTTATTCAAGAAGCAAAATATTTCAGCAAAAGGGTCCTCCAAGTTGGGGGTGGCAATTTTCCTTCTCTTTGGAGGCCCATAGGACGCCGGAGCACTAGCTAGGTCGTCTTCCTTCATTTTTCCTAGGAATTACCTTCCAGTCATATCTCCTTGGTGGCTATCTCTCTGACTTATGCCATTTCTCGTATTTAGTTTAGTACATCCAAGGTTTCTTCTTAGTCCTACCTCGTTATGTTTCTTGTTGTCGAAAAGTAAGAGATAAAGAGAAAATTAAATGTTGACTGTGTGTAAGAAAAGTGAAGGTGTACAAATATATAGGTTGATAAATTTGGTTTGGAATTTAATGAATATGACATATCAAAACTTTTTTATTGAATTGCAAAGAATGCATCACAACATAAGTACAAATTCAATCACAAAGAATGCATATGAAAAAAGTGAAGAACAATTAAAAAATCATGTGAAACTCCCATGTTTCATACTAGCATATACACCAAGATGTTCATTAAAATTTTAAACTATGAATCTTTCATCTCATAATATCTTCGTGAAATCCATGGTTAACCAATATGGAACTGTAAACTCACATTAAATCCTCAATATATACCCCCCCTCAAGTGAAGGAGCATGACACCATATATTCTCCCAATACCTTAAAACTATTAGGTAAATGAATTTTTCCTCTTATATTATCTTCATGAAACTAATTCTTGACTTTACCAAACTCCAAACTTGCACTTGAATTCCCAATAGAGAGTACTTTGTTAGGAACAACATAACTTACAAAATCAAATACCAACACAAACTTCTACACATATGACATACCAACCAAAAAGCTCACAAAATATAAGAACCAATAACGAATGGCGAGACATTGATGCACGAGCTGTGGCATAAGCATTAGGATTGAATTCATGTCTTTTTATCATTTCGCTTTCCAAAGGGGAATGATATTCGGATGAATCCAACCTTCTTCTTCTGATGTGCTATGGACTGCTTTTGGTCGCCCCCGTCATTCTCATGTTCAGTTGGAAGAGTTTGATTTTCCCTCATTGCTCGAAGCATTTGACTCAAAGCTACCTTTGTTTCAGCATGATCTTCCATCTCCTTTGTCGCAGTATATTCGTCAGGAACCTGCTTCCTGCTGAGTAGATCTCTCATTGAAACCGATGATCTTACAGCTGGCTTCATAGTTTGACACTTTTCAACTTGATTGAACTTGTTTCGCTTAATCGAGTTATGCATAGCTCGGCTCTTTAGATAGTTTTCAGGAATCCATCTCCTTAGAGCCTCTTCAGCAGCACGTTGCTTTCTGTTTGCAGTTTCAATACCGTTTAAAGCTTCAGTTAAAATTTCTTTGCTGCGTAGAACTTCTTTGGTTGCTTCCTCCAATTTTTTTAGAATATTGTGTTTAGAAGCATTTACTTCATCAATTTTGAAATTGGCATGTATTACCTTCTTCAAGATAGACTCTTCAGGTATTTGAAATTCAGGGTTTAGAGTAGAGTACACCTCTAATGCAGAAGTCACTTTCTGATGTTCTCGCATAGAAAATCGCGATGATATATCAGCACCAGATAAAGCCTTGATTTCAGCTAGAGCAACGGCTTCGGCTGCCATTGCAGCTTCTTCCATCTTTTTAGCTGCAAACCACCTCATCTCAGCAGTCTTAATATTAAACTCATTCTCTTCATACTCAATCCCTTGCTTCGAAACTTCTGCAGATCTTGTTTCAACCATTCCATTGAACTGTTCAACATCCAATTTGTAATCCTTCACAACCTTTTGGGGGGTGTCAAAAGTAAAATCCTTTTCTACAGGAGCTTCTGATGGCTTTGTCATTGCTTCTTTTTTGGCCACATTTTGAGCAGAGATAGCTGCAAACTTTGATTGTAGATTCTCCCGTGTCCTCTCGAGAAAAAGTCTCTCCTTCTTCATCTTCTTATTCAAAGTTTCAACAGAAGATTGTATTGTCCCGAGATCGTTTATAGTTTTACCAAGGTTCATCTTAGCTTGTTTTAACTCGGTTAACAACATATCGGGCGATGAAGTATGGCACGGACTTGAAATTTGCAATATTTTCTCTTGACGGTGGACAATCTTTTCAGAGTTTTTAACAAGAGATCCAAGATTTTCGCACGATTGAGTTGAAGCACATTTCAATGCTTCAGATTGTAGCTGCTGCTTTAATTTCTCGAGAATCGTTTTGGCAGATCCCAGTTCTTCAAGCACATCAAGTGTTTCGAGTTCTTTCATTATCAAATCCTTTTCCAACTTTGCTGCTTGTTCCTCTATTTTCTTTATGTCAAAGTCTTCAATACTGTTCTGCTAATGACAATCTTAAAACATCAGAGTGAATTACAAAGGGATTTTAACAACTAAATTATGCTTTGTTAGATAGAATGTATTGACAGTACGAGTATGTGAAAATCACAAGGATGTCGAGAAACAAATAAAAATGTCTAAAAGACCCGATGTGAAAAACGTTGTTTGTAGCAGCACCGGTAGACCATCAATTTTGTCGTTACTTTTTCTCTTGGATTGTCAGTCAAGTAATTAAAAACAATTAGACCCTAACACATCTTGTTAGTCCTGATTGTTATATTTTGACGAAATAATAGGCACTAACAAGACAGGATCTAAGTAACAAACAAATGCTTAATATCTTCATTTACTTGAGAACCAAGTAATAGAAAAGTGTAAGATCAGAGTCGAAATTGGTTGCTTACTCTATCTCATATGCATTTCATTATCTTGCGGCTTTGTGTTCAAGTTCAGTTCTCAAAATCCAATTTTCAATGTTTTATGTATAAATAGTAATAATAAATAATGTTATCAGATTAATTACTGTGCACTGACAGTATAAAACTATTCTACACATGCATATAATCAAATCAAACAATAACGAAACTTTGTTATGTTAGTTCATAAAATAACTCCAGAAATATCTACACGGAGAGATATGATTAGATGTATGTGGTGTTTTCAAATTGCACGATAAGGACGCTATGACACTATAATGTAACAGATTTTGACGAATTTGCTGTGAAAGCTACAATGCTATCCTAGATTCGCTATAACGAAAATAACAGCCACCATTCAGGTTGCTGCTAGCTGACTTATTTCAACTACTATGTGGCTTCCTCTATCTGCTATCTTACTAAGCAGATTTTTGGCATACCTCAATTTTTTGGAATTTACTATTTTTTTTAAGAAGCTAAGCTAGTCCACTGATATTGACACCGAGGAGAATCAAATCTGATATCTTAAAAGGAGCACATTGTAAAGTCCCAAACTAACATCATCAGATCAATTCAAGTGGGTTTTCCGCAGTTCACTATTGATAACACTCGATGCATGTATAATTATTATTTTTTGTACATTATTAGTAACAACATTTTCACTCTATAGTCTACTCTGAACCTTCAAAAACAACATTTACAAAATCTCAAAAACAGGACTTCATGGCCCAATGGATAAGGCGCTGGTCTACGGAACCGGAGATTCTGGGTTTGATCCCCAGTGAAGTCGTTTTAACAGTTTTACTTTTTTATCTTAACAATAAATAAAAAAGAGAAGTGAAAACTTACATAAGCTTCACCAAGTTTGTAAAGAGGTAACCAAGGACCACTTCCACCAAAACGAGTAACAGCTTCCTTAACAGATTCAAATGGCATTGACGTATCAACTTCAGCTCTTGAACTCACTCTTCTTATTCCATTTTCCATCTCTTCTTGTTTTTCCAATGAATCTTCCATCACCTTCTTCTCCATTGGATTCAGAGAAGAAGCACCTATAGCTACTACTACTAAAGTTGCATGGAGATTTGAGCCTTAACTTTATAAATGCATTCATTTATTTAGAATGTGTGTGTGTTAGTGTGATGATTGTTTTGAGGGACCGAGTTCAAAGGAGAAAGCAGAAAAGAGAAAAAGGAAGAGAAAAGCGGTTATGAAGGGTACTTTTACACTGTTTGGTTGGTGGAAGGAAAAGTCAAAGATGTTGTTGTAAAATTTTGGCCAATGAAAATCAGGCACGTCATTGATTTGGAGGAAGTAAGGTGAGCTTGTTTGTCGTGTTTTTGTGATTGGCTAGATTTGGAGCGTGATTTGCGGTGTAAGGGTAGATGGGTTTGATCTCCTAAAAATACAAGGATAGGACATCAATTTCATTTATACAATGTTTTGATCGTAAAACTGTTTTAAGAGGCTTACATAATATCACATGAAATGCAACATGGACGCCGCTTTGTGCACGGAAATTGGCCTTTGTATTAGAGACGAGGAAGGTACTTTTATCTTAGCTAAAGTTATTTCCGTTTTTTCGGTTTGCTACGTCCATATGGGAGAAGCTCTAGCTCTTTTTTATGCCTTGCAATGGTTGAGCGATATGTCCTTCGATCATGTGGACTTTTGCTCTGATTCTAAGGTAATGGTTGAGCGATATGTCCTTCGATCATGTGGACTTTTGCTCTGATTCTAAGGTCATTGTGGATGTCTTTCATCAGAATCGGGTGGATGTTACAAAGACTGGTTATATCCTCTCAGCTTGCTGACATATGTTCACCACACATTTTACAAACTCTAAGGTCGAGTTTACCAGACGACAAGCAAATGAGGTAGCTCACATTTTAACGGGGGCTGTCACATTATCAGCTAGTCCCATTGCTTATTACCATGTACCTCGTTGTATTAAACAAGTTTTTAACCATGAGATGCTAAAAGCATCTTTCTTTCAAAACAAAGTTATGACACGTGACAATGTAATGTTTTAAACATAAAAGGTTGTGAAAGAGAGGATAAGAGATATTTTTTCCGTCTCATTTTAAATGACCTACTTTGAAAATGTGCACCATTCATGTAACATGTTTTGATCATGTTTTTTTTTACTAATATACATAGACAAATTATAAAATATAAGATGTTGGTGGATTTGTCTCGACGAATCTTTTTAAAATATCAAATTTTTAATAATTTTTCCTGATATATTATTGAAGATATTTAAGATCAACATTATACATTGACATACGTGAAAAAGTCAACCATGTTATATAATATGGAACAAATGAAGTAATAGTGTTGAATGCACTTATGTATCACAATTATACTCCTCAATGTTATGTGACATTCCCTCTATAATGTCATTGAAGCGCAACTCGACAAATTGAAGGACAAAAGACATGACAAAAATTGAAATTTTGTCCTCATTAAACCACAATGCAACTTTTTGTTCTAAGTATAAGTTGTTTAAAATACTAAAATATTCTTTTGTCCACCAAAAATAGTATAAGACAAAAAAATTGTTCAATACCATAAAAGTTTGTTTTGTGTTGATTTGTCTTATTTATTCTGTCTAGTATTAATAATTTATAAAATAAAGAGTTGTTCGTTGAATTAATTTTTTTTTTTTGAAAGAAGAATGTATCTTTCAAAAAACCTCTTCATTTTTTAAATAAATGGATTGCTACATTTAAAGGAGGACCATTACTTTTTCCATCCTATCACTTTCTTGTGTGCTCCGTGAAATTTTCAAAAATGATCCTGAGGTATTCGGATTTTAAAATCCGAAATGATTTTTCACTAATTCAGATTTTATAATCTGAAATATGCTTATGTATAATCAACAATTAGAATCTCTCCTATTTCAGCAGTTTTGAATTTTGCTTTTAAAAAACAAAAAAAAAAACAAAGTAAAAATGTGATAAAAACCTGTCAAATAAAATCATAAGAATACCGCCAAAAAATTCTAAAAATCAAATAAAATTAATGTAAATTTTTTCGGATTTTTCTGAGAATATGAAAAAATTTAAAAAAATGAAAATTGAGAATTTTGGATTTTGAGGGGCGGAGTCCGAAAAAGAACTTCTTGTGGAGTCTTGATCCTGAATCATATTGCATCACCGTTTTATTTTTTTTTTTTTCCCTTGTTTTAATTTTTTTTTTTTGGTTACTTCCCTTGTTTTAATTAATAGTATATGAAAATTATATATTAGTAGAAGACAAAATGTAACAAGATACGTCGCTAAATTTTTATAAAAATTACACATGTTATATAAAAAATTTGTACGAAGAAATTTGTATGGATACATTTTATGGTAGCCAAATCAAATCAAGAGTGGTTAAACGGGTAATTTACATTTTAGGAGGATCATAATTCCTACTCTGCCCCACCCCACGATAGGTTGGCAAATTAAACCCATCAATAAGAAAATACAATTCCTTAAAAAAAAAATTACAATTAAATGCTATATATTAATTAGAGTGACGCACAAGTGCTAATTAGATGATATAATTAAAACAATAATTTTTTTGAAGATAATAAAAAAATAATTTAATATTGTAATTGTAAATGGTATTCATTTTAGGAGTTATTTTTTGTTTTTGTGAATATGAGACTCATGGTTGGACGAAGAAAGTGAAGTATATACAACGGCAAAGCTAGCCATCTTTGTAGGAGGGGAGCAAATATAAAAAAAGAAGATCAAAATATATATTGAGTTGTTTTGATAGTTTTTATCGTTAATAAACCTTTCTTTGTAGTTGCTTAAAAGATCAAGTGTCAAAAGGCAAAATACATCAATCAAACAAGTTGATATCTATTAATATTTTTATTTCTAAGGTATGAGCCTCAAAAAGCAAATTATAGCTCAGTAGTACTATTAAGTATTATCCCACTTATAACAATGTTACTTTTGCAGTGACTTGTCATGTCGTTACCCTTGTATACCGTTCTGAATCTATCATTAAAGTAGTTTTTATGACAATCTATAATTATTGTTGGTTTGAAATTGTACAATATAATTTATTTTTTCATCTCAAAACGAATACAAACCATTCATTTGTGTCAGGTTTCTCATGTATACGGTAGTGGTTTTCACATTTGGGTGTACCGCATATATACGACACCTTGTATTTATCTCTTAAATTTTTTAAATAGAACATTGTTCTTTAAAAAAAATACATTTTTATTTTATTACAAGCCTCTTTTCACTAACAGAACCAAGCCTCCGAATTCGTAGGAACGACCATAAGTGCTAGACATCTCTGTCTTTTACTCATTCACCACCAGATCCTTCGTATCATGCATCATCTGAATCACTATTCTTTGAATCATATGCTGTGTGAATCTAACAAACATGAAGATGTATTTGTCAAGTTTAGGTTACATAAATTGTGTCCGGATTACTTATTACATAAGTATTTATGAAAATACGTATATTCAATGCATATTTTAAATGTTTAAAAAGTGTTCAGAGTATTCTTTAACATATCTTTTTTATTTTATTCTTCGTTTTAGTCTGTGTCTTTTTTCTTTTTCTTTTGTTTTTATTTTGTTATTGGTTAATGGGACTTACTTAGTCCCTTTCTTTCGTAAGAAAAACACACTTAATTTAATGTGAGCTAGTGCAGGTGTGAGAAGTTTTAAGATTGAAGAACAAACTATGGAGATGGGAGAAATTTTGGGATTTTTTTTAAAGAAAACCTAATTTTATGACCGATGCATAACGTTCACGTGCCAACATTTTTTTTATTTTATTTTTTATTGATTTCTTTTCCAACTAAGTGGTGAGTTTTATATTCTTTTATTCTAGAAAAGAATTATGCATATGCCGTCTGAGTCGGTTAAGTTAGTGTCTACATATGCATTTACTTGGTTAAAATCAAGCAGAAAGGGATCGAAAATAACCAATAATAAAGTCCACAGCAATACTCAAATAAAAAAACGAAGAGCTATAAATATGACATTTCAAATTGTTAGTAATAAATAGTCCAATACGCTCCAGCAAATGTCTCTATCAATGATGCCTAAGTAGGTGAATATGTTCATTTTATTTATTCTTGCTATTTAATGAGGATAAAAATATTCTTCAGTAAAAAGAAAGAGGACATAAATTGTTTGGTATCAGAATCCAAATACTTTTATCGGAAGCTTAGGACGTTTTAAGGACAGGAGGTCATGGTTCAAAATTCATGGTTTTCAAAAGATAGTTAGGTTAGACTTATTTATTAGAGAAATGATATTTGTACAATCATTGTTGTACAACTTTCTTTCTCATATTTACATTAACTTCTTATTCTTTCTTTTCCTTTTTCTCTCTCTATTGATTTTGACCAATAAAAAGAGAGAACAACAAAGTTGTCCTAAAAATTATACCAAAAGAATTGTTCAAATATCACTGTTCTATTTATTATTCATGGATAATGTGGACTCATGAGAAACACATAGCCAATCAGCTTGCAGTTCACGTGACTTTTATTAGTCAATTTAGTTGTGTCTATTATTCATTAATATGATGATGTTATTCACTTCCTTAATAATCACGTACTAAGGTGAGAATAGACCCCAAGATCTTCTTCACATTAACAATTAACACTGTCGGTGTTAACTATTTTGCAATTTAAAATATTAATTAGGTATTTTCAACTAATATATGAATATGCACAAAATTAAAATAAATTTGAATATAACATTTTTATGATAATAATTGAAAATCAATGATAAATACATGACATTATATAATTAATAACGATATAAATATATTTTATTTTATAACAACTATAGTAGTTTGAACAACGACTAGTTTGATTTAAATAATACTAGTACAACAATTTATATCTTAGTTAAAATTTATGTTTCTCTTTGAGCTTGTCACTTTTATGTTTGTCAAATGAATCTCGGTCAATATAATTTTTTTAAGTACTTATTGCATTTTATACAAAATTATCAACATCCTAATTCATTTAAGATTGTTTCATATGAATGAAAAGTAGAAGTTACACATCTTATAATTTACATGACTCATATGTATGTGTTTTTTTTTTCTCTTTCTATGAAAGAGTGGTGTTGTGTCCAAACCACTTATATTACTGTGTTAATCTAATGTGATAATCTGTCATTGTTTTAAGCTCCTCTCACAGTCAAATAGATTTGTACTCAAACTTTCATGAATTATTCGCTCTTATTTGAGTTCAACCACTCGATTAAATACCTTCCAAACTTATACTAGTAGATTAAATAATATTAATTGTGAGTATAAAATTATTATGCATCGATAACCAATCAAACTTTACCAACACAACAAATAATTGTGTAATTTCTTTCAAAAAATAATTGTGTAATTGTCCTTCATTTAAAATCCATCAAAGCATGATGTGACAAATGTGTATATGATCATTGTGAGTGTAAAATAACTTTAGACTCATGGTGCATATCCTACCTAATCCTAAATATCTTAAAAGACGTAATTGTTTTATGAAAAATTCAAATATATAAGCTAGTTTCAACTCAGTGAACTCCTTATTATGATTTAGTCCAAAAAAAAAACTCATTATTATCGTAAGATTCTTTTAAAAATATTTATGTTGTCATAAGTATGTAAACAGACTAGCAGAGTTTTTCATGATAAATCAATTATGTATGTCTACAAATTTCTCATTCTAATTTATGGAATCATGGACCACAAAACTGTTTCATTTATTATACAATGTTGGTCCAGAACCAAATTCCTTTTTTCTCAACTGTTTTTGGTCACCAATGATTTATTAGTATCGATGAACCAGAGCCAAACTAGTTCTAGTACATTTTCCCTTTGTAACAAAACAAACCAAACTAGTACCCCAGTCCCTTAATCAACGGTCAGGTTATTCCAAAAATAATTCAACAACTACCCATTAGACCCATCAGTTTTATACCAGTTTGATCACCAAGCATTAAATTTTGCCACTATGAAATTGGTGCTCTAGAAAACAATCCCTACTATTAAATTCATCAAACAACCCATTTCTTGATTTAGTCTATACTCTAATTAATTCCCATAAGAATTAGCCAACTAATATGAATATCCTTAATCAACATAGTATCTTTTGATTAAACATGTTAGTTAGTCGAATTAATATTTCGTTTGGTCATGTTTATAAGAGACATTTAAATCAATAAAACTTGATGGGTCTGGTATATCAACTTTTATTGTTAGCAATGGTTACTCATCATGTATCGTACTCCCTCGGTTCATAAATACATATCGTTATTTGACAATGTACACTATTAATTTTTTTTTGAAGGAGACGATGTACACTATATTGACTTAAATGTAAATACATGAATCGAACTCAAATTCTCACGCACGATTCGTCTTTTGTTGAATACCTCAATTGCTTAACTACTATCTAGTAATTAAAAAAAAACTCTACTTATTTTATTGATAAATGTTTTAACTTTTATTTTCCCAAATACAGGAAAAGCCATAAAACGGTGCTCAGGAGTGAGGACCATAAGCAGACAGAAGAGTGTATACTCATTACTCAAATCAATGTCTATAGTTTCATTTTCCTTTGAGGCTTATTTTATATCATAGTTCAAAACAATATAGTATTTCTAAACCCAAAAAATGATCAATGATGGTATCAATCATCTCTCAATTGAAAAGTCTTTCAGAATAAAGCAAGATGATAAATTCTTCTTGAGGCTAAAATCCAAGGAAGCTTCTAGTGCCAACACTTCATCAAGGGTCTTGTATTATGGAGAAACATCAATTGCAATTCCCTTTGTATGGGAAGCACAACCTGGTACTCCTAAGCACCCTTTATCTGAAACCTCTTTACCTCCACTTACACCCCCACCTTCATATTATTCCAAAAAATCCAATACTAACAAAAATAGAAATTCAAAAATCAATATTTTTTCATGCATTTTGCCAAGGTTAGGCTCAAGGAAGACCACTCATGCATCATCGGCATCGTCTCGATCATCATCGTCGTCTTCATCATTGTCATCATCGTATTCATATTCCATGAGAGACAACAATCAAGGAAGCTTCTCTTCCTCGTGCTCATCAACAATTGTTGGTCCTCCTAATAAACATAAAGGTTCAAAGAGAGTTAGAGGGTGTTATCCTATTGGGAAAAATAAAGAATGAAAAAGTAAGTTATGGAGCAGGCTAATTTAAGAAGGTAATTCCTTCATTATAAATTAGTTTTCTTTATAAAGTGTCTTTATTTGCTCGGAGGTTATTGAATAATCGTCTTCCTACTAAGGATAATTAGGTAAAGCGAGGGATAATCACTCTTAATGATTTTTTTTGCCCAAGTGGATGTGGTACTAGGAAAAGTGTCTATCATCTTTTCTTGGATTGTGTGTTCCTCGGTCTAGTGTTGAGATCAATCAATAATTTGTTAGACTTGTCTTGTGCTTTTGTTAATGTTGTATCAAGTCATGCCATCCAATTCAGAGATTACAAGTTTCTCATGTGTAAATTAAAGATTCTTTTCACATTATTTGATTGGTTTGCGTTTTGTCTATTTAGAAAGCTCATAATAATGTTGTTTTTGCTCATAAGGAATTTAATTTATCTTATATTTTGGATCAAGTTAAAATTCAGTCGTGGTGGCTTAAACTTAATGTGAAAGGATTCGATTACGACTTATCTCAATGGTGAGCAAATCTATTACAATGTCTTGGAGTATGTAATGGCATTACCATTAAATCTTTGTAATTTTTAGGGGGAGGTTGGGATTTTTTCTCAGACTTTGTATTTAGTTTGGTCTTATAATTATTGTGCATACCTTATGCCAAATAAGATTTATTTAACACTTCCTTCCCTCAAAAAAAGATTTATTTAACACTTCCTGAAAAAAAAATTATTTAATATATGAAAATGATTTGCTTAGCCTTTTCAAAAAAATAATAATAAATAAGTTAGTTTTCTACATGGTGTGCTAGTAACTTTGGTTGGTCACTTTGTTTACGTATTTATTTCATATCTCATATCAAGATTAACAATGTACATGGTTTAAATTAGAATCCTCCCCCCTAAATTCTATATCATGTACCTTCTTCACTATTTTGTTAATTTGGGTAAACTACGTATATCTACCTTTTGTTAATTAGTGAATTATTAATATTACTCACGTTATACTTTAAAGTGAAGTGAATTATTCATTTCAGAGGAGCCGAAACCTTCTAAGATCTAGCAGAATCATAAGACAAATAATCAGCACCTTAATGCCTTAACGGTTGAAGTAGTGGAGTGATGATACATTGGAGTACACAAGTTCTTGGTTCTGGCTCAAAACATAGTAATAAACAATAGGCATATTTATACGTATGATCTTGATTTATCATGTGGTTTTACTTTACTCTCATTACTATATCTATCTGTTTTGGTCTCCTAACTTTATTTACTTTAGTGGACCATGTCACACATTTTTTCAAATTTTTGCAAATTTATGTTAACTTTGCTATGTAGGATTTAGGGTGCGTTTGTTTCAGCTTTAAAAAAAAAAGATTTTGAGTTAAAAGAATCTAGAGATTTTCTTTTTAGAGATTTTAAAAAAAATCTAAAGTTATTTTCGTTTGCCTAATACCCATAAAAATCTATTTAAAAAAAAAAGAGTTTTAACATATACATGTGGTACCTCCTTGTTGTTGAAAAAAATATCTAGATTCTTTTGACACAAAATCTATTTTTTTTAAAGCTGAAACAAACGCACCCAAAGAGATTATGTTAGGATCAAAATAGATTTTTTGATAAAATGATTTTTCTAAAAATCCTAAGCAAACACTTAAAAATGAAAAAAGTGATTTTTTTTAAGGAACAAAATAGATTTTTTTGGAAAAAAGCTTAAACAAACGGAGCCTTATTATGGCTGACTATGATTACTATAAATCTCATTTTTCCTTTTCTTCTTCAAATTATTGTTCATATTCTAATGTTCATCTTGTTCCTCCTCCTCGTAATTCTCCATTTTCTTCTTCTCATTTATTTGCACTCTGCTAACTTTGATAAAGTTGTTGTGATCTCCTTAGCCTGTTTTTTTTCATGGAGATTTATTGAGTGTTGACTAAGTGTTTACTTCAAATGAAGTAAAATTGATAATGCACCCAATTGATATGCTATAGCAACATGCAGAAACATACTTGTTAGGGACAAAAATAGAAAAAAATAGTTATGGATTCAAAATGAAACCACAAAATAAATTAAGGACTTAACATATTATTTAGCCTAAATATGTAAAAGACTTGGAAGGAGTGGCCTTTTCAACGTGATAAACAAAATCTGGATTATAGTTGTTTATAAATGCCTCATAGCCCCATCCAGGAAGTCCAAAACATGCTTGTTAAAAAATAGGAAGTTCAAAACATACATTTTATTACCTTGCATCCAAATTTTATCTTCAATATTCATACGAATCCCCACTCACTATTTAAATATTAGCATCATGTAGCACCTAGACAACATAATAATTTGTCTGGAAGTGTAGTTCTGATACAAAAATTGTGTGAGTGTGTGTTTTCCTTTTAATTTGAACTCATGTTAGGATTAAAAAGTTTTTTTAAAAAAATCAAGTCATGTAATATTGTGGGCTTTACGTTAGAAGACAATACGATGAAAAACCCCTTTCAATCTCATGTTCGTAGAAGGTGTAAGACAATTGCTCTTTAGGCACGTCGGAAAAACCAAACGATAATTAATTATCTTTTGACACATTATTCAAATCAGTCATCCGATTTAAAATATCTATCATCCGATCTCAAAAGTGTCAAATGACAGTTTTTATTTTTTATTTTAAGAAGCTAAAATTGTCAAATGACAATTAGTTGTCGTTCAATGAATGTTGAGAGCAATCACCATATACCTAAAGAGCAAATGTCAAGGGGTAAATGAAGTATCTCATGCTATGGGCTAATACAGCTTTATGAAACTAGAGGAGTGTTGTGTTATCACATTCCTTTATACACATAAATTTGATAAACTTTGTGAGACTCGTAACATTAATGAGAGTGTTCAAAAATGTGTCAAATAATGTGTTAGCATTGTTCACGTAACATCCACCACTATTGGGTACCGGCAATAGGAATCCTTCCATAACTGATTAACGGTTGAAAATTGCAATACACAACATCTTTTTTTGGGTACAAATGAGCCCTTTTTCAAAGATTTTAATTTCATGTTTCTTGATAAAAGAATAATTCATGTTGGCGGTTCTTTGTTGGTACGAGGATAAAAAAAAAGCAATTATGTTTAGGGAAGACCTCACAAATTGAGAAACCAATTAGAGTTTTTCTATCATATGTAAATTTGCATTTGTTAAGAAGTTTAAAATGTTAATTTTGTATTGAAATTTATGCATTTTAAATTAAGTACTATTGTTTATGCAGTACTATTGTTTAATGTATGAGTTCATTTGAATTTTTATTGAAATTAACTTGAAATTAAATTGTGCTGCAGGTAAGAAATTAACTTGCAAACTTGCAGCTGTGAATATAAATTTTTTAATGTACGAACTTTAAATAGAAAAAAAATGACAAGATTTTTTTTTATCAAAATTTCATTCATAATGTAATTTTTGGTCATAAATATTTTTATATAGACCGGATCAATAGTCATGCGGTCCGACCAGTGACCCAGTACCTTGATCGGGTCGATCACCGGTCCGGGTTTTAAAACATTGGTCAAAGGTGTAATCCATTGACATTACTTAACATCCTCCCAATAAATTAAACATTGACATTTGTCTATTGAAAATACAAATAATATCCAATTTTATTGACAAAATGGTAAGTGTAACTCAAGTTCTTCCTTCTGTTGATATTTTATAGGGACTATAATTAAATTAAGTTAGTAATTTTGACAAAATAATAAATTTGATTAACATTTTGCAATTTAATAAAAACGAACTTATGAACATTTTACAATTTAATAGACCATTTTTTGATACAATACAATATTGTTTTAGAATATTGACAATGTGTGGTGCTAAGGTAATGTAGTCTACAATTCACATATCAAACTCAATAGTATAACTCAGTTAGTAGGGATACTGTGATATTTAAGGGTTGGAGTTCGAATTTCAAATTTTTCATTTATTCATTTTGATGGGTGAATTTCTAGTCATTATGCTACTTGATTGGGAAAAAAATCAATATTTATTCTTGAATAAATTATCTTTGGTCATATAACTCACAATTTATGTTGGTATGCGATACGAATACGGGTTTGCAGTACGCGATATGGGAAGAATTCGGTACATATGAGAGTATGAAGCTTCGGTACACGTCAGTTCGTAGTACTAGTCCTATCTGATTAAATATAATAAGATATCTTAATATGGCAAAAAAAAGTAGAAGGATTATACTTGCCAACCACGACAAACTAAAGTCCACATTCCAAAATATTTTTTTATATTCATTTTACCGGTGTTATTTTGCAAGAGACATTATCTTTTGCTAATAAGTTTTAAAGAGGTTTTCTAGCAAAATTTATTTGCTTCACCAAAGGTTTCTCTTTCTTCATTTTTCCTTGATCTTCATCCACATGTCTCGGTTCGTCCAGTTCTTTAGTTTCCATGAATTATAGGAGAATTTGCGTGAACTAGTGGCGGAGCCAGGATTATTATAAAGCCTGGGCAAAAAAAAATTACAACACATTTATAGGGGTTTACATAAGAAATTGCAAGCAAATAATCAAAAATCTAAAAAAATTGCCCAATTTATAAGAGTTTATACAAGAAATTGCAAAAAATTTAGGCCGGAGCCCGGGCTCGCCGGGCCTTAAAACCGCCACTAACGTGAACCAATTCACAAAAGTAGCATGAACACAAGCACACACGTATCAATTCGCGATTCACAACATATCAAGAGAATTATGTGAATATGCTATAAATTAACACGGATATTCTGCCAATGAAGCAGTTGAAGTCTAATGTTGGGGTGGTGACATTTGGTCTACTCATACAGAAGATGGGTACGTGAGCTTTGTACTATTGAATATATTGAGAGAGAGAATTGAAATTAGGAGTTAGATACTTAGATACAGTTAGTGATTTGTTTAAACCAAGTATAATATATCATACATTAGGTTCAAATTCAATGAAGCGAGTCATAAGGCTCAAGATACGGGTCAAGTCAAATAGTAACAGATGGTGCCATTCAATTTCTTGGAGTTTAAGCATTCATACCTTTCACAGAGTTCAATAGCAAGTACTCCTGCATATACACTCTTTCTCTCTGTCACCTTTTTTTTCCTCTTTCACCACCCACTTTGACACTTTGACACTATATTCTTTTCCTTTAATTCAATTCCTGTGATGAAGTACAATATTAAATTACTGCTGTGTCGGTCTCACATGATTTCAAGCTAGAATGGTTCTAGATTTTGTATTTTCAATAAATTGATATGCAATTGAAGGGAGAGCTTTCATACTATGTTGAAGTGTGTGCTGCAAAGAAAATTTTTGTCACTAGTGTGAAGGATATAGTTAAGAAGTTAATTCAGGAGAACTCGAATTTAATTTTTAGTGAAAACAATTTTTGGTCAAACTTTATTTATCTCTTGGTCGAATTCCGAATTATTAGGGTTCTTTATTTATAGAAACCGAAAGGTTAGCTCAAAAGAAAATAGTTAAGAAGTATGTGGTGGGTTTGCCCCCACAGTATCTTTCATGGATGTATGTGTAAACTGAATTGTAATATTTAACCATACTCTTACGAATTGCATGATAAAAAAACCATAGCACACTTTTGAAGAAGTAGACATAATTGACCGAACTCCGTGATCATTATTTCGTAGTTTTGTGAGTTATTTATCTATTTTCTTTATATATACCTAGATTTTCCGTTCTAATGACCAGAAATTATGATGCCAAATTAACTAGTGTTAATGAAATCAAGTAATCAAGTGACCATGACATATTGTTATATGTCAAATGATTTTCTAACATCCAAGCTTGGGTGAGATGTCTCAAATCGGCATTTCTCTATCTCTCTCAATTCTATATATATCTGTCGCATAACAAAAGTAATTTTCTGCTAAAGATTAGCAACTTATCTTGAAAGGTGTCCAACCCCTATTGCACTGATCGGCATATAATACTAAGAGTCCTTTTCAGCTTGCTTGAAATACAATTTCTAAGCAATTTCATGTTTATGAATAAACATGTTTTGTGTTTGAATGCTAATAGATGTTGTTACATTTAATCATTTTTAATTTTCTTGAAGTATAATCGGTGTCTACATATTACTGATTCATTAACAACAGCGTGGTGTATTTGGATGGAACGTAATAATGTTCTCTTTAAAGGCAAAGTTGCAAATGATTTGGAGGTGGTCGATCGCATAAAGCACCTATGTGGTCTTGGTTCATACGGGGAGGGGCGTAATAAAAAATTTGCTTCTCGGATTGGTTGTTGAACCTTATTGTATGTCTTCAAAATATGTAATTTCTTGACTTACTGTAATGGGCTTCGAGTACCACTTATACTCGATTTAATAAAATCTTGCTTATATAATTTTTTTTACTGCTTTATAGACCTATATTGATGTTATTACCAGATGCATAGTATATCACTATGATATATTTCCTTTGAGATAGAGATAAGAAAACCAGAGCTAGGAGGGAAAATAACTAGATAAAGTTAAATGTATATAGTTTTATTTAACATGACCAATATATAAGTAAAATAGGACTTCCAAATTTATTTACATGTCCTCAATAAGAAGCAAGAACCACATGCATACGCCAATAGAATCACAAAGTTGATTTAAAAAGTCAAACACATTTAAGAACTCACACGTGAGCAAGTAGACCTAATTGTTTGTCGTACAACATAAATATATAACCATTATTCTTGAAATCCTCGAAAACAAGAGAGGTTCAATTCAACCACTAGCATTGAACATATTTCTTCTTTTATACAATGTGACATTATTTTCTATATATTACTTTCAAATCAAAATATAGCTGGAGTGTTGATTTGTCCTTTACAACCTTGCCTTTTAAGCACACCAAACCAAATTTGTAACCATATTTTCTTTCTTCAATTTCCTTTTGGACTCTCCATCACTTCTCTATCTATTCTTTCCATAAATTAACTCCTATACATGTTTCAGATAGCATGCTTGAATGTCCAGAGAAAGGTAAGAAAACTCCTTCAAAGTATCTATTCCCTATGACAAAATTTATAATTAGTATTTCTACTAATTAATATATGGTAACCTAAAGTTTTCAAGCATACTTTTTGTACTCTTAAAAATAATTTTGCATAAATTTGTTAATTACTAAATTTCATATATGCTTTTATATCTATAGGGGGAGATTTTTTGATGAGATAGGAAAGAAGAGAGAGGGTGATGATTCTTTTCAAAAGGGAAGAATGTTAGGTCCTTCAGGAACACTAAATACCACTACTCCTTGTGCTGCATGTAAGCTTTTGAGACGAAGGTGTGCTCAAGAATGCCCTTTTTCTCCATATTTCTCTCCTCATGAGCCTCAGAAGTTTGCTTCTGTTCACAAAGTCTTTGGTGCCAGCAACGTCTCAAAGTTGCTATTGGTATATACACATAAAACCTTAGTTCATTATTACAAATATTTCACTATTTAGTGATGACTGATTTAGTTCTTGATTTTATTTTACGTCGGTCGCTATATTAGCATAAGTGGTTTGGTGACTTTTACATGTTGAAAACAAAAATTTTAGGGCTGATTTGTCGACCAATTATTTAGAACTTCTACAAATTGATCTCTAAATCGATTAATAAAAGGGCACCCTGATGCACTAAAACTCTCGTATACGCAGGGTCCGGAAAGGGTCATAGTTGCTAAATGGATTACTAAATAATGTGGGGTTTTAATATGAACCTTTTAAAAAAATATTCTAATTATTAGTGGACCTTTGAGTTTAACTTGGTATATCAAGTTAATAGTTTTTTTTACTACTATTTATAAAACTTAATCCTCTCAAAATAAATTATATATATCTAAACCTTATGTGCATTCTACTTGAATACAAAGCAATGGTGATTAGTTTTTATATGTATGAAAAAAAGTAACATTTGTAGTATGATTGTGTTTAATTAGGAGGTACCAGAGAATCAAAGAGCAGATGCAGCAAATAGTTTAGTTTATGAAGCAAATGTAAGACTAAGAGATCCAGTTTATGGATGCATGGGTGCAATTTCATCTTTGCAACAACAAGTTCAATCATTATTAGGTGAACTTAATGCTATAAGGGAAGAAATACATAAATACAAACTCATGGAAGCTAACATGCTTCCTTCTTCAGAGGATGTATCAATTGCTACTCTACCACCTTCAACATCATTACCAATGCTTCCTTCTTCCATTTACACACAACAGACAAATCCTACCAGTTATAGCTCAATTTCAAATGATCATATTTCCTATTTTGATTAAATCTGCAAACAAAATAATTATAATAATTTTTTTTGTTAATGATTTAAGAAGAAAAAAAAAAGACTATATATTAGTCATGGCATGTATACTAGGTTTTTGTTTATTTTTGTACTATTGATGCCCAAAATTTTCCTCAGATATATGATTGGAAAGTTATTGTTAATTGTTAGTTTCTTTCTTCTATAATTCCTTTTATGATGAAATCATTGAAATGCCACTTTTATATTGGAAATTGCTCCTTGATCTTGACTTTATCATGTGATTTACTAAAGAAGGAAAAAAAAAAAGGGAACCACTCTTTTCATGATTGCTTAGAAAGATAGGTTTATTGGTGACGACATAACCTAACCATCATTTTTTGTCTTTTGATAATAAAGTTGAGCAAGACTTTTCACTATCTATATCATTTAGATTGAGATATTTTCGAGTTCTAGAACTTATTGTCAGTGGATGTGGGAGAGTCTAGAGGGGATTAATCCAAATATTAAAAGTTATTCTTAAAGCATGCATGCATACTTGGATCTCACTCAACTCTTATTTGCAATTGCTAACATGATGTATAAAGGCCAATATGTACATTGATTATCTATACAATTTCATCGAATTAATATGTCTATCACAAAGTTAATTAAAAATATGGTTTTATTCTCTATAAAATCGAGATCTTTTAAGTTTAATACTTACTTGATTTTAATAGTTATTTTAGTCCCTATAAAAAATTTCTACACTCAGTTTTAATCCCTATTAAATCTAAATTTGTTTAATTATGCTTAAACTTTTAAGATTTTGAACAATTTTTTGCAGAAGCGTTAAGAACATTACTAAAAGTTCATCCGCAAAAAAACATCTCAAAATTTTATTTGTACGTCTAGATTTTTGTTACCTTTATCTTGAACTTTTGTCTTTTAAAAAAAGTCATATTCAATTCATTTCATGTTAAAAAATTCTAAATTTTAGCAAACGAACCTTTTGTAATGTTCTAAACTTATCTAAAGAAAATCGTTCAAAAATTAAGAGTTTAAGTATAATTAGAGAAACTTTGTTTTAGTAGGGACTAAAAGTACATGTAAATTATTTTTATAGGGACTAAAAAAGCTATTAAAATTAAGTAAGGATTAAATTTAGAAGTTCCAAATTTTATAGGGACCGAAAAAATATTTAACCCTTGAAAATAATATGTCTACTACAATGTAACATGTGACATTCACATTATGGTTGGGCAATATCATGTGACATTTCCACCGCAATGTCACACAAGTGGTTCCTAAAAATATGAGTGCTGGCACAAAAACTAAAGCAATTAAGAGAAAATTATTTAAACATGATTCATATCCCGTTTGGTTCAGTTTTTTTATTTTTGAAAAAAAAATCCTTTTTTTGTCAAGAAAAATACTACCTTCTTAAAACAAAATGATCATTTTTAGAAATTTCTATCTGTTTGGTATAGATTTTTAAAAGAAATGAGAATTTGAAGAAAATAAAAATCTAAAATCTACTTAAAATGAAAAGTTGTTTCGAGTAGTTTCTATATAATATCATTTTTTATTATTGATTTTTTTAAAAAATAAAAACTAATTTTCATTATGGTTTTTAAAGAATCTATAAAAATTAATTTCTAGATTATTGAATATTATAACCATTTATTTATAATCAATAATAAAAGGGCCCTTAATAAAGATGTAATGGGAGTTGGTCGATTTCAAATCGACGATCAAGATTAATGATAAGGAATCCAAATCCTTAAACTCCAGTGCTGACCATACCCAAGCTACTCAAACAACCAACATCCATCCTTTAAATTGAGTTCACAAATTTACGAAAATAGTAAATTTCTCCTTCAAACAAAATCCCCTCAGCCAAATTAAGGATTGCTAAGGTGTCAAATGATACCGTGACATGTTCACGTTGAAGATTTAAAAGATGATGCATAAGTTGTCAAAATGCTCCACACCAAGGTGAACATGTCATTTAGTGTGACACCTAAACACCGAACACCCCTACATGATGAAGATAACATTTTGACCGATGTTATTTTGCAAATTCGAGGTCCCAAATTTGGGGATTCGTTGTAATTCAGAATTTCTCTTAGAAAGGTTTGTCTAATAACTGTCTCCATTAATTAGTTAGAATTTGAAAGAATCATACGAGGCTTTCGGCGTTGTTGTATTTGTAAGCATTGTTTCTTTATCAAGCAAACTTTCTCATTAAAGGAACATTACTCATATTTGTGGAATTTTTCACGTGGACTTCATCAATAGTTAGATTCATGGCTTATTTTCATATGCTTCAATGGTAGAAGTGTTTGCCAATAGTTCGATTCATGATTTTACTGAGCTTAATCCCTTACTAGTTAAACACATGAATTTGTAACTTAGTGATTGGCCTATGTGGATATTGAGCTGCAGTTAAGGACAAATCCTTCGGGACAAATTGAGTTCAAACTTTTGAAAACAGCTTATGAGTTATGACAATTTGACAAGTTTTTGTTTTAACTTATCTTCATAAGTTCTTCAATATAGCTTATAAACACAACTTATTTCGTATACAAAATCAATTTAACGCCATTTTATCTTTTGCTATAAAAATAGCTTATGCAAGCTTATAAATAAGCGCTTGTGCTATAAGTTGATGATCCAAACAGTCCCTTGTAATGGTTAAGATTATTGTGTTTCTTGTTCTTGTCTAATTCTGTATATTTAGAAAAATGAGATGATTATCATCAACTTCTAAATTGATGATGTTCCTCTAGCTATGTGTGTAGCCAAGAACGTGAATGTGTTGGTTGGTTAATAATGTCTAAGATATTTTATGATTTCGGAACTGTTTTTCTTGTCTATGACGCATAAAATGTTCAGTTCTGAAATAAGAAAAACAACATAAAATGTTTTTCTTGTCTATGACGCATAAAATGTTTTATTTGTCTTTTGCTTTCTGGTAGTTTAAAATGAGGACAATAAACTTGTGTTTGACAGAGCTCTCTAACGTCTCGAGGATAACGACAATGGAAAGGCTGCAATTGCAATTTCAGTACTCAGGTGACTCCTTAGTACTTATTAGATTGTTGTTGTGGGAGTTGATGTTTGTGATCTCTTGCAAGCTGAATAATTGTTTTCTTCAATGTGCAGACACCAAAAGTGCTTGAGTCTAAATAAATCAAAGATAAGTTGAAAGGAACTGATAAATATGGTATAATTCTTACTTTTGTTGTATTTTATTTCAAATTAGTTGCAAAAATAAAGTAGTTAAAAACAAGTTAGTTGTTTGTTAGCTATTTTGATGGAGTTAGTTAGTTTTGACTGATTACTTGTATTGCAAGTAAGCCACATAAGTTGTTTATATAAGCTTGTAATCTTAGATTTTCATTACTAATGAGAACATGGTTTACAATCACATTGATCTCTCTTTCTTCTCTCTTATTTCTCCTGATTCTCTCCCAATCTTGATTCCTTGTGAATGAAGTAATCTCTAGTATATATCTGTGCTGATGAGAAAAGAATATAATTATAAACGGGGTGATTCATGATTTGAAGCTGTTAATGGGTATATGTATTTATTGTTGTGAACCCATAAATGTACTTGTCTAAAGTGTAGCTTTTGCATTAATACGAAGGGTCATGCTAATCGGTGCCCCTGGAGCATTGGTTAAGCATACCTAAAAAGGAAATTATTATCATAAAAGGAAACTATTTTTGACTTTTTATAAATTAATTAGACAATTTTTCAATGCATTAACTACTATATAATTTCCTTTTTAGTATCCTTAACCAATACCTTGGGGCACCGGTTAGCATTTCTCTTAGAGGAGTTGTCACTACTAAGAAAAGTTGATAGACACTCATGGCTTTTTCTGAGATTTTGGTGGCCTAGGATGATCCTACAATTTGGATTCTAAATAATAATTATATAAAAGAAAAATTAAATTTCTAAGGTGTGAAAATAATTCGTTTGAAGAGGATAGTTTTTACTACGTTAGTATATTATCCAACAAAAACATCAAAATCAATAGTATGAATCAATAGTGTGTATATATATATATATATATATATATATATATATATATATATATATATATAAAAAATTTTTAATATATATATATATAAATATATATATAATATATATATATAATTTAAGAGTATATTATATATATATAAAGTGATCAATAGTATATATATAAAGTAAGGTTTTTTATGCCACATGTAGCTTTCACGTTCATTTTAAATATATATTTTTTTAATTTTATTTTCTAAAACTAATATTTTATTTGGCATAAATATCTCAACAAACTTCATATATTACTTTGATATTATCAACTAATATTTTATTTAAGTTTTTAATTTATATGTAGTATTTATGTAGCATAAATATCTCAACGAACCACCCTTTATGTTTTAAAATTTTCTAATCATCAATAATCTATCTTTTATTCTGTAGTAACAAACTACTCATTACTCCCTCCGTTCCTTTTTAAGTGTCTATTTTGCGTTCCTATTTAACTGTCTTTTTGGCATGTTAATGGTACGATTTGTCAATTATAACCTTTGTCAATTATTCTTATCTTTTTCAATAAAACTAATTAATGTTATCTACTTGGAAAACTAAAGTTTGTTATTTTTTAGACAGTTTTTTTTTTTTAACAATGTTTGTTTCTTGTTATATTCAAATTTAAACAAAATTTTGTTACAAACAATGGTTTCAAGAAGAGTTAAAATTCTATAAATAAGATGAGTAGAAATTCTTAAAAATTTCAAGTGCAAAGTAAAAGAAAATATATAGTATAGATTCCTTGGATAGTTAGTAAAGAAGGAACGAGTAAACGAAAAACCTTAAACCTTCCGATCAACGATGTTTGATGTTCCATCGGATTTGTTCACCGAAATCCTCTCCCGCTTACCAGTGAAATCCTTCCTCCGATTCCGATCAACTTCAAAATCACTTAAATCGTTAATCGATTCGCACAACTTCACTAACCTTCACCTCAAAAACTCCTTCAACTTCAACCTCATCCTTCGCCACAAAACCAAACTCTACCAACTTGATTTCCCTAACCTAACCACCGCAATTCGAATCAAGTATCCTTTGACGGGTTACATCTCTATCCTTGGTTCATGTAACAGCCTCCTATGCATCTCCAACGGCTGCGATATCGCTTTCTGGAACCCCAACACCCGTAAACATCACTACATCCCTAACATCAACGGTGGTGCCGCTGGCAGCTTCGCTTTCTATCAATTCGCTGACGATTACAAACTTCTCAAAATCTCTCCACAGCACCACACTGTGACACTCTTCAGCTCCAAAACTAATTCATGCAAAGTACTTCCAGATATACGGTACGATATTGCGTCACCTGAAACCATAGGGGTTTGCGTTGAGAATTCTTTTCATTGGGTAGTGACTGGGAATCTTGATACACGTTTAATCCTCGCATTTAACATAACACAAGAGATTTTCAATGAGGTTCCTTTTCCTGATCCTGAAGTAGTTACAAGCGAGATTAAATATGTTTCGCATTTAGGAAAGTGTCTTTGTATGACTGTGCGTGTTATTGTGAGTTGTTATGGTACTAATAAATTTGATGTTTGGGTGATGAAAGAATATGGATTTCGAGATAGTTGGTGTAAATTGTTTACTTTGTGGGAATGGTATTTTGATTACCCTTTAAGATTAATATCTTTGAAGCCTTTGTGTTATTCCAGTGATAGAAGTAAAGTTATGTTGGAAGTAGAATTTTTGGGTGATTCTAAGAAGAACCTGTTTTGGTATTGTTGTGAAAGTGACTCAAAATTGGAGTTTGGAGTGCAAAATTGATGTTTGCTGGAAGTCCAAAATTGGGCCCCGATTTTGACTGCTTGTGGAGGCTTTTGGTTCGACAAAAATCGGCGTCCGAATGGAGGAATTCGGGGCCCGATTTTGTGTAACAGTTTTTTTTCAGAAACATATTTTTGGGCCAGATTTGTTACAATTTTATGGGGGTTACTTTTACTATAAATATAAGCTTTGTATCAGTGTAAACCTGGAGATAGAGGGGGCTGAAACAAGGGTTTAGAAAGGAAACAACAAAACTAGGGTTTGTATAGAGTTTGTCTCTTGGCAACAAACACTAGGGTTTGAGGGTTGATTCACCTTGGGAAACACTATTAGGATTGAGTCTCTTGGTTACGGAAGAGATTTGGGCTTTGGGTAGAATTAGGCGGGAGACTTATTCTTGTAACTCATTGATATCTCTTTTGTAAAGTTACTCATCATTATAGTGAAACGGAGGGCTGCTCTCTCCCCCCAGACTAAGTCAATTTGGACCGAACTGGGTCAACAAATTCTTTTGTGTTCTCTCTTCTTTTCTCTCTCGTTGTTTTCTACTTTTGGCTTGTGTTTATAATTGTTCCATACACTTTGTTTTGGTTGCCTGATTATTATTTGCTCCACACATCAAGTTTGTTATTCATGTGTTTTTTCATCAAATTCACAACAATTGGCCCCTACCGTGGGGGCAAGGGTCAAAGGATAATCAAGTACCATGGGTTCAAAGTGGGATATTGAGAAGTTTACTGGAGATAACGATTTTGGGTTATGGAAGGTAAAGATGGAAGCGGTGTTAATACAACAAAAGTGTGAGAAAGCTTTTTAGGGTGAAGGTACGTTACCGGTCACCATGTCACGAGCAGAGAAGACCGAGATGGTGGACAAGGCCAGAAGTACCATTGTCTTGTGCCTCGGGGATAAAGTTTTGATAGAAGTAGCGAAAGAACCAATTGCGGCATCGATGTGGAAAAAGTTGGAATCTTTGTATATGACAAAGTTTTTGGCTCATCGGCAATTCCTAAAGCAACAACTCTACTCATTCAAGATGGTGGAGTCAAAGGCCATCATGGAGCAACTTACGGAGTTCAACAAAATCCTTGATGACTTGGAGAATATTGAGGTGCAACTTGA
>Ga0315914_1002250_pt1 | contig 29544 bp, 13 predicted proteins | sample MpolenodulesMG_FD_203920 | JGI IMG/M metagenome (GOLD analysis project Ga0315914, IMG submission 203920) | Medicago polymorpha root nodule microbial communities from Los Angeles, California, United States - elongated nodules | ecosystem: Host-associated > Plants > Roots > Nodule | place: USA...
TCCTAATGAATAAATTATTCTTTAAAAAAATTAAAGATTTCAATTTCCAATGCAATAAATGCACAAACTTTCATAAAATTTTACCACTTTTGGTGCTTAAAGAGTGCCTTAGAAGCACTCGTCAACATTTACCATATTTATATTATGGTTGGTTTTTGGGCACTTCCAACCCAATGAAATATGGATCCGACTGATGTTTACAAAAATGTTCCATGAGATTTTTGGATTATAGAATTCAAATAGAGTTTTCACCCTGTTTTTGGGTGGAAAATGAGTTTTTCAACAATTCAGATTATACCATCTGAAAACCCCAGTATAACATGACACATTTTTTATTTTGTTTGGATTATAAAATCCAAACAGTCCATGCGCAGTCCATGCGCACTCCTCTTATGCTAGGAATTCATGGAAAATTGGTTCGAAATTCGAATTATATAATGTAAATTGTATCAGTAAAAAGACCTAAGTCTTTTTAAGAACTATACTAAGTAGTAAGTATCATAACCCCTTCCTCGTGTTTCAAGTTATTGTTAGTTGTTCTTGTCGAGTCCCACTCAAAAATCCAGTTTTTCCAGTTTTCAAGCTATTTGATCGGATTGCTCTGAGACTTGGTCATAAAACCAGAAGAAGCAAAATCAAGGACAATCATTCCCATAAAAGGGATATGCCCTTCAAAATCCAAAATTCCATCATTTAGACCCATTTGTCTTTTTTTCCCTTCATATTCTCAGAAAAATCTCTAAAAATTTCCATTAGCTTTATTTGATTTTTAAATTTTTGTTGTTGGTATTTTTATGATTTTATTTGGCATGTCTTATATTATTTTTTTTGCTTTGTTTTTTCTTGTTTTTAAAAACAAAGTTCAAAATTGTTAAAGTGAGAGATATTATGATTTTTTTTTTGAAGGAAGAGATATTATGATTGTTGCTTATAGGGTTTGCATATTTCGGACTTTATAATCCCAAAATCAGTAAAACAAAAAAAAGCGTTCGGAGAATACAATCCAAACCAAAGGTATTTTCGTAAAAAAAATAGGGCGCGTAAAAAACTTGTAAGGAGGGAAAAGTAATAACTTGAAATGGATGCAAGCCTAAGTTTAGCCAAAGCCCGGAGTTATATAAGCTTAAGTTAACGGAAAAGAGAAAGGAAACCCTAATGCATTTGCACCACTACTTTGTCAAGAAAATTCGTCATCCTTAACCTTCAGTTGATTTGTTTCCTTTGCCAAAAAATTCATCATCCCCAACCTTCAAATATCAAACAAAATAATAATAGCAATGTCAAGAACAATTGTTCACTTTCATAGATCGTTTTTTCTTTTCCTCTTCCCTTAACCTTCATCGCCTATAACCTTCAAATATCGATCAAAATCGCAACAGCAACAATCAATTTGTTTCATTTTCAAAACTCTCTTTCTATGACCAAAAATTCCATCATCCCCGACCTTTATCATCAATTCTTTTTCATCCATGTCATTCTACATATTTTTTTAACTGAAATTTCAACCAACCAATTCAACTCGCTCAACACAACTGATAAACCGCATAAACTAATCTGACAAACCGCATAAACCAAAATCATTCAAACCGAGGCCACCAAGCGGGTGTAGATGGGTGGGATCTTTTTACCCAAAAACTTGAGATATCTCCATTTAAGACTTTATACCTATGAAGTACCCTTTATTGGGGAAAAATTATTTTGAGTATCTAATGAGTCAAGGTCCCAATGAAACATTTCAATCTTAAGTGGACCCGTATTTTTGTTAATATTGAGATATTAAAATATAATGATATTGAGTTATTGATAAATGATTAACGAGTCTCGTTCAAGAAACTTGTGTGAGATGCTCAGTTGGAGGGATTGAGTGCTTATTAGGTACTACTATTAAAAATAAAAAATTAATTATGTTAACATGTGTGACTCATTTAAGTATCTAAAAATGAATGTCTCCATTGTGAAAGTTCTTAAACACTTTGATCAAGAGATCAGTTAAAAATGTGTAATGCTAACAAATGTCACAAGGACATTGTTTGAGAAACCCACAAAATAAAATTTTGTCTTAAAAATAAAAGTTAAACATGTAAAAAAGACATAATGTCACAATTTTTTATATAAAAATTAATATTCGTAAGTATTTAAACAATGCTCAAAATATTTGTTCATATTTTAAAAAAGGTCTTGTTAACTAATGCCTCCAGGACACTAGTTAAGGAAATAAAAAATGAAATATTTGCATTGAAAACATAATTTTTTACACTTTTTTAACTTTGACTACACAAGTTTCAAAAACCTTATACTATATTTGGTTTCCTTAACCAGTGTCCGGGACATTAGTTAACATTTTCCTTAAAAAAAATATTATTTGTCCACTCAATATTTTTTAGTAGTAATTCTTAGTCTTTAGAGAGCACTCACATTCACAAACTAGAAAAAGAGAACCCAAAGAAAGCTACCTACCACTAAAGGGTAATGAGCTGTCAGACAAACTTTAATCAGTTACTGTCAAATTTATTTTCCTCCCATCTTTTCCTTTATTGGACTCTATACATCAATTTGTAGGCCCCAGGAACTAGCCAAAGCAAAAGGTTCATCTCTTTTCTATTTTCTAAAGCACCGGACAATGGACATAATGAAATCATTCTTGTGGAAGCCATGTGATCGTCTCATTGGTTTTTGCCAATATGGTGCTAGCACACTTTTGGTCGTCATGAAACTTGCGAGCACACTAATATTAGCCTTCTCCTTTCAAAAAAATTATTTAGTTAGGATTACATCAGATAGGCTTTATACATTTCATAATCATTTTCAATTACATTTAGACAGAATTTTGCATCTTAGACAAATCCATCAAATCTTGCGAGTCTCTTTGGGGGACTCTTCAATACCTAATATTAAACATGCTTTCCCAACCTGTGAATGTGCTCAAGTAATTTAATTGTTTAAATGCTATCTTGATTGGGGAAGTAATTTCATATAAAGCGAAGTAAAAATCAAATATATAAGTCCTCAAGACATCCGATAAAATTAAAACAATATATATATACATACATATATATATAGGTCACACATGGCTACCTAGCATGTCTTAAATCATAGTAATCGATCAATTTCACAAAATTAGATGGCACTTTAATTTGTAAAAACTCAAAAGTATAAATTTTACTATAATAACTAGGTCTAATTCATCATCAATTCAAATATGCAAATAACATAGTAACATAGCAATTTTTTATTTTTTTTTACAAAAACATAGCAAAGTTGCTATGCTCTTTCTTAAAAAAGATAAAAAATAAATTCAGTGGTGGTGTTAGTTAGTCATTGATTCAATCATACTACTAGCAAAACCTTCGTCTGTAGTACATCTTTATCCTCTAATAATCATTTGTAGTTTGAGATTCATTTCTAGCCTTTTATCGGGGAATGATTGATGAGCAAATAATTCCCATATCAGAACTTGCTTTAGAAGTTTGATTCTTTAAATATCCATTAAGAAATTATTACGTTTAGGAAAAATAGAAGAGAGTTATGCAGAATGCAGATACCTGTGTCAAAGTCAGCGACATCAATGAATATGTCCCATGCCCCATGACCATGCAAAGTGGCAGTATCTTCTATAGAGCTTCTACATATCCATTATCCACTTGGTTGGTAATTTATTTATGTAGATCCAGCAGAGTCATGGTTTTTTGGTCTATACCAGAGGGCTCAAGACATGTGAAAGAACTGCAATAGTATTAGTATAAGGAAAATTTTAATGAATGTGTTTGGTGCATTCTTTAAAGAACTTAAATCGTAAGTTTTTTTTGCAAATATGTGTATTTAATACTTTAAAAATTAAAGTATTTGACAATTTTATGGAATAATATTTTAATTTGAAATTCTTAAAAAGTGCACTGTGATGCTTATTAATAAGTCCCTGATGGATTCCCATTTTACAAAGTCATAAATAAAAGCAGTGTTTCGTATTTTTATTTGTGTAAAAAACATTTTTATTATAAAAAAAGGTCAAACTTGAATTAACTTCTTAATTATATATATGGTTTTAATTTGATCAAAATAAAATCGTGCACCTGTATGTGTGTTTATGAAAGATGAATACAAGTGATGAATTTTTGTAATATGATAAAATCATTGATTATAGATTGAAGCATATTGACCTTCATAAACAATTCGAGCTTATATGCATATACATTAAAATGAATGATCACAAAATATGTTATAAAATACTTTTGTGTATCGAAGATGGTGGTATTGGCTTGGGACATGGGAGTGTGCTCCTCCTCGAGACCTCAAGTTCGATTCTCTCTGGTATCAATTTAAGTGAGCTAATTTAGCTTCTTAAAAAAATGTTGAAGATAGTGTAAAAAAAAATATGGACACACTTTAATAGAATTAGTGATCCGTCCCATGAGCAAGACTGACAGAGACATTGTAGTATACAAGAGTCGGGGTTTGAATTATGAATTTTCTACTTATTTTTTTGAGGAGTCCTATATCAAGCGAACAATTTGTTCGAGAGTTCATGATAGAGTATATTGTAGTTAAAATGAGTAAATGAAAAAAGAGATTCACGAGCTGAAATCAAGTGATAGTCGGGCAATATAATTAAATAAGAGTACAATGTAGTAATGTCGTTTTTCTTACGGTTTTCATTTATGGTGGTCAAATTCCATGGTTTGTTTGAAAATTGGCTAATATCTTTACCCAACATTGCTACTTTGTAATTATTTCGGGTTTCCATAGTACACCTTGTACTTTAGAGAAGCCTAACTTTGTTAATATATGTATCATTTTTTATTGTTAAAAAAAAATAAAAATATCGTGAAAATATTTTCATTATACACATCATTTCCCTATTTTATTTAAGTAGTGAATTTTTAGTCACGGCACAACTTGACAATTTTTTTTTATCTAAAGTGCAATTGTCTATAATTAAAAAGTTTACTCCTCGTCCACTTGAAAACTACACTAACTACGATCAGGTGGTCATCGGTGAATCTAACAATTCTCAAGCTTGTATTTTATTGAGTAAATTACACTTTCTATTTGAATTACACTATTCTCCCCGCTTATTTTAAAAGCATACACTCCCTTATTTTCTTATTTAAAATATATTAGAAAACATTTCACTCTCCACCCGTAAGAAAAACTTGAATTACATTGTCTTCACTTTTATGTTAAAATCTACACTTTTCTCCCTTAATATCTTTTTTCATTTATAATAATCTAGCTAAAAAATAAATATCTACCGCACTCCGAAAAAAAGTATTTTTGGTCCATTTTAATATAATCAAAATTCGAATGCATATTTTTTCGCTATTTTTTTTCAAATTTTATTAACATATAGTTTTAAATCCTATTATAAAATATGAAACAACGCAAAAAAAATCACTTGGGTTAGCCTGATGGTATTGACTTAAGACCTGGGAGTGTGCTTCTCCTCAATGTCTCAGGTTCGATCTCCCCGGTGCTAATTTGGATGGGATAATTTACCTTCTTTTTTTTAATGAAACAACACAAAATTAAAATATGTGAAAAATTACTAAGTCCTAAAGTGTGATTATTTAAAAGTAAATTTTATACTCTAAATTATAAAATTAATAATAAAACATTTAAATTTTATTATCATTGACATTTAAATAATAAAGAAATGGATTAATTTTCTTAAATGGTGGTTCAGAATTAGTATATACCATAAAAATAATTATTTATGTTAAAATATATTAAAGTGTGGTGCATATTTAATTATTAAGGGAGGAGATTCTAATTCAAACATCTCATAGAAAAGGGGAGTATAAATTTTGTTTTTCAAGAGAGATGAGTGTATATTTTTAAGATAAGAGAGGATGATAGTGTGATTCAAGCTTCTCTCTAGGAAGAAAAGTGTAATTTACTCTATTTTATTTACTGTTATACAATAAACTTAAATAAAATACATATAGAAATTGAATCGTTGAATTGAGCATGGGTCTCTTTGGATTGACTTATTTTTTTAGCTTATGAAAAATAACTTATACAAATAAGTAAACTTTTATATTAATTTATAAGTTTTCATTAATGAAAATTATATCTTCACAAACAGTTTTTTCATAAGCTACATTGGCAAACTTCTAAATAACAAGTACAAACTTATTTATTTGCATAAACTGTTTTACATAATCTCAAAATAAGCTTAATCCAAACGGCCCCATATCGACATATATCCTCTTCCTTAATGGTAAAAGTCTACATAAATCGTACAACCCTACATGAGAAAATATCATCTTCCTTAAATCTTACGGAGTATGTAAAAGTCCACATAATTTAATTTCTTTTTAATGACTTAGACCAATACTTTTCTTTTTTTCTTGATAAGCCAAGAGCAAAGTGACATAAAAAAGAATAATGCCCAACTAAGTTGGCATCCTACTCTAATCTGTTGCCAATTGCTCATAAATATTATTAAAAAAAGAGAAAAATTACATATAAAAACTGGGGGGACATAAAACCTGACCCAGTCAACAACCCCAGTGGGCAAAACATAAAAAAAAACCATAAATGGATTTAACCCTAAACAATTCAAGAGGGTCTAAACTTTGGCGAATAAATCGATCGTCAACACGAATCGCTTCACGTACCATCAACTCCCTGCAACAACGGCAGCAAGCAATAACAACTCTTTCGAGTCCATACAGTCCCATGCCAGTCAATCAAGGATGACTGGGATACATTTTTAATGGTGTAAGAATCAACGGCCAACACCGAAAAAAATCATGAACCAACGGCCCCTGCAACCAAATACAACAGCATAACCAGCCCTTTCGAGTCCAACGAACCAGTAAACAACGAACCAGATCAAAAAGTCCAACACGACGACAAAGAGGTTTTGAAGCAAAACCTGTATAACAAAGAACCATAATTCTAATTTTTTCTTGAAACAGAACAAAGCAACCCTCCAGTACAGCAGACACAATCCAAAACTTATGGACCCGCAGATCTCAACAGATCTGGAGCCAAACCAGGAACCAAAGTTGGGAAAAGCAATTCACCGAGCATCACGACGACGGAGACACATCGAGGCAATCTGATAACAAACACCAACGTCGTTCACAGAACACCACCTGCACCACCGGATCTGGAGCGAAACTACCCTTATGGGTTTTGAAAACCAAAGGCATGGAGCACCTTTGAATGCTCCAGCACCAAAACCGACGCGGGTGGTGGCCGAGCCCACACCAACACGTTCAAGAACCGGCACACCAGACCACCGGTCGACACCACAAGGCAGAGCCGTCGACGATTCTGGTGTTCAGACACCCCAAACGAGGCAAAGGGTGGTCCGGAGGACCACCGTCGCTCGTCGCACCAACATCCATGGTGGCTACATCGAAAGGGTTTGGATTGAAGAGAGCGGCGCACGTTGTTGGTCTGGTTATACAATACAATAACACAAAATGAAGCTTTACAGATGTTCACTCTTCATCTTTTTTTTATAACTTGATTATGTATCTATATGCGGGTTAGCTATATTGTGTTCGTGATAAGTGATTATTTGCTAGGATTGATTAAAGTTAATCCACTTGATTTGATTTATCACCATGTATTTTTGTTTCAGTTGTACGGATCATGTCTAATATACCTCAGTCTCTAGATCCTGCTGAATGAAGCTGCTAAATTTTATTAAAAATATTTTCATGAGGGATGATACGTTACCCACCAATGCCACCATCCTATAGGCTGAGGCCGGTGCTTAGATCAATACAACAGCACATGGTGTTTTCTTTGAAATATTTAAAATGTCTACCAACTACACACATTTTAAAAAAGGTTTTGCTAGAAGCCACCCATGAAGGTGTCTTTTAGCAACCCACATTTCGAGGTGTGACTTTCAATTTTTAGTTATAACTTTGCTAAAAGACACCTTCATAAAAATTAGTTGGTGTCTTTTAGCAAATGCTCATAGAATAACTTGCTAAAAGAGACTTTCATAAAAGATGTCTTCTAGCAAAACCCTTTAAAAAACACGTACAAACTGTACCAAAATAAACATGCAAAAAACTTTTCTGCTAAAAAGGGAAAAACATAATAAATAAATTAAGACAAATGTTAACAAATACATAAATGATAAGTAGACACAAAATATCAGACACAAATACAACACTATGGACAATTTTGTCATTTCAACCATAAAGCAGGGCTAATTTTGTAAAATCCCCACATCCCATCTTCTTGTTATCTTCACTGTCTTCTCTCTATTCTTCTCCGCACCACCATCCTTCTCACACCACCGTCTGTTGTCCTCACCGCTGCATTCTCCTTCCTCAACCACCATCGTCCTCACCGAGAATTCAGATCTGTTAAGATCTTCGCCGCCACGCCGGTGCCGACCTTCTTCTCTGCAGCACTGCCTTTTCCTTCATCTTCTTTGCAGACCTATAAGTGACGATGTCGGTGAGGACCAAGTCGGAGAAAAACGACGTCGATGATCGCAACACTGTCTTGCTATATCTTCTTCGTTTACCTGCAAGTGACGACGCCGGTGGTCACAAGATGTGTGGACAGCAGGTTGCACGTGTGAGAGAGAGGATGACAGAGAGAGATGGATTGAAGGAGAAACATGTTAAGGAAATAAAAAAAAATTGAAAATGTAGGTATAAAGTAACAGTGAATATGATATCTAAACAATGTTTGTTTTTTCTGTGTTCATTTATCTTTTCTGTAGCAAATATCTTAAATATACAAGTTAAAGAACCAAAAATATAAAAAAATTATTTTATAATTTGTTTAAATGAACGATTTTTAAAATTCAAGGAGTTAAATACAACTTTAAAAAAAAATCAATCATATCTTTGGTTGTTTTTACGTGTCTTCCAAGATACTTTGCAAAAGTTTATGTAATGAGAAATATTGAAACACTTTTTTTTTAATGTTATCGTAAACACTCATTCTTTTATTAAGTTAAATCATCCTATGTTTCATAATTTTATGTGAAATTTGTTTTTAAAGTATGAGATCTATATTTATTTAGCGTGGGAAAAATGCGAGTGTTATAGAGTGTTAAAAAGGAGTAAGTTCAGCCCGATGCACTAAAACTCTCACATACACATGAGCCGGAAGAGATCAAATAATTAAATAAAATCAACAAATATTTGATTTGACATTTTGAGGATAAGGGTTTCTTGTATTGATCATGCAGTACCTAAGATCCTCGGTGATGGCGTTGAATGATTTATGAGTAGGGTATTTGCGTCAACGACAACCTTCTCCGCAGACATATGGGATGGTGTACTTGTACACACATCGACAATCAAGTCTGTGTGTAATATAGGATTCCTTTATATCAACAACTCTAGTCCTCAAGGGACACAACTGTGAGCATATTACGAGGAGATGGCCTCTGATCCAGACGAGAGGGTTTATATTCCTTCCATGAGTCATTACTCTCGTGCAGTCCTGCAAAAGGTTCATATCATGGTCCCTACAGACCTTATGCAAAGAGTCACTTGTAACACTTCTTATGTTAAGCCTTAGCACAAATCAGAACACTTTTTTGTTGGGTCACAATAGGAGCCAGGGGGGACCATGCACATACAAGCTGAACAACCATACAAGCCAGAGAGAACCACACTCTTACCCAAAACCTTAAGTGTGGGTCCATCAATTCCTCATGCTCACCCCTCAAACAGGCGCTCTTTCAACTGCACACACTTATACTTGTACCGCCGTTGTCTCTGCACACAACGAAACCTGTCGCCTGAACACCCATGGTCAGGTAGCCAAGGGGGACCATCCACATCCAGGCAGAGCAACCCCACAGGCGAGAGACACCACACTATTACCCAAAAACTTAATGGCTTGTTTGGTAGGCATGAAATAGGTAAATAGAGTAGAGAGAATAAGGGGAGAAATGTACGCTTTCTTTTCTTTGGAGCAGAAGAGAAATTGTTGCGACAGATAAAAAACCTATGGGTCCCGTCTTTTTTTCTTCTTTGCTCTTGTGCGGAGAAAGAGGGAAGATAAGCAATTTTTTGATGTTATTCCTACTATGCCCTTGTCTCCTACCTAGTTTTTTTTACCACATTCAAACTCAGCTTTTCTTTATTTGCTGAACATCCATTGTATTTGCTGAAACATATACAAACTCAGTTGTTCCAATCCATGTGCAGAGAAAGGTATTGCGATGAAGGTGATGATGTAATTGGCAATTTTAACTTTTTCTTTATGGTGAATTCTAGGGCGAGGGTCCAACTAAGTCCCTCATCAGTGAACCACTTTTTTTAATCATTAGATTAAATAAGGTGATGTGAACCCATTATTCGATACCGCGTAGAATCAGATCTCTAATCTTTTCCTCTTTGCATCTACATTCTCTCTCCCCTAACACCGCCATTGCATAATGGCATGGCTTATCGGAATTCATCGACTCAGTTAACTGTTAAAATCCACCTTTTTATTCCTCCATTTTATTTCATTTCTAAAACCTTACACGTTTTTTCTTTCCATTATGATTTAGGTTAAATTTTATAATGTTTCTTCTAACGTATAAACTTGAAAAATAAAAAATTAAGTGATACAAAAATCAAAATCATATGATTGAAAGATAAGGTGGTAACAGTGAGTGAACACATCGAACTTCATCAACGTTTAGAAGAGGGAGATTAGTCACTTTAGTCCCTGAATGCAAATAAATTGCAAAATAGTCCTTGCATGTAGACTCTGCTAGTCAATTTAGTCCTTGAATGCAGACTCCGTTAGTCAATTTAGTCCCTGAATGTAGACTCCGTTAGTCACTTTAGTCCTTGAAATTGACTAACAAAGTCCACATTCAGGGACTGTTTTACAATTTCTTAACATTCATTGACTAAAGTGACTACTCCTTTCATATTCAGGGACTAAAGTAACTAATTCCCCTTTAGAAGAACTATCCCATAAAAAACACAATTGTCAAAAGAGCATGAAAAAGTGTTGGCCAAAGTGGAGCTTTATTCCTTTAACATTTGAAGTCTGAACTAATGTTCTGGAGGTTGTGGGCCTTGTGGCTATGTCACGGGGCTTCAATTCCATTTTAATAAAAATTGCCATGGTTGTGTTGGTGATTTTCGGGTGTTCTAGATGTTTGCAAATAGAAGGTTAAGAGGATGGGAGATGGTGGTTACAAATAAGGAGAGAAAACCTGCAGCGGTTAATTAGCATTAATTAAGATATACTTTGACAAAGGTGGAAGGGTGGCACTTGGCAGAGAACCACCGTGACAAAAGAGTGGGGAGGGTAAGAGGTGATAAGTGGGAGAGAAAAGAAAGAATGAAGTTATGGGGTTCAATCTAGTGTGGCTGCCACATGATACCATCTCATAAGTTTCTTCATCTAATGATTTTTAATTGTGGTCCACTCAAATTTTAGGTGAGGGAATTAGTTAAACCCTCGCCCTAGAATTCACCTTTCTTTGTTTCTAAAAACGAAATTGTAATATATAAGACGAAGTACACGAGAAGATTTTTTCTTTTCTTTTTTCTTTTGACAAAATATGAGAAGCCGAGTTTAAATTGTTTCGGAGGGTTTTTCAATTAATATGTAAATGTAGATGATGAAGTGGAACAACCAAATGGGTTGTTGTCTGGTGTGATTTTTTTTTTGTGTGGTGTGAGTTACCAATTAATTGATAAAATCAAAAAGTAAATTAGAGATGAGTAATCTAAATTTTTTACTCGTGGGTTTTAGGAAGAGGGAAGTTTTTTTTATGGAGAGGTAGGAAAGGGGAAGTTGTTGAGTTGGTCTAATAAAATTAAAATATTAAATTACTAAAATAAATTAATAATAAAACAATGAAATCATTTTAATTAAAAATTAATTAATTTATTAAGTAATATAATAATCAGTTAAATTATTTCAATTATTTAACCTGCTCATAATTAAATTAAGTGATTGAATTAATTAAATTATTTTAATGTGAGATTTTTTTTATCTGAAGGGTATTTTTGTACTTTTTGTTATAATCAACACTTTTCTCTTCTCTATTTCATTCATCTTTCTTTTATACCAAACAACTTATCAAATCTACTCTATTTTTCACCTTTTTATCTCTTTTGATACTCTCTCTTACATATTTCTCTCTTCACAATTTCTCTTATAAAACAAACACACCTTAAGAAAATGAGTTTATTGATTCTCTCACTTATAAAATATTCAACCTCCAGTTTTCTATTCGATGTGGGACATATAACTCACACTTGCACACAACAGTTTTAACATGTTAGACTTGATCTTATGAACACACAATTTCTCGTTAAAAAGATAAATGTTATTCAAACATCTAAAAATCAACAACAATTTGATAATTCATATGACAATAGATAATTTATAAGAGGTAATTGTCACTTTCGTCCATGAATGTGTAATGATTAGTCACACTAGTCCTTTAATCTATCAAAATTTTAAATTAGTCCCTGATTGTGCTCTTTCTTGGTCAAAATAGTTTCTCACGCTAAAATAGTCTCTCAATTTTTATAATAACTCTTCTTATATATGGATTGAAATGACAATAAGTAAATACTTATAAAGACGAATATAACAATAAGTAAGTATATTGAAGAACTAATATGTTAATATTAATGAAGAAATTATTCTGACTAACAAAATCTACAATCAAAGACTATTTTAAAATTTTGATATATTGAGAGATTATTGTGACTAATCGTTAGGAAGTAAAGTGACCGTTATAACTATTGATGTGATAATAAAAGATATACAAATAATTTATTAAAAAAAAAGACTGAAATAATAAATTGATAACTATTGATGTGATAATAAAAGATATAGAAATAATAAATTGAAAAGAGAAAATAATATTCATATGATATTTATTTATAGAGTTTTGGACAATAAAAGATTTCTAGATAACATTTCTCCATATATCGCTTTTAACACATTTCCCATAAAATAATAGTATTTTATGAAAATTTGCGATCAAGACCCCCACATCACATGGCACATGTTCTGTTTTCACACACAACTGATCAGAAGAGAACAGTGACTTTTCATGAGTTAAATTTGTAGTACTCTTACTTTTATAACTATGATGATGATGAGCCCACCTCACACGTGTTTTTGTCGTTTTAGAAAAATTGGGTCCCATTTCATATAAAAGTTGTCACATTTGTATTGTTTAACTTTGTCAGTGGGCTCCACCAGTCAGTGATGACGAGTGATGGGTCCTACTTTTATGCTGAATCTGTCTTTCCCTCCCATCCATGCCTGCCTGTCACTGCTCGGCATCTGTTTCAGAAAAGACCTTGTTCAATTGTTAAGATAGGACACATTAGAATGGGGCACATACACATCTATCTAGCTCAACATAAACATTGTTATAAATGATAAATTAGTTTCTTGCTAAGTAGTAATAGATTTGTTAATTCATATTAAAAAAATTCCAATCAAGATATTGAGGTAAAAATGAGAGAAAATGTAATGTTAATTGAAATAACATCTGAAAGATAGTTATGAACTTGTGATCTTGGACTACCTTAGTTATAAACTTATATTCATCTCATATTTTATTTAATGTAATGTTTTTAACACCCTTACTTTACGCTCATAAATGAATAATATATGAAGTCCGAGTAGTTCAATAACGGTGACTTCATAGTCGAGATGAACAAGCCAATTATAAGTAGGTTTATTATTATTATTATTTAGAATTTGAGTTGAGTTTGTAAAGAGAAGTCTCCCCCACCCCACACATACATTTATGTTCACGTTATATCTCATTCAAAGCGAAAATTGTCTTCGAAAAGATACACTATAAACTTGTGAGAGAAAACTCTTACCAAACAACTTAACTTTAATCCCACAAACTTATTTGCCATAGTTTGCGGTTTAATCTTGGCAACTAGCTAGAGTCTATATGTGTACCACGGTTTTAGGTACGTCGACGAGTGTTTCATATGATTAATTTCGATGTGACAATTTGGTGGGTTTCCTTTGCAATGTAAAACAAGCAATTTCAGATTCAAGAGGACCAAAACGTGTCTGCCAACTACCATTGTAATAGTTTCATCCCTAACAAATTTTTGGTTTTTTCAAATACATTTTATTTCAGTTAATGAATTGAAACAAATTACTGTCAACTTGTTATGCCTAGTGTACTGATTGATAACAATTTGTACACTCCTTGTCGATATTGTAATCCTAGTTTCAAGTTTGATGAATGTCTTGTTGAGCACATTATTTAGGATTGTTTTACAGCAATAACTAGTAGCATGATTATGATCAAACATATTCTTGTTAATACTTTTGACAAGTATTTAAAATTTATGTTTTTAAGTTTAACCATACTCAGCTATTATATTTTGTTATATATTCACATCTTGAGCCTTGAAGTAAATGTTTCATTGTACTACTATCCTTTTTCCCGAAACACAATGTACCACAATCTTTTTCACTAATATTGTTGTCTTTATGCTTTATCTAAAGTTGTTTTCTTTAACTGGCTGGTTGATTGTTATATAGATATCCATCCTCAATAAATGTTTTCTTCTTGTGGTTACACATGTATCAGCAAAGGCAGTATATGCAGCTAATGTGTAAGTACAAAACGACTTATTTTGTGCACCCATTGACGTGTTTCATGTTTGTGTAGCACCAATATATATAGCAGAAATAAATATCACTTTGTGCATGTTTAGTTTCTTTTATTAAAGAAAGATAAAATTTATTCTAGAAGCATGAGATTAAATCTAAAATGTTTGAGAATTTTTCACTAAAATCACTTTTGTCCTCCTTAAAATCAAGTTAAAATACAATAAATAAGGCATGTAATAGGAAGATTTTTATTTTTTGAAAGGAGATTAATATTTTTTGGAAAATGTTGACGAGTGCCTCTGAGACGCTCTTTAAACATTTTAAATAGTACGTTTTTAATGAAAAGTTGTGTATTGAATGCATTGAAAATTGTAATAGTTGACTTCTTAAGAGAATAATTACTAAATATAGGATGCTTAAAGAGTGCTCCGAAAACACTCGTTAACAAGACCCATATTCTTTTTGTTGTTGTTAGAGAAAAATAACTAATACCAGTGTTAGATGTTTGATTAGAGATAAGCTTCACCTCCTTTCTAGGTTTTCTCTTCTTATAATACAATAAATAAGGCATGTAATAGGAAGATTTTTATTTTTTGAAAGGAGATCAATATTTTTTTTTTTTGTTGTTAGAGAAAAATAACTAATACCAGCATTAGATGTTTGATTAGAGATAAGTTTCACCTCCTTTCTAGGTTTTCTCTTCTTATTCATTTATTAGAACCATCCTCTACATCTTTTTTCTCTTTTATAATCAATCACTTGGTCGTCAATGTTGTGGACTCATAGACATGATTCTAATCATTTTAATTTAATCACAATATTTACATGCATTTTACCGTTTTATATTATCAACTTGAATGCTCTAAATTTGTGCTTGAATCTGATTAGCTCTACTAATTTGAATGAGTATCTCGTCTTTCAATAAATGAAAAATGTTAACGAGTGCTTTTTAAAAATTTTAAATGATAATTCTTTTATAAGAGTTTGTGCTATCAGTACAATCGAAATATTTGAATTTCTTAAATAATAATTTCTTATTTTAAAATCTTTAAAGAATATCCCAAAGGAGTTGTGTTATTTGAATATCCATATATGTGACAACTTTTGTGACAACCAAAATTTTACAAAGGAAGTGAGGTATTGACACAAAAATCAAAGCAATAGAGAGAGAAAATAAAAAGATAATGTGAGTACGAGAGAGAAAATTGTTACAAAAGTTGTCAAAAATGGTTGTTCAAATATCATTTCTCATCCCAAAGACACTCGTTAAGACCCGTCGTAAATAAACAATTATTTGTAAATAAACAATTATTACTACTAGTTTTTTTTTTCCTTCCAATAATTTCTAATCCATCATTACTAATCCATCAACAATTAACTTTATTGGCTTTACTCTCTTAACAAAATGATTTGTTGACTTAATTGGACACCCTTGTTAGCCTCTATCTAGTCTATAGCCCCATAAAAATAACACCGTTACTAAACAAACGGTCGAAAAACCGAAGCACCACCGGACACAACCGGTCTCCAACATTTGCATTTGGCTTGAATTTGGGTTCATTTCAATGCTATCTATCTAACTATGGTAACGCTTCATCTAACCCAAGTCACATTCTAACCCCACTTGGGTTTACTATATAATAAACATTGTGCTATTGAGAACCCCGCTGGTTCACATCTTTTGCTCTAATCAATCTCCCTCCATTATAGTCTTGTAATTTCATTTACACTATTTTACGTCTATACCATAGTAATAATAGTAATAATAATAATACTAATTTTACTGTGTTAAAAGAAGGATAAGATAAGAGAACATTGAGATTTGTGTTTTTTTTTTAATATTATTGTTTATAGTATTGAAGTAAGTTTATAAGTTTAATTGTGGGATTTTTCCTATGTGTATGAATTGTTTGATGGATGAAGTAGGAGAAGTTGTGAAAAAACATGAACATGTGAAAAAACATTCACTAACGTTGTTAATAAGGATCAAAAGAGTAGCTACTACTAGTACTAGCTAGTTTCTTCTAGATTTTATATAAGATCCTATTTTCACTCATGAAGAGACTCAACAACACCTCAGATTCTTCTTCAACTCCTCTCATCACAATCTCTCCATCAACAGGTTAACCATTAATTTCAGACATAGATCTATGTTTGTGTTTTTTTCTTTCTTTCTATTTTTAGAAGGTACCATGTTTTTTTACTTTTACGTTGGTTATAGTAATTATGTTACTACTTACTATTATTATTTGTATACTTATGTTTTTTTTTTTGCATTGATGTAGAGGAACATAGTCCAAGGAACAAACATGTGTATGGTATGGAGTTTCAATCAATGATGTTGGATGGATTTGAGGAGGAAGGGTGTGTTGAAGAAACTGGTCATCATTCTGAGAAGAAACGTAGACTAAGAGTGGATCAAGTTAAGGCTTTGGAGAAAAACTTTGAGGTAGAAAACAAGCTTGAACCTGAAAGGAAAGAGAAGCTTGCCATTGAACTTGGGTTGCAGCCTAGACAAGTAGCTGTTTGGTTCCAAAACAGGAGAGCAAGATGGAAGACTAAACAGTTGGAAAGAGATTATGGTGTTCTTAAAGCTAATTATGATGCTCTTAAGCTCAAGTTTGATGCAATTGCTCAAGATAACAAAGCTTTTAACAAGGAGGTATAAACATCCATAATCCACAGTAGTAACTTAACTATGTAATTTAGTTTCTGAAATTATAAGTGCAATAACAACTTAATTAAGCATTTATATCATAATCACTTATCATATAAGTACTTGTGAATAAGCTATTATTATAATACAAGATCAAATTAAGTCAATAGTCAAAGTATTTTCATGTAAGTTATAAGTTGTTTTCATAATTTATTCTGAAGAGCTTGTGTAAATAAGCTAAGAACAACTTATGACTTATTTAGAAGTTGTTTTTCTAAGCACTCTTTTAAAGTCGCACAAGCACTTGTGTCTAAGCTATAATAAATCAATCCAAAGATTTTTAAGCTGGTTATTTAGTGAATGTTTGGATTGGCAGTAAATTTAGCAAAATCACTCTGGCATCGTGAATTTGTGAAGCTATGCGCTCATGTGATTATGCCAAACTCAATTGTGGGCAAGTATTTAACCTTTTTTAGGAAAAAATGTATCATAAATTTCAAGTTAATTATCGAAAGTGAGTGATTAATTTGTTGTATTTGCAGATTAAGGAATTGAAATCAAAGCTTGGAGAAGAAGAAAAAAGCACAATCAATGTTTTGGTGAAGGAGGAGTTAACCATGCTTGAATCTTGTGATGAAGACAAGCATAACCCATCTTCAGAAACATCAATTCCTAGTTCAGAATCCAAAGATCACTTGGATTATGACTGCATAATCAACAACAATGATGTTGGTATTGGTGAAACTTCTTCACTCTTTCCGGTAGACTTGAAAGACGGTTCTTCGGACAGCGACTCTAGCGCAATTTCTTCCTCCGGGGTCCTTCAAAGTCAGCAGCACCTTTTGTTGTCTCCTGAATCTTCCTCCATGAATTGTTTCCAGTACCAGAAATCTTATCATGTGAAGATGGAGGAGCACAATTTCTTAAGTGCGGATGAGGCGTGCAATTTTTTCTCGGACGAACAAGCTCCAACCCTACAATGGTACTGTCCTGACCAGTGGAGTTAAAATTAAAAGCAACAAAAAGGTTAAGAATTTTAATGTGAAAAGAAATAATTTCTTTAAGAGATGTTGCAAGGTTTTTATGGAAGAAGGTATAACTCAATATCTTTGTAAAAAAATGGCTGGTTTGGACATCAAAGGTAACAAAACTATGGCTATGAGTTGTTGCATGTGAAGAAAAAGAACAGAAGGGTTGGGGAAGGCTGCTTGTGGCAGCTACAAGGATGGTTTGGGGATTAAGGTTGATTATGGCTCTGGTATGGTATGATATGAATAATTACTAAGTGGTAATAATGAAAATCCATGCTGTACATTTTTTTTTAATTCAAGCATCAAAATTTGCTTTTATCTTTCTTTTAGTTTACTGTTAAAATTAATAAAGTTCAAATTTAACTTGAAAAATAATTCGGTTCTTTAGCTTAGTGGTAAATAGCTCAAATTTTACTTGAAATATAAAAGGTGCATAAAGTTTTTCACTGAAGAGCCACGAAAAAACCCTCATTTTCGAAAAACCCTAAGCTGCTGCACAACATACACCACTAGGATTGCGGTGTCTTCCCTTCTTCACAGGCTGTTGCTCCTCATCCCCGTGGTTTCCTTTGACTCATTCGCCTTTGCGCATTTTTGCTATGCCAATATTGACAAGAAAAGCTTGACACCGCGACTCCTTGACCTATGCACGGCCTTTGACATGGGCATTCACCCTATTCTTTTGAGGTTCTCCTACTCATCAAAGGAGAGGTTTTGTGCGTGTTCTTACATCGCCAACACTTGGGTTGTTGATCAGTCATTGTTATGCATCAAATTTTGTTGTTGAAATTCATCTTCTATGATCCTCCATCGTGCTTTCAAGGATGTTCCTTCACAGTTAACTATGCAAAGATGTACCTTCAGTCCAGAGTTACGCAACACAATTGATGTCCATGATACCCAGCTCTTGAAACCTTGTATCAAGGGAGACTCGTTATCGGTTAAAATTTCAAAGGAGTTATATGTGGGTTGAAAAATTTCTAAAACAAGCTACCATAGATTAATGCTCACACTTTAAAAATCAAGAGACCCTTTGATCCAAATTAACTCAATTTTGAAAATCGTTATGATGACACTATCATTTATGACTTTTATGAATTTTGTTTGTATATCAAATGTGGACGTGCCGGAGTGGTTATCGGGCATGACTAGAAATCATGTGGGCTTTGCCCGCGCAGGTTCGAATCCTGCCGTCCACGATTTTTACTTTTGGGCATCCCAAGAGGACTTGAGAAGCATCCATGTTTCTGCAACTTGATATGCTGCGTTTGTTACAATGGACTCCCCGACTTTGGTTGGAGCAAACACAGGCAAATAAACATCCAATGTTGGATATTGGGAACCTAGGTTTATATTTGACATTGCTAAGGGTCCTTGTTGATATTTCATATGATTTCAGACTCTTAAGTCTTAACATCTCAATATGCAATTGAATTTCCCTAAAAAAATAAATGCACTCGAATTGTCCGATGTTGGACGGTCAACGAATCTTGGATAGACATTATTATCAATTTACCATCTTTAAATTTGAATTGAGTTGAACTTAATCTTTACAAAATTGACTTATTAGATAAAAAAATATCTTGTAATTTTTTTTTTCATCTAAGAGAATCCAAATTAAAGTAGACTATTTATTATTGCTAGAGTAGATGCGGCAGCAGCAGAGAAGAAAAACTTGTGATATGAGATAGGAGAGAACAAGAACATGGTCCTACAATACAATACATGTGGGTCATCCTTTCTCTGTTTGCTTTGATTCTCATATTGGTAGAGCCATGTGATGTATGGGTCCCATACCATGGGTACATGGAACGTGTCATTTTCAAACTTGTCCCAGTCGCGTAGAAATAAGAACAAACCCGGAAGCTGAATGACGGGAGAGTGTATAGTTCCTTGTTTGGACTCTTACCATTCTTGATGATCCACCCACCTACCATTGTGAAGAATTTCTGCACTTAACCTACAACATAATATTCATATATCTTTGTCCATTCTCAAATTTAGATTTGGATCCCTCTTCATCAAAACTATCTTTATCTCATCTCTATCTATAATTTAGTTTTCTTTAAAAAGAAATATATATTTTTTGTTTTAAAAATTCGGTATTCGATTAAACTGATGAGTCTAATTCCACCTTCATTTACAAGACTCATTTAATGTGTATGGATTAGCCCACCACAATTGATATGATAGAAAATTTAGTTTCTTCTTTAAGGGAAGTTTTGAAGTTTTATAGTTTCTATAAAATTGTGAATTTGGAACTAAAATTTCATTTCATGTCATGAATATTAGAAATTTCAATTTTAAATTTTAATATCATGAATTTATATTCCAATGCTAATTTAATTTTGAAATTCAACATCGTACTTAAAAAATCAACATCGTAGTTAATACTCTTTGAAAGAGTATTTGAACCCACAAATATGGTTCATTTTTTAACGTAATCGTTTGAAGCGCAAATGAAATCATGATTAAGAGTTTACAACCAATCATGAGACTAATTTTCAAATTCAACAACAATTACTATTGTCATTTGTTAAAATACTTTTCCAAATGACTAAATTCAAATGACTAATGATCTTAATTAAAGACTAATTGTTTAAGAGAATCAAATCTTGAATCTCATCCACAAGGCCTATTTCTCTAACAATAAAATTCAAGACCGTTTCTCCAGCAATAAAATTAAGAATATTTTGAAATGTTTGTCGGATTTAAATTATATAACTTGGACACAATTGCATTTTTGTCAACAAAAAAGAACTTGCATATACATCATTACTACAGGATTTTTCTGTCTTCCCTGCAATTTATTTATTGTATACTGCTAGCACAAAATCTCTTTTATCTTTTTCCACTTTCTCCCACTTCAGTGTTTCACATTGTTTGTTTGTTTTATTTTTCAAAACCCGATTTGCTTTGTGTTTTATATTGCCGCTTTTGCTAATCCTCCTCAATTACAGATTAAATTATCCCCTATTTTCCCTGTCATTTGTCCTCTTTATTTTAGGTTTTCCAGGCAGGTTACACCTAAGGTAGCATGATTCATTATGTTCTCACAACAAAGAACATTAGTACAGCATTACTCCGACTAATTAAATTCAATTTTTAATCGAAATATAACAAGATTCCAAATTACTTGCCAAATCATGTGCTAACAACTCGAGGTGGAAATATGTCAAACTGAATGACATGAGCCTACAACAAGCCTGTGCTAGGCCATTGTTTCTTTTTATACTATTCAAAATCAAAAGGATAAAGACTTTTTCAAGACCCTACTTAACTAAAAAAAACATGTTGCAAGCAAGAAAAAACCTGAGATTGATTTATTTCGGTTTATATCATGCCTATTTAAATGTATTATTATAAACAATATTGAAATTTGATATAATTTTGAAGTTAAATTCAATAAAACATCATGTTAAACATCAAAATGGGACATAACCTCGTTGATTATTAGTTCATTAATAATTATACGCTGGGTCAAAAGTCTTCTCAATAATATAGTTGGAAGGCGTATTTTGTTGAGTTTGTAACGATAGTGTAAATATAGTGATGTAGAAAACTCGATCACACTTGAAGATAAAATTGTTGAAACTTATATGTGAGTAATTAATTAATCACACGTTGTCCATGAATGAACTAGATGAAATATATACAAGAATGGTGAATCATGCTCAATGTTTTGAAAGAAGATTTATTGCAATATCTCTTGATGGTTCTCATCATTTTTTTTAAAGACTCATCATTTAGCTTGCTGCTTCCAACACTCCTAGACTCGCCCAACCATCAAACTTAAACATGAATTTGATTGTATTTTTATAAGATTTTTTTATTAATAAACTAAGGATTAAATATGTTATTGGTCCCTACATTTTACGCAACTTTAAAGAGTAGCCTTTACATTTCAAAAAATGTTTTTAATATCCCTACATTTTTACTTCGTTACTACAATTAGTCCTTGACGTCAAATTTTGTTGTCCGGGCAAACAGAAGTTGCCACATGGACAACCCTAGGATGCCACGTGGCCTAATTAATGACATGGGATACCATATGTCAAATATTATTTAAATTAAAATTTTAATATTTTTTTATTTATTAAATAAAACAATAAAAAAATAATCAAAAAACATGTAGTCTTCATGTTCCTTCTCCTTCCTTCACATTTCCTTCACCTTCCTTCACCATCAGCTACCACCACCACATCACTCCCTCTGTCTTCATCTTCTCTCATGCAACTCCATTGCTTCCACCTTCAAAATCTACAGAAAAAAACCATGAAAATGAAGAGAGAGAAAACCCTAATTCCCCTTCCTTTCCATCAAGTTCAGCCACGATTTTTTTCCTTTGTTGTTGCTATTTCATAAACCCATAAAAACCACAATGCATGTTGCCTCTCACTTTTCCTCCTTCAACTTCCAATTTCAATTCAATTTGCAAGAAATCAAGATATTAAAATCAAAATCAAAATCAAATCTTCTTCCATATTTACCGAAAAATCCAATATGCGAACCAATCAAACGAGAATAGAGGAACGAAAATCGAAAGTGCTCTGAACAAAGTTTGCGGCGAAAGGGATGGTGGCAATTACAGAACGACAACGACGCGACGGACAAAAGGGTCATTGAAGGGAGATGGGTTGTGATACGGGTAATGAAACGAATCTGAGATGCTCTAAGGAGAGTTGGTGGCGAGCAGTGGTGGGTGTTGGAGGATGGTGACGCACGGCGGAAAACAACAAGCTGAAGAGAGAGTGATGAAGGGTGAAGACGCGAAGTCCTGGAAAATGGGTTCTTTGTAACGTGTTAAATGCATGGGTCGGGTCCTATTTTACCCATTCCCAATCCATTTTAAAAGTAAAATATTTTTTTTGCCACATCACTATTCTGTTTGCTGACTGGATACAAAATTGACGGCAGAGACCAATTGCAGTAACGGAGCAAAAATGTGGGGATTTTAAAAACATTTTTTAAAATGTAGAGACTATTTTCAAAATTGCACAAAATGTAAGGATCAAAAACATATTTAACCCATAAACTAATATATGGGCAAACACAAATTAAAACAGCTACATTGGAAGTTTAACATTCAAAATCACAATTCCATTGTGACAGATGATGTAACATGAATCTGATAGTACATTTATAGCAAAAAAAATCTTTAAAGGTGATCTACAAATAGATTTTTTTTTTGACAAAAGTAAACGATATTCATTCATTCAAATTGATAGAGTAAATCGATACAATACAAATTTAAATTCGCTAAAAACAAAAAGGATGAATCTGTGAACAAACTCACATCATCCATGCCTACAAATATGACTAATATGACTATATTTATGTCTGCCGAATACTCATGTCTCCGGATCTGCAACGTTGACGACGCCAAAATCATTGTCATTGATCAGATCTGCACTTGCTCAAAGCTAATCTTTCAACCTGAATCAAATAAACACCGCACTAAGACGGGAAATCAAAAACACACCGCGCAAAGACGGGAAATCAAAACAAACAGAGTCGTTCAGAGACGACGAGATCACAAAAACAAACGAAAGAAAACAGAAAATATGTGAAATCACTTATTCAATTAGGATAGAAGGAAAAACAATTCGGACCCAAAGATCACCCCTCTAAAAAGAAGAAGAAGAAGGGGGTGACGACTAGGGTTTGAGAAGGGGAGAAGAGAGAGGTTCCTACTAATATATTTATTTTTTTCATCTACAAATAGATAATTCTTCATATTATTAGAAGAAAAATAAAAAAAATATCAAAACCAATGTTATCATTAATTGTTGTAACATTTTAAACATTTTTACAAATATACCTTTATAGAATGTTGTGAAACAATAAATACATTCACTAATATTAAAAATACATTCATTAAATGAGGGATAAAAAAGTCTTTTAAATAATAACTATACCTTAAAAGTTGTGATATTTTCTTATAAATAAGACCAATTTTTTTTTTTTGAAAATTTTCTTATATTAATTTTTATTTTCTTGAACTTCTCAAATATTGCCTTGACTTCCGATCAAGTATTTCTTTTCAGAAAAGAAAAAAAAAAGCACTGCTCGATTTGAGTGTTATTATTGACACATCAAACTTGCTGATGCTGCTAAACACCGAGGTATATATGCTTCTTCAGTCTCCAATGGCAGGCCTTTGATTTCCAGAGACATGCATATCTTTTTTGTTTATAAAATTATAAATAAATGAATATTAATTGTTAGTATATGTAATAGAAGATATAGTTTAATTTTATAAACAGAATAGAAGAAGAATATAGCGCTTGAACTTTGAACATTTTTCTCAAATATTTTGGAATACTCCATTTCAATCTTTTGAGCCATAGTTAAAGGACACATATGTGATTAGAGATGGCAAAACAGGTCAACCAGTCTAAAATGGGGTAAGATTGAATAACTAGAGGTGTAGCATTACATATATCACCCGTCTCTTTATAAAAAGTGAGGAATCAAGACGCGGGGAGGAGGGAAAGAAATAAGAAAGGATAAAATAAACATGAAATATGAGACATTGAAGTTTACTAGGGGAAGACTCCAAAACTTACATATTCTAAAATTCAAAGGTAGGATAAAATTTGCTAGAACACATTTGTTGCCTTCATGCCAAGTGTGGATAACCTGTCATTGAAGGATCTCCTGAATGTGTTGAACCAAAGAAGGGAGAATTCCGTTGATCTTACAATTGTTGGTAATCATATCAATAAGCACCTTCGAGTCAATCTAAACAACCATGTGAGAAAAAAACCCATTCTAAGCCATATCAAGTCCCAGATAAATACCTCACATCTCAGCATGTAGAACATCACAAGTTCCAATTTTGCGACTAAAACTCTTAATCCATCTTCCATTAGACCACACCCAGAAAGCTCCTCATTACCTTTATATGCTCCATCACAGTTGAGTTTAACCTAACCATCTAAAGCTCTCTTCCAGCCAATATACAAAGTTTCCTTATGCTAAGGATTGTTTTGCAAGATCTTAAGAGACTTCTTCAATGGCCTTGAATTTTTTTTTGATTACATAAGTTGGATTATCCGGTCTTCGAAACCATTCTTCAAAATTAGCTTTTGTTTCTTCAAATCCTCAAATGTTATCAGGTAATCATGAATGTTGTCGGCCATCTAGAATTGAAAACTCCGTTCAATCTTTTACTATGGTTTTTGAAAACCAATTCCCCACACTAAAAAAAGAAAAATAAATTAGTTATCAAATCTCGAAGCACAAGTCTAGTCTATACCCCAAGATGCTGCACATAATCACAAAGTACATGAAGTACTATCTCATCATCATATTACCACAACAAGGACAAAATTTATTTAGAATAGTAAGACATTTTAGAATTTTTTTTTGTGAATAAGCTAAATTAGTTCACCTAAATTGATACTAGAGAGAATCGAATCTGAGACCTCGAGGAGGAGCACACTCCCATATCCCAAACTAATACCACTAGGTCAACCCAAATGGGTTAACACATTTTAGAATTAATCACGTTTTTTCAAATAAAATCGCCTGCCCATAGACTTGGAAACTTTCTTCATATTAATTTAGAGTCACATTTGCTTAGGGGTGTGGTCAGTTTGATTAGTGGGCCATGTGCATTACCTAAATGAATTTGATTAGTTTCTTGCTTTTGATTTTGGAAAGTACACAATTTCCTGCACTGCACTGCAGCACTATAATGGAAGATTAGTCATTTAGTCCTTAAATAGGAAATGAGTCATCAGTTTAGTCACTGAATACAGATAAATTGTAAAATAGTCCATGAATGTAGACTCTATTAGTCAATTTAGTCCTGAATGCAGACTCAGTTAGTCAATTTAGTCACTGAATCTAAACTCGTTAGTCACTTTAGTCTTTGAAATTGATCAACAAAGTCTACATGCAGAGTCTGTTTTGCAATTTCTCTGCATTCAGGGACTAAAGTGACTACTCCTTTTCCATTCAGAGACTAAAGTGATTAATTCCCGTAAATTAAACTTATGCTTTCAACTCAAGGTCATGGAAGTGATGTGGATCGTATAGATCCCTCAAGAGTTTGCTTTGCAGAAGACGTGAAAACATTGCAAGTTTCATGTGGTTTCAATCATACAGGTGCTATATTTGGGTGTGGATAGCTTTGGCTGCTCTGGGAATTCATAATTATTTGTAACCCATATAGAAAGCAATTGGAAAAACGGTTTTATGATGCATGTCGTTGGCAAGAAGGAATTCAGATTGCCTCTCATTCATAGATCTAAATTTTCAATATTTCAATAAATAAATTACTCAAGTATCTTATCTTATCCATTCAAAAAAACTACAAAAATGTTTAGGCTGCGGTCGCCTCGTGAGTCGTTTAGAAAAATGTTTTTTTTTTTTTGAAGGAATAGAAAAATGATTTTTGTTGTTGAAGGAAGTTTTATGAAAAATGCTATATCTACTTAATATACTAATAGACACACGTGCGAATGAATAATTGATTTCCAGAAAACATTAAAATAATCGATTTCAGAAAGAAAAAGAAAATCATACACACTCACATACAGCCTCAAATTAAAAACTAATTAAGTGTCAATTTGAAATTTTAAATGAGTAATCAACAAACCTCAAAGTAAAAAAGATATTAAAATATTTTACAATAATTTGGAGTTATTTAAAAAATGATCTATAGTATAAATGAAATTAGTTTTCGTATCTCATTTTTTCCCATAGAAACTCTGATTCTTTTTAAATAAAACTCTCTCATTTGTTGTAAAAAAAAAAAAAAAACCTCTCATTTGTACCAAAAACATACTCTCATTTATAACCTCTTTATTTTTTTTTGAAGGAATCTCTCATTTATAACCTATAAACTTATACAAAAATTCACATAACTTAATAATATTAAGTTTTTTTATTTTATTTTAAAAATCTAAATTAGCCCACCCAAATTAGTACCAGAGAATGGAACCCGAGACCTTGAGGAGGAACACACTCCTAAGTCCCAAGCCGATACCACTAGACCAACCTAAATAGGTTAATATTAAGTTTATCTTAATTGTTCAAGAGGTATCAGCTCAATGCTCAAGAAAATTCGAATTTCCCATGTGATAGTAGCAATATGGTTATTCAATGTTATTAATAAAATTTCCCCTTCCATAATTTTAAAAATTTCATGGAACTTAGTAAATTATAAACTGACCTAGTATGTGGAGATAAGTGTGTGATCATGGAATACTGTTCTAAGTTTGAATTTGTGACTTCATCAATTTGAAGGAGCAAGTTGTAATATTGACAAGGAGACAATCCTTTCTGATCAAAATTGTCAATTAATCAAATACGTATTATTATTCACTAACCGTACACGTTAAGCATTTATCCACACGCCCAAAGATATTTGACGGAAGACACACGGACACACACAAGTGCACTACAAAGATAGTAAAAGAACATGCAAATATTTAGGCATGAACATTTCACGAGCTTTTTTTTCCTACTTTGTCTCATACAACATTTTTTTTTTAAGGATATACTCATACAACATTATAAAGTGAGTTAGCCTATTTATAAAAAAATAAAGTAGGTTCTCGTGAGCTTAACTCGATTGGTAGGAACAATACATAATATGTGCAAGATTCGAGGTTTAAATCTCGACCACCACAATTTTTTTTTAAAGAAGCATAAAGAAAATTTAAAGACCATCGTTCCATTCTCTATAATAATACATACATACATACACGTTATTGAACCTACATAGTCATACACAATTTTTTTTTTTTAACAAAAAAAGAAAAAACTTGTTCTTCTTTTTTCGAGGGAAACTTGTTCTTCTAATCGATGGCAAAAAAAATCTTCAAACGTATATAGGCAAAAACATAATGACATTATTAGTATTATTTTCAAGAGGAATGCTAGCAACACTCATTTTTCAACACTCTCTCTAGCACTCACTCTTTCATTGGATGAAATTAATGTATGTCCCACTAGTTTGTGTGGGTTCAATTTTCAAAGTGTAGATGCACAATGATTTAAACTAATAAGAGAGTGTTCAAAAGAGAGTGTTACTAACATTTAATTATCATAATGATATTATTACTATTATTTTTTTTTAAGGAATTATTACTTGACAAAAAAAAATTATTATGTAAAACGCTACTAGCCTACTACTACTAAATTTTCATGGGTTTGATTAATTCAATTTTTTTTTTTTTTTGCATTGGTCTGTTTGCATGTGACTTTCAATTACAGATTTCGTTTGAGATTATCTTTTAAAAAACAAAATCAAGTAGATGAATTACATTGAACGCAGACGTAACACAATAATCTCGTTCTTATATATACAGTTTTCATATCCTGACGGGAATAATAATAAAAAAATCATTTAGTTTAATGAAATTAAACGCAGCAATATTAGAAAAACAGGAACCTTCGAGGTCATCGTCTTTTGTATTATTAATGCATTTCAAGTATTCAACACATTATTTCTTTGACCAATGTTGTATAAATAAACAATACACACGAGGATTTACGTATCCCATCAAAAAAGTTAGCAATAATGAATCAGATGAAGTGGTGCGAATTAGAAGCAACAAGAGTAAGGTGCAAAGAACATCCAAATGATAAACAATTACCAGGTGTTTGTTCCTCTTGTTTAAGAGACAAACTCTCAAACCTATACACCAAGAACCCTATTGATTCTCTCTACTATTGCTCTCCTTCTTCTCCTGCTTCTCCTCAACCTACTGATGATGCCTCAACAAATCATGGGTCGTCAGCTCATCGTAGTAGACGCTTTCGCCGGAATGCTTCACAAGCGACCAGTACTGCTTCTTGTATGATAAGCTTTAATCATGCGTTGAACTTGAAGAAGAGCAAGTCGCTTGCCGTTGTTTCGAGGAACCGAGTCAGGGAGAGGGATGTTGGTGGAGGTAGAGGAAGAAAGAAAGATGGCTTTTGGTCCAAGGTACTCAAATTGAGGAAAAAGGATACAGAGGAATCTGTAGTGAATTCTAGGACTTGAAGGTGGACATGATTTGTTAGATATTATATATGCAGTTGTATCATAATTTGAGTGAGAGTGAGGTTTCTGTTGTGGATCGTATCAGAAATTTCAGTTTTTCTTTAGATTTCATTTGTCAATTATACGATGTTAGTGTTATTATTGTATTCCATCAACATAAATGGCAAAACCTTTGCATTCTTTAAGTTCTCCATGTGTTCTTCTATTTCGCAATGAATTTTAAGCAGATAATCTCAATTCTTTTGTATTCTGACATAAGAAAATGGCTGCCCAATTATTATTATTTCTTTTTTGGTACA
>Ga0315914_1002256_pt1 | contig 29507 bp, 17 predicted proteins | sample MpolenodulesMG_FD_203920 | JGI IMG/M metagenome (GOLD analysis project Ga0315914, IMG submission 203920) | Medicago polymorpha root nodule microbial communities from Los Angeles, California, United States - elongated nodules | ecosystem: Host-associated > Plants > Roots > Nodule | place: USA...
CAATTGATTTTTAATTAGTTTTATTATTAAATTAGAACAGAGAAAAAGGAAATATCAGAGGGTATGAGAGTATGAAACAAAAACGTGATTGAATATTTAGAAAGGGAGAGAATGGATTTTAGGTTTTAAATTGATAAAAGTGCAGGGACCAATGACATATTTAAGCCTTAAATTAATTGATTAATATAAAATAAAAAAAAATTGAGGTAAGGGATTAAGTTTCATTTTGGGGTCTAATTTGACATTTTAATGATTCTATATCTACGATAGCATATTTAAATTCTATTATACAAGATGTACAAAATCTAAAATAATAATAATAATATAAGAAATAAAAAAAAAATAGAAATATCATCATGATAGATGCCTCTAGTATTTGACATGAGCATAGACATAGAGTTTTTCAAAAATAAAATAAATGGTTCTAATACCACAATTTTGAGTGTATAAACGACATTAAATCACACATTTCCTTATGACAATCATGGACTCATTCTATTTTGCATCCTTTGAATGGTGAGAAACTATGAATCTTGGCGTTGGCTCTCTTTAGAAGGAACAACCTAGGAATAAGGATTTATTAATAGTCTCATGGATCCTTGATTTTTATCCAAGAGAGTTGAACCTTAAGAGAGTTGAAGCTTATGCATTTATTCTACTTCTGCCTATGATGAGATATAGAACAATATCTACACACCAAAACAATAGTCCAAAGGTTTTCCAATTCAAGAAAGTTACTAGTTTGAACGTTTTATTACAATTATGAACATAGTGCACTTCATTACTTGGTTCAACTATAACTTAATAATATTAATAAGGCTAAATAACTTCATGGGTCCTTTAAGTTTGAAGTTTGTAACAGATTGGTCCTTTAAGTTATTTTGATCACACATAAGTCCTTTAAGTTTGAGGTTTGTAACAGATTGGTCCTTTAAGTTATTTTGGTCACAAATAAGTCCTCTAAGTTTGTAAACGTTTTCGATTTAGTCCTTCTATTAATCAAACAATGATGTGGTAGAATGACTAAATCGGATTTAGTCCTTCTATTAATCAAACAATGATGTGGTAGAATGACTAAATCGAAAACTTTTACAAACTTAAAGGACTTATTTGTGACCAAAATAACTTAAAGGACCAATCTGTTACAAAACTCAAACTTAAAGGACTTATGTGTGATTAAAATAATTTAAATGACTAATCTGTTACAAACTTCAAACTTGAAGGACCCATGGAGTAATTTAGCCTATTAATAAAGTTATGGCCGTTTGAAAGAGGAGTCTGGACAATTAAGTGTGCAAGAATCAGGATTCTTCGTGTGTGTTCACAACACCAATGCTACAATTTATGGAGAGGCAATCATCTCTAAGGTAGTCTGATGTCTCAAGATCTGTTTTCTTGATAAACTTCTTGTAACCCCTACATCACCCATATCAAATAATTAATAGTAGCATTCGCTCCGTTGAAAATTCATATTCCAACAAAATCATCAAGAAGTTAACGCAAGTGGTTGATGCGTAATGTATGCTAATGTTATAAACTCTAAGACCTAAGTAGCGAGTTTGATTGCCACTCAATTTTTATTTTCTTAGAAAGTACTACTAGTAGTATTACTAATCTAAAATAAAAAACACCAATTTTCTTTCGTGTGCTTACATGAGAACAAAAGTTTTATTTTAGTGTATCGCTAATGTAACCAGTTTTATGCTATCATTTAATAAAGAACTGTTCATAGACCTGGCTGACAATAAATTAAGTTCAACTAGCTAAATGGAAACTCTACTAACAAGATTGTTCTTTTTAAAAAATTATTATTGAAATTGGGTTTGCACTGCATGAACAAAAAATTTAATTAGATTTTCCTATGTTTGTATTTCAAGTACAACAAATGTGACCTACTTGAAATCTTTTAATTTTGAGCTTTTCTTTAACTCTAAATGAAAAAAACTTAAATCTCACATGTAATAAAAATAAGATCTTAAACAAGTTTATAACCAATGACGTTCCTTACCTTATAAATTAACTTTGTAGAAAATAATTAAACCAATATAAAAACATAATAATAACTATTTTCAACTTATGTCAAGTGTTCTTGGGCCGGAAGGATACTGATCAGGAAAGAGGATTTGTGGACCGGGTCAAAAGAAAGACCCATAAGCCCAAATGGCTCGACAACTTTGTGACTACATGAGGAAAATTCTAGAAAGCGATGAGTCATTCAGTCATGGGATGTTTACAGCTATTTCATTTTTTGTTTGTTTTCCTCTAAGGACACCTGTCCAATTTTTATTTGTTGAGCAGTAAAATTATCCTTTATAAAAGGAGACTTTTGGAATGTAATGAGTATGAAATGATTAGAATCTGAAAATTCCTTTTCTCCCTCTGTACTTCTGGAGTCCTCTCAGAATTCAAATCTGAGATAAATTTCACTCTTTACCTTTGTACTTGCATCAACTGGTGCTTTCATCATCGTTCTCATGTCTCCAAAACCTGAGAAAATAGAAAACTCTGTTGATGAGATCATTTCATCATGAATGACCCAAATGAAAGAATTACTTGCAGCAGAACTAGCAAAACGACCTCAACAACCACAACCCATTCCTACAAACTCTGTTCCCAAAACCACGTTTGTCACCCTTTGATGGCACAAATCCATTGGATTGGTTGTTTCAGGCGGAACAATTTTTTGAACTCACTCACACAACAACGCCTCACATACATCCCCTTTTATATGCAGGGTCCTGCTCTAGCACGGTTTAAGTGGTTACACTCAAACCACCAATTAACAACCTGGGAAGCTTTTACATACACACTGGAATGCAGATTTGGTCCTTCGACGTACGAAAATCATCAAGTGACGTTGTTCAAGCTTAAACAAGTGGGTTTAGTTATGGAATATCAGTCCCAATTCGAGATGCTAGCCAATCGAGTGGTGAATCTAAGTCCAAAGGCTTAACTCAATTGTTTTCTTTCCGGGTTAAAAACGGAGATCTATCGGGAACTAACGATTCTAAGGCCTTATAACCTTGCTGACGCGATTGGACTTGCAAAACTAGTTGAATCTAAGCTCGCTGATGCCAGATCCGCTCAGAGTCGATTTACACGGCCACCACCAACCACCGTGTCGGCACCGCCTTCGAATATGAAACCCTTAATCCTTGGCGCAGGCCCAACAACCAATAACACCCCTTTACCGGTTCGCAACTTTTCTCAAACTCACATGCAGGAACGAAGAGCTAAGGGTCTCTGTTTTTATTGTGATGACAAATTTGCTCCAGGAAATCGTTGTAAATAGAAACAATTTATGATCTTAGTTACCGAGGACGACGATCTATCGGAACTGCCTCATGAACCAGAACCACCTGAAGAGCCAGATGCATCGCTCCAACCTGACCAAGTGGATGCCTCTTTGGATTCGATGCATTTTTACCTTTCACACGCAGCGTTGGGTAACTCTCTATCTCTTCGTACTCTCCGTATCCATGGTTTTATTCAAGGGTTACAAGTTACCATCTTAATAGATTCAGGAAGTTCACACAACATTGTACAACCTCGTGTTGCTGAATTCCTCAAGTTACCCATTGAAGTTTACCCTTCATTTTTCAGTCTTAGTAGGAAATGGTGAGTCTATACAATGTAAGGGGTTTTGTTTTGTTGTACCTGTTACCCTTGCTGATGAATTGTTTTCCATTCCTATGTTTGTGCTTCCTATACATGGTGCTGATATTGTTTTAGGAGTACAGTGGCTGCAAACACTTAAACGATTCATATCTGGTTACACAGTTCCCTTAATTGAATTCACACACAATGCCAAAACCATTACACTCACATGGATTCTAACTACAAAACCCACCCAAGCCTCTTTTGCGCAGTTTTGTCGTTTCCTATTTGCTGATTCCATACATTCAGCTCACACTATTACCCTGCACCACCTTGAGCAATCACCAACACCTACAAACTCCCCATGTAGCCCATTACCATAGGATTCTACTCACATGCCAAAAACCATAGTCAGTGATAGGGACCGAGTCTTTATCAGTAAGTTTTGGAAAGAAATATTTCATCTATGTGGAACAACGCTTGCTTTTAGTAGTGCTTATCATCCTGAATCTGACGGAAAAACAGAGGTTGTGAATCGGATTCTGCAAACATACTTGAGGTGTTTTGCTTGTGATGACCCAAAACGATGGGTGAATTATCTTCACCTTGCTGAGTTTTGGTACAATTCTTCATATCAATCTGCTATTCGTATGACTCCGTTTGAAGCATTATATGGTAGATCCCCTCCATCCATTGCCACATATATCAGCGGATCATCCCAAATTGCTGCGGTGGATGACTCCCTAACCAAAAGAACACAAATGCTAAAAGTAATACGAACAAATTTGGCTAAGGCTCAACAAAGGATGAAATCTCTTTCAAATGCTCATCGTCAAGATCACCAATTTCAAGAAGGAGACTGGGTTTTATTGAAGATTCAGCCCTACAGTCAGACTAATGTAGGAGTTCACACTCCCAAAAAACTTAGTCGTCATTTTGTAGGACCATTTTGTATCCTCCGACGCATAGGGGCAGTAGCTTATGAGTTGAAGCTTCCACCTGAAGCACGAATTCATCCCGTCTTTCACATATCAAAGCTGCGTCGTTTCCATGGCAGACCACGAGAAGGTCTGATTCCCCTACATGCTTCTCTTACTAGCACGGCTGTGCCCCTTGAACCACATGAAATTTTGGGCAATCGCACTCTTCTAACTTCAAAGGGAGCGATTCAACAGTTGTTGGTAAGGTGGAAAGGGTTGTCAGAAGATGAAGCAAGTTGGGAAGACTTAGAGGGTTTCGAACGCACGTGGCCAGACTGGACACTTGAGGACAAGGTCACTTTCAAAGGGGGAAGTGATGTTACAAGTCTGAGAAAACTAAAGTCACATGAGGAGGTCTTGGGCCGGAAGGATACTGATTAGGAAAGAGGATTTGTGGACCGGGTCAAAAGAAAGACCCAAAAGCCCAAATGGCTCGACAGCTTTGTGACAACATGAGGAAAATTCTAGAAAGCGATGAGTCATTCAGTCATGGGATGTTTACAGCTATTTCATTTTTTGTTTGTTTTCCTCTAAGGACACCTGTCCAATTTTTATTTGCTGAGCAGTAAAATTATCCTTTATAAAAGGAGACTTTTGGAATGTAATGATTATGAAATGATTCGAATCTGAAAATTTCTTTTCTCCCTCTGTACTTCTGGAGTCCTCTCAGAACTCAAATTTGAGATAAATTTCACTCTTTACCTTTGTACTTGCATCAGTTGTGCGTTGTTTGAGATAATACACGTATCTTTTAAGAAAATTGTTAGTTATACTCATTTTCAAAGAAAAATGGTCTATGTTGATTAAAATACCCTGTATCATAACAGGAGTGAGGTGGAAAAACTGATATTATTAGTATAGCATAGTCGAGCAATCCCTCGATAGGTTTATTGTTAGGAAAAGATTAGAGAAATTATTGTCATTATAGCTCAGTTGGTAGAGACAAATGCATAATATATGCAAGACCCGATGTTTTTTTTTTTGAAACAACAAGGTCGAAGTTCAAACCCTGGCTATTGCTATTTTCTTGCCATTTTCTTTTTAAGATAATAGCTATTGCTATTATAAAATGACAAAGACAAACCAATTAGTATTTCAAACTGCACTTTTTTAATTACAGATGTTAGTAGTTTATTGTTGGATTATATACTTAATGATTTTCTATGTTCAAACCTTGAGTCTTCAACTCCTTTACCTTTTGGTTCAAATCAGATGAGTTAATCATCAAAGATACACTTAATCAATATCCACTAAGATTCATCCATTAATCATCAAAATAAATTAGCTAGTAATAAATTATAAATTCAACAAACATATTATGAATTTCTGTCAAAAAAAAAAAAAAACATATTATGAATTAGGAATATGAAATTGTAACAAAAAAAGAATTAGGAATATGAAAACTTGATTAGCCCAATAAATTTGAGATCAACGTGTAAGCCTCACTTGGGAGCATCCCTTGAAATTGGCTATGCACCATATGCTTCTCATTTCCTGTCTGATCCAACAAAACCAATTCAAAAAGAGCTTAACATCTTTGCTGGTGTCACTGATCAATACGATGAAGACTGATACGTAGGCACCGTTCTCGTCTTCGTTCTTGCCATCTGGGTAAAAATAAATGGCACAATCGTGTCCACCTACAGAAAATGGTTGTGATGTTATGTATTTTCCACTACCAATTCCATTTAGCATTGAGAAATTTGTGATCTTTAATTGTTGAGAGCCTTTTATGATTGTGGGATTGATGACATAATTGATGTGTGTTACTATTTTCCATTAGTATGTTTACACGGGTCAATAGAATCAACCATCTTAGATAAGTCTTGAGTCAACTAACTAAGTTGGATTACTCTTATTGGTTTGAGACATGAGAGAGGATGCTCATTTTCAAGATCTCGGTCAAATATTAATTTAATTTAGCTGGGTTGATTTATCTTCTTCAACAAAAAAAAGTTGAGTCAACTAAATAAAATCATACACCTAACTTTACCTACATCAACCGAACGCAGACTTAAAATAAATTTAATTTGACATCTTTTAGATGCATTGACAAAGAAATATAAAAATTAAATATGTAATTTTATTTGAAGTATGTGAAACAATGTGTATCTCTCATGATCAATCTTAAAAAACGTACTACACGTCGGTATGCCTCTACTAAATGTATGAGACATTTTGTCGTTTAGTATGGGATTCCGATTCAGGCTGATGCCCGCCATTGGTTCAACGACTTTGGAAGTTTCTTGAATATTAAACAAACAAGTGGGTCATATAAAATCTTATTATTTTATGTCTGCCACACAAATATTAATAATATTATCGAACTTTTTCTTAAGAAAATCTTCATCCCTCTCAGATTTGAGGGATTAGTGGATGTAGTGCTAGTCTCTCTCTGGTTTCCTTCAAAACAATGGTGCAGAGACTGTGTCCGATGGCCTCTCATACCTACCCTCCAGGCCCTGTCTTACAACAACTTCATCTCAAGGTAACATATCCAAATCTCTTCACAACGGTCGGTCCTGTATGTGATTTGAACTATGTTTCTTGAACATATCAATTAATAAGAGAATATTTACCAATAATAACAAAAATTCCCTTACAAACTTCTCCATGTATTCATATCCTTGGTTTGTGAAACATTTTTATTATTAAAATAACACAATTTTGCTACTATATTGCTAGTTTTGCTTAATAGTCTGGACAATTGTGCATACATCATAACTTTTGAATTGCTTGTTATTCTTTTTTAATATTTTCCATGACAGGACTATCAAACGTTTTTGCCTTCTTCTTTGGCAAAACCAGACGTGCTCAGTTTCCAGTGTCCTTTTCTTAAGCCAAGTCTATCTGCTGAGTCGATGGAAACCCAAAATAAATGGTTTGATGATAATCAGTTTGTCAATGTTAATTCCTCAGCTCAATGGCCTGTATCAGTTGATGCCCAAGGTATGTTTGATCTAACCATTTTATCCTTAATTTTTCTATAACGCTTGATTATCATTCAACCATTATTATATATTAGAACTAGCGAAGGTTGACTTTCTCTCTCAGATGTTGTATACTATGTAGCACCGATATTGCATATTGAATGTGTGTCAGTGGCGCACATTGACATGATGACAATGCATGTGCCATGTATTTACATTCAATTTCTTCCATTTTTCAAATTGTTATCAGTGTTGACGTGTCAGTGTCGTGTATGTTTCAGTGCTTCATAAATTATATATTACCAATTTGTTTCATTGACATGAAAACATGTGAGCAGATGAATGCATGAGATGATTTATATTGCTAGTTCCTTTGTTTTTATGTTGTATCTAATTCTGGCTTCTGAGTAACATTATTTACTTTTGATTATTACAGAATCCTGCTCAAATGCTGTACTTTTAGGCTTTGGCATTGTTGAACAATGCACTAAGCATGATAAAATTTCAAAGCACCTAAAGTCTGGAACTGCTGAATCGCGTAATGATAGTGCAAACATATCCTTGATGTTAGACTTGATGAAATTGCAGTTGTCAGGCATTGATGAACCTCAACAACCATTTTCATCATCTCTTTTATACCCTAATGACAAATTTGACATCAAGAAGCCTTTGCTGTATTTTCTTCAAGATTCAGCCTTTTCTTCAAAGATTACAGTTGATCTTGATGGTCAAATCACATTTATGGGTACTGAGATTCAGATGAAAGATCTTCTTTCTGTAGTTGCTGAGTCATACTTGTCAAAGGGCTTACATAAGGTTGAAAAGCACTCAATGCTTGTTCCATACTTCAGCAGGTAAAAACAGAATTATCATCTAATTTTCTTTATAATCTATGTTGATATTTGGATCAGCATCAACCATTCTATGTTTTTATTAGATTTTCAACATCTAATTAAGAACTGCATTATGTTTGCAAATGATATATCTCTTCTCTAGTACACTGTCAAAATTTTATCCTTTCAGATGTTGTGTAAATATTAGAGTCGTATTTCGGTGGGTGAGTTAAGGGACACTATAGGAGTTCTAACCAAGACGGTCAAGGTTCACACCTTAGAAACTAACATTACTAATAACTATAAACAACTAACGTTTGTGTATAAAAAACATGTCTTTAGCATGATGAAGGCTTAATAGTGTATTATGCCATCATTTGATACATGTAGCTGATCTCACCTAGTAGAAAAAGAAGTTATGCATAATTGATAGTGGATTGCAGGTAGGGTAAAGAAACCTAGGTTTAAATTTGTAGCGGTGCAAAGGAAGTCAGGTGGAGAAATAATGGGAAAGCAGGTCTAATGCTCAGCCAAAAGAAGACGGTCCTCAGAAAATAGAAGAAAACTCATATCTGACTATCTGATTTTTTTCTAACTTAAATAACCCCATTTAAATTACTTTCTGTGGTTGTAACAAACTCTGAGAACCACATTTCAGTTGTAACCGTCCCTGGCTTATTTTGCATTAACAACTGCGCATATTTTGTGTATTCATGTGAGCCGCATGATCAGAAAGAATGAAGTATATACTTCTGTGACGTCAAGAAATCACTTACCTGTTGTTTTACTTGTTTTTTGTAGGACTGATGTTATTTTTAGTTAATTTGAATTAAATTATCGGTACTTATTCTTGACAATCGTTTTCAATTTGATCTATATATGATAAAAAAAAAACATTTTAGTTCAGCTCCTGCACACACACACATACACATACAAGCCACACGCACACAAATACACTCATTTTCATTTTGGTTCCTATTCTTTACACTAAATTTACGTCGGTCTATCTCACTGTATTATATTGGAAACTGAGGGATGGCATTAAACAGGAACATATAAGAACTTATTTGATAAACTTTCTCTAATAGGGAGGCTCATGCATAAGGACCAGCTATAGATTTTAACCTTTTATTCATGATAGTCAAATCAGCTTTCTTCTAGAGCTGTTCGCCTTGAACTATTCAATACATTTGTGACATTGTGATCCTTTCATTATGTTCTTCGGTCATAAACATCATATACCACTTTTTAGTCTCCTGATTTGGCATTCTATTATTGTTAGTTTTGTATCAAGTACATGTGCTGAGATTCTATATGGACAGGGTGGATATCAATGAAGCAGAAGGACAGAGTCATCCATCTACAGTGAAGATGCAATCAACCTTAATTGCTCCTTTAAGGAGGTATGCACTATGAAAACTTTACTTTTCCTGATTGTTGACCTTTTTTTACTGTGATATGCTCTGATATTTTGGTCTTCAAACCTTGTTTAGCATATAAATGTTGTGCACTTGCATCTTTCTGTTGTTTAAATTTTAAAAGTCTATTTAAGAAAACAAACTTATGTATTCACCACAGAAAGAAGAATGTGGGCTGCAGATAAATCTTATTTTCTGGTGTTTGAGGTGTTATCGAATGCTTTGAGGGTTGTTTGAGTTGACAATAGTCAAATTGAGACTAATTGTTAAAAATTCCAGTCAAATAACTCGTAATCTTCTAAAGAATGAGAATCCATTCTCAAGAACAAAGCAAACACAAATTATATATTTTGGTTTCTATGAATCTGTTTTAATTGACTTTTTTTTCTTCTGATTAACCAATTTTTATTGTAAATGTTTCTTTTGGAAGATACTTTTTATTCAAGAATTTGGACAATCACGTTATTATTTGCAATACAAATAGAAGTTTTTTGTAAAGGCTTTTCATTTAATGAGAGATTGAACATATGCATAACTGTCTTGCATGTTTTATTTCATGAATACTTGAGATTATGAGGATTGTCCATCTAAACTGATTCTTTGAATACCTGTCCCATGAGAAAGGATTATCTTCTTTTAGAGTTTCTTTTAATACTAAGCATCAGACAAAGGGTATGAAAGTATGGAACCACAGATAAATTTTCAACATGATGAACTACACTTTTCAGGTTCAATTGTTTGGCCACATTATTGCTTTCATTTAAGTTGAATGCATCTACTAAGTTGTTCGTAGTCTCACCTATATTCCTACTGAAATATACAATGCCTGATTGCTTATAGTAATTTTTTGCTCAACAGATATAAAGTTAATGTACTTTCTCTTTGCTCTGCAGTCCTAAGAAAGTGAAACACAAACCATCACAAAAGAAGAACAAGAAAATTGACAGAGAAAGGGATCTCTACAAAAACTATTCACATGCATGTGAGAGCCTTTTGTCCTTGATGGTCAACAAGAAAAAAAGTCGGAAAACAATGATTCCTTCGCTGAAGAAATCCGGTCCTGAGCTTTCTGAGTTTCTTACACAAATTTCTGCAGGCATTGCTGGGACAGGCCTTGCTGTCCTACTATCTGTAATCTGTAAGCTAGCTTGCGGAAGGGTTCTTCTTTCTGCATCCAGCTTGTTCAATACCGGGTTAGGATTTGGGTTGGTTTGGCTTTCTTGGGCGGTAAGTAAGCTAAGGGCCACAATTGTCAGCATCAACAAGAATGCAGGGAAGTTGGGTTTGAAAGAAGAGGAAATGATTCAGAAACTCGATAAAAGGATTAGAGATATTTACTTCGGCTCTGCGGCATTGCTAGCAGTGGCAGTGCTAAGTATTGCTTGAGTAACATCTCCCAAGATGTAGTTTGTTGAACTGTAAATTTGGGTCTCTAAAGTGATGATGGCTAAACAATTCCACTAAGAAATCTTAAGACATCAATTGGTCAAGAATCATATGCTGTTGTTAATAGTAATATCATAGTTTGATGTAGGAAGCGTTGCTTGGTATTGTAGTTTGTAATATAGAATTTTGTTATGGAATCAAGCAACTGGCTTTCTTTAGTAGTTAAGGGAAGCGTTGCTTGGTATTGTAGTTTGTAATATAAAATTTTGTTATGGAATCAAGCAACTGACTTTCTTTAGCAGTTAAGCCAAGAATAATTATTATAAAATAAGAACTCATGTCAAGAATACATCGCCAAAATCACTCATATACTCCACTAAAAGCTCTTTTTTCGCTTTTAACCTGAATCGTAGGTGCAATGGACACTTGTGCAGCACACTTAAGGCAGGAACAAAGAAACCAGAAATTGTGCCTACATTATTCCCCATCACACACAATATATCATTTTAACCAAAAGAATTGTTACAGTATAAATGAAATTTTCCTATAATACACTTTGATATTTATTACTATTTTTTTCTTCCATTCATTTAGTTTTTTTGCTCTATATCATTCCTAAAATTTTATAAAAAGAACTTATAATTTCTTTTTCTTAATTTGTCTGAACTTATCAAAGTAACATATAATTTGATAATTTGAGATGGCATCAATGAATGTGCACCAGCACTATAATATAAATTATGCACTACGCAAAAAGTGCAAAAAAAAAAAAAAAAAAACCATCCACGATTGTAGTTGCGGATGAACATCCATAAATTAAGTGAAGATTAAAAAATGTTGAGCATACTTTAAAATTGAAAAACATGAATTGTTGTTATCACGATCTGTGATAGAACAAACCTGAGAAACAATTGATTTCATTCATTTTATTTTAGAAGAGATTCATTCATTATAAAAATGCTCGTATAGATGTAATTCCCTTAAACTAGTGAGATATCAATTGATATCTGCAACCTTGTATAACCAATTCATTTAACCTATAGAAATAAATGCTAGAAATATAGACGCTAGAGTTGTCTTACAAAAAATAATTTGGGTGCCAATATCGCAATGCTGGAGTTCAGACACAAGATATCACAAGCACAAGTAACAATCATGCTTCAACCTATCAATATTGGAAACAACCAACCGAAATGAGCGATGTTTAAAAAACAATGAAGTTTGAAACAAAATGAGCAATGTTTAAAATATAAAAGATTTGCAAAACCCAACAACTATGATTCAGACTGTTAACGTATAAAGAGAGGATTCATTCACATATTATTTTTCATAAAGCAGGAAAAGTCTGCAGCTATCAAAAGCATGTTTTTTTAGGCTTGATCAATAGCAAGTTGACAATTTATGAACTACAAAAATGAACCACGAAGATGAGCTTCTCTAAAATTTACTCAGTTCATCCAATCACCGCTGAAGATATTAACCGATTATCACAGGGTTTGTGTTTTCAATAGAATAGTCAGGTCCTGGGGCTTTAACCCCTTGTTGTGAATGTGTCTAAAATGAGCGCTTTTCAGCTAATCACTTTCGACACCACACCTGCACCAACTGTTCTGCCACCCTCTCTCAAGGCAAATCTTTGCCCTGTAAAATAAAATAACAAGAGGTGAACTTTCCACACTCCAGCATAAAGTGCATAATAAATTCAACCTATGATGAGGATAACATAGCAACATATGAAAAAACGGGAGTTGATTGAGTAACATGCAAAAACAACATCCTTATTTGTCCTTTTTATATAAAAGAAAAAAAATGAATGACATCCTCATTAAATTATATACCGACCTGGTTCAAGTGGAACAGGCACGATCAATTCAAACACAGCAGTAACATTGTCTCCGGGCATAACCATTTTAACATTTTCTGGCAACTCTACTTTTCCGGTGACATCTGCAGTCCTCAAGTAAAACTGAGGTCTATAGTTAGAGAAGAAAGCAGTGTGTCGCCCACCCTCATCCTTTGTGAGTACATATATCTCTGCTTCAAATCTCTTGGATGCTTTTGTAGCACCAGGTTTAGCAATGACCTTTTCAAAACAAGACAACATCAGCAAAGTGGTATATCGATTCTAGCATTTTAATTTGAGAACTCTACAAATTTCTACTGAAACAAGAACAGATTAATATAAAGTTCTGTTCAATCCTGAGACAGTAACTAACAAAGAGGAAAAGCTTGATCATTTCTTCTAACCTGACCACGTTGAATGTCTTCACGTTTCAGACCACGGAGAAGAAGACCAACATTATCACCAGCCTACAAAATGTGAAAATCCATATTAGTTTAATATACACTATGTAAATATCTCTCAATATGAAGATAACAGTAACTTACCTGTCCTTGATCCAACATCTTCTTGAACATCTCAACTCCAGTAACTGTTGTTTTCAGAGGACCGCCCTACCAGGAAAAACTTAGTTTTAGGAAACACCATTTCAATGCAAGGAATTTATCAAAACTCAGATAATAAAAAACTGACCAATGTTCAAACAAGAATAAAACATTAATCATCACCAACAGCAAATAAAATATAGAATCAAAATAAATCAGCTTTCAGTATATTAAGCACGAGGACTGACGAGAATTCAAGGGCAGCCATAAATCCAGTAAATGACTCAATCAACATACCTGTGTCATACCCAAAACCTCAACTTCATCACCAATTTTGATGATTCCTTGTTCAACACGACCAGTAGCAACTGTTCCTCGTCCCTTAAAAAAAAATTAAAAATATAAAGCAGCAGACATGACATTCTGGATATCATTGCTTATAATTATGATCTTGCTTTGCAATATACAAGATGAAATCAAGGTAGATCGTGATACTTCGATATTCTCTCTTTTTAAAAAAAAAAAAAAATTGAACAAAAGAGACAACAATGTTTGTGATAGATGCTGCATTGGGTTGTGTCAATGTCAAGGCTAAACAACAAATGACTAAAAATACCCCAAGACTAACAGGTACTGTAAGAATACAATAACCGAGCTTGTATTTATTTCAATGAGTTGGCATTCTTCAAAAATTTAAGATGACAAAAAAAGGACCCATGGCCTCTTACCTGAATTGAGAATACATCTTCAATGGGCATCAAGAAAGGCTTGTCAAGCTGGCGAACAGGGTCAGGAATGTATTCATCAACAGCATCCATTAATTCTAAAATGGCCTTTCTTCCAATCTCCTCATTTGTACCTTGTAAAGCAGACAATGCTGAACCTCTAATGATAGGGATATCATCCCCCGGAAACTTGTAGAAGGTCAGAAGCTCTGCCAGATAGATAATTAACTAAAATCAACTTCAAAATTTAACAAATACGAGGACGACTACAGGAAGTTACGAAGGTTCATTCTTATGATGAACAGGGAAAAGGGTGGGAAGGTGAAATCTTGGAGAAAAACCCACCACGAAGCTCCATTTCTACAAGCTCTAACAACTCTAGATCATCTACAGCGTCAACTTTATTTAAAAAGCACACAAGAGATGGCACACCAACCTGCACAATTCACGTACAAATAAAATGACTATTGACCTTAGAAGCAAGAAAGTAACGGTAGACCTAAAAGTTTGCATTTATTGTTTACAAACCATTTCAATAAAATACCTACTTGGCGAGCTAGAAGAATGTGCTCTTTAGTTTGAGGCATTGGGCCATCAGGTGCAGATACAACAAGGATACCACCGTCCATTTGGGCAGCTCCAGTAATCATATTCTACAAAACAAACAATTATTCAATATATGCATAATTGCACAAACGCAAAACCGCAGAAGCATTCTTCATCAAATAGTGTTGATGGCTGAAAAAAAAATCATTTGTGATTTACATAAAAGACAAATATAGAAACACCCAAAAGGACATTAAGGCATGCTGAAATACTAAAGCAGTGCAACACAAACCTGTTATATGAGAAACAGCAAAACCATGACAAACTTTTAAGTGACCTTTTTATTTTTTTAATTCCTTACATATTATGGTTAGAATTAGAATTAGAAATAGATACATACTAATCTGAATTCTCCTTTGCATTTTCAATTTTAATAGAGGATGGAGTTACACAAACACCCAAATTGACAATATTGAGAATTCTGTTAAAGCTTATAACAACAAACGACCGATTCTTATCCCACCAACAATAAGTAGGATTGGCTACATGGATCAAACGACACCATAATGTTCGGTGAATATATATATATATATATATATATATATATATATTAAACTGAATAATTTTTAGGTATTTCTTAATAAATTCTCTTATAGATTTTCAACGTCTTACTTTGCCTCTAGCGATTTGACTACCCTTCATCTTATCTACTCTACGGGTATTTTCTCCACAAGCCCAGACCACCTAAGCTGAGTTTCCAACAGTTTTTCTACTATAGGTCGACCCTAATCCTATCTTGTCTAGTCTTACTGCATATTCAATGCAACATTCTCATATCTGCTATGCTCATTTTATTTCCATCTTAGTTTTTTTACCGTCTCAAGCGAGGATAAAAGGAGAGGATTGTGTTAGGCAGCCGACAACCAACATAAAACTTAATCAAATCTCTATGACATGGATCAAATACATAATTATGTTAAAGCCTAAATTACTTGAGCTCATTCCACCACCTTTAATTATAAATAATCCTAGGTAAAAGTATTCAACCGCTTGATAAATCTTAAAAAACTTAGCCATCTTGCGTCAGTAAGCTAATTAATTAGCAAATATATATAAAAACAGATAGTGTAAAGCACGATATCCAATCATATTTTATTCTCTTGAAACATCATAACATCACTTCTCAAAACCTATTTCCAATAGGTCAAAAAACTGTTAAAACATGGATATAAAGTCATTGTACAGAAATTAAATCATAAACAATACATTTCTTGGAGATATTTTTCCCAAATGTAAACCTTACTTTAACATAATCGGCATGTCCAGGGCAGTCAACATGAGCATAATGCCTTTTCGCAGTCTCATACTCAACATGTGCCTGAAAATTAAACAATCAATTACTTACATTTCCATAAAAAAAAAAAGAAGCAAGGATTTAATCTGTATGCACTGACAGTGTAAAACTTCTTTTTACACATATATCCAATCAAATATCTATAGGGCGTGATTTGATTAGATGCAATTAATCTCAAAATGCAAAACACAACATAGAAAATGCAACAAATCAATCCACTGAATGAATAAGTAACAAAACAAAATCCAAACCGTAGCAATTGTAATCCCTCGTTTCTTCTCTTCAGGAGCCTTATCAATTTCATCAAAAGCTACAGCTTTCGCTTTCCCTTCATCAGCAAGAACCTACACAATAAAATCAATCAATTTCATCACCACTAAACCCTAATTAACCTAACACCAAATTCTCATGTCACTTAAAATTTAAACCAACATCGAAACAATAAATCGGAGAAATCAAATACTTACTTTGGTGATTGCAGCAGTTAGTGTCGTTTTTCCGTGATCCACGTGTCCAATAGTTCCGACGTTAACATGAGGCTTTCTGCAAACAAAATAAAAAAAAACAGAATAAATCAATTCAATAGTTCCAATTTCAAAAAATTGAAGAGAGAGAAATCGTTAGAGAGAGAAACTACGTTCTGTTGAAAGTAGCCATGGATCTCCACCAAGGAATGGCGGAGGAAGGAGTAGCGTCATCGGTGAGAGGTGATTGAGAAATCGGTGAACGAGTGAGAGAAGTGTGGAATTGAGAGGAGAAGAGAAAAGGTGAAAGACGTTTAGAAGAAGAGTTTCTGAGAGCGAGTGAGGTAGCCATTGAAGCGAATCGTAGAAATGAAGGTTTGGGGGCGATGAGGGTTTTAGGTTCAGAGATAGAAGAAATGTGAAATGAAACGAGATTTAGAGAAAGGGTTTTAGAATGGGCGCCCGATTCTGACCCGGAATATTTGTAAGGCCCAACAAGATTTTTCATTATTTTGTATAAATTTTTTAAATAAGACTTAAACTAAAAAAATTGTGACCAAAATTATGACCTAATTATCAAATGTTGCAAAAAATATATTAGTTCATAATTTGCAACATATGTCCAAATTATTTTTCACATTATAACAGATGCATTTGATAATAAATCTACACACAAATAAACTTCATTAATATTTCTCTATTTTAAACATCATATTAAAAAAATTAATAATATGTGAACTAATATAATTTGTTCATATAATATCAAAGAGTGAATTAGTATTCTTTTTCTTACTTTACTTATTTCTTAATCAAACTATGAATTATCATAACTTATTTTTTCTGAAAATCAGAGGATTAACACTAAACAAAAAAGAATAACTTAGTATTTACTCTTTATCCGACTGTGTAGTTACACAAATGACTACTACACTAATTTCAAGGATATAAAGTTGACTTAGTGACTGAAGTTAGGATTTTTTTTTGAGAGAGACTGAAGTTAGGATTTATCGAGCAGAATACTAAGGAGGTTAATAGTTTAAACTTCATTTCCAACATATAGTAATAACATTTATTAACATTGACCGTTTAAAAAACAACCACAAATTTTAAAATATAGCTAAAATATTTGACCGATAACCAAATAAAGTCAAAGATTGCATAGAGGAGAACAACATTAGAGTCTCATGATAAACAAATACACAACATAAATAAATCTATATTAGAGATCTTTAACTAGCAAAACAATTTTTTTCTAACAAAATATGCGTTCAAATTAGTGGAGTAGATCAAGAATAAAAACAAAATATTTTTCTGAAGAAGCTAAATTAGTCATTTCAAACTGGCACCGGGCAGGATCAAAGTTGAGACATTGAGAAAGAACACACTTTCATGTCCCAAATCGATACCACCAAACCAACCCAAATGAGTTTTAAAAACAAAATTCAATTCTTGTGCAAAAAAAAAAAATCATTCAAATGCGCATTGATTTTTTCCTATATTCAAATGCTGATTCTCAATGTTAAAGATCTGCCAATTTTGATCATGTTTGCTACAGTCTTACAGATAAGATCCAGCTAGGTTCTAGATGTTATAAATCTTTGAATTATTAAGAGATTGACCTTCAAATCTGAGAACATTTTATGTGAAATCCATGTTTATGACGAATGTATTTATTTGAGTACTACGCCAGTAATATAAAAAAATAGCAGCATTCATTGCAGTGTTTCCAATATAGACACTATCACTATCATAATCATCAATACTACCAACTAACAAGAACCTAAAATTGTACTACGCACACAGATAGGAACGAAAATGGAAATCAAAGAGGAAATGGAGGATGGTAAGCATAATGGAATAAGAAAACCATTGTTGGGGGAACACAACAACCAACTTGTCAATGCAAGCAAAGATCATCATTATCCATGGATGCTTTATTTCACCACATTCATTGCAGTTTGTGGTTCTTATGAATTTGGTGCTTGTGTAAGTCTTTACTCTGATCTACACATGAAAAATCAACAAAAACAAAAAATCAATTATTTTATACAATTTTTGTTATTTTTGTTTTTCCAGACTGGATATTCATCTCCAGCTCAAGATGCTATAAGGAGGGATCTTAATCTGTCTTTGGAAGAGGTAAGCCAGTAGCTATTGAAAATTTAATTTAATTACACAATCCTTTGGCCTAATGAAAACACAGAGAATAAACTACCAGTTTGGTCCTTAACTATGACCCTCTCTCCAACATGATCCCGGCAGAACTATAGAAATTTAATAAGTAGTCCCTAAACAAAATCAAGATAGTCCTTGAGTGATCATTCTCTCTCATATTTTTAAAGGAACCTAAGGACTAGATGGATTAATCATAGTTTAGGGACTACCAAAATGGAGAGAAAGTGATATTCACTGAAAATGATTAACATACAGTTGAGCTTTGGCTCCTGAACTGTTAAGCAATTTGCAGCAAGAAATTAATACAATGTTCTTAAATTATAAAACTTGACTTCAAGACTAAAATGCATGTCAGTGTTGTAAAGAACTTACATATAAACATTGACAACACTAGTTTTTGTGTGGCAAACTCATGAATCATGATTATCATGTACTCAACATGTTTGTATAATTTTTACACAACGTATTTGATCCCAGTGATGGAAAATCAGACCTGGATTTAATGTAATTTTCTTTGCTTTTCGTTGAATGAATGCCTGCACAATGCAGTACTCCTTGTTTGGCTCCATCTTGACTTTTGGTGCGATGATTGGTGCAATAACAAGTGGACCTATTGCCGAATTCGTTGGACGAAAGGGGGTAACTTCAGGAAAATTATGATGGTTGTTTTGGAATTAACTTCCAAATGTTTAATTATTTTTATTTGGAGGTATTCAAGGTAAATAAAAAGTTGGTTTTGCAACATATATGCAGGCAATGAGAGTGTCAAGCGCTTTCAGCATTGCAGGGTGGCTTGTTATTTACTTTTCTGAGGTTCTTACGACAAAACTTTTGTGATGTTTTTTGTCATAACTCATAACCGTTCTCCAAGGATTAACTGAACCTTTTTTTACCTCTTATACATATAGGGTATAGTTCCTTTGGATATTGGGAGACTACTAACAGGATATGGAATGGGAGTTTTTTCATTTGTGGTTGGTTTTAGTTTGTCAATGAAATGATTCTGAAAAATCCATTTTAAGACACTTGCATATGTTCAAGTTGATAAAGTGACCTTACATTTGATGTATTATATATATATAAGGTTCCTATCTTCGTAGCAGAAATTGCACCAAAAGAACGCAGAGGAGCCTTGACCACGTTAAATCAGGTATGTTTTTGCTACACATTGTAACTTCATGTCCATGATAATAAGTTGATAACTTATGTATAAGTATCTAAATCAATATGCAATAAGGTAGCAATGACATAGAAATTTGTTTTTCTTCTTCTTCATCTTCTTTTGTAGTTCATGATTGTTTGTGGGGCATCTGGGTCATTCATAATTGGAACAGTACTTTCATGGAGGGCTTTAGCTATAATCGGTCAGTTTTCTTCGCAATTTGAATATAATTCCACTAAGAAGAAGACTATATGGAGAAAATAAAAATTTATATTATAAATTAATTGAAACTTTTCAGTATTTGATAAGTGTCTGCAATTGCAGGCCTTATTCCCACTGCTGTGTTGCTTTTAGGTCTGTTCTTCATTCCGGAGTCTCCTAGATGGCTGGTAAGTAATAAATTTTCATATATTTAGAGTAAAGTATGAAGTGATTATCATATCAAGAGTGCTGAGTACCGACCAAATAATGACTGCAGGCAAAGAGAGGACACACGAAAAATTCTGTGGAAGCATTGAGAATACTACGTGGTAAAGATGCTGATGTATCTCAAGAAGCAGAAGAAATTCAGGTTAACATGTGTTATTGTTGGATACATTTCAGTGACCTTGCCTTCAGGCTTCATGCACAATGTTAAAGACAGAATTCCAAATATCATGCCGTTTTAAGTTGGTGTATCTTTCACTGCCACACAGGATTATATAACTAGTTTAGAACAGCTCGCAAAACCGAATGGGCTGGATTTGTTTCAGAAAAGATATTTGCGCTCACTCACGGTAGGTAATTATAATACCACTTTTGATATTAGTTCTTTTTCTTTAAGGCTTTCGTGTGGAAAATGATAGTTTATTTTCCACCTTCTCATATTGTTGTATTAAGCAAATCTCATGTGATTCCCAATCAAAATTTTAATCTTCCTATATTTTTTCAGTCCAAGCAAGTACAGAGTAAAGACATAGAGATAACTAATTTTGATCTATTCATGACCAGATTGGAGTAGGGCTTATGGTCTGCCAGCAATTGGGTGGAATCAATGGAATTTGCTTTTATGCCAGCAGTATTTTTGACCTAGCAGGTATTTCTCTAATTGTAACCCTTCATTCAAAGTCTGACAATTGCATAAAACCTATAATGAAATCATGTTTTAAAACTTAACTTCATGACGAACTCAGATATTTATTTTATTCTGGCGTATTTATGTATTTTTGTCGTAGGATTTCCTTCCACAACCGGGAGCATACTCTTTGCTATCTTCCAGGTCCTTATTTTCAACTTACCCAATAGATCATGAAAAATTTGATTTTTACCCCCCTTCAAACCAACTCAATTATGTTTTTGAATTTCGCAGATTGTGATCACAGGTGCTGGAGCAGTCTTCATAGATAAAGCCGGAAGGAAGCCCCTAATTTTGGTAATTCCAAAGCACAAAAAAAGCTTATCTTCAAACATATATTTGCTTGTCCTCTTCATATATAATATTATTATTGTTATTTCTGTTTCCATTAGGTATCTGGATTGGGATTAGTTGTGGGATGTATATTGACAGCAGTTGCATTCTATCTCAAGGTTCATATCCGAACTAAGAACATTACAGCTTCAAGTTTTTAATCATAATATTCATGCAAAATTGATATCCTTGTGCGAGTATCAGGTTCATAATGTGGCTATGGGAGCAGTCCCAGCACTTGCCGTAAGCGGCTTACTGGTATAGCTACTACTCTTTCTCTGTTGATGCCTTTTTATTACGTGTCTCAAAAATACGAATTCATTCTACATGTGAAATTACTCTCTGTATTGCTGATATTAGGTATACATAGGATCATTTTCAATAGGAATGGGCGCGATTCCATGGGTTTTGATGTCTGAGGTATGCCCCCATCCAATCCCTTCTTTGCTTATCTTTTACTTAGATTTCGGGAGGAGCTATATATACCTGTTATAAAATGTGTATGCTTTATCAGGTTTATTAGAATTAGTATGATTCTACTTGGTAAAAAGATGGCACCAATTTTGCTCAAATATTACCTTATGTTTCAGATATTTCCTGCCAATATTAAAGGGCAGGCCGGAAGTATAGCCACATTAGTGAACTGGTTTGGTGCATGGTTATGCTCCTATACTTTCAACTTTCTAATGGGTTGGAGCTCCTATGGTAAATACATTTTTTTCCCAGCTTTATTTCATTTAAAGGAGTAATGATAAGCACTATTATATGGCAACTATTTTTCCATTTAAGTTCAAGAATCCTATACAACTTGCAAATTTACTTGTATTAATGATTCTCAGGTACCTTCATTCTTTATGCTGCAATCAATGCACTAGCTATATTATTTATAGTCTTAGTAGTTCCAGAAACCAAAGGTAAAAGCCTTGAACAATTACAGTCAACCATCAATGCGTAGGAAGTTTGCGATTTGCAGTGTTTGGTGAAAAAACAACAAAGGATGCAAGTTGATGAATCAACATTCATATTTTTTATATTGTTTGTTTCTATATTTGATGATTGAATTCACTATTGTTTATTGTTTATAATTCACATTGGTTGTCTTGATTTCATTGGTTCATGATGTATACTCTAAAGCATTCTAAAACCTATTATATTTCATCCATTGATACTGTAATTGAGTTTTATCCCTCTGCACCTTGCAAATTGCTCCTAAACCACTCTCAAGAGAGGAAAGACCACTTTTAAACATCTTATCCTCCCAAATTTTTTGATTCCTCTCGAACTTCTACTTCAATAACTACCTTCAACTGCTTCATCGTTGATTCCTGAACCAAGAAACTTGCATATTCAACAATTCCAATTGAGTCAACTCCAATAGAACCTTTAAGTGCAAGCTGACAATTTTCAACTAAAGAAATCAAGTCTTTCTCTATGAGAAGCTCAGCTGAAGACTTAACCAACCCTCATCACAAATTCCACTTGAGGCAATGAATTATGAAAACCAACAACTCTGTTTGTTCACCAACAACATTTTCATCATTCTCATTCATCTCAAACAGAAGAAACTCAAAGTAGGCAAAGGTAGGAACTAGGAAGTATTATGAACCGTGTTGTTTCAGACGGTTGCATTATGTCAAAATTTAAACCCACACAGTCCTGTGAAGTTATCTTACCACTTTGTAACGGGTGTGAAGAAGTTACCATAACCATTAAGCCTTTTTTAGTTGTTGTAGTAATTTTGACCTGGGAGGATAGACTCATTGTTAATCAAACATAAAATCTTTCAAATTTTTGGGTGGAACTTTTGATGAAATTATTTTAATTAACTTTGTTTACCTTTGAAGAACAGTGATACTGCCCCGGTGACCAAAATTTTGTAATTATACATTGAATGATTTGATACTAAAAGAATGAAATTTCAAATTCATCTTTTTTTTTTTGTTGAGGGAATTTCAAGATGATCTTTGAAATTAATCATTTTGGGAGTTTCTGAAATAATTCCTTAAAATTTTATAGACATAGTATCCGTTTGTTTGAGATTTTCTTAAAACAAAATCTATTTTTTTAAACAAAAAACACTTTTATTTTTATTTTTTTAGTGTTTGTTTCAGATTTAAAAAAATCTATTTTGTTAAAAAAAATCATTTTTAGGGCCCGTTTGTTTTACCTTTTTTTAAAATAGATTTTTATAGTGTAATATTTTTTTAACAGAAATTTTTAAGGAAAGTTTGAAATGAAAAATCTGTTTGAATAGTTTATCTTAAAATGTAATTCTAAGTATTTCATCATTTTGTTAAAAAAAAATTTGGATACTCAAATTTTGAAAAAATCTCTAAAATAAAGCTATTTCAAACAACTTTTCATAAAAATCATTTTTGAAAGATGTCACTTTGAAAAAATATGTGATTTTTACTATGTAAAATCTCTAATAATGAATATTTAATTTAGTGAATGACAAAATTTCATTTCTAACTTATGCTAAATGAGTTTGAAATAACTTCTACTATTTTTGAGAAAATTTCTAAAATATCCATTTTTAAAAATACAAAGAAAAATATATTTTTTTAAAACCAAAAACAAACGGGCCCTTAACCTCAAAATGAAAAGCTATTCTTAGTTGCTTTTTCAAAATCTATTTTTTCGAGTAAATAGGCAATTACCCCCATGAAATTATAAGTTTCGTCAATTACCCCCCTGAAATTAACAAAACTTCAATTATCCCCTTGAAATTGCACAACGTTAATCAATTTACCACCTCCGTCAAATTCTTCTGTTAGTCAACATGACATTTTGCAAATAGCCCCTGAAGTTTTGCACTTATGTGCAAAATGCCCCTGAACTTAATTTTTTTTTTCCTTCTTAACCTTAACTCAAAAGATATTAAAACAAACAATTAACTTAGAGTATACTCTACATATGGACCTTAGACTTTTCAGTTTTATATACTGTCTGTTGAAGTGGGAATTGTTATTTTGTTTTTTATTTCAAAATAATTGAGTTATGAACAACTAATTTCAAAACCAAAAATTGTTTTATTTGAAACTAAATAACATCAACAAATGAGTGCAAAGTTTGATATCATCAATTACTTCTTTTATAAGATATATTATTAAAAAAGAATGGATAAAATATGTCCAAAAAATCAATACAAATAGTTATGTTTTTTTTTTCTTTATGAATTTTTTTTATTCAATTTTAGTGTCTTTTTACTTTTAAAGAGACTACTTAGTTTGAGGAACAAAAAACACACATATTTTGTAAAAAATGGTTTCAAAACAAGGACTTAAATTGAAATGTATGTAGGGACCAAATTTTAAAAAATTATTTTATAAGCATTAAAAATATATCTAACCCTGATATAAAACAAGAATGATCGCAAAGAAGAGATTATTGAAATACCTGCATATAGTTGATAATCTGCTACTTTGTAGCTTGAGATAACATGCACAAGGAAATATAAGTGTATGTCATGCAAAGAAGAATATGTAAATCAATCTGCTTTCATGATTTATTTTACATTTACATGATAATAAAAGTAAACTTGAAGAGAGAAGTTACAACTAGCATTGACTAAACTTTGAATTTATTCATAAAAAGAAAAAACAGAACTATTTTTATTGATTTCTAGGTATCCAATTTTTGGGTATGCATATAAATCCATGGATGGATTATAGTAGTATTGATATTTCTTCATCTCCCCTTCCACATTTATCAAGGATAAGAGAAAAAAAAAATTCAAGTTCGGGGGGCATTTTGCACATAAGTGCAAAACTTCAGGGGGGTATTTGCAAAACGTCATGTTGACTAACAGAAAATTTGACGGAAGGGGTACATTGATTAACGTTGTGCAATTTCAGAGGGTAATTGAAGTTTTGTTAATTTCAGGGGGGTAATTGACGAAACTTACAATTTCAGGGGATAATTGCCTATTTACTCCTATTTTTTCTTTTTAAAAACAAGGAACTCAAGTGTAAGAGATTCAAATCTTAAAAGAAAAACGATTTTATGATAATAAACAAACAGAAATAGCTTCAATTTTTTTTAAAAAATCTCTAAAAAGAAATCTCTATATTCTTTTAACCTAAAATCAATATTTTTTAATGTTGAAATAAACACACCCTTAATTGGTCATACGTACAACACAGGATGCACTTGATCAATCCTTTAGAGACTCTAATGAAGAGAGTTGCTAAAGTAAACCGTTGGACATTCTTCACAAACGACTGTAATTTCAGTTTGCATATTTGAGATGAAAATTGCTTTTCTGACATTCAGAACTTCACAATGACGCAACAAAATTACGTAAAAGCCCCCAGCGGTTGTTAACAACCGTTGGGCTAACCGGCGACTGTTAACAACCGCTGGCTCCAACAGTTGTTAATTGCCGCTACGTGCGTTCTGGGATGCAACGTCTTTTTCATCATTCAACCAACCTCTTTTTTCATTATTCAACCTATTTTTTCAACATTCAGCCTCTTTTTCCATCATTCAACTTCTTTTTCCATCATTCATTCAACCTATTTTTTCAACATTCAACCTACTTTTTCTACATTTTTCCCGTATAAAAACCCTCACATTCTCACATTTCCTCACATTCTCTCATCCTTACTCTCATTTCCTCACATTCTCTCCTCTTTACACTCATTCTTCCTCTTTCTTCTACAAAATGTTGGTTTGTCATCATTCGCCTTTCATTGAAATAAGCCTCTTTGAAAATTTGAAAATTTCAAGAGGTTTCTTTGAATAGGTTTTACCCCAGGATTTAGGGTTTATGGTTTGTGTTTTTTTTTCCTTTGTTTTAACCCAAACGGTAGTTAAATGCATTATTAAACAACAAGAATGCAAAGGTGAAGAACAATTTTGGGTCATTGGGTCATCTTGGTGTTGTCTTGTATGAGTATCTTGGAGAAGAGTATCCAGAAGTTCTAGGAATAAAGATGACTCCACCTATTAAGGAATAAATGTACGACGAGAGGAACAATTTTGGGTCATCTTGGTGTTGTCTTGTATGAGTATCTTGGAGAAGAGTATCCAGAAGTTCTAGGAATAAAGATGACTCCACCTATTAAGGAATAAATGTACGACGAAGATGTTATTTTTAATGTTATTGGTATGACAAAGATGACCCCACCTATTAAGGAATAAATGTACGACGAAGATGTTATTTTTAATGTTATTGGTACGACGAAGTAGATTTAGTTTTACCCCATTGTAAATGTATTATTATATTAATAAAATGTGATTTTATATCTATTACTTGTGTTCCTTTATTTTAGTTTTTATTTGCATTTATTTATATGAAATACAAAAATTCAAATAAAAAATGTGTATTAAAGAAAAGTCAATTTTAAATCTAACATGAATTTGGATAAAAATTGCGTAATGAATAAATACTGGTTAAATCTAACGTGAATTCAAATAATTAAAATTGCGTAATGAATATATTACGAACACAACGACAGTTAACTGCCTCTGGAGTCAGCGGTTGTTAACAACCGTCGGTTAGCCCAACGGTTGTTAACAACCGTTGGAGGCTTTTACGTAATTTTCTTGTGTCATTGTGAAGTTCTCAATGTCAGAAAATCAATTTTCATTTGAGATCTAGCCAATATATCATAACCATACTCGGACGGAGAAGACTTGGGCCAATGCGATAAATATTGATTGCATTTCCCAAAAGAATAGTACTGTTATTGAGAATAAATAGTTTGCCATCATTTTTCTCTTAAAAACAATAGTTTTATCATAAGACTTAAAAAAAAAAACAATTTTTGAGAGAAACAATTTTTGATCAGACTTTACTTACATCTCGGTCAAACTCTAGATTACTAGAGTCCTTTCTCATAGAATTTGGAGGGTTAACAACTAAAAACCAAATAAGAGAGAGAAATATAGATAGAATGATGTGATAAAGATGAAAAAGATGAACATGCAATAAAAGTGACAACACACTTGTGTTTGGAGAATATTTGGTGTACACATTATATTAGCTATACTAGTGTATACACCTTAAGAGAGATAAATATAGATAGAATGATGTGATAAATTTGCGATGTGGTAAGACGAGAGAGATAAATAATAAAAAATGTTGAATGAGTGTAGGAAATGATGGGGTGTCCAAATATCACGATTGTTCATGTTAATTGTATAAAATTGTTAACGTTATCTCGAGAAAAGTGATAAAACTAAAGTAACCTAAATATCAAAATGATTGAATGTGTAATTAACATGTCAATCTAAACTAAACAAACATCACAACAAGATATAGAATCGAACAATGCCGCATCAAGATGACAAAAGAGATGCATAAGGTGTGATTCCTAAAAAAGAAAACCATTCAAATACCCATTGATTTTTTTTCCTACATTCAAATGCATCTCAATGTTAAAGATCTGTCAATTTCCTCTTGTATCTTCCCCATTACCATTTTTTCTAACAGGTAAGATCCAGCCAGGTCCTAGATGTTAAATGTCTTTGAATTATTAAGAGATTTCTAAAGTAATAAACCTAAATAAACTGCCTTCCTTTTATAGCAATACTTGCATTTGTTACATGTTAGTGGTTCGAATCTGAGGACATTTTATGTGGAATTCCAATTTCGAACCGGTAGTAGCATTTTCCCCTCTGTATTTAATTGAGTACCCGTGTTTACCATTAGGCCAATAAAAAAAATAGCAGCATTCTTTACAGTTTTTCATGTATAGACAGTCGCTATCATAGTCACCAGTGCTACAAGGAACTGAGATTATACACACACAAGTAATTAGGAGTGAACATGGAAATCAAAGAGGATGTGGAAGGTGGTAAGCAGAAAGGAATGAGAGAACCATTGATAGGGGAACAAAACAACCAACTTGTCCATGCATGCACTGATCATCATCATCATCCATGGATGCTTTATTTCACCACGTTGGTTGCAGTTTGTGGTTCTTATGAATTTGGTGCTTGTGTAAGTCTTTACTTCTCTCTAAATCAGCAATTATTTTATACAATTTCAAGAGTTTTATATAATTTTTGTTATTTTTATTTTTCTAGACTGAATTTTCATCTCCAACTCAAGATGCTATCAGGAAGGATCTTAATCTTTCTTTGGCAGAGGTAAGCCAGTAGCTATTGAAATTTTAATTTAATTGCACAACCCTTTGGACTAAGGAATATACATTGATTAAGCCATCAATTTGGAACCCTAAACGATCAACCTCTCTCCGATTTAATCCCTGAAATATAGAAATATAATAAGTGTAGTTTCCAATATATATATTTTTTTAATTCATTGATGAGTAAAACCGCAAGTGTACGGTTCTACCGAAATAGTAAAAAGAGTATCGTTCCAACAACGAGTTATGAATTCAATTAACTTTTAATAATGATTAGATGAAAGTTTCAAAGGTTAAAACGTTTGGATTTTTAATTGAAAGAAAATAACAATAATAATAAAAGGTGTCTTTGGATTATTGGTTCATCTTGATGACAAACCCTTCACAAACAAACCCTAAACCTAAACTTTATATTGGACCTACTTTCTAAAGACAAGTTTCTCTTAAGCGTATCAAAGTTTCTCTCGAAATCAATGAGTGTGTTCCTCTAGCAACCACGCCTATTCTCATGGTTGATTGCTATTAGAATCCTTGAAGAACGAAATTGTATTTGTTTCAAGGTTTGCTAGACTATTCTCATGTTTCGCAATCCTTGTCTAATTTCGCTTTCCAATATCAAAACTCCGTTGTCGCTTTATGAATTGATATTTGTGATGATGAATTAACAAATACTAACCCTCCGTTGTCGCTTTATGAATTTGGTATTTGTTAATTCATTATAAAAACGGTGAAATTAGATTAGAAAGTAGATTTATATAAAATTAGGGTTTATGGCTTGATTTGATTAGGATTACGTCATTAGACTTATCCAACAATCCCAAGACAAGAAGAGTCTACTCACTCACGTTCATTGTAAACATAGAAGAGAAGAAGAAGAAGAACATAAAAATAAAATAAAGGTGAACTTTTATTCCAAGAACAAAAGGTGGTTTTACAAACTAGATGGCTGCTCTATTTATAGTCTAACATTGACTTGAGCCCCAAGAATTAAATCACTAAAGTGTTGCA
>Ga0315914_1002257_pt1 | contig 29492 bp, 12 predicted proteins | sample MpolenodulesMG_FD_203920 | JGI IMG/M metagenome (GOLD analysis project Ga0315914, IMG submission 203920) | Medicago polymorpha root nodule microbial communities from Los Angeles, California, United States - elongated nodules | ecosystem: Host-associated > Plants > Roots > Nodule | place: USA...
TTTAATTGCAGTTTTAGCCCCTAACTTTTCCAAAGTTGCGATTTTGACCCCCTAAGAAAAAAACTACAAAACAACCGCCTAAGTTTTGCAACTGTAGCAGTTTTGGCCCCCAAGGCAAACAAAAATAAAAAAAGTAACACGTGGCACCCACTTAGGGTGCCACGTCAGCGTAGACCGAGTCAATATCAGTCTTGGGGGCCAAAACTGCTACAGTTGCAAAACTTTGGGGGCTGTTTTGTAGTTTTGTTTCTTAGGGGGCCAAAATCGCAACTTTGGAAAAGTTAGGGGGCTAAAACTGCAATTAAACCTTTAAAATAATAGCCATATTGAACTCTCTCGTAATTGACATTAGTGTGATGTGTCATTTTTTTTTTATTGAAAGAATGCGATAATTTAGATATCATGTGATACATTACATATTTTGAGTATAATCTTAATTTAAATTTTAGTCCCTATTGTTTCATCGTTAGCTTATCGAGTCCCTCTATTTCAAAATCTACTAGTTTTGGTCTCTTGACCATACTTTTGAACTAAAAGATTGATAATGTGATATGTTTTAGATGTCTTAGTATATGATCAAGTAATTAAAAAAGACAAACATAGATGAAATTGTAAGAAAATTTTCTTAAAAAGATTATTTAAACACATCATATTACCATATTTTACATCAAACATTTGGTGGAGGGAGCAAAACTGAAATTTTTAAAAATAAGAGAATCAATTCCACAATGTTAAAATAGGAGAACCAAAATTGTAACTTAACCTAAAATAGACTTGTATAATTTAAAATAATAACATCATATTCAATAATGTTCTTACTAGTTTTTATGTTTTCCACTACAGAATTTAAATTTAACCTAATGTTCACATTGATTAAAACTAGACTATTACCCGTGCGATGCACGGGTCATTTATACATTAAATATTAACGAAAAATTGAGAGATATATCACAAAAATAAGTTACTTAATTAATACGAACTACATTCAAATCCAAATTAAGATTGTCTCATGTATACACTACCAACATGATACATATGATGTCATACATTGCAGAATACTTCATCATATACCACGTTTGAAGTCACATTTGTGTTTTCACCATCTTCATTGGTTATGAGTATCTTCAATCCACCTCTTGAAGTAACCCTTGAAATTGCCTCATATAATTGACCAGGAGAAAATATGGGTGATGGCAAATAAAAATAACAGCCGTAGAAGTTGTTGATATATGAGACCAGTTATCATCCTCACGTCATTAAATAAAGTGTATGCATTTTGGTTGGTCATTCTAACAAAAAAATAACTTATGATATCGATATAACTTGAGAAGGCTATTTTATTATGTAGTCTGATTCAATCCAATTGATTTGTTTTGGTAGCTTTTTGGTGGTTTAATATTCAATCCTCCACCACTTTCTTACAATGATGATTAGCTAACTTTTTTCCTCAATGTCTTATTTTGACTATAAAAATGTAGTTAAATTTCATAAGTCCACTAACATGATCTGGACATTTAAAACAATATGACCTTTTACCTATACTTTGTATGAAATTATCTACCATCTATATATACCCATGTGATATTGCATCAATTTATTGAAAGACATACCTTCCCTCTTATAAAATTACCATATTATGAATCATGTACGTCAAGAGAGCAGATCTTTATGCTTCACTTTGACAAATTTAATCAGTCATGCAACTTATGGAAAAGGTAAAAACCAGCGTGGCTGAAAGCTAAAAATGTATGTTTTCCATTTGGTTATCATATGTGATGGCTTGTTTGGGGATTGACTGACCGTTGTTGATCTCTATTCTAAACTTTAAGCATTGGATGTTTTAATTTTGTTCTGCTTCTTTACGCACTCTTTGTGTTAGGGAGCACAATTTTTTGTTAATATATCTCATTCTGACTTGTTCAAAAAATTTAGTCGAACATACTAATGTATAATATTGATATTTTTGTTTCATAGAATTGTCATGTTTAGTTCGATTAATCTCCCTTTTATGATGAATGTCACCTTTTTTTTTAGAGATAATGAATGTCACTTATTATTATTTATATGCCTACTCAGGTTGATTCATATATTGATTGATTTAAATATACTACAATAGAGAATGGAAAAATAAATCAAATGAAATAGCATTCATAATTGATGATCAGCCACAATCCAATATATTTAATAGGACGAAATACATGTCATACAAATAGAATCATATCTTCCTTAAAAATAAATAAATAGAGTCATCTCTTGAATTGAACACTATATCAACATCAAATGTGCAATATACTGTAGCACAGCCCCCTAAAGCACTTGTCCCCATCGTTATTCCCTTGCCCACATATAGCTGTCCCACGTTGCAAAAAGACTTCCAATCCCCTCCAAATTTGACAATGTTATTCTCATCATCAAACGTCAGCTTCAGTACCAAATAATATCCTAAATCATCTATAAGTTCAATATCCGTTGATTCTCTATTTATGATGTCGTCAACAAATTTAGCATAAGTGAATGTCTATATGTAAAAATACAACAGATTAGAAATAAATTAACAATTCCAAATATGCTATTGTTAAATGTAAATCAAAATACTACTCAATATCATTATTTATACGATTCTTCTGCACAAATTATTCAAATGTGTGCCAACATGCTACAAATGCATATAAAGGCTTATTAAGTTTATTCCAATTGCCAATGTCAACTCCCCAACATTAACATGAATGCGCCCACCTGGTTAATTATATCTGTTTATTGACTGTTTGATGATACATTTCTAAAATCGCACCTTGTGATTAATGTCATTAATGGGTGATTGATATCATGTCCTTGATTACGAATAGAAAGGTTATGAGATCTACGGCTGAGATGTAGGGAGTGGTTGGCAGATGAGATTAGCATTAATTACGTATTAGGGAGGGAAAATGAGGATGAATTAGGGCTAACATGTCAGCTTGGCAAGTGTAGTTTTTATAATAAAGCATAAGTTCAAAGAACCAGTGGATAATATTTTGAAGACAAAGATTTCCCCTTCTAGAATTTATAGTTTGGGTATATCATTTATTCAAACACTTGAATATAACAAATTCTTGATATGATATACTATGTTAATTTTGATAATATAGATTAAAGGAAGGAATATTATAATTATAATCTAATTAGCTGATTGGGGACAACGGGCGGGTTCCGCCCATTATTCCCTACCGTTTAGACGGGTTTTGGGCCGAGCAAGTGACCAGTTTTGGGTCGGTTTATACGGTATTTAGGGGGAAAAATTCAGAAAGTAATGTGACTGAACTAGAAACTAAAAACCCAAAATAAATTCTAAAACCAAAAACCCAAAATTTCAACGTCAACTAAAATATTTCAAATTCTAATTAAGCAAACAAAGAAAAAAATACCAAAAAGTAATGTGACTGATTCTAAAACAAGTTAATATTTTGATGAATGAAATTTAATTACTTAATACCTGGTTTGAGCATTAAACTAGTGACACCAAAAGAGATAAGGCAAAGTTTATGCTTTTATGAACAACAAGTATATAGTAGTACAGTAAAGATTAGAAGAAATCTAAACAGAACAACCCCATTGTACATTACCAAATCAAGAAAAATAAACCAAGACCCTTCTCAATTGCGACAAATCCTCCCTGTTTCAGGTTCATCATCTGCCATTGCAACACCAGCAAAAGTGCAAACAGCAGCAGCTGCTGCAGCAAACATCAAGTCTCTCCTTCCATTGTTTCCCTCTTTGTCATCTGTTCCTCCTTGACTCTCTCCAACACAAGAAAGCTTCAGATTTTTGTTTTTATTGAAAGAAAGCTTAATATTGGTTCTTCTATTGCACAACTAAGATATATAACCTATGATGAAAAACATGTACAATAGTTTTTAATATCAGAGAGAAAGAAAGAAGCATGGTGGCATAGACAAAAGCAAGACATATTAGGTAAATGAATGTAGGAATATCTTTAATTGCAAATAGACCACTTTAGAAACAATATTGACATAGTTATCAAATAACACTTTTATCTTATCAGAGTTTTATTAATACTATTCAATTATACACACATGTTTCCATAAATTTCTTTCATAAAACTGCAACTTCTGGTCGCCCAATTATTGTAGGAAACAGTAAATAAACTGAGGGTGTGTAATATAACATTTATATCACAGGATTGATAGGACCCTTCTATAGAAGTTAAATACAACAAACAGAATCATTGTATGGATCCACAAGCAAAATTAAGTATTTCTTTCAAGAATTAGGAAGCAATCCATCGGCATTTTTTTTTGCTGTATTTTTCCGGTAGTATGTTTCTAAGAAATATAAACAGTTTTATAACCAGCTAGGTTTATTTCAAAATTACTAGTATTGATAGAAAATATGTTTCCAAAATGCATAACATTTTGTTCAAAGATTTTCCCTTTTGGCCTAGTATTAAGAAACAACTATGTCTACGTTTTCTTTATAAGTTTACAACTACCTTTGACTCTACTCTTCCCTCAAAACCAGAGCATCTAACCGAAAACCAATTTCTAGAAATCTCCATACAAATTCAATAGTTATCCCTCTTCTTATTACAAGTATGGCCATTGTTGTCTTTGTGGCAAGATGCACTACTAATTTTGACTTAAGCTTTATGCCAAAAATCAGGTTAAAGCAGATGAGGAATGCTACTAACACTTGCTCACACACTCTCCCTTAAACACGTTGCTTGGCTTGTTTATGTGTGATATTTTGACTGTTCATGGCTTCCATACAATGATTTTTTTCAATACATGAAATCGTAGTCTTTTAAGGCCTAAGATAGATTGTTCAGAGAGGTGAGGATTACAAAGTTACGGCTTTGGCGTGCATGCATTTACAGAGATGACCTTTGAGTCGCCAATAACAAAAAGAAAGTATTAAAAGATTTCCCAACTTTAAAAACCGGTAAACAAGCAAAATGTTGATAAAAGTGAAAATGTGGCACCATACATTGAGAGAGTATTTGTGCAAAAGTCTTTGAGCGACTGACCCTAGCATTTCTCTGAGGCAGATGGCAGAGTCTTCCACTACTCAGGGATATTTTTATATTGTTGAAGGGTCGGCTTAACGAGGCAACCCTATAATTACACACTTCAGATTTATAACATTAGATAATAGCTAGTAAACCTCTACTAAATTCTAATGTACGAATTAACAATATCGAAGACCTATAGTCCTTACATTAAATCTCATGTTGCACGTGTCAATCCCTTACATATAAGTAGTAGGCCCTAGTTAGCTGCTAAAGTGAGTTAAGTATTCAGTTCCTCGTTTAGGAAAAAACGAAGCGAGTTGTATATGAAAAAGTTAAATTAAGGAACTTAATAAAAAATAGAAGTCCGGATACCAATTCAAACTTATACAAGAAGGTATTGGTTAGAAAAACTCATTCAAAATGTAAGATGATTTAATAGTCCTATTTTTATAACTACTTGTTGAAAAGTTTACACACGGTAACAAAGGAAACGGAAACACAATAATGCTATATCAATCACTGTCATGTTAGAAACTTTGAATGCAAGCAAGATAACATACTCTATTATAAAAGCAGCCTTTTGATCCACTCCGGAGGTGGCAAGAACAGCTTCAAGTAGTCAGGATAATCAGACAAAAATGAAACCCAACCTTGTTCCAAGCGAAAAACACTCATTTCAAACTTCATAACATTGCCTTTACAATAGATCACCAAATTCCCATTTTCCAAACCCAAATCCGACGCAGAAGCAGAGAACGAACAACCTTCCCCCAAAAACAAAACCCTATCCCCCAAATTTGCCAACTTGACCCACTTTTTCTCTTTCTCATCAAGCCTAAACACATCAATCCTTACATCATCATCACCATTACATAAATATCTATCCACTAGCAACAACTCACATTCCCTCTCCACCAAGAATTTAACATCACCACCAATGAACGGCGCAGCCATCAAATGTTCGCTCAAGTCCAGTCCAATCATCATAGTACGACCAGTTTTGTATATCACACAAGGCCACCTCTTAAAATTGCAAAGAAGTAATTTGTCATTTACGTATAACACATGTCTGAGATTGTAGAATGAGAGTTGGTTGAAGTCAAGCACACAACGAAGTGGAGGTTGTAGACAGAGAGTTGGTTGAAGTCAAGCACACAACGAAGTGGAGGTAAACGTTCATGAGGTAAAAGTGGGTGCCAGAGTTTGGTTTTACCTTCGAAATCTGGTCCGATTCTGATCAACCAAGGACGGTGTTGTTGGTTTGGCTTTGTAGGTGGTTTGATGAGAAAGATATTGTGTTTGTACAGTTTGGGGTCCAAGGAATGAATGTTGTTGTGATGGAAGTTTGAGATGGAAGAACGCCACGAAGGACAGACGGAACGAAAACGAGTGAGATAAAATTCATTGTTGTTGAGTTTTTCAGATATTAATTGCATAAGCTCTCTCTTTTGGATGGTGAGACCAATCTGCTGCCATGGATTTTTCACTGAAAGGAGTGAAAGAGAAATTAGGGTTAGGTTAGGGTTGGAGAGATAGAAGTCCTAAGTTTGAATTGAAACAAACAAACAGCGAGCGTTTGGAGAAGGGGTGTTTGTTGTGGTCATCCCATGAAAATGAATATGGGTTATGTTTGTCACCTTTTGGAGAATGGAAATTTTAGGTTGACACTCCTTTTGAACCAAGCTTAGAGGATTTCCTCTAAGCTTGGTTATAAGGGAAAATGGATGTATTTGGTTCAAATTTTAAATCAAATACATCAATTTTTTTAGATCTATTTTTATTTATAATTAAGGTCAGAGAGTAGCATATTATATGAGTGTTCTATATCACCAACTACTAATATAATAGGTGGATTTGATTGTTGGCATAAAATCAGACAGTAAATTCAATGGATAAAGTTCCAACAGTAAACCATTCACTGTGTTTGATTTTAAATTTCTGACTACTAATTATTTTGCCGCCTATGCTGATAATTCTAGACACACACCCTTGTGCCATCATATCAGCTATGCATAACTAGACAGAAGAAAAATCAAACATATTGGTAGTTATCTTTGATTAAAGGAGATAAAAATTATCGTAGACAAAAACATAGTCTCTGGCAATATAGTAGACACAAAAACAAGCATAGCAGAGGGACCAACAAAGAAAATTAGGCACAATCTTAAAGGATTAATTCTTATTTATTCCATAGTCTCTGGCAATATATTCTACAGAACATTATTATTACACCATATTATTGAAGCCATGGTGAGGCATCATTGATCCATCAAACAAATGAGGCTGCAATTGCAACATAGGATTTTGAAAAAAATGTGATGGCAACATTTCAGATTGTTGAGTATTTGGCTAATGATGGAGATAAATGTTCGAGGAAGAAGCATTGCCAACAAAAAATGGAAGAGTTCGAGTTGTAGCATGTTGAATTAAAAGTTTCTTAAGCTCCTCCAATGCCTTTTTGAATAATTCAAGTTGATCCTTATTCATTCCATCAACCGGACAAACCCACCAAAAATTAGCCTCTGTTTCCTTGAGCAAATGGCTCAGCTCATCGCCAATCTTCTTCTCGGCATCCAGTGTGTTGTCGATTTGAGTCATCTGAGCATTGAGTTCACGAACGTTGGCATTGCGGTGAGCCTTAATGAGTTGCATGGTGCCGTTGTTTTGTGGTGGTACAAGAGAAAGATAGCGGTCTATGACCGTATCAAGATTGGGGTGACCAAAGGAAAATACCTTTCCACTAGGTGAGAATACAACGAGAGCAGCATCTGCACCACAAAGGGTGCAAAGCTCACTGCCTTTCTTGAAGAGCCCGCTACGACGCTTTGAGAAAGTCACCTAGAGGTTGCTCTCGTTGCTCATTTTTTTCATCTCAATCTTTTGGCGACCACGGCCTTTCCTTCCGCTTGACATGGTTGAAGTACAAAACGATAAAAGAAAAAAATGAAAAGGGTAAGTGGGTGTGTTTGTTACTTTAGACCAAGAAATGATATATTAAAATCGGATGTGAAGGAGTCATTTTATAGCCACTTTTTGTTGTGTATATTCCAACTCCCGCGTTGTGATTTGACTTGAAAAACCAATATGTATTTATATTTTTCAAACGTTACGCCTTTTCAATAAAATATTTACTGGATTGAGAGATTCTCGTCAAATCTCTTTTTGCATAGCTAATATGACATTATATTCGATGCAAAAAAATGGCGCTCTTTTGTCAATTTATAAAACTTAGGTTGTATGTACCTAAATATTTTCAGGAATTTGCAATAATTGCATTGATATTCTTGTCTTTATTAAAGAAAAACAAGTGAATATCGTACATTCTTCAAAATCTATCATATTTTCCTATACTTATTCTTAAAAAAGATATGAGTGGTCATGCTAACTTGTGTCCTTATGGCACATGTTAAGCAACGCAAAAATAAATTTTTTTTTTTAAAATTATGTGTATTCAATTAATCAAAAGTAAAAAAAAAATTAAATTCAAATGCATTAATTATAATAAAATATTTCTACTTTTGACTCATTAACTTGTGTCTTATATACGCAAGTTAGCATTTCCCAAAAAGAAATACAAATAATTTAATTTTAAAATCAAAGCACCAATGGTAACATACGATTCACTTTTTATTTTCTTCTTTTTTGCCTCAATGCACTTTTGATTCTCGTATTAAAAAAAAGAAAAAGAAATTTTGGTCCCTCATTTTGATCCTCATATTAAAAAAAGAAAAAGAAATTTTGATCCCTCATTTTATAAACTAAAATTTTGATTATCTACTTTAACTTTTTTTAGAATTTCCACCCTATTATATTTTAGGGTTATTTTTGTTGATTTGACATATTCATTATGGATTGGACTACAATACTCCCACTTGAAATAGATTAGACTACAACACTTCAATGTTATTAGCAAATAAGTCACATCAACGAAGATGACCCCAATATAAAATATGAGTGGAAATTTTAGAGAATGTGAAATTGGAGGTATACACTATGCTTTGTAGTCTCACAATGGTTTTGATTCTCTATGATCTCATAGCAGTGTGTGAGAGTAGCAATATTTCTTAATCTTCATACTCCTTATCGTTCTTCACATAATAACCTCTCAGATTTTAAGAAGCAAAGTTTGGCACCACTTACTTTAATTAACAAGTCTTTTTTTTTATGAAAATCATATGCCTAGAAGCTTTTGTAGACTTTCAATTTGAAAATCATATGCCTTTATGAATTAATTATCCTTTCTTGATGGAGTGTATACAGAGTACAATTCTTGCTCTTGGATATCATTATTCATTTGTGCTACTTTCTCTTTGGCGTCTATGAATTTGGAGTAAAGGATCACATAACATTTGTGATTTGTTATTTTGGGTTTTGTTTTTTTATCATCAAAGCAACTGTATGGGTTATAAAGACAAATTACATTATTTTGTCTGGTTCACTCTTCACCAAACATTTGAAAAAAAATCAAACAGCCTATAGTAGATTATCGCTTGATGGTAAATAGGACCTGTCCGACACTTAATGAGACCTAAAGCGAAATTTGAAGCAATATCTTTACTAAAAATTCAATGGTCTTCTTAATTCTACTTATTTAAATGAATCAATCAGACTTAGTCAATAGAAAACATATTAATGTAGGTAAATTTGATGGCTGGCATGGTATGAGTAAGTAAATTCAACGGATAGAGTTCAAATAGTAAACCATTCAATGTGTTTGATTTCATATTACTAATAAGATAAAAATTATCATTACGCTTGCAAAGTATCAATTCAACATAAAAACTAATAGTTTGAGACAAAACAAGTATAGAAGAGGGACCAACAAAGAAAAGTATTTTACTATAGATCAGCAGTGCAGGTAATGTAGGAAACAAACTTAGAGATTAATTCTTATTTATTCCTTAGCACATGACAAAATATATTCTACAGAACATATAATACCATAGCCATTAGAAAAGGAAATTAACTAGCTAGCTAATTCTTCTTGTTATCCTTTTGAGCAGCATGCAAATCAGCAAAATAGCCATTAGGATTTTTCTCAAATTCCTCCCTTGAAATGTTGGATCCATCTCCTCCAGGTGCTTTCATTGTATCACCCTTAGTGGTACTGCCAACGTTGTCCTTGGGATTGTTTGCAGCAGCACCAACATTGCCATTTCCTTTGCCGTCCATAGTTCAAAATGATCAAAGAAATATAATTAGATTTAGATTAGATTAGATCAGATCAATAAAAAAACAAGGTTTGTGTTTCAAGGGGGGTATGAATAAGAAATTGAGCAGCTAGTTGTGTCTTTATATAGAACATTGTTGTGTTGAAGCTGATCTCATCTCCTACCTCTTAATGACTTTAGCTTCAATTTTCAAGGTCTCAGCAAAAGTGCAGTCAATTGTTCTCATTTCTAATGTTAATTGACCAATGAAGTGTGTGGCCGGTGTGTGTTAACTAATGCATTATGGATATGAATGAATCACGTGTGAAAATATTGAGAAAATAGATAAAAAAAAAATTAATTATAATTTTTAGATGGTTAATTGTATTGATGCTTTCCATTTGGATCCCTATTCTTTAAATTTTAGCCTAATTAAGATGGTAACCAATTCTTCCTTGTCTTTGACCCCAAGTAGGTGTCCCGAAGCTATCACCTTAGACACATTATGCTCCTATGAGCCTAACCCTCAAGTTGGAAGCCGAACATTTGCTTAGTTTTTACATTAGGTTTAGGCTTCCTTTGAAATGGACAATTCAGATAATCAATCAAAATTCATTTTTTAAGGAGATTCATGTTTTCAACTCTTCTATTGCCTTGTTGGCAATGTTATAAATAATTTAGTAAAATATATTTTTAGTAATTATAACTAGTTTTTTTTTTTTATATACATAAAACTCAAGGTCATTAAACTAACTTATTAGTACATGTGAAATTAGTTACACTGGTGCTATCAATGTATAAGCTAACAAAAGAAAAACTAAACACATTATGATATTCAATAGTTTTTTCTTTTGTGATTCAAACCCCGGACCTTGCATATATTATGCATTCTTCTTACCAACTGAGTTAAGTTCACGGGAACATATTCAATAATATTTAGATTCACGGCAAGCTCCTTAAAAAAAATAATTGTAGTGAGTTTAACAAAATTACGTTGAAATTGTTATTTTATTAAGCTAGGCTTTTAACAAAAACACAATTGCGCACTATGATTCAATCAAACTCATTATAAATCCAAACATACATAATGTTGTTCTTGCTCTTTATTAAAAAGAGATGAAATATTTACTATGCATGCAAGATATCATGTCTGTTAGCGACCAACATTCGGTGGGATTTAGTCTCACATCGGATAGATAGGATTCTTGAGAATAGTTTATAAAGAGGAGACACTCCTCACTGTACATGCCGGTTTTGTAAGGATAAGTTAAGCCTCGATTTTCATGACAATGTCAACATAAAAGTAAACAAAACAAAACTAAATTAAAAGAAAATAAAATAAATTTGAAATTTTGTGCCCTCGCTCTCGGTTGGAAATTTTACCCTGCACCCTGCATTTATACCCTCACCCCAACATTTTATGCAAGCTGCCCATTTTACCCTCTTATATAAAGTAAAACCTTTCATATTTTGTCATTTCTTATGTAAATTTTTCTGGTGAATTTGTCCGAAAAAGTAGTGTGAAGAGATCCAATTTGCATCTTCATCGGGATAATTCACAAGAAGTGTTCTAGTTTGTTTTTATCTTCTGAAAACCAAACTTGGTGTTTGCTATTTGTTAGATCTAATGGAAAACCTCATCAGTATTGACTTCTCCTTGGATTTTGAGATTGATTGTGTTGTTTGGGTTGGGGATTATGCAAAACTGGAATTAATTAGGAAAATTGTGCTCCAACTTTGATGATTGTTTTGTTGACTTTTGAGTTCTAATTGATTTTCAATTTTGATGGTTTTACCCTGTTTCATCAAATACAGTGCTCCTGCTCTTCCTACCCTCATTGGCTTATAATATACCATAACAAATCAGTTTATCTTTCGGGAATGTTAATTTACGTTTTTCTAACACACTGAAAATCTAGTTTTTAAGTTTTCCCCCAAAAAAATCAAGAACAAGAAATGTTAATATGAATTTCCTGGGTATGTAGGGGTGAACTCATTCTAAGAAAGTGAGGGTATAAGTTAAATGTCAAAAAGGATAAAATTGGAATTATTTAGATTTTGAAGGGGTGAAGGTATAAATGTTGGGGTATGAGGTATAATTTCCCTCTCAGTTCCATCCCTCTTTTCTTAAATTTGAGGCAGGACCGGCCCAACATGTCAAAAGGCATAAAGCAAATCTTTTATAATGAGGCCTTTTGGAATTTAAAAAAAAAAAAAAAAAATGCTTATTAAAAGCATAATAAATCAATTTTTGTTGGATCTAAGATTTGAACTTTGGTCCAAAAGAATTTGAAGCCTTAAAATTGACCAATTAAGCTAGATAAATATTGATTATTAGGTCATATTATATATTTATAACTAAATTCACTTATTTTGAGGTATTTTTTTAATCCAAAATCTTGAGGCCTAAAGCCCTCGCTTTGGTGGCTTGGCCCTTAGGCCGGCCCTGATCTGAGGATGAAGCCCACCGTCGCTGTCTCCTCCCAACCGCTCAATCTCCTCCCATTCTCTTCATTTCTTCACAGTCGCTGGTCTAAGTTGTTGTCGTGTTCCCTCACTCCCTCACTCTCGCCATCGACAACTCAATATCTTCGCCTCCTCCCAATCGCAATTGCTTCACTCTCTCCATTGGTTGAAGGTGATCTCTATCTCAAATTTGTTCTTTAATTTCTTGGTTGAAGGTTTACATTTAGTTTTTTTTGTGTTTTGAATTTTGTTTTTCCACAATTGGTAATCACTAAGGTTTACGACCAAAAATGGTCTATATGCAAATGTTTTCTTTTCATATAATTGAATTTGGATTTATCCCAAAAATCAATAACCATTATTGTTAATCTCTAACAGACGTACTATCTACAAAGTTTATGGTTTATTTGTTAAACTTGCATTGGATCTTCTTTTTGTTTTAAGCTAGGAAAGGATTGACAATTGATCTGAGATTGTATCTGTTTGACTATTTGGTCTCGAGGTATCTCTCCATTGAACTCTGCTCTTAGTGCATTTATACAAGTTTCTCTTTACAAGATAAATTTACTTCTCACGCAACAACAGACCAGAGGAGTTTAGTTCACAAGTTGATAAAAAATGCTTTTGGTTACCACTAAACTAGTTCTAAAACAAGTTAGTATTTCTCGTGTCTGCTGAAAATCTATAGCCAAACAATTGTTTTTTTATTCCGAAACATGGAAATTTTATTAATGCAAAACCAGACCCAACATTATTGAGAAAATTAAGAACTTGTATCGATGTCTAATCGGTAACATTACTTTAAACTTAGCATCGCAGCAACTTGACCAAAGTAAGGACTCATATCTATGTCTAGGCACATCATATAATAAATGAGCAAATTCAATCACCATAACATTCTGCGTAGAATTTCTGGTCCATAAAACAATAAATTCTGCAACAAAACAAATCAAACTACACCACTGCTATAAGGCAAAAGCACCGGCTGAAACAGAAACAACACACCAACACCTAGAAGCATATATGCAAAACACAAGAAAGGTGTCAGAATCCAACCATCAATACAAAAATAAAAACATAGAAACAGGGTTTCAAAGATTTTCATATTCATAACTCAAAACTGTAACAAACGAGTTTATCAAAGAGATCGGCCGAGGAGCTAACATCTCGTGCAAATAAATGAACCGACTATACTAATACCATTTACAAAAATAAAAGGGCAAAACAATGGCAATAAAATACAAAACTTATTCAAACATATAACGTGGAACCATAAGATAATATTAAACACACAACTCAGATAAAACTACGTTAATTTGAATAATTTTTTCAACTAGCAGTCCTAGTTATAGAGAAATTGAAATGAGAATGACTATAAACTTTTAAAATAATAGATTTTATTCGCAAATATTAAAATCAACTTTTGCAGGTTAACTTTTTTTAAATCTTAATCATTAATCATCTTAATAGATACCTATAAACAAGGGGAATGCAAGATCCAACTGAACCCTAAGATTCATCATGTCTCTGTCCCATTGAGATCTCAACGATCATAAAAAAAAAAAATAATTAAAGTATGCTCTAGCGATGTAACGTAACGTACAGTAGAGAGTAAGTATGCTCTAGCGCGAAGTTGAGAAGTTAAAATTTGGTTTAAGAGTAAACAAGTCTGTCTGTGAGAGAAAATAATAAGAAACAATGAAGGACATGTTACACAGTTTGTGTCTTTATATACACAACCAAGGTATAAAACTATATTATATTTTACTATATAAAAAATATATACTTTTTGCTAAGATAGAGAAAATAATATAAAAAAAATTATTTGTTTCAAAAAATAATAATAAAATACTATATAAAAATATATATTCTATTATATAAAGAATATGTACTATTTTGACTAACGTAAAAAAATAATATATTTTATTATATAAAGAATATATACTATTTTGACTAAAATTTCTTTCAAAAAAAAGAATATATCATATTTTGATAAAGATAAAGAAAATAATGAAATACTATATAAAATACTACTATATTTATATATTACTAGCGTTTAGACTGGCACGAAGTGCCCACCTGTCCACTTTCTTATTGTGTTAATGGGTGTAAATTACGAATAGTATTTTTTATAAAATTTTGATTAAAATTAATTTGATTTTGATTATAATTAGTAATATATAAAAATAGTAGCAATATGGTAAAATATTATTTTATATAGTATTTCATTATTTTCTTTATCTTAGTCAAAATATGATATATTCTTTTTTTGAAAGAAATTTTAGTCAAAATTGTATATACTCTTTATATAATAAAATATATTATTTTTTTATTTTTTTACATTAGTCAAAATAGTATGTATTCTTTACATAATAGAATATATTATTTTATATAGTATTTTTTTTTGAAACATATAAAAAAATTATTATTTTCTCTATCTTAGTCAAAAAGTATATATTCTTCGTATAGTAATATAATATAGTTTTATATCTTGGTTGTGTATATAAAGACACGAACTATGTAACATGTCCTTCACCGTTTCTCAATATTTTCTCTCTCACGGGCAGACTTATTTACTCTTAAACCAAATTTTAACTTCTCAACTTCGTGCTAGAGCATATTTAATCGCTACGGTACGTTACGTTACATTGCTTCTCACTTTAATTTAGTTTTGCTTTGTTTTTTATGATCGCTGAGATCTCAAAGGCCATGAAACAACGACACAAAAAGGATACCGAGACCACACTTTGACACCACTAATAGTTTGAGAAAATGATAATTTAATGTAGGTTTCAAACAGTGACATTGTCAAACACGTTTTCGATTAGAAGTGTCGGACTTTCAAAGCTGAAAAGTTAAAACCACTGTTGTTGTTGATTTATTTATTGTTTAGAATTGGAATTAGTTTCTTGAAATTAATTTGAAAATTTGGTATATGGATTTTGGTTATTGTTTAGGGTTTATTACTGTTTGATTTTGAGAAATGGGTACTAGGAATTGTGATTTTCAGGTACATTGCTTGCTTAGGAGGAATTGGAGAACCAATTGTGCGTTGATATTCATATTGGATTGTTTGTAAGTAAAAGTTTTGATAACTTGTTTTTTGATTGTCTTTTTTTAGAATATTGTAGCTAGTTTTGTTTGGAAGTTTTATTTTGGTTCTAAAAATGAAAAATGAAAAAAGTTTAAATGAAAATTTAATAAATAAGTTAAATGATATTGTACTTAGCTTGGATTATCTTTTGACTTGTCGTGTTTATCAACTTTGATGATTTTTTTTTGAAGTTGTATGGGAGTCTTAACTTGTTCATGTTTTCGGGTTGCTGGATGCATAAATGTGTTTGAACACTCTCATCTTTTAAGCTAACTTTTTTGGATGATATTCAAACGAATATAAGATATTTGATTTGTAACTTACAAGAAGACATCAAAAGTTTATAGAAGGGGTGGGCATGGGACAAGTTGGGACAGATTATACTTCTCCCTTACTTAACATTAAATGTTTATCGGTTTATTATGTAGATCTAAAACCATCCCCATAATTGAATTGACTTTGTTGCTCTATGGGTTAATTTAAGTCCAGATAATCTATAAGACAAGAGAGGGTTGTCCAGAAGGATGATTTGAACAAAATTATAAGTATATACCTCATTAATAAAGCCAATAGAATAGTCTCTTTGAATAATCTAATTGAATAATCACTTTTGAAAAATTAACCTCATTAATAGAGCTAACAACTAGGGGTTACAAGTAAGTAGGGGACGAATTCCACCCAACACTAAACCACTCCCAAATTTTAGGTCGATTCTTCAGACCACCACTAATTACAATAATGTGATTTGTGGGTCAAATGGGACAGAGACATGATGAATCTTAGGGTTCAGTTGGATCTTGCATTCCCCTTGTTTATAGGTATCTATTAAGATGATTAATGATTAAGATTTAAAAAAAGTTAATCTGCAAAAGTTGATTTTAATATTTGTGAATAAAATCTATTATTTTAAAAGTTTATAGTCATTTCATTTCAATTTCTCTATAACTAGGACTGCTATTTGAAAAAATTATTCAAATTAACGTAGTTTTATCTGAGTTGTGTGTTCAATGTTATCCTATGGTTCCACGTTATATGTTTGAATAAGTTTAGTATTTTATTGTCATTGTTTTATCTTTTTATTTTTGTAAATGGTATTAGTGTAGGTTGGTCATTTATTTGCATGAGATGTTTAGGGAGGAGGGGTTTTACAAAGGTACACTCAACGATTATCGTGTTGCTGCTGTTAAATGCTTAAATGAAGCTCATCAAGGAGAAGCTAAATTCTAGCTTAATTAAGCACAATTGGTATGTTGAACCATATGAATTTAATTGATATGTGGGGATATTGTGTTGAAGGCAAACATAGGCTTTTGGTTTATGAGTATATGGAACATGGTTTATTGGTTGAGAATCTATGTTCTAATTCACTTGATTGGAATAAGAGATTTAAGGTAGTTGTTCCAACAACTAAAGGTTTGGCTTATTTACATGAAGAGTGTTTGGCTTATTTACACAGAAATAAAGAAAATGAAACCTTAAGTGACTCCGACAACAAATTTGTCATTTTATTACTACCAAATCTCAGTTCACACGGAAAAGAATTCAAGTAAAATACCCATGATATAGGTTGTTTCAACAATCTCTCTTAAACAATTTCATTAATCCTTAGGCTGGCAGAGAAACACAAATGAACAAATCAAAACATCTCTTTGTTAAAACAATGACCACCATAATCAACTAATTATGAAAATTGTGAATCTGCTAATAGACTAACTCAATGAATGTCCATAGCCTCTATTAAACAATCTTTATTCATCAATAAAACACATATAACATCAAATTCAACCCTTCATTAACTTCAATACTGCCAAAATCTTAGATATAAATTAAAATATATATATATATATATATATATAGATTTTCAATATACACAGAAATGTTTAAGTCTAATTCTAATTAAACTGAATAATAAGAATAGCGAATCACCGCAAAAATGAGGAACAAACACAAAAATTACCAGATTGAATAACCAAATCAAACGAGAGGGAGATGAATGAATATACCTGAGTTGAAGAACGTCGGTGAGAGAGTGCACAAAGGGAGAATAATGGAGACACGATGGATTTCAATCAGCGACGGGTGAAAGGGGAGGATCGAAGATCGACGACGGCGACGGTGAAATCTCGCGAGGTGCTAGGGTTGGGAGGAAAGGGAAAGGGCATGGGAGAGAGAGAGAGAGAGAGAGAGAGAGAGAGAGATGGGCTGAATGAGGTGCTACAGTTATTTATTTATTTTATCATTACTTCATTTTTTTGTGACATGGATTTGGCAAAAAAATTTATTAATTAAATGTGTCACGCAAGAGTGGTAAATGAGTGGTACTGCCACCTAGGGTGGTCAGTGCTCTTTTAAAATAAGTGTGATATTTGACCGTTTAAAAAGAGAGATTGGAATTCGACGATCGCACTGCATTAATGCAAATCAAAAAAGTCTCAAAATAAATGCTTCCAAATTTCAAGAACCAATGTGTTTTTCCTTCGGTTCATTCCAATGCCTTGGTGACTATTTGATTCATTGAGTGGACAATTAAATATAGCTCGCCCCATATTAGATGACATATCTCATAATGTGGATTATAAACTTAACAATTTTTGACCATATTTTTCTACTAATATGTAAAAATAAAATGTATCATATAAGATGTCGTTTGATTTGTCTCGATGAATATATTTTCAAAATATCAAATTTTCATTATCTTTGCTAATAGATAATTGAAGATATTAAAGATAAAAATTATTCATTGATATGTGTGACAGTGTCAACTGTGTCACTTAATATGGGACGGAAGAGTAAGTATTACTTGAACAATTTTGTTAATAAAATAAGATACTATAATACAAGATTAAAGATGGAGAAGAGTAAATGATATATATGATGCAAATAAACAAGTAAATTATCAAATGTAATTAAAAACCACTAATAACTCATTTACGAGTTGAAGTTATAAGAATATGAAAGATCAAGGATGGACATCCATTAATTTTATTATTCATAACACTCCCGTTAGGATGTCCATCGATAATATGTATCATTAAAACCTTACTAAGAAAAAAACTTTATTAAAAAAAATCTTAGTTGAAGAAAAATAGTAATATATATGTATATATATAGTAGGAAAAACTATAGTGAAAGGATAGATAGTGCAAAATATATATTTTTTTCCCTTTAATAAAACAATCATCTCTAAAACAGTAAATATCAACTTTTGTACTAGTTGCTCAAACATTTTACTTGGGAGTTACTTTGTAAAAGACAATCAAGATTATCACACGAACAAATTTGTTGAATGTTTAGATCACCACTCTTCTGAAGATCATATGTGGAAAAAGACTTTGAATTTTTTTGTTCTATTGCCCTTAAGTATCATGTGAATCATCAATCAAACCAACCATAGAGAAAAAGTAGCAAAATGAATTCGGAAGAACATAGAGAAAAAGTAGCAAAATGAATTCGGAAGAACATGCACGCATGCGAAGAAACGTACTGAGAATAAATGGAGAATAAACGGTTCAAATTGATTAAATAAAAAATAAATAACAGAGTAATTATCTATTTAAAAGTTCTTGTTCCATTGCATGCCTCTTGATTTTTGAGGAATGAAAAATAGAAGGAAGGGATGGAATAGAATGAAATGTGTTTCATCATATTCCATACCACTCTATTCAATATTTACAAATCCAAACAACAGAATCATAATATTGACATTATTTTCTTGTTGTTGTAGTGGAAAAGTCGTTTGTTTTTTTTTTAGATGTCGTGTGTTCGACTCTTCTTTTTAATGTTTCTGTTATATTTTATTAAAAAATAAAGTTCTTGTTGAGATTTGAACTAGCTCCCCTACACTGCATTCGGGCAAAACAAGCCATTGGGCCAATTAACATCTTAATAATTTTTTGAAACAACTGAATATATATTTCATAACATTTTGACACCCTAAACAAACCACTAGACCAATTAACATCTTAACAACTTTGGGTCTCTCAGGATCTTTTGTTCTTCAGAGTTTGGAGGTCTTCAGAGTCTGATGCATATCTTCTGCTTATGAGTGACTTCCTTTCTTCTGATCCAGATGTTGACTTTTGGTTGACCTTTCTTCAGATTTTCTACTATAGCCTTGTAGCTTCTTTTGTGCTTTTGATGCTCTTATACATGTTCAGACCTTGTTAAATTTTAATCTATTATCTTACACACTTGAACATATATTAACATATCCAAATGTTCTTCAATACTTTGTTATCATCAAAACTTCAAAGGAATTGTACAAAACCAATTTTGTTCCAACATCAATACACAATTTGGACCTTAAATATTTTTAATTATCTATCACAAAGAATTATGAAAAAAGTAAATATTTTTTAAATATTCATCGAGATAAATTAACATCTTATATGTTATGTTTGTGCAAAAAAAACATCTTATATGTTATCATTTATTTTTAAATAATAATAGAAATAGATAGTTATAGTATGTTATGTGAATAAAGTACATAGTCAAATTAAGTCACTTATTTTAGGACAAAGCGATTAGATTCTTATGACTTAAGCATTTACTACCTATAGTTAAATTCTTAAATTTAATCACTTATTATCAATATAGTCCATTCTTGACTCTTGGATGAACTAAATGAGTAAATTTTGACCGAATCAAGTACCATAAATATTCATAATTTTAGAGACATACTTAAGAATTTTACAAAGTCAGATACGAATTTGATGGCTTACTCTTTTAAATTACCTTGTGTCTAGTGTAATTGACCCATGGTTGTACTGTGTTAGTGAGAGTTGGGCACAATGTGGTGGGTTGGACGATGAGATTTTTCTATCAATTTCAAAAGTTCTACTAAGATTTATGTTAGTTGCACAACTGTTTTGAGCTAATGGATAAACTGTTTGAGGTCATGAGTTTAAATATGGAACAAAAGATAAAAAAAAAAAAAAAAAAATGTAAAAACAAATTACTATCATTGACCATTTCAAAAAACAAGTTGCACACATTTAATTTTCAGTAACTCGCCTCTAATACAAATTAAATACTTATAATTTCAAAATTCCCCTTGTTTCATTTATTTTTCAAAAATCATTTTTCATTCTTTTAATCTTCCTCTTCACCACTATCTCTAATCTCATGACCAAATGTGGAAGAAAAAAAAATGACCAATGGTTTAAGAGATTTGCTCAAAGTTTTCATTAGCATTCATTGCCTAACTAAGTGATATGTTGAATGATTGTGTTTTCTTTTTCATTTGTCCGTGATTGAGAACCGTACATGATCTCAATTCAAGTATGGTTACGCAAACTCAGTTACTTAATGTATGTAGAATTTATGCAAACTGAATTCAAATACATTTACATAAACTCACTTCACATATCAATAGTGAATTATGAGTTTTTAGGTCTTATTCACTAAGTTCAACACATTTACGTAAACTCAATCATGAGTTCAGGTCTTCATGATAATTTGATCAATTTGAACTTTCCAAAACTTGAGGAAGTGTAACTTGAAATGATCGGGTGAAAGTAGAAATTTTCAAATTCTAATTAAGCAATCAAGGAAATCAATAACCCAAATAGTTAATATGTTTTCTGAATCAAATTTTATTAATTATTTCCTTGGTTGAGCATTAAACCGGTGATACCAAAGCTATAAGGCAAAATTTAAGCTTTTACGAACAACTAGTATTTTTTTAGTGGTGGTCGGGTTTGAACCTCAGACCTTATATATATTATGCATTGTCCCTAGCAACTGAACTAAGTTGACGAGGACAAACAACAACTAGTATATAGTAGTACAATACAGTAAAAGATTAGATGAAATCTTAACACAACAACCCCATTGTACATTACAAATCAAGAAAAATAAACCAAGACCCTTCTCAATTGCGACAAATCTTAGCTGTTGGCATAGTGACACAAACAGGAGCGTACTTTTTCTTGGCTTCTGGGGTACCTCTTTTAGGTTCATCATCTGCCATTGCAACACCAGCAAAAGTGCAAACAGCAGCAGCTGCTGCAGCAAACATCAAGTCTCTTCTTCCATTGCTGCCCTCTTTGTTGTTGTAATATTTGATCATCTTTTCCCCTTCAACTGCTCGGACAACGACAAGTCTTCGCTGCGTTGCAACCGATGACCGGTTGGTTAGGGCCGGGAAACCAAGGATTGAGGATGTCATGCTGATTGATGCCATTTCTATTACGTGATCGTAATTCTGAACAAGTCTCTATGTGCTACTACTTTCTGTGGTGAGCAAGTGGAAGAATGAATATATGGAATGTAAATCATACAAATAAATGGACCTTTTGTAGTAGGACCATGCATTATCTTATCTCATTCATGAAATGACCAATAAGTTATTGCCACGTTGAATAGTTGATAATGGTGGAACTTGAAGATCTTGGGGGCTTGTGTAGATGCTTCTTAAAAATGCGAATTTAAAAGGATTAATTTGACGATTAATTATATTTATATGAATCGACAGTATACTCCTTCCGTTTCTAAATATAAGCAAAATTGACTTTTTAGATTCATTCATTTAATGATGAATTCATCATTAAATGAATGAACCTAAAAAATCAATTTTGTTTATATTTAAAATTGGAGGGAGTAAATTTTTTTTTAATAAAGACAACCTATTATAATGGTTGGATGATTGAAAATATTTGACTTTTATCATATCTTTCTTAGATGTTAAAAGTCATACAAAAGATGGTTTGAGATTTGTTGACCATGTAAAATGTTTTAAGGTGAATATGCATAAAAAAAAAAAAAATACTCTATTAGGAAAATGAAGATTGTACTTCTACATTTTTGTTTCCTTTTTAATAAAGGAGGGATCAGGTTCTCGAATAGAGAACTGATATTTGAACAACCATTTTATAATAACTTTTGTGACAACTTTCTCTCTTAAATTTTACATTGTATTTTTACTCTTTTTTTTTGTCAGGAAACCTAGTGGCTAGAATTCACTTATAAGGTGAATAAGTGGGGTGTCCAAGGTTCGAACCCCGACCCCTGCATATAATAATGCATTGTCCTACCAACTGAGTTAAGCTCACGGGACTTGTGTTTTTACTTTCTATCACTATTGTTTTGGTTTTTGTGTCAATACTTTTTTTTTTTGTATATTTTGATTGTCCCACAAGTTGTCAACAAAAATAGTTGTTCAAATTCCCTAAAATAAATAGTTATTCAAATAACACTCCCCTATCTATATCTCTATCTGATATGGAATAACATAAGCCACGATATGTGAACTCAATCTAATCACAACTAAATTTATGTTCATTTACACAAACTCAATTCAAGCACTTTTAGGTAAACTCAATTCAAGCACAATTAGATAAGGCAAAGTTTATGCTTTTATAATTATAAACAACTAGTATAAAGTAGTACATTAACGATTAAATGAAATATAAACACCACAGCCCCATTGTACATTACAAATCAAGAAAAGTAAACTAAGACCCTCAATAGCGACAAATCCTAGCTGTTGGGTTAGTGACACAAACAGGGCCATACTTTTTCTTGGCTTCTGGTGTACCTCTTTTTGGTTCATCATCTGCCATTGCAACACCAGCAACAGAACAAACAGCAGCTGCAGCTGCAGCAAACATCAAGTCTCTCCTTCCATTGCTACCCTCCTTGTCATTGTCATATTTGACCGTCTTTTGGCCTTCAACTGCTCTTGTAGCACTGACAACAAATCTTCGCTGTGTTGCTACCGATGATCGGTTGGTTATGGCAGGGAAACCAACCATTGAGGATGTCATGGTGATTGATGCCATTTCTACAATGTGATCTTGATTCTGAACTAGTCTCTATGTGATAGCTTCTATTGTGAGCAAGTGGAAGAATGAATGAATATATGGAATGTAAATCATACAAAAAAAGGACCTTCTGTGGTAGGACCATACATTATCTTATCTCATTCATGAAGTGACCAATAAGTTATTGCCACGTTGAATAGTTGATAATGGTGGAACTTGGAGGGATTGGGGAGGCTTGTGTTGATGCTTATTAAAAGATTAGAAAAACAATATGTACCGACAATGTACAAATATTTTACAAGGCAGTCTTAAATCTTAAAAGTCATACAAAAGATGGTTTGAGATTTGTTGACCATGTAAAATGTTTTACACCGAAAATGCATCAAAATTAATCTATTCAGTAAAAAAATGAAGATTGTACTTTAACATTTTTGTTTCCTTCTAATGGGAGTGAGGTAAGGCTTATCTGATATGGAGTAGTATAAGCCACCCAACATTTTTCTCAACAGATAACACAACATTACAAATTTAGCCAAAACCAACAGTAAAGCAAAGGCTAAAAAGAATAGTAATCCCCTAGTTTTGTTTCTTAAACTTTCTACATAGAATTGTACTACATTTTAGGTCATTTTCATATAACAGATAATTAAAGGATTTTCACAGCATCCTCATCTCTTGTTCTGTATGGTGGAGGCAATAAACTGTCAATGTCCGCAAAAAGATCTCCACGGCCAGGTGGTGATTTCACAAAGGACGAATCCAAGACTGAGTCTGGAATTGCTACAAGAGTTTCTTCAAGAAACGATTTTACTGTCTGCATGGTTCAAGATTTTGTCAAGTTTTTGAAGCACCTAATGAAGTAACTCAAGTATAAAATGATAGTTACAGTAAACAAAGTAGAGATATGTTTGTATACCAAAAGATAGCTACAAACCGGTAAAATGGTATCTGCATGCCATGAAATTGACCTACTAACCGGCTAACTTTTTAATAAGCACTTTGAATATATATAAAAAATAAAAAAAGAATAAAAAAACCAACGATAATAGTACAGACACATCCCTGATTCCCATAATACTGACAAAAAAAAAACCTAATTACATTGCACGTTGGTGCCGCATAACCAAAAGAACGTGTAGAAACTAAAAGTGGCCATTTTGGAAATGTCAGGGATCAAAATGGGGCAAAACTCAGCACAGGTAATTAAAGCGGAACACCATATATTTGCAGGCACTAAGAACATTTAAAACTACTCAAGATACTCAATTTGCTAGGTAATGTCCTATTTAACCTCAGGCTAAGAGCTTAGCTTTGTAACCTAAAAGGTACAGGGTTCAAAACCCTTGGGAACGGAGTCTTTAGTGGTCACTTTAATTAATAATATTTCTCCCTTCCCCATTATTTTTTTTTAAGAAGGTAATCTCCTATGTACAAGGGTCAGACAACAACTACATAATGAATGCACAATACCTATGCTTTTAGTTAACATTAACGTGGGACAGAAGAAAAAAGAAATAAATGAAATATTCTATCCAAAAATAATGTCATTCACCACCTCATTTCAACCAAAGTAGCTCACAAATGAATCATCCTGGCAAGGTATTCAACTTAAGTGCTAGATCCAGACACAACAATTTATTTCTTGCTTTTCCATGTTACTATTACATCATACAAAAGTGCAGTAACATGACATGAACTTTCACCTTGAGGACAAGGGTGAAATGTACTGACAAAATACTTCCTCATTAGATGTCTTAACTGGTTCCTTGTGATATTAATAGCTGACTAATTACTATCCAACTTGCGAGCACTAGTTCTGTGAAGGGCATAATTAACACATAACAAGTCCCCTTACTATCCATGAATGAAAATCAGGGAAAAATAGAGAAACAATTGCGTAAGATAATATACCGTGCAAGTTTGGACAGCAGAATCTGCTTTGCGCTTCCAAAGTCCATTCCCAGGCTCAGAATGGAAAAAACCAAGTAAAGGCTGCAGCAAAGTAAACAATGGTCATGTGATAGCAGAAAATGAATATCATTGGCATCTTAATTAAATGGTTCATGCTGTCAAGCAAAGAAATGGAAAAGGGAAAAAAGTAAACAGAAAAAACTTTCCAGTACATATTCATACTTCTAACAAAAAATAGGAAAGGAAAATAAAAGTGAGTCTAACTACTTAAAGTGACATTAAATGTATGTTTAAAACAATATAGCTTTATGCCTTTATTTTCTATATCCGTGCTATTAGAAATAATGTAAATAGGGTAACTATGGACTGCTGTGTTGTATATTATTATGAACTGTGGTAAATAGGGTAATTCACGACACTCAATATATAATATCCTCCTGTGCATAATTCAAACACAAACTCATTCATGTGCTCTTTCGTTTTTATCTTTCTCAAATATAGTATCTAGAGCCTAACAAAAGGCAACCCTAATCCATTATTAAGTGTTAGTGTTATAATTCATTGGGAGACTTTTTACGTTGTTTAGGAGTAGGCCAAGGTCCCTTATACCAATGATATCCAATGCCTGTATGGGGTTTTCCAAAACCTGATAAGTGTCGTTGTCTCGAGATGCTTTGATCGGTCCATGGAAAAACAATGAGGAAAAGTTCAAGGTATCCTACATAACTTATTGGTCACCGCTGCGCTGCCTCACCTATCAAGGAATGAGAAGCAACAGACCTTTTTATGTTGCTGGTTTTATATGGGTTACCTGCAGAGTATTCATCCTTTTGTTATCACCTTACGAGATTTTGGGTCTCTCACTGTAGCCACTTTGAACTCTGCATGATCAACCTTCGTACATGTACCAGCGATATCATCTTCTGACTTTGAACTCTACCTTGGTCTGTCACAGTGGCAAACATGGTTGGTCTCGCATGCCTAGCAAACCTCATCCCATGTGCAACCATTTCCACAAAGTAAGACACTATCCATAAGTCTTATGCCCTGAATGGTCACCCTCCTCAATTAGCCGGCGTTGCACATACCACTCTGCATGCTCCTTCTGAGCCCACTACACCACATATGATCCCTAGCTACCACTGATCATCTTTATTAACTTCTTCAAGTGGTATAAAAAGCATCAAGTCTTTTGTTCCACAGGTAATTCCTGCACTGGTCTTTCTCACACCAAGTCTCTTGGTCCTTATTTTAAGGCCACCTATCACATCGCTGGTCATAAATCCCCTTTCCTTCATTTGATGACTTCTCAAGGTGTTTTTTTTTTAAATCAAAGATCGGTCTGAATTGTTTGAAAAATTTCAAAACTTATATTCAAAGATTTCTACCCAATTTGGTCGCTCAATTCACATTTTAAGGTGTGATATGGCCAATGAATATTTTTCTTTAAATTCAAGTCTTTTGTGTCATCAAAAGGGATGATTCATCAACTTAGTTGTCCACACACTCCACAACATAATGGTATTGCAGAAAAAAGAAAGAAAAAAAAAAAATCTTCTTGATACTGCTTGTTCCTTGTTACTTCAAGCTAATATCCCTTTCAAAATTTTGGGAAGATGCAATCCTTACTGCTGGTTATTTAGTTAATTGTATGCCATCTTCTCTGCCACATAACCAGATTCCACATTCCATGTTATTTTCTGTTGAATCTACATATAACTTATCTACATGTTTTTGGTTGTACTTGCTCCGTTCATATCTTTTCTGCAATGACCCTTTATGCTTATATTTAAGACCAAAGGGAGTATAGAAATAGATGTTCTTGTGGGGCTTGTAATCTTCTATCAGATTTTCTTAGTGCTCTATCTCCGCATATACAATACTCCCTCCATCCCAAAATGTAAGCAAAAAAAAACTCATTTTCTTTGTCCCAAAATGTAAGCAAAAAAGACAAACTTTTATCCTAGTTAATCTTGTTTTTTAAAAAAATCATCTTTTCCAAGAAAAACTTTTGTTTATTCTCATAAAATTAAATGCAAATTACATTAAATTTTCTCTCTCTCTTTCATTTTCTCCATAACCAATAGCCAATGAAAATTGTTTTTACATCTTCCTATAAAACTTATTCCAAAGAAAACACAAAAAACTATACTCCAAATTCTTATGTTTTACTCCCTCCGTTTCTAAATATAAGCAAAATTAATTTTTTAGGTTCATTATTCAAATAATGATGTATATGGTCCATAATATGAACCACATACATCATTAATTGAATGAACCTAAAAAATCAATTTTGCTTATATTTAAAAATGGAGGGAGTGGTTTTCTTAATAAGTGTGATTTTTATTTTTTTTTGCTTACAATTTGGGACGGAGGGAGTACTTTGGAGGGATTTCAACCAAATACATGTACCTCTTTGCTTATATTTAAGACCGAAGGGAGTATAGAAATAGATGTTCTTGTGGGGCTTGTAATCTCCTATCAGATTTTCCTAGTGCTCTATCTCCGCATATACAATACTTTGGAGGGATTTTCATCGAATAGTAGAAATAATCAAATAACAATTTCTATTTGTGTTCATACCTTCACAATGTCTCTCACAGTTGGCCGAAATCCATATTGTAGCAACACTGAGTCTCCGTATACTTGGTATTTCTCAAGGACCTGGATTAAGCAAATAATAATGATAATGAAGTTAGCAAATTCTAAGTAATGGAAAAAGTGAACTACGTAATTTGGACAACTTAGTCCATTCAAATTGAAATAGTATGTAATGTAACTGAACCTGACGACGTGTAAGACCAATACTTGGTACACCATAAATTGCACTATCAACGTTCCCCAAAATATGCCAAGGGCTGTTGAAATCATAACAATGGTTACTTCAACTACCAAGTATCAGTTTATATAAACCGCATTAAGAATGTTCAATAACAATGAAAGCATTATTAGAGGCCAAATCATTAATGGACTTCAACCTAATAATTTAAGGTTTCGGAAATTAGGACACTTGGTTTTTGACATGCTAACAGAACCACATCAACTAATTAGTCAACAGTTGTATCCTTGTCAGTCCTCATTTTCAAATTGAGGCACAAAATATGCCTGTACTTAGTCCAACCCTTTAGCCCAAAGAAAATTCAAATATGCAAGAAAAGAATTTTAATCCACAAACCACAATAAAAGATATATAGCACATATGCCTATATTTATTAGTTGTAATCGCTTGACTATTCTAGCCTATTTCTTGATATGTTTTCAGACCTAAGCAGTTGCAGGAGATAAGTGGAAAAGTTAAATTATATCACCATGACCAAACGAAGTTCAGATCATGATCGCACACTGCATTTCTATTTTTTAACTGGTGAGGAAGTGATATATACAGCATTAGTAGAGTTCAATTTTCTCTTAAAAGTAAAGGTCAAGAACAACATTTATTCATTTTATTTCTAAACTCAATGTAATTTTGAAGCCGTATGTTTGAAATTTGAAAAGCTTCTGTTATTAGAAGTTGAAAAATTCCGATCAATCTAAAATATAAAGGAAAAGTCCAGAAAATATATTATGTGAAAACAGATTTCCAGTTCGCGTCCAATTTAAAATTGGATTAAATATGTTTTAAGTCCCTCTAAATATACCAACTTTCAATTTCAGTCCCTCTAAAAAATTTCCTTCGATTTTTGGTCCCTCTAAATTTTCTGGTTTCAATTTTAATCCCTAATATTTTACAAAAATTCACGTTTCATGTTCGAAATGACTTTTTTCTATGACATGATTGATAAGACCTTAAAATATCATTAGTTTAATAATTTAACTATTAAAGATTAAATATTTCAATTATTAAACTATTGATATTTTATGGTCTTATCAATGATATGTAATCAAATAAAGTTGTTTAGAACACGAAACATGAACTTTGGTAAACAAGCAGGGACTAAAATTGAAAACAGAAAATTTATAGGGACAAAAAATCAAAGCAAATTTTTAGAGGGACTAAAACTGAAAGTTGGTATATTTATAGGGACTATAAACATATTTAACCCTTTAAAATTTGTTCATAATATAGAAAGTATTCCAGCCGGTCAAAAAAATGGGGGGGG
>Ga0315914_1002258_pt1 | contig 29491 bp, 11 predicted proteins | sample MpolenodulesMG_FD_203920 | JGI IMG/M metagenome (GOLD analysis project Ga0315914, IMG submission 203920) | Medicago polymorpha root nodule microbial communities from Los Angeles, California, United States - elongated nodules | ecosystem: Host-associated > Plants > Roots > Nodule | place: USA...
ATATATATATATATATATATATATATATATATATATATATATATATATATAATCCTTTACTTTAATTGAATATTTTGTTTATGTTTCATGATATCTATGTTATCTAAATTTGAAAGAAAAAAAATGTAACAAAAGAAATTAACTAAAATAGGTAGTTAGTTTTCAAATTACCTATAATTATGGTGTAGATTTGAATTTGAATTTAAATTTAAATCGAAAAATGAATCGAGTTCCTAAGGTAAACTTGTCTAAGAAAAGGTTCAACAAAAAAAGTAGTTAATTGATTTTTGAGGTAAAAATGTAGTTAAATGTTAGTTAACTTTAAAATACTATTAATTGGAAAAAGAAAAAGAATTTTTTTTTCAAATACGTCTCTCTAACATGAGTCGGAATGCCAACTCTGTTAACTGGAGCTCCAGTAACCTCACCGATTCACTCATCCCCGCCGACCACAAACTCAATCTCTCAACATCAGTCTAAACCCTAATGTTTCTTCCTGCTGCACAACTTTGTTATAGGTGTTTCTTTCCACATAACTCATACCATTCAAACTTCCGGTCGATGTATAGTAATTTCTTGTGAATCTTGTGCTTCCGTATTTTGCGTTTATCTAACATCTGTATTTGTGACTATCGTGTTGGCTTCTAGATAAGAAACATCATGGTTTCATTTGCATTTTATTTAATAGAATTGGTAATACATTGTTTCACTGTAATGTAACTAAATCTTATCGATATTGTTGTCTTTGTATCATCTTTAGAATTGTAGTCTTTTTTTGTCAAAATATAAATTAAATTATAAAAAAGAAAAGAAAAAGAAATACAAGATTGTGCAAACACTTGATCGAAACCCAAATTGATCGAAACCTAACGGATGATACAACAATTCAGTACAATAAATACTACAAAAATAATGATAACTCTAAACAACCACCGCTACAGACAGTTAGTATCATCAACCTTTTACTCGCGACGATTCTTGAACTCTGTTCTACCGTAGTGGAGCTATCTTCCGCCTCCAACAACAACACTGCGCTACAGATGAATTTGTTTTTTCTTTTTAAAACACAAATAAAATTTATGTTTCTTTTTTGTTTTCTTGTATGGTATGACTGGGTGTATTTAGTTTAAATGATTACCATGTTTTATAGAAATATACTGCAATTAAAAATAATAGATAGATACTACTGAATTGATAAGAAATATTAAAAAAATGTTGATGTAATTACAAATTCTTATGAGTGAAATGTAGTTAACAAAATTGACACTCGGTTGTTTTTAATTATTATTATATGAAAAAATGTGACAATTAGGGGGCGGCAAAACATGCCAAATCCGTCAGGCCAAGCAATTTAACAGTCATTTTAGGCGGTTTTAAGCCCATTCCCTATAGTTGATCCACCCAATTTAGCCCACAGGTGGGTTGTGGTAGGGTGGGGCGAGGGTGGGGTGGGTCGCGAGCTTATTAAAAACGATGTTTTCATTTGTATTCTACTAATAAATAACAAGTGACTCAATTTTTAAATTTTTTCCCTAAAATCAATTAGACAATTCTTTAAGGCACGAAACAATTGGACAATTTTTTATTAGACAATTTTTTTTTCTTTAGGTTAGATTAGACTGGAAATAAAATGATTATAAGAAAATAAAAATGACTTTTTATAACGGTAGCATATCTTTTAATAATATTTGTCAAAAAAATGATTCTTTAAAAAAAATTGTTAGACGGGCCAACCCGCCAACGTGCTAGTGCGCCTCTTGACGAGACAAGGTGTGTGTTTAAGTCTGCCACTTCAAGTTGACCAGCCCTGTCCTATCCCATTTTTCTCAAACTTAAAGCGGGTTGGGTTTAAACGAGACGGATTGACCCACATTATCATCCTTATTGACAATAACTATCAAAATAACTATCAATAAAATAAAAACGTAGTATTCAATAAAAGAAATTATGTATGCCATTATATAATAAAGTTATATGGTTTGCATCATTTTTTTAGATATATATATAGTTTTAAAACACTTCTATAAAATGTGAGGGCGAAGTTCATGAATGTAGGTGCGAAGTTCATGGTAAAAACATTATCTCTCATGCCTGGACCATGAAGAATGTTTTAACAAATAATAAAAAAGTTTTATCTAGAATAAAAAATGGTTTAGAAGGTTGGTACGAGAATCATATGAGTTTTAACAAAAAAAATAAAGTGTGTTGGAAAATATGTGACAAAAAATGTGTTGAAACTATGAATTTTAAAGATATTGAATGTTCAAATTGTGACATTGAATATGAGAAAGAATTTGTTGCAACAATGATAAAGAATTAGTTTCAACACATTCTTTGTCACATTCAAATATCTGTTAAATGTTAACCGATGCCTTCGAGATACCAATAAAGGAGACAAATATAGTAATATGACATTAAAACTTGTACAGTCAACTCATTAAATATTTAAAAAAGTATTACTTTTAATTTAAAACTTTCTTTTTTGATTTCCTTAATCAGTGCCTGGAGGCACCGGTTAACATGACCGTTAGTTAAAACTATATGTTTGAATAAATTAGTTTTATTTAGATTTATGAATTTCTTTATTTAGATTTATGAATTCCTAATATTTACTAGGATTTTTTCATCATTTGCAAATTTGCACACGTTAAAAAGTTCAAAATTGTAAGCTTGTATTGAAAATTGTGTGTTTGATATAAAATATATAATTTTTTTATAAATAATTGTTGTTCTTGATAATAATTTTTTGGGAAATGTTAACGAGTGTCTCCGGAACACTCTTTAAGCATTTTAAATAACAAGATTTTAATAAAAAATTGTGTATTGAACACATTGACAATTGTAATAGTTGACTTTTTAAAAAAATAATTACTAAATTTAGGATGCTTAAAAATGTCACGGTAGCACTCATTAACTGGACTCTAATTTCTTTTTTAATGATAATCTAAGACTGAGGGAGTATGTATTACTTTATGCTATCTAGTCGAGTAATAAAAAAAAAAAAAAAGGCTATCTATTACTGATGTGGCAGTATTGTAGTTTGGTATAATCTAGAAAAAGGGTTCAGTTTGTTCTTTGAAAAGAGATTGAAAGAGTTAAGAAAGGAAGTAGTGATCAGAAAAGATGTGCAATTCAGAAGGTGAATGCAGACCATTGGGTTTTCTATTAGGTCTTCCTTTCGCCTTTCTCTGTCTTCTCATCTCAATCGTTGGTGTACTCATCTGGATTGTCGGGTTAGTACCCTTCTTCTCTTCTGGGTTACTTTGATTTGGGTTTCGATCTAATCACTATAAAAATCATAACTTTTATTCATATTTTGCAGATTGGCGCTTACTTGTATATGCCCTTGTTGTTTGTGTTTAACGATAATTGTGGAACTTGCGCTTGAATTGGTCAAAGCTCCATTGCATGTCATGGAGTGGTTCACCTCTAAGATCCCCTGCTGAGAGAGACAGAGTTTCTTGGTCTTTGATTTTTTTTTTTGATTGGGAGTGATTTAGGGTTTTTAAGGTTGATGTTTGGTTTTTATCTACAGAATTTACTATATTGTGTTTAATAGAATTATAGTTTTGATTCGTACTTTTACTGTTATAATATCTGTGAATTAATTTGTTTATTACTTTGAACTATATATAGAACTAGTATCTGTATGATGATCGTTCTTGTACGTTTATGTATGATTTTGCTTTTACATGGTTTTTATCATCATTCAATAATTCCATGTTCATCTTGTTGAAATTGGATTCCTTGACAGGAAGGAAAACACGCATTCGGAACATGGTAGTGGTCCATCCAATCAGATGGACCACCGATGTCTGAATGCGTGCTTGGTCTTTGTCTTATTTAGTTTCTTTTTGTGTTTTTCCTATTGAATGTGATTGATTGGAAATGTTATCAGCCCTTTGGTTGAAGTCATTGTCCACAATAATTGAGCTTCAAAAGTTGTTTTAAATTTATTTATATGCCTTTATTTTTTTAAAAATTTGATCGAAATCATTGGTGTAAGACGTAAGTTGTATCATAGCAAAGTGAACTTTCCACAATATTTGCTCACAAATAAAACAAAGTGATTGTTCATTGTTATATGATTTATCAATTTTATGAAACTGCTAAAATATATATAGAGCTCTTTACTAGCAAGAAGAAGGAACACACATTTGCTTTAAGGATGCAAAATAGAAGTCTAAATTACATATACTTGTATTATTTTATCGAACCACGTAATGAAATTCTTATTTATTTACAACTCCACAAGGCAGATTTGGATTATATCTATAAAGAGGGTATCAAACACTAGCGTGTGACTGCTTTGATTCTGTTTCCCCTTCTCCAAGGGCAAGCACCTTAGTTGTCTGTGCTATTTCTGCAACAGTTTCACCTATGGCACCCAAAACTCCACCCTCGTTTCCCTCTTCACTCTTTTCCATCACTTTCTTCGCTGGTTGAATCATGTTTTCTCCAATCTCTGCCACAGTTTCACCTACAGCTCCCAACACAGTACTTCCACCATCAATAACCTTATTATCCAATGGCTCCTTCACTATCTGCTCAACATCATCTTGAAGTTGTTCATTCTTTCCTTCAAAGCTTTTTTCAGCTATGTTTTCATTTAGCTCTTGTTGTTGCACACTCTTTGTGGAATCATTTGCTTTCACAGCGTCTGCATAAGTAGCATACACTTTGTTTCTTTTCCCTCCCTCTTGACTGTGTAAACTTTCTTCAGTTTTGTTCATTTTTTCTGCATGCTGGATTTTAGTTTCCCCAATCACACCTTGCTCTTTTGCTTTGTTATCTCGAACTCCCTGATAGCATTCCACAGTGTTGCTTCCATTAGTCATCTGTGGAAGTTTACAAACAGCACCGGATTTCTCCATTCCTTCTTGGTCCTGCTCTTGCCTTTCTTGTAAGCTTTTGGTGGTGGATTTTTCTGATGGCCCCTCCTTATATTCCTAATTACAATTGCCAAATTTCTATGAGTTACCTATGAGTTACAATTTTACAGCAAAGGTTCCTTAGATTCTACAATAAAATGACTACAAATTTTGCAAATTGCATATCAAGTTTCAGGAAACATAATAACTAAGTTAATTCACTTAATTCATGTACTATTTTCAAATAAAAATGTTGATAAGGATGGTTTTTTTTTTTATAAGGATGGTTATAAAGAAAAACATAGAGCTTTTAATGAATCAATGTATATATAAGAGATAGATAGATATCTAGATGAGGCATTGATATACAAAAAGAAATAAAAACCTTATTTTGTGAAACTCTTTTGGTTTCTGATTTCTCCTCCTTATTCCTTGCTTCTTGTTTTCCTCTTTCTTGGGCATTCGCATTGGTATCATCCATTGCCTTCTGACATCTATTATGGTCTATTGTTGTTCCATGCTCTGCCTTCACTCTGTCTCTTGTTTCTTTCTCCTCTTTGTCCCTCAATCCTTTAGCATCTTCTTCCACAACTTTCATTTCAAACTTGTTCACATAACCTCCAATATGATGTTTGTTATCAGTATCACCCCCTCTTTTATTTCTTTCCTTAATATCATTCCCAGCAGCAGCAAAGTTTTTGTCAAGGTTTTTTCCATGTTTCTGGATATGAACCTCTCTTACTTCCAAAAACGTCTCATGGTACACTCCTCTGCGAAGCATTTGTTCAGATGCCATTGTTTTTGTTTTGTTATCTCACGTTTGAGTTTGAAAACAATGATACACTGCTCTGCCTCTCTACTATGAAGAAGAAGTTGAAGTGTGAGTTTAAAATAACAAGAAAGGGACATGTCGGTTTGAAGTCTGAAATGTGAAGAGGATGAGGTTTGCATGGGGAAGGACATGTGGTGTAACAAAGTAGCCTAGGAATCGTTTTCAAACCAATTGCAGTGATTCAGCTTCTTAATCCAAACAATGCCACGAGCTAACTTGTCAGATTAATTGAGACACGTCAAAGCTTAGAAGAAGGAATGTTTTGTTATTACACTGCCACTGGAGAACTCTTGAATATACCATATTGCTTCATTTATTGGTTCATCGCTTGATGTTATTCATATTCCTTCCATTTATTTCAATTCAACCCATCATCATATCATTATATGAACATAAATTTTTTTACGCAAAGTAAAATTTCTCTCATAAGGTTAACACATATATTTTTGGTTTCTATTGCAATAACTTGGTGTAGAATTTGAAACTTACAATATTTCAGACAACTAGTATGTTGATTAATAAGTTTTAACTTAGTGAGCTGATATAGTGCTATATTACGCACAATATATGTGCTATTAAATTTTGATCTTATAAACTTTTTTTTTTTAAATTAAGTATCTTTTACGTGCAACTATAAAGACTAATCTTTAAAGTTAAGTAGTATTGTAATGGCCGACAAACTACTCTCCCTCAATATTATACTATCACACTCCACACATCATTTATTGTGAATCGCACGAATTTACTTCGCCTATATTTGGTATCGCGGTGTGGGTGATAGAATCATTATAATCTACTATGATTTTCCAAAAGCTACATTTTAGAGCTTTCATAAAATCAAAATGAGCAACCGTAATTCTGACACATCCATCATGATATCAAGCAGACAGTTTTAACATGATACTAGTAAACACTAATTGAATATTTGGGCACCAATGGGCAAATGGCGTGATCCTTGGAGTGTAAACAGCGTGCATTCAAATCTGACATGTGAAGCTTATAAATTATAACTGCTCTAGTTGGCAACATTACATGAGATTCTCTTGCAATTTTTTTTTATTATTAAAATCAACTGCTTTAGAAAAGGGAACTTCAGCATCTACTTGATTTACATCAAGACACCAAATCCTTCCAAAATATACTATTCAAATTGAAAAACATATTTGGTACAATTAAAGGCAAATTGCTGCCTAAATAATGAACATTTACAATTTTAGACATTGGACTATCCAACCTTTATTGCCCAATTACAAGAACCCAAACATCAAATCAAGTATTTCCTAAAGTTGAAAACAATGGATTTTCCTCTAAAATAAGTTGTGAACCTTATAAACAAATTAAGCTGTCAAGCCTCTCTAGTTGTTGTTTTTTTTTTTCAATGAGAAAGTGCTGCATAGAGAAGCTGATTCCAAGTATCAGGAAGTCCTGGAAGACACCAATGGCTACAATCAGTTGCCATAACACCACTATAACCTTCAGGATGTGCATCTTTTCTGTATTGTGATAGAGTTGTCACATCTAAGAAATAAACTGGCTTACTCATCCTTCTCAACACCTTGTTCACCACCATCCAAGCCATTGGTGTCCCTCCAGGGTATTTCAAACCAAAATATGGCTCTTTCTCACTCATGCATGACTTTGTTGGTTGGTTCCAATCTCTCCCCCTAATACCATACACCATATAAGTTATTAGAGCTTAAATTTAATAGTGTACAAAAATGTTCAATGTCAATGAACATAATATATGTGTGTGTGTGTGATATTTTAGAAGTAGAAATGAACAAATTAAATGTTTTTAATGATATGATAATTATAATTGATTGATGTAAACAATATTCACAATGACAGTCTATATGAATTAAATATGTGTTAACTAACCAAGTAATTGGACTCAAGTGGTTAATGAGTCGGTATGAATTGTTCATTGTTCAGGAGAACATGAGTTCAAAGAACTAGAGGGTTGAAAAAAGTTATGTGTTAATGCTTAAAATTAATTAATTAGATATTAATAACTTACTGGTAATGGACAGGAGAAATTCCTAAGAAGAAGACTTTGGTTTGTGCTGGATTAACATTCATTTCAACCCACCTAGCCCAAGTTTGTAGTCCTTTGTAGAATGCAACAAAACGATTCATGTCTTTATACAACTTTTTATTCTCCTGAATATAATCCCATCTGTCATGAATTCAAGTCACAAAAACATTAGCATCATTAATTAATCATTGCAATAAAAATGAATGTGAGAAAATGATCCTACGGTTGTGAGCTTCCAGTGTGGGTCCACCAATGCCACGTGTTGAAGATCAACACATCCATTCCTCTCCAAGCTTCACCACTCTTGATTGAATCAAGCTTCAATACTCGTCCTTCTTGATCATGATCAAGGTCCACCAAGTATGCTGTCCGGTATAGAAATAACTCAAGCCCATACTCCTAAAAAAACAATAACATTTATTTATATAGATAGATAGATTTCTCGTGTTCATTTTCACGTTCTTTTCATAAATTATATGTAGTTAGTTATTTACTTATTTCACAAGCTATAACCATTGTCTTAATGTTCAATGTTAGTATGTCACTATTAAAATTCCAGTTTGATGTACTTATGAACAATAATTATACCAGCCACATTATATAAATAGCATTATGAAAACTTATATGATAAACAAACATTATGAAGCAATTAATCAGATTTTCTGGTAGGTGTATGGAAAAAAAGTGATAAATAGCAAATTATTATCATTCATTACATTTGCGGAAACAGGACCATGGGACCATGAGAAAAAAAAAAGGGTTTCGTAAAGCAATGTTTGTTGCAGTCGTTGTCTTCATCATAATTTAGTTACAACAAATGTAGTGAATTAAAAAAAGATTAGGATTTTTTGGTATCCGAAATTTGGTTGTTACTCATAAAATTAATTCAAAATTTAAATTCACTTTATAATAATTAAAAAAATAGTATAGAATAAATCATTAGATGTTAAATACCAACAAAACTTTAGGTTTCAAAGTGTTAATATAAAAACCGGATGTTTAACAATAAAATAATCATTGCTCTAAACATAAATTTATTTGACAAAGATTTATAGGATAAAAAAATAAACTAAGTTTTTTCCATAGAGAGCCAACATGATGGACTAGAAAAGAAGTAAGGTTTTCTATGTCAAAAACAAAGATCATTTTATTTTTATTTTGAGAGGGCCAAAGTTCATTTTCTTGTCTAGTTCTTTTGCATAGGAACTGTTGAAAATTACTGCAGTTTGCTTTAAGCAAGTTTTGAATATAAAGTAAGAAGGGAAAGAAACAATTCCACTTTTCATCATAAATAAAATACGTAATGAATTTGTGGCAATTGAAACTCCACGTCTGTTCTAATAATAAAAGTTTGAGAAACAATAAAGAGTGGTACTATTATCTCAAAAAATAAAGAGTGGTACTACTACCGTTTTTTTTTCTCTTTGTTGATCTTGACTAGATGAAAAAAATTACATTATGTGCATGTTTGAATTGGTAGAAAATTGCCACAAAAGTGGTTTGAGTATATGAAGACAAACATTTATTATCTCTCTTAAATTATCATTAGAAAATGTCCCCAACACAAAGGAAAGCCTCCAACCAATCACATCAATTCTTTATTGCTCAAACTTCACTTTAATACAGAAATATGCACACCATCATGTTCTAACCTCAAGGCTTGTAATACTCAAATAGATCATATTTAAGTGTCACAAAATTTCAGTTCAATTTTGTACTAACACAACAAAAGTTTCAAAAAGCAAAACAGAAAATGACATGACTTTGTTAGCCTAACATCATTAAAATAAACAAAAAACAATATTTTCTTACACTATTGGTTTAAATTTCGAAACAATGAAAGCACAAAAGACATAAAAGCTACGAAGCATCGATACGGACATGGACAACGAACATGATACAGACACTGACACGTCAACATTACTAATAATTTGAGAAAATTCCATAATTCAGTATAATTACAAGTATTGTTGTCGTACGCAACACGTGTCCGACACCAGGACACGCCTAACCCGAAAAGTGTCTGTGCTTCATAGCATAAAAGTGAAGGAATGAAAAGAACTAACCTCAAATGTGACTGAGGAGATAGCATCTCTTTGTCTGAATGTGCTTCTAGAATTTGGTACAGCAGCATGAATCATACAAGCCAATGAGTTGAACTGATTTAAGCTCAAAGAGTCACCAACAAACATAATCTTTTTCCCTCTATTTCCCTTCAGAAAGGTCAAACCATTGAACCTGCAAAACAATTTATCACAACCACATTTAGCTACAACCATAAAAACCAATAAAAAAACACAAAATGGTAACAAAAATTGTACCTTGGCATGTTACAAGAAAATGGCATCCACCTATATTTCTGGTAAAGCTTATCTTTGCGACCATGTTTCTGACAATTGAACTGTGGATCTATGAAAGGACAAGTTGAAGGGTCATAGAGAGGATATGAAGCGTCGTAGACCCATTTGCCACGGAACAAGTTACATGTTCCTGCAATGTTACTGACTTCAAAGTTGGTCTCATTGCTGAAAGAGTTAAAATCCTCTGATTTTGTTTGGTGGGAAAACAGAAACAGAGTTAGAAACAGAGTTGGAAACAGAGCATTTACAAGCACTGAAACCATTTCCTTGGGTTTTGTTCCCAACCCACAATTTGTTTTTGAATGAAAAAAGGACTAAAGAGTGAAGATAAACTTGTCACCTAATCATGTTCTTATATAATAGTAGTGTCTGCAAAAAGATGTAGAGAGAGAAAGAGGAGGGTTCCACGATCCTACATGGAATGTGAAAAAAAGAACACCTTTGGTTTCTTTTGAGTATTTTTCTATTTTTTGATTATTTTAATTTTTTTCCTCAAAAGTTTAGTTGAGGCCGACTTTAAAAATTGATCAAGGTTAAAGAAGACATTTAGATTTAACGAATACTAACAAAAATATTTACAGACTATTTATCAAATAATCTCTACATTGACCACGGAAGTTAAATCACAATTTTGCACTATTTCAATTATGGGAACAAGATTTGGTGCTGTAACAGCGTCTTGCTGTAACAGATCTCAGCCGTTCGATCTTCAATCGATGGTTGAGATCAAACTATGTGAAAACCGAACAAATAAATCAAAACTGTTAAATTACTTTTCAACGGTTCAGATCAGTTACTGCGTGAAGCATTTGCAACAGACAATCTAGTCCTCAATTATGGAAGATAAAGTGAGATTTTAAATGTAAGTTGTAACCTTTTAACCTTAGCATCTTGTGGGGTAGGATGTTACCTTAGCTTTAAGATATCTTGGAATCATGTTTGTTGTGATTCAAAAATAATAGTAACAAGACTTAAGCCACACAAAAAGACAAGAACTGAAAATGTCCTGTCATAGAATTGAATTTTTTCTTACTTAAGGATAAAATAATGATTGGACATTTTTTTGGCTATAAACATGAGTCTATGTGATTTCAAGCTATGTGAATAACATTGGTGATTGTCATATTTACCCTTTAGTTTAGTTTTGTGTGTAATATTAATATTAATATATGGTACTTATATATTCTTCTTTCAGCTTTTTTCAGTTATTTAGGGATAACTTTGCGTTCAGGTGCAGAGTCTGTCTCAGTTGTGATTCTTCAATTGATTAGGCAGTTGTTGTTGATATATGCTATGACAATTTTCACAAGTCAGAAATATCATTTGAAATTTGGACAATTGACCAAGCATACAATAGTTGACCCAGTCATGTGCATCTTTTGCTTTTTTAGCATACAAATTTAAACAAAAATATTTTCTTTGGATTATTACTTTTTACGAACCATCTCATTTGTTTGTGTTTTGGTTCTTATAATTGGTAGGAAATTAAGATTTTTTTTAGTGATTGTTTGGTTTAACGGTGGTTTTTACCATTTTTACAGTGGATTTTGATGTTTTGGTAGAAGTTGGTTTTGCAGCTTCATCATTTCTACGTTAATATTGTATTTGGACGCGAAATTTGTTGTCAAAAGCGATTTCAAACACACACCTAAACCTAAGTTAGCTCTCTTTATTGAAAAACCCTTGTTAATATTAAATGGAGAAACATGAATCCCTTGCAAATGCATGGAACTCCTAACCAAATTAGTTAAGTTAGTTTTTTTTTTATTGATAGGGACGTTTGGCACATTCACATAGTTAAAAGCATATCTTGCATCACATATATGAGCTCACACTAAAATAAAATTTGAAAAGTAGTTTTATTTATGAGGTTTATTAAATGCAAGTCTATCTTTCATTTTGTTACTCCGTTATGCTTTAATTTTGTATGTAAACTGTTGGCAAAAGTGGGTGGATGAAGCAAAATTATATGCTATGAAAAGAAGTGGCGGCCATATGCATAATTTAATATGAAATAATCTAAAAACTTGTTTATACCGTACTATTTTCTAGTTGAACCACTGTTTGAAACGTGTTTAATTAGCTGTAAATCTTGGTGGTTGTGGTTTAATTACACTACAATATTTTTTTTTAGGGATAATTACACTACATCAGTTCTTTTTTATATATAGTTCAACTTACACCACAAAAAAAAGTGGGTAAACTTGGACGGGTGTTTTTATTGGCTTCTTATTACCTTCCTTTTGGGACTTTGTTTTTGTTTATGCGTTTGAGTGTTGCCTTGTTGTGGTTGGACTGTTTTGGAGGCCTTGTATCTAGATGCTAGTTGCAATAAAATTTAGCCATTTAAAAAAAAACTTACACTAAAAAAAAGAATAATGATTTTTGTACAACCAATTTCCAACAACTTTTTGACAATTTTCTCTCTCATACTCACATCATGTTTTTATTCTTTCTTTTTCTTTTTTTCTCTCTATTATTTTTGACCAATAGAAATAGAGAAAATAGAAGTTGTCTTAAAAGTTGTCACTAATGGTTGTTCATATATCATTGCTAAAAAAAAATGAACTCAACATACTACTTTACCCTCATATAGTGTGAAGGGGCATGTGTGGTTGGCAAACCGAATTTCTCTTGATCCTACTAACCTTCCTCCCTTCTGTCACACCTCTCTAAAGAAATTCCTTTTGTATTTTACACATAAAATACAACCATTTACATTTTTTCAAGTTTTTGATTATGACGAGATAAATAATTAATATGATGTAGAACTTTTTATATAATTTGTTGAGGATACTACACTTAGCAAGTTTTTGAATTTATTATAATATTTACTCATTTAAAATATTTAGACTTTTAAAATTTTGGATAAGTTAAATAATTTCATTTATAATTTTTGTATAATTCAGTATTAAAAACTTTGAATAATTTTTTAATCGTGTTTAAATAATATTAGATTTTATGATTGATCAACTTATTTGAGTTAAAATGAGGGTAATGAGTACACGTGTAGACAATTATGTACCCATAGGTTACAAGTACAAATATTAAGATGGCTACGTACACATATATTGGTCTAATACATATTTTTCAAACTACGGGTATGAAGACGAGGAGCATAATACCCTATTCAAACCCTATCCATTATCATCCCTAAGCCAAACATATGGATCCTTGGGTTGGAGTCAAGTTTTGAGGGCTATGTAGATTGATATCCGTAACTAACAATAAATTGAATGCTTTTCAAAGATCACATTTCTAGTAGTGCAATTCTCCCCGTTATTTAAATGCTCATTAAAAAGAATTGGTTTATTGTCAATGATTGATATCCATGGTTCAGTTAATGTATATTTAGATAGCAACAATTTGATAACATGAAAATAACAGTCCATTCCGATGGAGGCTTCAATAAGTTTCTGTCCTATATTTTATAATTCCTAATTTTCATAATATAACCACGTTTATTTAAAAACATTAATGAGATATGGATATTCATTTTTTTAACTCATGCAATATCGGTTTAATAACATTAAAAAATATGGTTAATTTAGTCGAGTAGATGTTAATTCAATTTAAATTAAATTGAATTAATTATCTACTCAATTGAATTAATTAACTAATAGGACAAAAACTAACTACCTAGATGTCATGTAGGAATATAAAAAATAAGTGTTGACGAAACACTTTTGTTTAAAAAACAAAAACTTGTTATCTTATTCTAATTCCGAAATACGAAATCACGGGCAAGAAAATTTTGATGTCAATATTTTTATGAACATAACTCAGTTGATAGAGACATTGTATAATATATACAAAATTGAGGTTCGAACTCTGAATACCCTACTTATTCATTTTAAAAAGTGAATTTTAACCACTAAATTACTTGACAAAAAAGTTTGATGACAATTTGAAAATTAGAAAGAAATAGAGTAGTAAATGAAAAATAATTTATTGAAAGACAGGGACGTAAGCAGTAAGAGGGGGTCCTATGAATGATATAATAGCAAGTGGCCATATACGTACTGTCTTGTTCTATTAGAAGCTCAAATGCACTTCAACCTAAGCTGGACTCAACAACTTGTAGTGTAGTGGCCACTGCCTACCAAACATGAAAGAGGATACTTACAAGTCAAACTGTGAGTTGTCTTTATTGATAAACAAAAATGATTTTATGATTACACATACCAACAACAAGGGTTTGATCTTGTATATTTAAAAGAAGTGAATCAAAGAGAGAATCTAGTAAACAAGTTTACACGGAATGAAGGAGGCTTAATTTATTTATAGTATGCATGTTATCTCAAAATAGTACCTATAAAAATAATCTTAGTAAAACACCAGTATTAGTATTGCGTGCAAAACAATTTTCACCCACATTTCTTGTTTAAATTGTAATTGCTTTGACAGTTAATTGACTGAGAACAAACTGAAATCTACTAATCTTTGATCATATGATCTTTGGTCTCAAAATCAATACAAATGGAATGGAACTAGGAACACTCGTATTTTTTTACGTTCGCTACTAGGAAAAGTTGTGCGATCAAAATATGAAGACGGAAAAACACAAAATTTGTCTCGATTATGTCACTAACTGCTGGTGACGGAAAAAAAATTGATGGCCAATTTTATTTGTTGTCCCTAATTTCTACTGTTATTTCAACTTTGAAACGAATATAAGATTTAAATATCATCAATTATTCATATCTTCACATAATTAGTGGAAATACTTAATTTTGTATTTGACTTTTCATTGGGTGACGGCATGTGTGGAATGGATGCTATGAAAGCATTGCTATCAACGTACGTAGTTATCCTTCTCCAATCTCCTCCATGTGATCCTTTCCCCATCATCGGTCCCATAAAAAGGAAGACCTTATTTCCTTTCATTATTTGTAAATGAGTTATCTCTTCCTGTTTCAATTGCACGTTGAAAAGGTTTTCACTTGTTGGGTAAGCACATATTTAGATAAATGTTAAAACTTTATCTTAAAATTGTACTTATAATAAATAAACTTTGTAAATGTGTATTATGCCACATTTGGTATATAATACACACTAGTGTGGTTCTTCTATCTTTGATCGGACAAACTGTGTCTCCTGTGAAATCATTGTATCTAATAAAAAATCAATATGCTTAAGTAAACAAGAATTGTTGAATGGCTTAGTGGTTGCTTGACTTGGTTTACTTAAGCATAAATTGACTTGGTTTGAATCCAAACTACGGATTTTTACATAATTTTCAATGCTATAGTCACTTAGTGATCCAACCTGGTTTGTTGTGCCGGTTTAATACGTGGTTTTATTGAGTTTTGACTAGTTTGATGATGTCTTAGCGGGTTAACGATATTCTTCTATAACCTACTCTTTACTTAACGTGTTTAGGTTATACTCCTGAACGACTGACATTAATGGAGACACTATTTTAACTGACGTGTTATAATTTCAAATCACTAATTAGTAAAAGTTACTAACGGATTTGACCATTAGATACAATTTCAGTGATAAAAATTGTCTAATTATTCAAATAAAATAGCAAGAATATTTTATTTTTTTTAAGAAATTGCACCTTGACTCCTTAGAACTTTGCAGTAACCAAGCTTAATAAACCTCTGAAGTCATAAATTGTGAATTTGTGATCAGCATCGTTGTCAGATTTGCTGGCTTTAGGCAACCATTAATTAGTTATAGTCCCTCTATCCAGGCCCTTGTTTATTGGGCTATTATTAGTATATTATTTTGAGCAGACATCCAAAGCAACTTTTTAGAGCTGTTAATTTGGCTACAATAATCTAAACCAAAAAGTACTTGAAAGTTTGAGATGCACAGTTGGTGCTCTAGCAAGAGCAGTGGCTATAGGGGGACAAAACAATGTGAAATAAATTTGTTTTAAAGGCAATGCTACTTGAAGCTGTGGCTGCTGAGTTATGTAGGCCATGTACAGCTAAAAATATCTGGCATATACTCATGCACTCCTAATATCCGTTTTATACATGTACTCCCTCCGTCCCAAAATGTAAGCAAAAAAAGATCAACATAAGTTGATGTATATCTAATACAAATTTTGAACAAAATATATTAACTTTTGTTAACGAATTTTTGCTTATATTTTAAAACGGAGGGAGTATTTTCCAACAAGCGATTGATTGAAACTCGTTCTCATCTTTCCGTGAATACAACTCATGATAAAGGATCACATAAATATTTGATGTACAAAGGTTCGAGCCTCCACTTCTAAGCATTTAATGTGTGTGAATTTCACCGTTTGACTCTTTAGAAGAAAGAAGGAAAATAAAAGTCTTGCTTATCCTCGACATACGTTTACATTTTTAAAAAAGAAAAACCTAGCAACAAAATTTGCACATACTAAGTACGGAGAAGAGATGCGAGTACGTTCCAAGATATCAAATATCTCCGCATCCTTTTACCATCTCAACAGAACAAACAAAATAATACTTTTACTTTCTAAGTATTTCCCATTAAACTTCCCTTTCAATTTTATTGATCAATAATGGAGGACATTTTATGGAACAAGACGCCAAATATATGAGCTCTCTAGAGAAGCTGGATTAAGACACCAAGTGACTGCTGCATTGATGAAGCTAACTTGGTCCTTAAGAGAAGCCACATGCTTTATAGCCATAATCAATTAAATATCAATGGTGGGTTAGGTGGTCAAGTTTCAAGTAATTTGCACTACTCAGTTCCATTTGTACCTAGAGCACCATTATCTTACCAAGTTATATAATTTATAGTCATTCTTACGCCAAAAGATTTTCTCGTCGGTCAAGGCAAAACTTCATTTTTATAACACAGAAACAATAATGTACACCATATTGACAATGGCACGAGTTAGTAGTAATACACACAAAAGGGTCTAAAACGTTAAACATAGAATCATTGTTAATATTGTAATTTGAAAAAACTATGGGCTTAATATTGTTCCCATGTAAACGATTTTCACATCAATGAACCAGGATTACAGTTCAAGTTAAGCTAGTATTTGTACATCATTAATTAATTCACATAGAACTTCTTAAAAAAAATAAAAAATAATTAACATAGAACTATACACACATATATCATTCAGAGGCCACCAAAAGAAGTTTTAGGATTATGAACTCAATCAGAAAGGACATGCAATTGACAATGTCAACAAGTGAATAATATGCAAATAGGATGTGTTCAATATTTTATAAAATAAGGAAAGTTACAGATTATTCTGCGTGGAGAGATATTTTAGGAATTTAAATCTTCTCAACATCTAAAATTCCCTGAAGGGTACATTAATATCCTTCATAAGGACTTAGAAGTGGAAATCAAGTTTGTAGGATTGATTGTGTATTTGCACAATTTACTCATCCAGATATCTACAGAAGCTCCCATTCAGGTTCAGACACACTATGAAGCAGTAATTTCTTTTGATCCTCCTGTAATGTTTGATCTAAATTCTTCATTGAAACTCCATTTGCTTTTTCACTGTTTCCATACCACACTGCAAGCTCCTTATACTCTTGCTTTCTAGAAGATTTCTTGGATAAAGAAAAGCCTTGCCGCCTTGTTTTCTTAAAACCAGAAAATGTATTTTTAGTTGGAGGTTTAATGCGAATGCATACCAGATAAAGATAATTTTTTTAAGAGAAGGGGGTAGGACTGCTTGTACCTTGTTAGCCTTCAGATTACCAACTTCTTTGGGAACTAATTCGAGATCATCTCCGGTCACCATAACACAAGTTTCCTCAAGCTTCAGATGATCTTCTTGCACGGTTTTATGACCTTGTTCTATAACAGTAATGATCATTGTTACATCAAAACTTAATAAATTTGAAAATTTCTTAGATGATAAAAAATATTGGTACTAATTAACATGATATAAGAACAACACGAAACTGAATGGTTTAATACTATCTGCTTATATATCTACATAGTCGAAAACAAATCTGCTTTAAAAAAGTATTATAGTCGATGCTGAGAAAGTTGAGTCTCTATGTAAGATCAAGAGGTGGTTGAAAGATTGTAAGTTGAGGATTGTAGCAAGGATCGTAAGATAATAGGGAAAAAGTATACATGAAGAAAATAACTTCTAAATCACAGCATTAAACTAAGCGATAACCATAAACTCATAAATAACTCAAAACTATGTTCAAAATAAATCAAGGCTAGAAACAATAATTCTAGATTTCCACAGAATAGAACAGAGATTGAACTGAAACAAAGACGGAGTTACTGATAACAGAGGAACCACAAGAAAGAAACAGAAATAAAGGGAAGAGGGAGGAGGCCGTGTCACAGTCCCTCCGGAAGAAAATGAGGTGGCTTCGCAGGTGGAGGAAGGTGTGAGAGATAGGCCGTGAGAGAAGAAAGAGGTTTTGCCGTTATGAAGATCTGAACAGAGCAACAATCATGAAGACCCGACTCAAATTCGTACAAATTATAAAATTTACCCAATTTGGGAAAAAGTCCAGACAGGAACCAACTCGCAATCATACCAATTTCAGTGTGATTACTTCATATCCTATAGTCATCACATCAAAGTTTTGTGTTTCGTGGATCGTAGGATCATGGGATCCCATGATCTGAATCACGATCCTACCAACATTTATCATAGTAACTGCACCTATATGTGCATATTAAATCATATCACATAACTGTGACTGCACCTATATGTGGCTATTAAATCATCACAAAATATTAAACATTCAAATTGGACTCAATACCAAAAAATAATTGTGTTAGCAAGAATTCTCACCATGCCCCCACCCTCAAACATAAAAGATGGAAGGAAAAAAAAAAGGGGCAACTAAAAATACTTTATTAATGGAAGATAAAACGTGAGGAATTCATTAAATTCAAATAACCAAATTCTACCCTGTAGGAATTGAGTGTTTTATGCATAATTTTCATTTCAATAGAGTAGCTCTGACACATTCATAAGAGTGAAGCATTAATCAAATCCCATGTCAAAGACACCTGATCCCTGCAACCTAATGTAGAAGTTCCAAAAAGGTATATAATCTGCATGGATAATTCCTGATTCCAACCAACATGTGGTTGGTTTGAGGGAGAAGGAGCTCGGGCACGTTAAGCAAGTGGTTAAGGATTTGATTCACGACTCTCGCAAATGGAGAAAACTTCGTTGTAAGTGGAGAGCTCACCTTGTGTGTCCAACAGGTTACTGTCAAACGGTGGTGGTTACTTCGTACCTATAACATAGTCGGAAAAAAAAATATCTAACTTCAGTTGGAAAGGTTGAATGAAGTGCTATGCTTTCACCCCTAGAGCCACTGTTGTTATTCAGATTTCTATGGTTTCGAAGCAGAACAACAATCCAACCTCATCCTTTTCCAACCACTAGGGGTTTGCATGTAAATTTCCAAACAAAAGTAATGTCCCTTTTTGTGAAAAATAGTAAGCAATGAACAGAAAATTATATGTAAAGCAAGGTAGCATACCAGTGCACCATTTTCATCGGATACTACAGAGAAGAGTAGAATTTAAAACTTGGTTTAATCAACTTACTTTTCCATTCAGAATCATTTAGTTTTAAATCGAAAAAATCACTTTCTACAAACGAATTGTTTTGAAATTTATTTTATAGGAAAATGTTGGTATATTAGTGGTTGTGTTCGCTTTCAGGGATTGAACACTCCTAGTTAGAACCCCTTGGGTGTCCCTCAGCTCACCAATTCAACTGCCTGCTCCGGACAATTGTTTTGCCTCTTAACTATTTATTTTTATGCAATATTTGCCAAAAGCAGCCAACAGTCCAACACCATGATACATGCAAATGGGAATGCCTCAAATAATTTTTTAATGAAAAAGCCACCTTTACATTATTTTAGTGTTTCGATAACATTTTGAAGAAAAAAAAATCTGAATTAAAAAAAAAATTGATTATTGTAAGAAGTTATTTTCAGTAGCTTTTGAAAGAAAAAATATATATATAATTGTAAGCACTTCTTATTTTAATTGAAAAAAAAAAACGACTTTAAAATTGTAGCCTAATAGAAAATAGCTTCTGTAATATACAAAATCTATAAAATAAATCATTTTTGTGCATAACATTAAAATCACATAACTGTAGGACTGCACCAAGGGTTAACTCTAAGCTCTTATCTTTTTACTTTAGTTTTGAACGCACTTACGGAATACATCCAAGAGCCATCACCTAGATGCATACTTTTTGTGGATTATATAGTCCTACTCGGAGAGTCGAGGGAGGAGTTAAATGTGAGGTTGAAGACTTGAAGACAAGCCTTAGTAGAAGCATATGGCTTCCGCCCGAGTAGAAGCAAGAGAGTATATGGAATGCAACTTTAGCAAAAGTTGATGGAATTCTAGCTTAGAGTTGAAATTTGGAGAACATGTCATGCCACAAGCTACACAGTTTAAATATCTTGGGTCCATAGTATAAAACGACGGAGAAATAAAAAGAGATAACAGCCATCAAATTCAAGCGGGGTGATTGAAATGGATGAGGGCCTCAGGTGTTTTATGTGATACAAAAGTACCGTTCAAGCTGAAAGAATTTCTTTACCACACAATTGTAAGATCGACGGTGTTGTATGGATGGAGTGTAGGGCAGTAAAAAACCAACACGAGAATAAAATAAGCATGAGATGAAGATGTTGTGTTGGATGTGCGGTAAGACTAGACAAGATAGTGGAAACTCAGCTCAGGTGGTTTGGGCATGTAGAGAGAAGACATTAGGAGAGTAGCTCATATGGAGGGTAGTCATATCACAAGAGGCAGAAAAATCTAAAGATTAATGAGTTGCATAGAGGTATGAAATACGATTGAACATTATGATGTCGTTTGATCCATGTAGCCGACACCACTTAGTTGGATAAGGCTTGGTTATTGTTGTTGTAGCATTAAAATCGCATTTTTAAGCTTTAAACAAAGATGCCATAATGCCTATAGTTAGTTAAAATGCTTCACAGTTCAGAGTGATGTGAACCAAATATCAAAACTCAGTAACTACTTCTGAATTATATGAAATAATACCTGGATGAGATAGAACCACCATGCTATTAGAACAATCATCACACTGTATTGTTCTATCCATAGATAAACCTACCAGAGAAAACAATACTATTAAAAGACCCATCCGAAGTTAAAAAAGATCAACCAAAACAAAGAGAAAAAATACAAAATTATAAACATGAGATAAAGTCATAAGGAAATACTCACCATCATAAGAACTCGTACCAATCTGTTTTTCTTCAGCTGATTTAACTTGTACCAGAACATAAGGGAACTGCTCAGTACAAGCATTTTTAATTTCATTACAATGGTCAGGTTCAGAAGCAAGTCTTGCCACTTCATCCAAAGCTGGCTTTGAAACACTAGCTACAGGATTTTGATCTTCATTTGAAATCTCACAACCTTGTGATGGCATGCGTCTATCTGGTTCTGCCGAAGTGATTTCATTGAATACCTTGGTTGCAACCATTTTCTCATTTACTTGATTTTCATCAATGCCAAGATTTGATTTAATATCCTTTTTCCCAACATGCTGTCTTGAACGAGAAACAATATTTCTTTTTTTGACAGAACTTTTTGAAGATGACATAATCAAAGCACTGGTCTTATGTACAACATCATTATCAGCATTATGATCAATCTTTGAATCCTTGGTTGTTTGCTTGGTATTAGCCTTTGCAGATCTTTCCATGAAATTTTGGATTGGCTTATTACAGAACCCAGCATCAGTAACTTGATCTTTTGGGAATTCAGAGTCTTCCTTCTCATCCAAAACACATGAAATTGAAGGAAGTAAATCTCCCACGATATCCGAATATAACTTTTTCACATTTTCCCCAACAGTCTGCATCTGATTCTCAATATATTCAACCGTATCCTGTACCCAAAGAACAAACATATATAAGAAATATAGTAGCTGGAAAGATTGAAAAACAATGGCAGTGTAGGAAACTAACGATATCAAAAACAGTTTAATCCGTTATTGTTAAAAACTTGAGCTCGTGCAAAAATATAGGGAAGATTATCAAAGATAACAAGACAAAAATGATTGCAGAGTTGCATTCAACTATAAATAAAACTCAAGGAAATCAAAGGAAAACTGATAAAGTTCTATCAAGTTTTAGTGAACTGAGACAAGAGTGCCATATAAATTAGGCATGGTATTCATTCATAAAAAATAAATTAGGCATGGTATTCATAATTCATTCATAAAAAATAAAATTAAGAAATAAGTAAAATACTTGACTAATATTATTAATGCCCCATATAGATTAGGCATGGGTATTCATTCATTCATAAAAAATAAAATTAAACATATGTTAAATTTACAAAATCCTATGCTGTAATTTTTTTTATTAGCATTCTGACTATTTAACTCCCTTAAACATTTTGACTGTTTTACTGAATTGAAAAAGATATGCATGTCTAATACCTTGCTAAAGGAACCTGTTTAAACCAGCTAGAGGCACTGAGACCTTCGGATGCTTGCCACATGGCTTTGATTACAATGCTTACAACAATAATTAAGGCAGAATTCTAGGTACACATAAACCAACAGGGAATGCAGCTCTACATGTGGCAGTGGGAATTGCAAAACACAATTTTAGGGTATTCAATTAGTGACATGTATCACAAGCAATGGCAGGTGCATGAGGGCAATTTGAGCCGTGTTTCCCATTTGAAACTAAAGAATCCATTGCGTATATACAATATAGGATAGATTAACATGAAACAACAATTAGAGCATACCTCGTATATCATGTCTTCTGCCTCCAGGCACATATTTTCAAATTTCTGATACAAGTTTCCAACCCAATTTATGCCGTCCGCATCCATGGTGATCATAATATCCTTCAAACAATCGTAAATTGTCCTGAACTGTCTCAGCTTATAAGATATGTTACACAATTATCTGCAAAAAAACAGAAAGAAATCATTCAACAAAGTCTCTAAATTGATATTGCACAACACATTAGCAATCAGCCTAAAACTACATTGATCATGAAGTGTCACCACTAATCATAAAGACATAACATTGAATACAGAAAAACTCCATTTCCAGCTCATGACACAAATAGATTATAGACATAAACAAACATGTATCCAAAAACAAGAAGCAATAATAACAAACCATTTAATCAGGTAATTAACTAATAATACCAAAATTAAAACCATAATTTCCCACTGTCCCACTTTGTACCTACCAATAACAGAACAATCCAATAACTTTATCTTCTAAAACCATACAAAAACCTTTAACAAATTTACCAAACATAACATACAAGGTTTAACTTCTTTGTCCTAATCACTCAACAGCTTCAACCCTCAACATAATCTTCTCTCTCATCAATAAAAAAGACAGAAACAAACTTTTTTTGCCAAGTTCAATTTTGTTTGATCAAACAAAACAAAACACACATACACATACACACAAAATTATAAAATGAAATAGATAAATAAGGGAATTTTGAAGAAAGATAAAAACTTTTGATCATAAAACAAAAAACCCATGAAGGAGAAATACCCTTTGAACCGAACGAAGAAGGGTTGATGATTATACCTCAATTATTAAAAAGGGCCAAAAGACAAAGAAAGAGAAAGAAGTAGAATTGAACACGAAAGAAGAGAAGGCTTGGGAAGAGTTGTGACTTGAGAAGAAGGGTACGAGGAAGATGAAGAAAACAAGGAAACGTGCACCTTGAAGGTTTTAGCTTCTGCTATTCTGGCGCTAGGTTTTCCACACGTGTACTCTTCATTTCATCATCTTTCATGCTATAAAATGAACATTCTACTTATTCTCTTTCTTATTTTATTTTATATTCCAAACTTTTCTATTTTTTCTATGTGTGACATTGACAATCTTTATAAATGTGTTGTAACCCTTTTATTTTTTTGACAACATATGTGTTGTACCTTTTTTTTTTTTAGGCAAATGTGTTGTAATTTTTTTGAAGGATTTATGGGTTGTATGGTGTAACTTGTAAAAAAGTGCAATATGGTACATTAAAGCTTCCGCGTACGTATAATTTAGAAGGGGTCGGCTCATTTGGTGTATCGTATGCAGTTTTACCCTGTTTTTTTTATGTAAGAGACTGTTTCCAGAAGTCGTAATTCAAAAAAAAATTGTTATTTATTAAGACAAATTTAATATTGTATTTATTTATTTATTTGGTAGACAATCGTGTTGTATAATATCCAAAAACAAAAAAAAAATTATATGAAGTTATATATATTTTTTGACGCAAATTCATTGAAGAAAATATAACAATTGTGTTATATACTTTTTAAAACAGTACATGTTATATACTACCATTTAACCCTTAAAAAAAAGTATACTACCATTTATCTTTAAACTTAAAATATACTGCTAATCAAATTTTAAGAATGTTTTCAGTCAAAAAAATAATATGAATGTTAGAGTTCACATTCCCAACTTCCTAATTTTTTTAGGGTGTTGCTAACGAGTGTTCCCAAGCATTGGTTAAGGATTCTATAAATAGAAATTTTATCTTAAAAATATAAGATGTGCGTTAGTTTTGACCAAGTAATAATTAAACAACTTTTTCATAAAATTTGCTTGTTTTGGATGCTTAATCAATGCCCTTAGGACACTAGTTAACAATTTTTTTTTATTGTATGAATTTTAAATTTCAACACATATCTCAATTAGGTTATTAATTTTTTAGAATTTTAATTTTAGTAGGTATGTGTGATTGTTTTTAACCAAATCAATTATGACAAGAAAATTGTTCTATACACATTTGTTAAGGCAGAAAAATACATATAAATTACTCAAATGTCCTTCGACAGTTAATTGCCGCCGATTCTTTAAAATTTCGGCAGTTAACTGCCGAGGAGCATTTGAGTAATTTATATGTATTTTTCAACCTTAGCAAATGTGTATACAATAATTTTCTTGTTTTATCGGCCTCTATTACATACTATTTTGTCCCTTCATAAGACTTGCTATCTGCACCTCCACAATTGTTTTTATTTTATCTAATGTTTCACTTCTGTTGTTGTTACTCACGCCTTCATGTGATCCAAAACTTAGTGATTGCGTTACAAAAACTAATTTTCTAGTCATTCAAATTTAGTTCCTAAAAACTTTAAACTACCTCCATCCATAATTTAGTTCCATAAATTTATGACCGTTTTGCCAAAATCACAAAAATTAAGAAAGTTGATGATGAAAAAAATATCAAATATCACATAATTGTATTTATATTCTCAAAACATTGGTGATGAAAAAATGGTAATGATCTTGATTCAGTATTTCTCAAGGTCTTAATTTCAAACAATATTGACTCGTCAAATTGTGACTTTGTATTGACAACCAAGTTTGGATAATGGATAATGTCCACATATAAGTCGTGAAGTAGATAGTTTTAAGTCTTTTTATTTTTATTTTTACGATAGATAACTTTAAATCTTTAACGTATAACAAACAAAGAATATTTTGGTGTCCAGTACCCTGCTCATCCATTCTAACATTTGAAATTACAATATCATCTTATTACGTATGTTTGCTTATCCTTCTTAAACATCATTCTTGATCATACACCATTCAACGCAACCAACGAACAAAGCATAAAGTATAAACAACTAATTCTAAAGAAGGATTCATTACATGGAATGGAGGACTGAATATGAGTTTTGATGGTCTCTCACTTATTCTTCAGCTCTTCAGTTCCAAAAACGTCTTTTTCTTCTTAAATTTTTGAACTCTTGTCTCCGAAAAACCCCTTTGCCTTTTATAGATTTGTTTCCAGTGCGGCAAAATCGTGCTCTAAAATCCAGAAATTGTGGCCTGAAATCTTCAAAATCCAAAAATGTCCACACGCTCCTCCAAGGGGGTTGGCGAAGGTAAAAGTCATCCGAGCATTTGTCACTGGTCTCATCTCGAGTGTCTTTCTAAACTGGCAGAGACTCCCACATACGAGCTAATGCCTCTGCGAGCATCTAACGCTCCCAGCGAGCACAAACCTCTTTACTATCTATCTGCTCCTCGCGAGCGTATCAAAGGATCATTTTCATTGGGCCATTACTTGCAACAGACCCCCTCCACGCGAGTGAGGTGCTCGAAGCACTCTGAGGAATTCAAGCAAATAGGTAGCATTTTCAAAAGACTCGTAACAGTTATAGGAATGCTCATGTAAAGTAGATTAAACTTCCAAGCCACATCCACATAGACATCCCTCACTCTCACGTTGAGATCATGAATATCCACATAGTGAACTTGTACAGCTAATTTGCCAATGCAAACCAATTTATAAACCAAAAAGATGAGCTTGCATCACCCATACGAAAATCAAAACCTTCCCTTAGGGCGAACCTAGCTTTCATAATATCATTCCAAGTGACTGATCCCGGTTTCTTGCTAACTTTGAGAAACATGTCTTCGTGAATATACTTTTGTTTTAGAATAATTATTGATGGACACCCTTTTTTCTATACCTATACCACTCATGTACATCCCATTTGATAGGGATAGTTTAGAAATATCACCTTACCACCATTCTCTCTTTCATTGTGTGTGAGGACCTTGTGGGCACATGTCACAATTGTGTGTGGAGGTTTAAAGGATGTATGCATATAAGGTGGTCTATGTATTAACACTCTTGTTTTAACACTCGCGCCCATAAAGTAGCACAATTTTGATGCAAACTCTAAACGAGCTTGCCCAACAACGATGTATTTGCCTCCCTAGCCTTCCTGATTCTGAGACCATCTAGCTTCATGGGTTTAGTTATTTTCTCCTAGCCAACAAGGTGGATACCTGAATTAGAAGAACCTTTCCATAGGAAATTTTGCGCCATTTCATCAATAGACTCACAGGTTGATTGGGGCAGCCAAGCCACTTGCATATAATAGTTGGGAATAAAATATAATTTAACACCGATTTGACCAAAGCCATTCAACCAGATTTGTTTAACAAATGGTGTTGCCATTAGCATATATAATAAGCTATTTATATAGCAAAAGATACAATAAAATTAAAAAAAAAAAAATCAGCAGAGTTAATTGATAAGAAAAAGAAGAATACAATTTTTTTTTCCCCATAATTCTTCTGACATACTACTATTGTTATTGTCATTGTTGACGGAAGCCAAACTGTCCAAAGGAATAAAACCAGACCAACAACAAAACAACAACGAACAATATTGAAGATTGAAAATATGCAAAAACGGTTTTCATGATACCATCTAGGATAAGGGAGACAATAGCGGTGGTGTTTTCTTCAAATAGTCAAGAAAGATACTGATGGAATGTAAAGACTATGGGAAAGTGCAAGGAACCTAAAACAAAAAACAAATTTAACAAACACTTTGTGTGCATTGATTTGAAATCGTATCGTAATAACAACAAAATTTATAATACACTTGAGGTACATTGATTTGAAATCGTAATGTGTGTGAACAATAAAGTAAGCGTTGGTGGTGTGACGATGGTTCAGTCGTCCACATTGCCTCTCAGCCCTGATCCTTCGTCAGTCGTTCGACGGAAGTTTGGGGTTCTCTGGTTCCTTCTTAGAATTCGGTTTCAATCCGGATCTGTTTTCTAAAATCGGCGCCGCCGCCGCGGTGGTTGGTTTCTTTTGGTTTTGCAAATTGTCTCTACCTGCCTTTGGTGGTGGTGATCTTTTCGCACCAGTAGCTTTCGAATTGCCGTAAAAACGGTCGCTACTCTTGTGTAGGTGGTAACATTTCTGGTTGTTCTAGAAAAGTTGGGCTGTGTGTTGCTGTTCTGTTGCTCCAGATCGCATTCACTTCGCCGGTCTTGTGTTAGCTCGAAAGAGCGTGGCCTTTCTTCTAGATGTTTAATTCAGGCGGCCGTTGAGATTTACTGTTGTCGAGGTTCGTCGCGGTGAGTGGTGGACTGATGGATCTGCAACAGTGTTGGCGGGCGGATTCAATGTCCAATATCAAAGCTTGTGATCAGTTTTAATTTCTTGCTTGGTTTCGACTCGAAAGGGTTGGTATAGCTGCTGCTTTTGTTGCATGGGCTTTTGGTTCTTGACATTCGATTCATACACCAGTCTCGGGTATCCCATTCATCTTGTTGCTTGACATGAGACTGTATGGACTCGAAACAGTCGTCAATGCTTGATGTCGTTGTTGCAGGGAGTTGATGGTACATGATTCGATTCGTGTTACGATCGATTCATTCGTCAAAATTTAGACCCACGCTTAATTGTTTGAATTGTTTAGGGTTGAATCCACTTTTTGGATTTTTTTTTTTTTTTTTGCTTTTGCCTATTAAGGTTGTTGACTTAGTCGGGTTTTATCTCCCCCAGTTATGATGTAATTTTTCCATTTTTTTAAATAATATATATGAGCAATTGGCAACAAATAAGAGTATGGTTACAACTTAGTTGAACATTATTCTTTTTGATGTCATTTTGCTCTTGACTTATTAAAAAATAAATAAAGTAAGAGATAATGCAAAAGAATGGAGCACTACAAGTAACAAAAAGACTTTATTTTGGGAAGAAAGAGCACGCGCTGATGGTGGTCGGAAGGAGTGGTGATATTAGGTTTGACATGTCGAGGGACTTCTGATGTTATATATAATAATAACTAGTGTATTTTTCGGCGTTACATACGTAATTGATGTTTTATGTTATATGTACTAGCGAAAAGGTGGTCAAGTAGATTATGGTAATACGTGTAAATTATGAATGATATTTTATTTGAAACTTTAATTTTGATTGAAATTATAAATATAAATATTTGTGACTTTCAAATTGTAACAAATCCAAAAAACTATTTTTATCTTTTTGAACATCTGTAATTTAACAAATATAATATAAATTCTTATCTTTTTTAATACCACCAACAATATAACATTAGTATAGGAAAATTTGTTTAAGGGTATAATTGAAATTATAAAAAATTCAACCTAAAATCTCAATCCTCTTTGTATACTCTCTCTGTCTCTTGTTATAAGACTACTTTACAAAAAAGTTTTGTCCGTGCATATATGAATATCTACAAATTTCTAGATACATTTATTACTCTTTTTCCAAATACACCCCTCATTAATATTAACAATACCTTGAAATATGAAAAGTTAGCATTAAGTATATTTATAGACAAAGAGTAATTTGGTAATAATGATATACATTTATGACAAATTTACTACTTCAAACATTTTTCTTAATACTCGCGATTTTTTTTTTGACAAAAATAAACGATATTCGTTCATTCAAATTGATAGAGTACATCGATACAATACAAATCCAAATTCGCTAAAAATAAAAAGGATGAATATGTGAACAAACTCACAACATCCATGTTAATAGCATAAAACGGCAAAGTACATATGCCTACAAATATGACTATATTTATGTCTCCGGAATACTCATGTCTCCGGATCTGCAACGTTGACGACGCCAAAGTCATTGTCA
>Ga0315914_1002261_pt1 | contig 29475 bp, 13 predicted proteins | sample MpolenodulesMG_FD_203920 | JGI IMG/M metagenome (GOLD analysis project Ga0315914, IMG submission 203920) | Medicago polymorpha root nodule microbial communities from Los Angeles, California, United States - elongated nodules | ecosystem: Host-associated > Plants > Roots > Nodule | place: USA...
TCAGCACACACAGTGACAAGAATGTTGTGACCATATTGTACCAAAATCAAGTGGAGGGTTTAGAGGTTATGACCAAAGATGGAAAATGGATAAGCTACAAGCCTTCTTCTTCAGGCAGTTTTGTAGCTATGATTGGTGACTCTATTCATGTAAATTCCATTAACCAGTCCTCATTAACCAGTCCCTATCAAGAACAAATTATCAATTATTAATTAATAAGGTTTTAATTCATTGTTGATTGCGATCGTATCAGGATCCTTAATACTACATTTAGTGGCCGTTAAATATATCTGATGAAGCCATATTCACAATAACGTTGTCAGAGATATCAAAGTATTTGATGTCGCGGCCCACATTGTAGGCACATATGCATTTTTAAAACTACATTATTAAAATTTATTATGTTTTTTCATCGAACTATATGAATTTTGCAGGCATGGTCGAACGGGAGGCTGCATTCGCCGTTTCATCGGGTGATGATGAGTGGGAATGAGGCAAGATATTCAACAGGGTTGTTCTCTATCCCCAAAGAAGGGTACATTATTAAAGCTCCGGAGGAGCTTGTGGATGAGGAACACCCTTTGCTCTTTAGGCCTTATGATCATGTTGAATTCCTCAAGTATTATTATACTGAAAAGGGCCAAAGGGATCAATTTGCTATGCGCACTTATTGTGGTGTTTGAGCTAGCTTATGGAATATTATTAAGAGGGTGGACCATAAATATATATGTTGTGTGTTCTAGGGTTCTCTAGACAATTTACCTTGTGCTTGATAAAAGTCTGCCATATGTTGTTTGCACCATTGGCTTTGTGTGAAGTGTGATCAAATATAAAATTACTATGGTTTGTGTTCATATCTTGATTAAAAAACAAATATTTTTGTGTCTAAGTACGTATGCAATGTTGAAGATAATATCAAATTAATTTGAACAAGAACAAGCTATGATTGTCAAGAATTGCATTAAAATACTAAACTTGGTCGTATTCATTGGACACTTTTCAAACAAATCATATTCCATGTCCTAAAAATAGATATCACAACTTACCAATTAATTAAATGTGGAATTTTATTGATGAATCATGTTGGCAAGGAATGGACAAAAGAATGAAGATGGTATTGTTGGTTTATCCTATCACCAACTGATGTTGAGTGGAAATTAGGATTCCTAATCAGTAAAATGTATCCATTTATTGAGTCCAAAGTAGAGATTATATGACAAAATGACAGCATCAAGGATGTTTAGAATAAATGTAATTCATGGACAGATGACTATCAATGACAAAAAAATTTAATGACAATTTTTTAATGTTAAAAAAAATAATTAAGCAACGAACAATACATTATATAAAAAGACATAGAAAACGCTGGGGGAGCGTATACTTGACCCAGCAAACGATAACAAAAGTGGTAAAATAAATTGGACTAAAAAATAAAGTTAAAGAAACCAAATGTCTAGAGATGAATACGCACCCACAACCCAACATACTCAACGTGAGGTACGAAACGGATTGCAAAAGAAAATGATATGCAAACGTCTCCAAACAACAATACCAACCAGAGACAAGCTTGAACATTGAACTTATCTTTTTAGGGGACGACAACTAAAACTGACCGTCAACACAGTAAATTTTGAATTGTTTGTTCAAATATTACCAAATTCAGTTGTCATTACTAAGAGTGTCTACTATAAGAGTCCTTCCCGCAAACGCCCGTCCCATGAAGCGCCAGGGAACCGTGCATTCCTCCCGGGCTGGGCTAAGGGACTGCAATAGCATATCAGCTTTCTCATCCCTTTTATATATAGATTTGTTGTCTATGAAAGGATGGTATGATCCTAAGGTAACCTGATCTAGTGAGTGATACGCAAAAGGGGGATTGTTTAGAGCGGGCTCGCGCGGGTACTTCGTTCTAAGGCTCCCCTACCGAGGTCGGCTTCCTCTCTGGCAGCCACTTACCTTACCCACGCTACACTCCCACTCCAAGCTACGCCTGCTGAGCAAGATGCATTGCGATTTCCTCTTCTGTGGAAGAGCCATCACAGCTTATGAAAGAGCAGCTTGGCACTGGGCTGTTGGCCTACCAAGCACTTGCCCGCAGCTCCTGCCGCCCGCTTGGCGGGCGGAGTCATGTGCATTGGTGATGACTGGCTAGCTCACCAAGAACATCAGGAGAGGTCGATGGGGACTTTCCCACGGCTCGTTATCGGACTCCATAGTCTCAGAGCTGAGATAATGGACTGCTTTCCTCTGATTCAATACTAGTTTAGAAGGGTGCACAATTGAGGATCATTAGTTAAATTAGTTATTTGATTAAATAATTATAGATTGACATAGTATTATTTATGAATTATTATTTTTAATATTATTATTAATATAAAATATAATAAATTGTTATTAAACATTAATTATTGATTAATTGTTTGTCTCTAAATATATAAAATAAAATAAAAAATCTTCACAACAAACAAAAAAACCAACAAAAACACAATCAAAAATTCCTCAGACTCAACAAAAAACTCTTCCTCACCTTCAACCCAAAATAAAAAAAAAATATTGCCACTGCTCCAAAAAATCAACCTTACAGAAATCACTAGATCATGCAAAAGATTCACAGATCCAATAATCAAAAATAAAAAACACAGATCTAGAGATGGTTATAATGTTGGTAATCAACACTAGTATTCATGAGATTGATACTTTTTATTATACGCGATAGAAACCGCACACTTGCGGCCTATCAAATTTTTTACACCATTGTCGGAGACTAGTTGTTCTTATTGATAAATCTTTTCTTTTAATTTTCTTTTAAAATGGATGAAAATTGTGCTTTAAAAGAATATGCACTACAAGAATTTTGATTATTATTGGCAGATTTAATCCCTTAGTAGTGTATCAAATCCCTCAGTAATACACATTACTGACGGATTTGTTGAGGAAAATGATCTCTCAGTAATATTGTCATCAGTAATGTTACTGGCGGAATTTTTCCTCAGTAATGAAGAGATAGTTTTGACAAAGCATTATTGAGGTATTATTCCTCAGTAATTACTGGCAGAAAAATCCGTCAGTAATTACTGGCGGAATATGTTTCTCCCCAATGCTACGGAACCACACTAAGTATTGTGTGTTTGACGGTAGAAGCTGACAATTTTGAAATAAACCCTAGTTTGATGTCTATGATACAACAAAGTCAATTCTCCATTTTGCCAACGGATTATACTGGCATCCATTTTTCTTGAATATTGTGGTACTATAAAATTGGATGGAGTTTCTAGTGATGTCATGGGACTTAGACTCTTCCCTTTCTCAATAAGAGATGAAGTTTGGACTTGACTACCTTCTATGAATTTCAAATCCATAAAAACTTGGGATGAATTGAAACAAATGATCAATGCGATGTTGCTTTGTTCGTCATCTTGGTGCAACATGGTTGATTTCTGTTTTGATGTAGTGTTCATTTAGTTTGGATTGACAAATTATTACAAATTCAATCAAATGATTAGGTTTTCATCGTTTCAGGTTCAAAGACATGTGTATTTTCAGTCACTTTGATTTTGTTACATTATTTGTAGGCATTATCATTTTATGCTATCAACTAGAATGTTGTGTGTTTGCTCACATACTCTTTCCTTTCATTTCTAACAATGTTGAATTTGTGTTTGATGTATACTACCAATTTAAATGAATGAATATCATTATTTTTAGTAAATAAAAAAACACATATTGAGTAATACAATGTCTATATTTTACTTTTTGAATAACATTTTTTTAAAAGATCATAATTTTATTTTTTCTGAGTTGATAACATAATTTATTTTATTTGGACAAAATATAGCATAATTGACACAATGGGTTAATATATGCATAATTATTACATAAGTTAATATAATGTTGTCTAAGAGCATTATCTTTTGAAAATAATTGTACGACATCTAATTAATTTCTTGTGGTCCGGACCAAAATTGTGCATGAATGACATCCAAGATCCGACAAGAGTTCCTTTGAATGTGCATTTTTCTATGGTACAAGATTTGATGTTTTCTCGAGCTTAAATTATTAACAAACATTTCTCCATTTTATTAAAATTCCAAGTCTCTCATCTCTATATATTTTAAAGGTCTAGATCACATTGTTTTATCATGTTTTATGCAAACACGAGAGGATTCTTCTAATCATGTTTCGCCATATGGTTTGAGTCTTGACGATATTGATCATGTTTATACAATACACTTTCTCGTATAATCTGATGTTTTTTATTTATTTACTATAAACATCCAATTTTTAAGAGATTTATAGAAGCTCAAAAGAGAGTCACAACAAAAACCCTAATAATTTTGTTTGCAATCATGATATGCTTGGTAGCGGTTAAGTCCAAAATTATTCTTCTCACTGAATATAAGGGAGGCAAATAAAAGATTACTTCTATAAGAGTATGTAAACTCTTACAAGGTGACGAATAAAAGTTTAAATTTCCATTAAAAGATAGACACATTTGATATATAACATATGTAAAATAAGATTACTTCTACATAAGGGAACCTATAAAATATCATAAAGAATAAAAAATAAATAAATAAATAAAGTTCTTTATAGATGAATAAAATAAAGAAAATTCCTTGATGTTTATGAAAAACTATGAATACACATATATATACCTAGAAGCAGTGACGGATCCATAAATTTTAATAAGTGGGGTCAAGTTATATAATAAAAATTTATATAAAACTTTATAAAAAATGTTGATTTTTTAAAAAATATTTGTCCATTTTTAGCAAAGTATAAAAAATATAACCGTAATTAATTATTTTTCACCACCAACGTAGCGTCAGTCACAACCTTTTTCAACAAATATAAGAATAGTTTATATTATAATAGTAGTTGTATGGTCTTGCCAATGATATGCTCTGAGATAATTGGTTAAAGATTTCATAAAAGAAAATTTTATCTTAAAAATAAGCATTATGTGTATCGATATAATAATTATAACAACTTTTTATAATAAAAAAAAACTACTTTTTTTGATTTATTAACTAGTGTTCTTAGAACACTCATTCGGATTCTTCTTAGTTTTGTAATTTTTATAATGTAATACATAGACTATGTGAAGACAATAATACTATATAAAGAGGGGTCAAACTAAATATATATCTAATTTTGGGTTAAAAATACAATACACATGTGGAGGCAAGTGGGGTCGCTTGACCTCATTGCCCCCACACTAGATCCGTGACTGCCTAAAAGTAACCTAAAATTTGTTTAAATGTTAACGGATGTTTGTTGAAGTTAGTTTTGAAGTTGTTTGTAGTTTGTTGTTAGTCTCAGATCGTTCAGGTTCCCGTCTTGTTGAATGTATAAATATGTTTGAGTAGCCTCATCATTTGAGTTAGGTTTTGAGATGAGATTCAAGCTTGTTTAACATGGTATCAGAACCGGGTTAAGGATTGCGATGTGAGAATTGGACTCAGGCCCATGGCGGGTGTTGAAGTTGTTTGTAGTTTGTTGTTAGTCTTACATTGCTTAAATTCCCGTGTTGTAGAGTGTATGCTTGAGTACCTTCATTCTATGAATTAGCTTTTAGGATGAGATTCAAGTTTGTTTAACAGCATGTATTACTATTCTTTGATATAAGCTCTAGGGTACAAGAGTTGATAATGTAAGATAACAATTTTAATATTATCAATTATCAAGGCCACTATTACAATGTAGTGCACACATATTATATAACTCAATCGCAAGGTTCAATCCTAGCTTAAACTAAGCATTACCCATAATCAAATTAGGGAAGGATTGGTGAAAAATGGGCTCAGAAACCACTCCAAAGCTTCCACTAATTGACTTCAATAACCTCAACTTGGAAGCCAAGAATCCCAATTGGGAGTTAGTGAAGTCCCAAGTCTATAAGGCATTAGTAGAGTATGGTTGCTTTGAAGCAGTTTTTGATAAAGTTCCTTTACACCTTCGCAAAGCCATATTTACTTCACTAGAAGAGCTCTTTGACCTCCCTTTAGAGACTAAGCTACTCAATGTGTCTAATAAGCCTTATGATGGCTATATTGGTCAATATCCTGTAGTTCCACTTTATGAGAGCATGGCCATTGAGGATGCAAATATCTTAGAGAAAGTAAAAAGCATGACCAATATCCTGTGGCCGGATGGAAACAAAAATTTTAGGTACGTACTCATCATTAATCTTGATTGAATCATCAATTAGAACCTAAAGTTGTTAATATTTAAAAATAGTCTCTAACATCGAAAATGTCTCTTCAAACATCTTTAATGGTAGTTTTTAGAGAGTTTTAAATTTCAAAAAGTTTCTCCTTAACAAATTTCTTCATTGGGAAAGATTGATGCGACATAAAGTTGAAAACACGAATCATTACTAAAAAAACTCATCGTTAACAATATCTCGAGTTTCTTCAAAGTGACGTGGCTATAAAACTTTGTAAACTTTATATCCTATTTATCATTGGAACTAATATTTCTTTAATTAGTCCCTTATTAATTTGATTTGCTTTTGCAGTGAAACCATACATTCTTTCTCTCAGGAGCTAATTGAGTTGGATCAGATTATTAGGAAGATGATTTTGGAAAGTTTAGGAGTTGAAAAGTGCTTGGAGGACCACATGAACTCAGCCAATTACCGCCTCAGGGCTATGAAGTACAAAGGTCCTCAAACAAGTGACACAAAAGTAGGCCTCACCCCACACACTGACAAGAACTTTGTGACCATATTGTACCAAAATCAAGTGGAAGGTTTAGAGATGATGACCAAAGATGGACAATGGATAAGCTACAAGCCTTCTTCAAGCAGTTTTGTAGTTGTGCTTGGTGATTCTATGCATGTAAATTCCATTCACTATTCCTCATTAATAACTAATCATCAATTGGTAACTAATAAAGTTTTAAATCATTGTTGTCATCACATCATGATCCTTAATATTGCAATTAGGTGAAGTTAATGTAACAACATTCGTAGTAATGTTGTCAAAGACATAAATATATCAGATGTCGCAGCCGAGATCGTGGTCACATGCATTTATAACACTATGTTGTTGAAATTTATTATTATGCCATTTGTTGAATTATATTGAAAATTTTCATTTCTCATGTAAATTTTGCAGGCATGGTCAAACGGGAGGCTGCATTCGCCATTTCACCGGGTGATGATGAGTGGGAATGAGGCAAGATATTCAGCAGGGTTGTTCTCTAACCCCAATGGAGGGTACATTATAAAAGCTCCGGAGGAGCTGGTGGATGAGGAGCACCCTTTACTCTTTAAGCCTTTTGATTATGCTGAGTTCCTCAAGTATTATCACTCTCGAGAAGGTGTGAGGGCTCGGTTTGCTATCCAGACTTATTGTGGTGTTTGAGCTATCCGCACTTACTGCTCAAATTACACCGGTGTTACGCTTGTGTAGTGTTACATTGCTCAATAACGTTTCAGTATATATGGATTTATTGTGGTGTTTGAGCTAGCTTATGTTATTAAGAGGGTGTGCCATAAATATATATGTTGTGTGTTCAAGTGTTCTCTAGACAATTTACCTTGAACTTGATAAAAAAAATTGTTGTATATTGTTTGCATTCATTGGCTTTGTAAGAAGTATTGTGAATTGTGTTGTGTGATCAAATATAAAACTACTATGCTTTGATACTTTGTGTTCTTGTCTTGATTAATAAACAAATATTTTTGTGTAAGCACGTATACAAAGTTGAAGAGAATATCAAATTAAATTTGAACAAGAACTATGGTTGTCAATAATTGCTTTATTATAATAAAATTTGGTCTTATTCATTGGACACTCTTCAAACAAATCATATTCCATGTCATAAAAATAGACAATTTTATTGATGAATCATGTTGCCCGGGAATGGACAAATGAATGAAGATGAAGACAATTTGTTGTTTTATGCTATAACCAAATCATGTTGAGTGGAGAGTACGATTCATAATATTAGATTGTAGCTGTTTATTCAACTTAAAGGATTTGTTTGGGATAAACGTGATTTGTGGATAGATGACTATCAATAATAATTGTCAAACCCCGGTCGTTCCACTTGTGTATGCGAGTTTCAATGGTTACTTTCCATTTCGTCTATCTAAAAAAAGTCGTAGGTTGGATTCAATAACCAAGTTGACCATCATCACAAGATGAAATACAAATTGCTACCCCTCCTTTTGTGGATTTATCAGTTATTGAATTTGTATGATCTTCCACATATGTAAATTGTAATACCCTTCACTGTTAAAACATATTCAGTTCAAGAGAAAATGAGTAGGAATGCACCAACTAAGTAAGCATTACCAAGTGATATTGGCTTAACAATTGTTATGTTAATCCCATCATTCAATTTCTTCCCATGTGCTCATGATCAACAAGATAAATTGCATGATCATATCTAATTATCTATCAATCTAATCCATGTTCACTTCATGTGTTCCATGTCATGAGTAATTGAATACCCATGAGTAGATTTTCAGTCACCTTAAAGTCATTTGAATGTTATATTTTGTTGGGATTTTCAGTAGATTTTCAGCTGCAGGTAGGTTCTGAGTATTTTGTAATATAAACATGTTAATTTGTTCATCAAAAGAATAATCTTTGTTTACATCTTTCTATTCCTTTTTCCTGCCATAGATATGGATCTTGCACACTCACAGCCAGAACAACAAAACCATAGTTCTCTCTTAACAAAGATGTAGCAAGCTGCTTTCACCATCTCTCTCTAGCTCTCCCCTATCAAGCTATATGTTCATTGTACTCAGTAACCAGAATCACAGACTTAGTAATGCCAGATGAACTGTCATTTTCCGCCTCAACATTTTTGAATAAAAACAGGGACTAAAACTAGATTTCACTACATTTGTAGGTACTATGTATATATTAAATGTAATCGGTTAAACATTGCTAAAATGTGTACATGGTAGAGAAAGGCATGGCACAAAAAATCTAGCCCTCAGTTTGCTACAAGTAAGAGCTCTGATTCGTCGGAATTATAGTGTTGATCAAAGCAACTATTGATGTTATAATGTACACTCGCCATTTGAAGTGCCAATACATTAAGGATCGCAGGAATTTCACCTTGTTCCAAATGGACTACATTCCCTGCTGAGAATGTGAATATCTTTTTTCTCACCTCAATCCAACTCTGACCAGGTATTTTTTTTAAACCTTTTTCCTTTGCTGAGGCCCTGACCCTGGCAGAATCCTCCCGTTTTCCGTCTGCAGCATAAATATTGGACAGCAGCATGAAGCTCCCAGTTATTTCTGACTTAAGGGCTAGAATTCGTGATTCTATTTCTTCTATAACATCTGTATCTCTGTACATTCTACATGAGTTTAAAAGAGCTCCCCAAACACACTCGTTTGGTTCAATTGGCATGTTTCTCACAATATCATTTGCTTCTTGCAAAAGCCCAGCGCGACCAAGGAGATCAACCATGCATGCATAGTGCTCTACAGTAGGCTCAATACTAAACTCCGTGACCATCCGATCAAAAAGGTTGCGACCCGCAACAACAAGTCCAGCATGACTACATGCAGATAAAACAGCAACAAATGTGATTTTATCTGGCCTCACTCCGGCTTTAATCATCTCATCAAAAGTTCTTAAAGCATTCTCACCAAGCCCATGCATTCCATAACCCCCAATTAATGAATTCCATGAAATTAAATCTCTACCTTCAATATTATCAAATACTAACTTTCCTTCCTTGAAAACCCCACACTTCATATACATGTTAATAAGACCGTTCCCTACCAAAATATTGTCATCCATGAGATTCCTAAAGGCAAAAGCATGCAGCTCCCTACCTAAGTTCAATGCGGCCAACTCTGCACAAACAGATAAAACACTGGAAATAGTGACACAATTGGCCATTACTTTTGCAAGCTGCATTTGTCTAAACAGTTCCAATGACTTCTCCAACCGCCCATTAGAAGCAAAACCACTAATCACAGCACTCCAACTTATTACATTGGGTCTCACCGGCGAATGACCATTCGATTTCTCCAGCTTCAAAAATACTTCATAAGCCTCATCACATAATCCCGAGTCAGCATACGACGATATCAAAGCATTCCAACTTACTAAACTCTTGTTCTTTATGTCAGAAAATATTTTATGTGCATCCCCAAGGTCCTCACACTTCTTCCCATAACTCCCTATCAACGCGTTTTTCACAAACAAATAATCTTCATATCCGCCTTTAATAACAAACCCATGAATTTCCTTCCCCCGTTGAACTCCATCCATATCAGCACACACAGATAACACGACAGCTACAGCTTCACCACTAATCTCAACTCCCTTTATTCTCATCACCTTAAACAACTCCATAGTTTCATCAAAAAGCCCACATCTAGCATGACTCGACAAAAGCGAAGTCCACGTCACATAATTTGGCTGCAAACCCTCCAACTCCATCCGTTTAAAAACACTACAAGCACCAACATAATCAAAATTAAAAGCATAACCCGAAACCAACGTATTCCACGACAAAACACTTCTCGCAACCATTCCATCAAACACTTTACACGCATCCTCCATTCTCCCAACTTTCCCATACATACCAACCAATTCATTCACCACATGAATATGATTCTTAAAACCCATCTCCAAAACATGACAATGAACAATTTTACAAAGACCAACACTTCCAATTTTCGAACAAGACTTAATTATTAAAGGTAAAGTAAACCCATCAGGTAAAAATCCAAACTTTATCATTTGATGATAAAGTTTAACAGCATAATTATAATACCCATGTGATACATTTGCTCTAATGATAGAATTCCATACAAGATTTGAAAGAGATTCAAATGGGGTGGTTGTGAAGATTTTTCGAGCTTCGGAGATGGAATTGAAGCGGGAGTAGGTTGCAATGAGGCGGGCGGATAAGAAGGAAGAATGGTGGGTGGTTGTGAGGATTAATTGAGTGTGAATTTGACGAGCTTGTTGAAGAGTGAAGCATTGGTGATGAAGAAGATGATCGAAGAAATCAAGAAGATGGTTGTTGTTGTTGGTGATTGAAGGTGTGAGTTTTGGATATGGAAGTGATGGTAACAAGTTTTTCATATCGCCGTCGCCGTTGACGCCGGAGGTCTATCCCGGTGCAGCTCCGGTGGTTTGGAACCGTCGATGAAGAAGGAGGGAGAAAGAAGCCGTTGGCTCGAAAATTGGGTTTTGAATAAAACCGGCTCTGAACCGGGTCCATACCAGTTTGAGTACTTTTCACAAGGGTTAAGACTCCGGAGTGATTTTAACATGTAACGATGCGATAATTCTTCGATGCATCGAAATTCAAAATTAATTTTTAAATGTGCATTCAGTTAATCAAATTAGTCACCACGTTAAAATGTTTGTTAATAATATCATATAAGTCTTTTAGACTCTAGACGAAAAGAGTTATTGCCAGCATTGAAAGACTCTTTTAACATCAATAACTCTTTTGATTAACAGAGTGTATAATCCGTGAATATTTTGGAATGTCGATACATAAAAACTATTGTACCTACTTGTTACACGTTCAGATACCAAAAGTTAGCAAAAGATATTTGATTAGTTATTGGAAATTTGACATTTCACTAATTAAAAAAATGTATGGCGAAATTATAAATTAATAAAAGAATTTTTGTATTTCGGTTTATTATTATAAGGAATGTATTTGTCCATTTTAAGAGGAAAAAAATGAACGTTTTAAAAAGTTGTGCAACTTTTAAGTCGAATATTTTATATCGATTTTTTTAACACGTGCTCTTACTTTGCATTTTGTTTTATTATTATAAGGTATGTATTTGTCCACTCTAAGAAAAAAAAAAGTTGTGCAACTTTTAAGACGAATATTTTATATTCAATTCATTAATAAGTGCTCTTAAAACACTGGTTAACATTTGATTTTTTTTCTTTTGACCAAGTATAATTTAGTCATTGATCTCTTTTTCTTTCTAACATTTAACCTTCTCTTGGTTAATCAAAAGTACCTAAACTTGGTGGCCAAATGATGGATCATAACAAGGGTCTCCAGCTTAGCAAGCTCATTGCCAGGACAAGCATGTACTCCACTACCAAATGGCATGAAAGTATTTGGTTTTGGTGAAACCTGTATCAACAAATAACAAAATTACTATTTATATATTTGACAAGTAATTAGCCTTAACCATGTAATGTATTACCATTATAACTGACTCATTCATACCTCAAATCTTGAAGGGTTGAATTTGTGAAGCTCTGGAAAAAATTCAGGATTATGATGAATATTTCTGAACAGTGACATTGCTTTCCACCCTTTTGGGATTAGGAATTCTGGTTCATAATATTATTCATGTGCTTGGTCATATATTATTTAAAATGAACGTTTTCCACATTGGGAATTTTCACTATAGTATATATAGTAGGATAATTTGGGTGGAGTTTAACATGGGAAAGGTGACCATAGACCACTTCTAATCAACAATCAGATTTTAGAGTATATTATATCTTGTCATGTGTGTCTCACACTAGATCTAACTATTTATCTTCTACAACTCAAACTTAATCTTCATCATCTTCATTTAGTTTCTTCACCACACTAAATTCCATGAATCTTTTTTCTTCTTTCATGTACCAATTAATCTACTCAAACCCATTGTTGTAACCATCATCCTCTCTTTAACATGTTTTTGTTTTCACAAACCAGTTGCAGATTTGTTTTTAGATTTTTATCAGTTTTAAGATGCCAAATATGATACATTTCCTTTGCCGGCAATCTGATGAATTTTTGCTGGAAAAAATCTACTACAGCAATGGAATATTTTTTTTAGATCTAGATTCTTACATTGACATCCACAATGGTTTTAAAAATTAAAGATTTCAGTATTTCACTGTCTTCATTCCCTATATATTTACAAATTCTCAAAATAAGTTTTACAAATAAAAAAGAAAACAACATCTAAATTAAATTACTTGTGTGTTTCTAAATGAAATTTTCAACCCCAAAACAATTAATCGTACATGATATGACCAATTTGAACAAGGAGGTGTAGGTTGCAGAGGTTGAAGATAAAGGTGGTGGAAAGTGTAAAAGAAGTAACCTAGTGCTGACGGTGTATGATAAGATTGTGCTCTTTAATTAATCTAATGGCTAAAGTCGTCTTTCTCATGGTGTGAAAGGATTCACCTTTTCCATGTTAAACTCCACGATAATTTGACCCCAAGAAAATAATTTCCCACTAGACTTTCGACTTGTGCGACGCACGGGTCCTATCGACTGTTATAATGATCAATAAGTAATATTTGACATGTGTCATGTATGTGTCTATCGAAAAACACAAATGTGATTATTAGATGATTTATTTCATCATGTGCAAATTTGCACATATTAAGAAGTTTAACATAATAACTTTGTATTTTTTTTTAAACAAAATAGTAAGTTTGCATTGAAACGTACATTTTATATTAAATATATAATTTTTTAATAAAAAATATATTTTTTCAATTTTTTTGTTACTTTTAATTGTTTTAACATGTGCAATGTTGAACATGTTATACAAATCGGTATTATATATACAATATAGCGATAAAATGTATCTTAATATGTCCTTCAACGACATATGAATCGTACCAAATTTGTCACGTATCATCAGTACAATATGATGGGAGTGCTCTTAAATGAGTAGGTCAAACAATGAAATTAATGGAAGGCGCAAGACATAAGGAAAATTAGGATTGACACCATTATAATTGTAGTCATTGGCAATCAACAACGTTAAATGAGATAGTCAAACGATGTTATAAATGATAAATGATGATGGGACGATGATTAGGAAAAGAGTTTATTAGGATTAGATGTGTGGCTAAAGGAAGGGCAGGTTAAGGTGAAATTTTAGTTGACATTATAATTATTACAATTATTGGCAATCAACAACATTTAATACACAATCATCAGCACAATATGATGGTACTGCTCTTAAATGAGTATGTCAAACAATGGCATTAATGGAGGGCGCAAGACATAAGGAAAATTATGATTGACACCATAATAATTGTAGTCATTGGCAATCAACAACATTAAATGAGATAGTCAAACGATGTTATAAATGATAAATGATGATGGGAGAGAATTTTTAAATTTCAAATGAATGGATGATAATTAGGAAAAGAGTTTTTTTAGAATTTTTGAATTTCAAATGAATGGATGATAATTAGGCAAATTAGGGCATAATTTGGGTTTCGAACATAATAACTGTAGTCATTGGCAATCAACAACAGTTATTAAGAATGGATGAATACTTCACAATTTTATATCGTTTTGCTTGTTTGTTATTTGGAATGCTCGTTTTGCTTGTTTGTGGAAACTCAACGTAACAGATTTCTTACAATACTATATTCCCATGAGACGAAACCATTAAAAAAGAGAGGGTAAAGTTAGCCACAATTCTTAATAGAAACAAAAACGAACTATTATATTTAATTCTGGAACCATTACAAATGACATAATTAGATAGCAAAATGTTGAAACACAACACATGAAAGTGCTGGTAGACAACGACATTAACATGAATGGACCATAATTTATTTCATATTTAAAGCCAAACTAAATTTTTTTGATTGATTAAAACAAAGACTTCTAGTACTAAAGTAGACAATCTTGTGATTTCCAGGCGTTGGAGAACCAATTATCATGTACGAACCGGGATGAATCCTTCTAGAATCCACTGTTCTCTTCCATTGACCTCCAATTATGTAGTGTTGGTCAGACACAGTTCCAAAAACAACAACACAATCCCATTTGTTCCTGCAATCATCTATAAGAGACAACATAGTTGTCTTTTTGTCCAAACACTGCTCTCCAAAACCCTTGTAATCCAGAATCTAAGAAAATAGTAAGATAATCAGTGAAGATCCAGACATAAATAACATTTAACGTGTGTAAAAGACATTCTGCTTACCACAAAACCAGATGTCACATCAAAAGATGTTATATGCTTCTCGTAAAATATTTCAAACTTAGCAGGATCGTGTCGGTAGGATAGATCGTAAACAGAAGCTGGAAAACCATGTTGGTTAAACTGAGGGAAGAAACTTTTCTCGACAGCAAATCTCATGGGAGGGACAAACAGAGGAATTGTTATCTTCCTATTGATTCTGGATCTTAATATTTTGATCTGAAACCTACCTAGGCCCATGAAAACTAAAGTAAACCATGCACCCAAGCTGATGTCATAAAAATCTCGTAAAGCAACTAATCCTTTGGTCAAAAATATGCTCCCATTAATCCTCTCAACTCTTATTTTGAACTCGTTATTCTTATCGGTCAACACATCATATCGCCGAAACAGTTAGGTATCATCACTGCACCCTGCATCCATGGAGAACAATACTATTATTCAAAAGACTTAGATAATACGAAATAATAAGACAACATATTATGGATAAACGATAAACTAACGCAATCAAATCCAAATTCCAGTGTGTATGTCTTATACTTCAACCGTAGGGAATTGATAATCTTGTCTAACTTCCGTGAGTGGGTTATGGATCAACGGTGCTACACGCAAACATTACAAAGAATATGTCAGAAACTGTCATAATAAAGGCTAAGAAACCATCTAGATTTATATATATACCGGTTAGGCAGTGGTAGGAGAGCAAGGCTTCAGCTGCACGATCGCCCATGGCAAAATCAAATGTCAGGTATGCGACTATTGTGTGAAGGGGAAAGCTATTGCTCTTAAATGTGAAGGCCAAACGATTGTCTTTAAATGAGGAGGGAGTTTTCAAATTTGAAATGAATTGCATGGATGGCAAAGGAGTGAGAAATTCAAATGTGAGAATTGATCATGCTTTAAGGACATTTAAAAGAGAAGGTCAAACAATTGAATTTGAAATGAATGACATTTATAGCGTGACAAAGGGCTGAGGAAGTCAGAGATGTGAATTTATTGCGTGTTAAAGGGATGAGGAAGTCAAAGGTGTGTTAATGCTTGATCATTGGAGGGGAAATATTAGGTTAAGAATTAGGTTAACATATAACTTGACCTGACAAGCTTTAGAAAGAAAGATTTTGAATACTTTTATAAATATAGAAAGTATTGCTCTTACCCTTGTACTCTAAATGGAAATGAAATAACACTTGTCATTCTCATACTCTCTAACACAACCTAAAAAATTCCACAAAATTCAATTCTTAGATTCTTACTAATAAACAAAACAAGAATAAGGATATAAACTTCTTGCATTTATAAAAGTATCCTCCACGCATAAATGCCGAGACTAATAACAAAGTTTGAGATTCATTTTAAGAGTTGACATTGAAACATTGCATTAACTGTGCGCTTATACCTTATAGGTAATTGGCATGTTTCTAGTTTGGTTCCAACTCAGTTGTAGTTTGCCATCATTTTCCTTGTGAATTGTCATCTGCTCAGCCTACAAAGCAAGCATTACCACAAATTATAGTGTCACTCGACATAAATATCTCAAATCTATTATCATAAGGTCCACCATATGGGCTGGAACTTAAAAAAATCGTTTGAAACTTCAATGACGACAAACATTGCTGTACAGAAGTAGAAGTTATCAATTCTCTTCGTCTTCATCGTTGAGGCAGTGACTTCATCGATGTTAGTTTAACAAATAAAAGAAAAAATAGATATGCGTGCCTCAAAACTCAACACATTCGTTTTTGTATGTTTTTGTCAAACAGACGACACCAATTAGATTACTAACTCAGCAGTAAAAACGAAGAGGATTCTGGCTTTCTACTTTTAAGAGACGTCGTCGATCTTCAGTAGAGTTTTGAATGAACTTTAATTAGTGGTCTACAATGAACCACCTATCAAAGCAGTCCACCGTAGAAACCGGCAACAAAAAAAAAACTAGTGTTAAATTTCTCGAATTTATCTCTTGATCGTACCTTTACACATTCGAGAAGTTTCGGTTCATCATGCAAGTACTTGATTACCCATGTCATGACAGTAGTTGTGGTATCCTGAGCAGCATAAAGCACTCCAATAATGTTATCTCCAATTTCATCATCAGATAAAATTTCTCCTCCTTCTCCTTTCCAATTCAATAAACAGCTCAAAAGGTCTCTTTCACTTTCAAGCAACTTCTTCTCCTTCCTCTCGCTAATTATTTCCTTCAAAATACTTCCAAGTTTCTCTCTTGCCTTCACAAAAAGTATAGTAACATTCAAAAACAATACATTTAAAACACAAATTAAATTTCTTGAATTAGTTTAGTGCTTACCAAGAGTGCTTTTTTGTATTGTGTACCAGGAATTTGAGTTGGAAATGACTTGTAACCATTGTCAACAATCCAATAATTCTTCTTTAGCTCTTCCCTCAACCTTGGCTCTAGATTTCCAAAAACTTTGAGAATACCAACTTCAAAAGAAAACTGCAAAAAATTAAAGATGGACCACTTAATTAATTATTTACCCTTTATTGTTCCACACATCACATTCCACATGACAACACTTTAGTAAAACCATACAAAAATTAATGCCAGAAATGTGACACTTCGATATAAATAGTACTATATAATAATCAATTCAATCATTGGTCCAATCATTGTGGTTTTAAATTGTCGTCTTCAACTTCAATCACATTTGAGTAAGGTTTTTGCAATATCAGATATTGCAACGCCAATGTGACTACAACCGCAATTTAAAATCACGCGATATAGGGAAGAAAAAAAAACTAGCTAAAAATAAATTATAAGATATAATATAACCTACTTTTTTCATTTCCTTAAAAGTGTTAATTATGCATCCATCATCACCCCAAGATTTGATGGTGGAAATGGCTAAGGCTTCGATGTTCGGAACCAAGTTGCGAAGTGAATCGAGGGAGAGAGACCTCTGCATAAGCTTCCTCAAACGCAAGTGGTACTCACCTTGGTGGAAAAACAAAGCACAAGGACCAATCAAACGTTCTTTGCTTTTAGGATATGTTGGTTTAAATAAGTGAGATTGTGTCACCAACACAAAACGTGCAACCTCGGGACTTGCCAACATCACACACTTACATCCAAGAATGTTCGTCTTGAATATTTCTCCGTACCTAAAATTAATATATTAGTAACCATAATGTTTTTTAGTTACATTAACAATTAAAAAGTGTCTTATATAGGTTATAAAATTTTAATGAGATTAAAGCAATAGTGTTTAGTCCTCGGATCATCTACAATCGACTGAACCATAAAGACTATTTTAGATACTCAATTTGATTCTTTGCATGAACTGGTGTAGCCACCACAGAATTATTAGATATGAGTATAGAGAATTTAAATATTTTATCTTTCATAAATTTAACGACTCTGCGGTGGCTACAACAGATGCAAAAAATCTGAATCCATGAAAATGATAAGAGACGCATGGAGATGGAGTGGAACTAGATATATAGGTAGCATATCCCTCAAAAAAAAATATAGGTAGCATATCAACCTCTTTTGTTTGGAGAAGAAGAAAGTACTTGGATCTTGGGAGTAGAGTTGAAGGGTTTGTCCTATGTAAGGTCACCCCATTGAACCAGGAGGAAGTTTTGCACTTGTTTGTTTTGTTTTAGGTCGTTTTGGAAAGAACTTAAATGAAAATAAGGTAAGAAGAAAGAGGTCAATGATGTAAGCCAAAGTTGAATCCATTTTTGCGTATTATTAGTACAAGAATCTAATAAAGTTAGAGTTTTCCTAATATAAAAACAATTGTTGAAGAATGTTTTGAGCTCCAGTACTAATCTGGAGTTATCAAAACAAAGGGGGAAAGTGACCTTATATAGAAGAAGTAGTGCATCTTGTTGAGTGAAGGCTTGGAGGTTTTAGATAAGAAAAGTTGAGTTCTAATTTTGTATGCACATAAAAATAAATATATAAAAATTGGTGGGAACTATTCTCTTAAAAGGAAGCAGGGGAGGGAATTAAATAATAAAGCTAGTAAGACATGAAGTTTTTAAAATAAAAAAAAACTTAGTAAGACAAGAGTCTCACCTACTTCAAAAATGTCAAGGTTTGAATAATATTTATTATTCCCTCTGTCTCTTAATAAGGAGGTAATTTGCACCAAAAAAATGTCCCTAAATAATTGAAACATTTTCGATTTTCAACATAATATTAATGACTTTTTTCTAATCATAACTACAATTAATACTACTTTAATCATTTTTAATTTAATATTCCATCCGTCTCATAATATAAGCAAAAAAACTCATTTTCTTTGTCCCAAAATATAAGCAAAAAAGACAAATTTTTATCTTATTTAATCTTGTTTTTTTAAAAAATCTTTTTTCCAAGAAAAACTTTTGTTTATTCTCATAAAATTAAATGCAAATTACATTTAATTTTCTCTCTCTTTCATTTTTTCCATAACCAATAGCCAATGAAAATTGTATTTACATCTTCCTATAAAACTTTTTCCAAAGAAAATACAAAAAACTATACTCCAAATTCTTATGTTTTAGTTTTCTTAATAATTGTGATTTTTTTTTTTTGCTTATAATTTGGGACGGAGGGAGTATATTCTACTTTGCATTTACTATAATGAAAAATACACCAATACTTGACAACGACATTCAAAACAACTTTTTATCAGAAAATTATTCTTTCTTATTGTACACACTTTCTACACCTCCAATATACATCCTCCATGTGACATTTTTATTTAATTTTTTATGACTCATCTCTCTCCTCAAACCTCTCTGCAACTTTCTCACAGACATCTCTCTCAGGCTCTCATAACCCACCATCCTCAATATGAAAGCTCATCGCCGCCGCCTCATCCACCGTCGTCGCCGCCGCCTAGTTCAATTTGTTTCGTCTCCTCACCCTCTCTCTCCGATATCTCTGCCTTCTCCTCATCTTCGTCGGTTCTGCTCAGATCTCTCCGTAGATCTTGTCAACGAATTCACCGTCGGTGGCGGTCGTGGTGGTGAGGACAGAGTTGGTTATGGATTGACGGTGGCGGTGGTTCATGTAGAAAGTGAGAGTCGGAAGAGAGGAAATCGCAGTGTGGGTATGGCGGTTAAGACATATCCGAGCAGATCCAGTGATGGTAAAAATAGTGGTGAGGAAGGGGATGGGTGATGATGATGGTGGGGTGACGACGGTCGGAGATGAGAGGGATGAAGGAAAAGAGAAGACAAGGATGAAGGAAAAGAGAAGAGAGAGACATTTAATGAGTATGTGGGACCCACGTTGCCACATTTCAATTTTTTGTGTGGAGGTCAAAAGATGTTTGCCACATGGGGATGTCTATCTATCACTACTCTTTTTTTTTATCTCTCTCACTTATATATATTTTTTTAATATGTGTGAAATGAACTAAAATCTCACTTAGTACTTGTTATAGATCCATTTGACAAAACAAACATTGACTCAATGTTTTTGTAAGCATAAATAGAGTTTTAAATTGAGATATTTTCGGTATGGTGAGAGAGAATGACATAAAAATTAATAAGTTTCTCCCATATGTTCCTTCGATTGAAAGTTATTTTATTTGGTGTGTTGGACATTAAATGTGTATATCTCTAAATTGAAATTTGAACCTTCATTCATTATATTGTGCGAGTCTAACCCCTTTTGATAGACTTAAACCCATTAATGCAAGAATTTTTTTTAAAAAAATTACTTGATTGCTTTTTTTTTTTTGGTGAAAAAATTACTTGATTGCTAATATATGTTGAAAATAATATTTAATATAAACATTATTACCAATTGTTAGACCTTAGAACAACAAAATAATATAGAATTTTGATACAAATATAAATTAGTTTTTTTATTTTGTAAACTTTGATCGCATACTACATGACATTTGAAGAGAAGAAGAATTTAAGGCATATATAACCAATAAAAAAAGCTAACCATAAGATCAAACTTGTACCATGAATTACAACTTTTTAATTAATTACCACATGAGCTACGAACGAACATGTTTATAGAATTCAACTAATATAAATATATTTGAAGTTAAAAATGTGAGGCTATACAATTTGGGACCTAATGTGATGCCTACAAAATTAGAGGCTTAAAGTCTATACTTATAAATAAAATCGGAGTGAGTATTAAGCATCTACATGTATGCCACAGCTACATGATTAAGTGTCTTTTTATATCTAGTATATGCATTACATACTAATCTGATTCATAAATATTTTCTCAATGCATACTCCAGATTTATAAATCTGATTTATACTAAACTTTAGTTTGAAAATTAACCTTAAAAATTTAACACTTGAAGCTAGTATCAATTCATAACGTTCCATTAAAAGTAATCATATTTGAGACATTTTTGACATTAAATATGAACACATTTATCATATATATCATATTCAATTCAACATTGGAAACTAATCTATTTTTTGACACTAAATATGAAAACATTTATTTTTTTGTGCAAGTAAATTTTTTTCTTGTAAGAAAAAACAACCAAAATCAATATTTTTTGTCTTGTAAGAAAAAAAAAACCAAAATCAATAAATGATCGCTTAATATTCACAGGTTTAAATATGGAATATCACAGCAAAATCTAAACAGATTGGAAAAGAATATTCACACTTTCTGTGTTAAAATTTAAAAATTAGGTGTGAGATAGTGAAAGTTTATGTCTTATTTGACGTACATGTTGCATGATCGTGATTTTAGGGAAAAAAATAATATGTCTTATTTAGGTTTATTTTCAAGGTTAATTTGTAATAAGCTTAAAGCTTAATAAACTTTAGTTTGAGCAGTAGTGTTAAAATATTAGATGTTTTTAGTTTTTTTTATTGTGTATGTTTTTTTTCGTTTTTTTGTTAACAAACTCTCGATGCATCATGAGTTTTTTATTGTTTATATTTTGGTCATTATGGTTTTAAATTTGATCCTTCAGGTTGTTATATCTTGTAACTCTAATTTTGCTATGTTATGGTTTTGATAGTATTGGAACTCTAGCATCCTCTTTTGTTATTCTCCATTCTCTTCAATTATTTATATTGTTAACAATAACAACCTTTGATTTTTTGTACTTTACACTTTACTCACTTTAGAGTATCCAAATTGATTATAATTGGTGAATTAGATCATGATTCGATAATGCAAATATGACTATAATCAGTAGATCCATGACATCCAATTTGATGATCCACATGCGTTATAGATTGGGTCATGATCCATTTGCTCCAGACCAAAGACCAATATAGTAAGTTTGATATATCTTTATTATTGCATTTGGTTAAACGGATCACAATCCTATTTGTTGAGCAGGATCAATGTGAATCATAAGATTGTTTTTAAATGAAACATATGATCCAATATGATGGTCCACATGGGTCCTTCTTGATAGATTGGATCATGATCTAGCTTAAAAATTGGGTCATGATTCGTTGGATCCAATCTGATGATTGATGGAGATTAATATCGGTTTTATAATGGGTCTAGTTTAACCTTACAAAACCATCTTGTAAGGTGATGGAGACTTATATTTATAAATTTTAATTAGGTCTTTTTTTTTTCTTCTATGTGGGACTTGTATTTTTCTCAATACACCCCTTCACGTCCAACATTAATGGACCAGGTGTTTGAATTTAATTGGTGGATGGTCTGAATCGATATACTCCGATTCTATTTTAGATTTCAATATTAGGTCTAATTCATTTTTACAAAATCGACTTGTAAGGTCAAGAATATAATTGTTTATAAACTATAATAAAACCTTACTTTGGAACTTCAATTTTTTTCAATAATTTTGGAAGGTCGATGAGAGGCCCAATGAACTAAGGCTCATAAGAAATCACTTATTATTGTTGTTCCCACATCAAAGGAGTCTAGGAAACACCACGAAAATATCAAAATAACCTCATCGACAGTTAATTGTTGATGGATTTTAACCGGCGGTGGTTAACTGCCGATGAAAATTGGGGTTAAATTTACTATTTCATTGTGTTTCTTAGCTTTATGCAAAGTGTAAACAACAATTTTTCTAATTAGAGCTCATTGACAAGTCCTACGACTAGGAGACTACAGCAGCATTGGATCAAGAAGTAGCAACTTATTTTCTCAAACTAAATTTGAAAATGAGAAGGAAACAATTTGTGAAACAAGACGGGGCATATTAGATTTTGATGAAACGTCTATTTTTGTTGGTGATGATATTTATTCGTTGTTTTGCCTAAATATTGATCTCTTTATATAATCTATTGAGGTGTTAGTTGATGCGTTGGAAAATTAAAAGTGTGTTTAGATAACATAAATCTATGAGGGAATGTAACTAGCTTTCTACATGTTCCAAAGTTTACATGTTAGCCTCTATTATTTATTTTCAATTTTTTAAATTGGTCCTTGTATATATATCAAAAAAATAACTGTCCCTACAAAATTTTGAAATTTGCATTTTGGTCCATAGCTTCTAAAATTAGTTGGTGCAATTCCCTTATATTTTTAAGTTTGCAAATTGGTCTCGGAACTTTTATGAAATTTTTGTTTGTTGGTATAAATAGACGTTTACAAACAAAAATAGACGTTTCACCCGAAAACTGGTATTTTGAGCTTTCTTTTGTATTTTTCTTAAACTACTTACATTGAGCCTCAGTTTTGTGCTAGAGAAGCCCCCAGTAGCTAGCTGCTGGTTAATTTTACTCTTTTTTATTTTTTTATTTTTCATGTTGCACTTTTGTGTAATGAAAAAAAATTGATTTGCAAAATCCTTTTCACAGATACAACACATTGTAAAACATTTCCTAAAAACAACTAACGCAATAAGGAAATATTACAATTATAAACGTGAGTTTATACATAATACAATCCTGAGGAAAACAAGTTTAATCCTTAATGTTGTATCAAAGTTGACTATTTTCCTTAATGTTTGATGGTGTTGGTTTAGGACCTTGAGATGTGCTTCTCTCTCAGGTTCGATACTGACGCAGAACAGAAGTAAGGTTAGCAAACGCTAAACCTAAAAGATAAATAGACAGGTTGTAAGCGAAAAACCTATCAAATAAAGGTTTTCGGAATCCACCAAAATTGAGAGAAAAGTCTTGAATATTTTTATTGAATGAAAAAGTCTCTTAGGCTACATAAGTTTTGTTTAAATACTAAAAGAAATAACAAACTCGTATAGGCCGAAAAATAACAAAACGAAATAAATAGAAAGTTCTAGAATATGCTGGAATATTAGAAGGCGGTTTCGGGCCTTCAGACGACCTCGAGTGGATAAATTAACCCCTACATCATGGCGAAACCATGTGTATTGCTCGTGAGGTCTGGGGCTTTCCGAAAAAGTATAATTCGGGTCATTCTGACACAAGATGCAAAATTTGCACCAATTCGACTGAACTTTTCTTGCTCGCCACTTCGTCATCAATTCGCGCTGCCAGCTTGTCTACATCAGATTCTTCCAACTGTCAATTTCGGTTAGCTAGTTTGGTTTCTTAGAAAATATACATATAAGTTCCTGGGTATGTTTTTCGTTAGTTAATTTTATCCTCCTCAAATGTGTCTTTCATTATTCAATCAATTTAAGCCGTAAAATTACTAACGTAAGAGATGCTAAGCTTGTATTTGTAACTTCGTTACATTAAAATATTATATACCGATAACGCCTCATACATTTAAGAACCAAAATAACGGTGTACACTTACACATACAAAGGGTTTAATCTTAAGTTTCAAATAATAAGTTAATTCCAATTTCCAACCATTAGCTTGTTGCTGCCTAAGAACGTTTCATTTTGATAAACCCTCATATTCTATGCAGCAGAAATAATACATTCCTGGTAACATCTCCGATGGAAGAAGATTTGCTGATAGAAAACCATCTGAAACAGAATTTGGAATTTAATGGTCATCACTTAGTAAGAACATTGTTTGAAACCTAACCTAGATCTGTTTGCACTTTCTCAATTTACTTTTTAACAACAACCAGATCGGTAATCTCTTTGTTCCTTATCCGTTTTTAAAATACTTACTTTTATATTGGCAGGGTTTAAAATCATTCGACCCATTTGTATCCGTCAAGCTGATGGTATTGGTGATTCCTGAGTACAGAAAAATGCATGGAAATGTGACAAAACATGTGACTTTGGTAACAGAAATGAGCAAGATAGTTGAAGAGAGAAAACTTATGTTAGTTTCACAAACAGAACAAGAGTTGGCTTGCAATGGAGGGCAAGGAGCTGCTTTTGAGGTATATATTAGTCTTAAATATTTGAAATTCTCCTTTGGCTGTTCTCAAAAGTCATGTTTTTTTATGACCATCAAATAAACTAAGAAACATACTAGTTATTTACTAGTACCAATGTCAGTATTGTCACTTGGAGTGTGTATATTGCATACTGTCTAATTTCTGAAATTACATGATTATATCTAATTATTACCCCCACTAGTAAAAAGCATTTGAAGGAACAGAAAAAATGGGAGAATCCTTTCAAGCTCTGCAAAGTTTTTCTTAACTTACTTTTCGTGCGCTCTGCCCATGGTACTTGCTGTAGCAGCATTTATTGGGGTGATTCTCGGAAAATAGAAAGCTAATCTATAGTAATTTTTCATCTCAGTGCTGATATTTGTTCGAAAGGATATGTCATCCTTATTGTAACTGTTCTGTTATCTGTCTTCGTAAACTCTACATTGGTGGTGAAATTATTTTGGGTTGTGTTGTCTTGTCATATCTTTGGCTTTGGGTTATAAAGTAGAAATTTGGGTTCAATGAGATTCATTATTTTAAGAACAACATTTAGATGGATGATTTTGCTGCTTTTGACTACACGAGAAAGTTTCTGATATTGATATCTTCATTGTTGCACAACAGCTTGTCCAATTTCTTTTGAAGCAGGCTGGTGTTGACAAGAGAACTGGTGATCTTTATGGAAATCGTGATCTAATGAACATTGCCCGTAACATGGCTTGTGGACTGAAGGTCTGCATTAAATTAAATATGCCTTTTATCCTTATAATAATGGTAAAATTTGATTTGATCCGTATAAAAAAAAAAATATTCGTTTTTTGTCTCTATATTTAAGAAAAGCAGTATGTTTTTAGTCCCTCTCTAGCCCCTTACACGGGACTAAAATTTCTAAGTTTTTGTATTTTAAGGGACTAAAAAGGTATAAAAACTGTATAGGGACTGGAATCAACATTGTCAAACTTTACGGGGACCAAAACCATATTCAATCATCAAATTATTATGACCATTATAGCATCGTATGCTTGAATCTCAATACTTTTTTTTGAGTTTTGCTGCAGGGTGTTGAGAATGTTTACACCCAGCACCAGCCGCTTCTGTTCCAAATCATGGAAAGCATTGTCAAAGGACGGTTGAGAGATGTGGACTACCCATTTGTTGGGAATCACTTTCAACAAGGAAGGTTTGTTGCTATCAGATATAAACTCTTCATTGTAATTTTATTTGTGAACTTGTAGAAGTCTTGTGGTTTTATAAACCAATGAGCATTTGGTTGTGATCCAGCTATATATAAAGCTAGAACCGGATATCTAAATCTATCAATATCTAACATTTACACTTTATTCTTTCAAAATTAAATATATAAGGAGGTTATAACCAGTGGAAGGTTATTAAAGAAACTGAAAACACGCATACATTACCAAAATGCAAAACACGCATATTGACTACATATTTTTATTATTTTTTCTTATGTAGATTCAATATCCAGGATCGGTATACAAGAGAGATATCATTGCAACCACCATGAAGGATGCAAGTAAATTGCTGGGACTACATATTACACACTTGAAATACGGAACAATTTCAGACACAAAAAAACGCGAGATTGCAAAACTGATTGCTGTTAGTATTTTTCTTAAAATGAATCGCATCTCTTCTACATATATAAATTTAGACTAATGTTACTTTTGATAAAATTTGTGCAGAAAAATCTCACTGCAAGAGTGGATACAACCGATACATTGTTCATCGCATTCGTTTGGTTGATATAAACTTGAACAAAATATAGCAATATATTGTCATATTTAATGTATTGGTTCAATTAATTGTGTTGACAAAACAACCAGGAGTGCTTGAGAGGGATTCATGTAATCCAAGAATTTCCGGTTATCTAGAGCGATGTGATGGTGCTCTACAAAGAGCAGCAGTTGAAGCATTGTATTCTAAAGGATGTGTGGATTTACCAGTTCATTTGGAAACATATTTATACATAAGATGACTCATGAAAAAATTGATTGAACCAGATTAAAATACCAAAAGATATTCAAGAAAGCTCAAATATGATGAGTTTACTTAGAGAATTTTTGGCTAATGAAGAGATAATAATAAAAGAGGGACTAGTGAAAGGCTTAAGGTATTTCCTCAATTTAGCAAGTCATTCGGATAGAGGATCAAATCCCCCAAATTTTAGCTTATGGAAATATTAAGGAATCAAGAAGAGTTCTAAATTTGAAGGATGTTGTAAAATTCTTTCCTACAAAATTAAGACCCAATTCTGCAGATGTTGAGATCCAAGAAGGCTATACTTTTATGGGGATTAGAAAAGATTTGAGACGCTTTATAGATCAGTGAAATACCAGAAGAAAAACTATGGTTTATTATCATGTCCCAAGATGATACCTATCAGAGAATTCTGCGATGTTTTAAACAGATTAATGATATGAACTTTAGGTTTATTCAGATTGCTCCCACGAACTCCTTGAACGATGTCCCAAATTACTTCGTAGAATGGAAGGGGATTTTCCAAGAATAGAGCATTGAGAATAAAAACTCATTTCCTGCCTCTAGATACACGCCGAAGACTCCATACATAACCAGGTTATGATACATAACCAGGTTATGTCAAAGGTAATACTCATTATTGACACACAGATAATTATATTATATTTACATGAATTAATTTAAGTTGTAAAACTGTAGAGCTTACAACTTAAATTAATTCATATAAATATAATGTAATTATCTATGTGTAAATAATGAGTACTACCTCTGACATCCAAATGAACCGGTAAATCCACACATCCTTTAGAATACAATGCTTCAACTGTGCTCTTTGTAGAGCACCATCACATCGCTCTAGATAACCGGAAATTCTTGGATTACATGACTCCCTCTCAACCACTCCTGGTTGTTCTGTCAACACAATTAATTGAACCAATACATTAAATATGACAATATATTGCTATATTTTGTTCAAGTTTATACCTACCAAAACGAATGCAATGATATCGGTTGTATCCACTCTTGCAGTGAGATTTTTCTGCACAAATTTTATCAAAAGTAACATTAGTCTAAATTTATTTATGTAGAAGGGATGCGATTCATTTTAAGAAAAATACTAACAGCAATCAGTTTTGCAATCTCGCGTTTTTTTGTGTCTGAAATTGTTCCGCATTTCAAGTGTGTAATATGTAGTCCCAGCAATTTACTTGCATCCTTCATGGTGGTTGCAATGATATCTTTTTTGTATAGCGATCCTGGATATTGGATCTATATAAGAAAAAAATAATAAAAATATGTAGTCAATATGCGTGTTTTGCATTTTGGTAATGTATGCGTGTTTTCAGTTTCTTTATTTTTTTTGTTAGAGTTATAGAACTAAGTGATATAAACTGGTGTTGGTATTAGCAAGTTTTCCCTTTAGGAACGCTTTTGATCTACATAGCACTTGTAGTTCTTGAAGTTTATTAATGGCGGATTCTGAAATTGTAGGATCCTGAAAATGGCCTCTACAGAGAGTCCTTGAAAGTTGCTCTTAGGTAATGCAATAATAGATATATGACCATTGTTTTGAAATTGTATTGATTTTATTCTCATGTTCAAAAATTTGCTAAAAAGATTCTCAAATCAGTCAAAACTAGTATAAGGAAATAGGTGTAATTTGAGAAAATGGTGTTGTTGTTAATCTATTTACTTTGAAACCACTTCATGCACTGATGTTAGACATAAGGATCTAAGTGATTTAAGCTATTGTTGGTGTTATTAAGTTTGTCCTTTTTTCCTTTTCAAGAGAAAAAGTAACTCTTAATCTACGTAGCATTGACACCAGACATGCCACTCAAGACATGTCAATGACACGTGGAAATGAGTGATAATTTGAGAAGATGTTTAATTGAATGCAACCACATGGATTGGTATCGGACACCGGACATATCTACAATGTGAAGTGTCGGTGCTACATAGGGGTTGATTGGTTTGAGAAAACATTTCCTGATTTCTTTTTTTAGTTTATGTTTTTATTAGATTTTGTTAAAGTTTTGATTTTTTTTTTGTAGAAACAATTCTGGGGTTGTAAGGATTCGTTGATGTTTGTGTGTAGGGGTTAATTTTGATTTATATTTTGAACTAAGACTCCAATTAACCTTGATGATTTGGACTTACAAATTGTATTATGCTTACCAATTTTCCAAATAAATTCACATGGAGGATATGAACTAAAATAAAAACACAGTATACCTAATCAGTTGATAATGACGCAGACCTTAGGCCTACTCAGGATATTTACATTTTATTATCATAGTCTAGTTAGTAGTGAACACATTAATGAAAAACAATCAATAAATTCAG
>Ga0315914_1002263_pt1 | contig 29462 bp, 10 predicted proteins | sample MpolenodulesMG_FD_203920 | JGI IMG/M metagenome (GOLD analysis project Ga0315914, IMG submission 203920) | Medicago polymorpha root nodule microbial communities from Los Angeles, California, United States - elongated nodules | ecosystem: Host-associated > Plants > Roots > Nodule | place: USA...
AAAATCTTCTATTTTTCTTGCTTTCCTTGTTGTTTAAGCTTGCTTGTGAACTCAAAACATCATGAAAATGACACTAAAAATAACGTAATGTCTACTGTCATCAAAGAGCAACACAAGGAATACTCTTTTGTCACACTTGGTTTATTTGTACTTGTAGTTGTTTATCTTTAATGTTGTCTCCAATAACTTTTCTACGAATATATGTTATTTATGCTGAAATTGAAAATGTCTATTGCAGGTCTGTTGTGAATGCGAGTCTTTCTCCTTGCTGGCGAATAGTAGCTGTAAGTTGTGGCTACAAGTTCCTCATTAACAAACTCTCGTTGTTTATTTACTTTTGTTTAGGGATTGTTGCTTATTTACTTATATTTCATCTTCTTCTCCGTTAGCTTTAGAATTTCTACTTTTACCTTTTACTTGAGGGTGAGATACATGATTCCCTCAGTCTTCACATTCTGTCCATGAAGCACAGAGTGAAGGGGAAATTACATTACAAAGGTTTCATTTGTGTTGACAACTAAATAACCAATCATTTGTTCAGTTGTTTATATCATAGTTGATTCTCTTCTATGTGCTTGGTTTGCAGAGTTTATCTCTTTTGCCTTTTCTCTATAATTATATGGCCCCTTTTCTCATCTATATAACTTTTTTTACTCTCAGATTGTATACAAATTAAACTCTACCTATAATGCCTAAAAAAAAGTTAGATAATTATTTGATTGGATTATTGTATCTTACTATCTTCAACTGGAACAAAACTCTGATGTCAAAAATAAAGTAATTGAGGGTAGGACTTATGAGCCTCAATCTCATAACACACTTTCAAATCGGTTTCAATGCGATAACACAGGAGAAATTCTGAATGAATATCATATTAGATCTCAATCTTACTCTACTTCTTCACCAATGAGTTATGAACAAGATTAGAAACTAGAGGCTCCTTACCATTAAAAAATCATCACTTTTTTGACAGATTTTTTGCTGTTCCAATCATCTTTGGCTGTTGTTAAAGTACATTTCTCTTACATAATTTTTTTTCCAGAAGAGACTGCATAATTGTATGTAATGTTCTTTGTTTTGTCCTTTGATTTGAATTCCATAATTCTGAAAGATGTCAATGTTTTTATTGCACACATAGATGCTAGCATCCTAGCACTTCTGTAATAAATAATATATCACACGCAATGACAATTTAGCTACAAGGCTACATTTTATCACAAATAAAATATATATATACTCTTAGCCTCTTGCATAAAGTAGGGCTGATAATTATAATACAGTATATAACATTCTCATTAATAAAATTAAAAATTCCCTATAAAACTAGGACTCTTGGAATATACATTCTACCTATAATTAATAGCAAATCTTCGTCGATGTGAGACTTGGCTTTTTTCGAATAATAGCAACATCAACAGCCATATGAATTTAGGCCTTTGTTCCGTCATGCAGTGTGTTTAGGAAAACCGCGTCCACATGGAACTTTAGTTTTATAGGTTGGTTGTGGGCAAGATTGCCTTCGGACGCGAGAAAGAAATTTTCACTGCAGGTCCAAACACACGCCACATCAACGATTCAACATATATCATGATCGGTTTGAATTCGATTATTCGACGGTTTCCCAATCTGTAAACAACCAATTGGTGGGACAGTTGGAGTTCTTAATTCACCAAAAGTCTGCCAGCAAAATGGATCATATAGATGATATTTTTCTTGAATTGGTCTTAATTCAACCGTGGTTAAAGAAACATCAACACATGGCAAGCTATCACTGCAGGCAAAGTGTACTGGTTTAACTGTGTATGTTCCTTTTATTCTTTCGTAGTTGATTCCTGCTAGAGACACTGCTGATGTGTGATTTGTGCATACTCTTTTATCACAATAGAATTGGTCAATCACTATTGGAAGTTGAACTTCTGTGACTTGTATGTTTGAGAATAATACTCCCTGTACTGAACCAGATCCACCCTGCAGATATTTTAACTTTTGTGAGATATATCTAACTTAATGCATCAAACTCTTAAATTATGGAAGCATTGGGATTCACTCATCGTACTTTACATGCTAACAACTCTAAAATGTTTTACTATCAGTTTGTTTTCTATACTCCTTCTAGTCTTAAATATACCCAAAAAAGTACATGTATTGGGTGAGTTATGATGGCTAACAATGCCATTGCAGTATCTAATCATTTTAGTATTAATATTGTAACCATTGTATTGAATGCATTTACCTGCCATGTTTTGATTCTAACACCATTCATTGAGTCGTGTATGTTGACATCTCTGACAGTAATGTTTGAGACACAGGCTCTGGTGTTATCTTTTCCTAAACTTCCAATGCTGATTCCATGTCCCGGACCACAGTTGACATTGTGTACATATACATTTGAGCATCCAGTTTGTATAGAAATGCAATCATCTCCTGCATGTCATAGTTGAAATCTTTTAAATTCACAATAACACTTAACCAACATAAACTGCTGAATTGAATTCTATTAGTCTACATTATATTCCTTAGTTTCTGTTTTATATAAGTCCTATGTTCTGCTATGTAGGGCCTCAATTAATAAATGGTTGGTAAGTAAGAACAAAAATAAGAAGCTCCATTTTCTGATGAAACAAGAATAAGTGAAAAAAAGTACTAAAAGAAGAGTTTCTGTTTGGGGATACAGAGTAGGATAACATTGGATGATGCATCATGGGTTTTGGGTTTGACACCTGTCATGTAACCTATGGTTTTTTATTTTTTTTATCAAATATAATCCATGACTATAATTTGCAAAGCATTGAGACACTATTAGCTGCAATGCTCTAAGGGATGGTCCCTCAGAAAAAAAAAAATGTTTTCAATGGATGGGATAAGATAATGTCACACTCTTTTAATGACTAGATTCACATGCCACTTTTATATATCGATTTTTACATTACTTTTGCATGCCATCATAACTTATCATATAAATTATTTTGGAGAGTCCAACAGCAACATTAAGACCATCAAGAGGACATAGTGTAAGACTAAACCACTCTGACACTTAAATTTTAAAGGTTAAATTGAAATCAACAAGTTTTTTTTTAATCCAATCTCAAACATAACTTCATATGTTCTATGGCCTCAATTAAACCATGATTTGATGTTCAGTTCGATTTTTAAAACATTGGTTATAGATTTGCTACATATTAGCTATGAAATATTTACCAGCATTAATAATGATCGTAGGAACGTGCAATACTTATGAAGAATAGAAAAAATACCACATGCTAACTTGCTGCTGTGAATCAACACATCTTTGGAATTCTGAAGGTGAATTCCATCGGTGTTAGGGCTATCACCAGGAGATGAAATGCTCACATCATGAACAAGGACCCCATTGCAATTGTCAAACTTTAGGTGACACTGAGGACTATTCTGAATTGTTATGCCCGTGACAGTTGGACCATAGCTACCATAAAACCTTAGTGCCTGTCCAAAAATTAAATTACATAACCATTAGATTAAAAAAACCTTATAAACATGAATCCAAATTAATTAATTATAAAGTTTCAAAGTAGTCCTCACCGTTGGCTTGTTGCTTGGCATTTTTCTTCCCATTTCATTTTGTACCTATCAACAAAATGTACAAATAATTAGTATAGTATGAGCAATAATAAATTAACAAAATTCTAGCTAGTTATTAAAAGTGAATTTACGGGCATTGGAGGCTTCTGAGTTTGATTTAAAGGAACTATAAGCTTTTCTTCATCATCTATTGGATTATCATATGGGAAATCTTGCCACCAAACTGAACCTCTTCCATCAATGACACCATTTCCTTGAATGGTAATTCCTTCTAGTTTTGTGAATTCAAGCCACTGTAGTGTTACACCACTCCAAGCATTTGGGTTTGTTGGAGCAATAATTGTACCATCAAGCTGACACAAAACCACATTATTATTAGCCTTATTCAAAAACTCAAAGGTCTGTTGCTACTTGATATAGCAACGCATAACCGAATACGATAGTCAAACTCTTAAATAAATCTCAATTATTTCGAAGAATTAATCTTCACAATTACGTGACGTGATACCTTGTTTACCAAAAATGCATAAAATCCTACATTGAAATTATATAAACATTTCACTAGTGAAAAAAAGTGATGGTGGTTGAAGCAAGGTAACAATGACAAAATACACATTTAACTGTTGTATGTTGTTTAATATTCTGAACTGTGGTGAAAAAGACAGGCACATGTTAATGTCATGTTTTGGTTATTGGCTTAGCGATTTGTGAATATTGGGATGATGTGTGTTATTGTTTTCACGTGTTACCTACTTACTTCCTAGTCTTGTTTTTTTCTTCCTTTTATTTTTTTAAGTATATAATATTATGTTGCTGTTGATTGCTACTTTTATTTTTGGTTGTTGCATTTACCTGAAAAACAATGTTGGCCTTACAATATGGGCCAGAGAATGAAATTGGTCCCACGTAGAAGATGTAATTTGCTGGAATCACCATTGTTGATGCCTCTACCTTACATGTAGCTGCCCATGTTGCTTGGAATGCCTACATTGCAATTTCAATCTCAATTCAAGTATGTAACATAACCAAAGATCAAAGTAACATATCATTAAATAATGTTCTTTTGTTCTTCTACAATTAAGATTGCAAAAGACTACATAAATATTTGATATCTCTCGTGCGAATTGAAACTTGAAATTTCTCAGTTTACATCGTAAAAACACTTAGTATTGAATTTCGCCGCTAGACTATTTAAAAAAAAAAAATTCTAATGATCGTCTTTTATACTTTGATGGGTAAAGATGAGAAAAAATAAGAGTCTAATTAAGGTTAGGTGCTAGTTTGTGCATGTGTGTATGTGTTGCACAATTATTGTAGGAATCGTGACCTAGTAACTGCTGTAACGAGAATCAATCGTAAAGAGGTCCCACTCTTTGGTTTTTTCTCGTGTCTTAACTTTCTGGTTTTTTCACTGTTCCGTTTCAATTTTATATTATTCAATTTTTGTTCACATTTATATTTCTACAGTTAATTAATTCCCAAGTAGTTCATCCCAAACAGAGAAGACACAAGGAAATAACTTATTTATATACTCCTTCTACTATTAAATTGGGTTACCTCAAAAAACTACTCCTTAAAATTAGGTAGATGAAACCTCATCATTCATGGTTAGGAAAAGAAAATGAAATTTGTTTATTCTAGCTTGACTCTTGTGAAATTGAAGCCCAATTTAGAAAAAATGTAAAAAATTTAATCGTTTATTTTACTCAAAAAATAATAATATTTAATTTTTTTAATATAATATACAATTCAATTATGTGTTTACTACTTACTAGACTACTAGTATTTGTTTTTGTAGCTTTTTTTTTTTTGAGGGATTTTTGTAACTTTTTTTTATTCACTTAAAAGTGAATCTTTCTAAACTTTGTAGAAGAAGAAACAAGGAAATAAAAATCATGATTTTGTGATTTCAAACACCCCTTTCAATCAATTAAAAAAAAAAAAGGCCTTTACCATGTCTCTCTTTTTACCGGTGGGTTAAAAAAGATGGTGCAATTACCAAAATTATAAACACAAACTTTCTTAGGCAAAGCAAGAGCATAGTAGTTTCAAGTGACCTTCCTTGAATCCTAATAGTCATAAGGAATAATGTACTCACTCCGGTCCTTAATATAAGAGAATTTTTGGAGAATTTTTTTGGTCCTATTTGTAAGAAAAAGTCGCAATGCATATAGTAAGCAACATGAACAATTTCCTATGAAAAATTCGTAACATTCTCATAAAATTACCATGCATGTGCCTTATTTTCACTTAGAACACTGAATTTTGTGATACATTGAAGCCATTTGCAGAATGTAATGAAATTCAAAAGAGTTACTTACCTTTGTGTCATCAGTGTTACCATCTCCTTTAGCTCCATAATCAAGCACATTGAAGAAAGTTGAATGCACACCATTGTTAGCTTTGGGTGGTGGAATTGAAGGAGAGTATTTTGGTTTAGAAATTGGTGAAGATGATGGAACACTTTTATGCGGTGGAGGAGATTTTGGTAATGGTGGAGTACTTTTATGTGGTGGAGACTTTGGTTTTGAATTTGATCCTCCACCATGGTGATTTTTATTATGACTATTTCCATTATAACTCTTTCCTTTCTTCTTAAACAAAGAAGATGAGAAAGTTCTACTTTGTCTCCAATGCTTACCTCTTCTTGCAATGCAGCACTCAAAATTGGAAGACCAAATGAGAAATGCAATGAGAAACATGTATGTGAAGCCTCTTAAGCTAAAACCACTCATTTTTAGTGGTTAATGTGGAAATGTGAGTGAAGAGGCAGAGAGAAACAGAGGGTTCTTTTTATTGCCAAAAGCTAAGTGACGGATATGTTTATATGAGAGGCATTTTGAAGGCTTATAATAATTTCGGCGGTGTGGTCAACACTTCCGATCAAAGACGTATTCAGTGTTTGACACGTGTCAGTATCTAACACTGACATAGTGGTTACATTCATTTACTTCATTCTCTCAAAATTATTACTGGCTAATGTCGAAGTACTGGTGTAAGTATCATGTCGTATGTCTATGTCCGTGTTTTCATATATAATAATTGAGCAGGCCGATAAAAAGTGCAAAATATTCTTGATAATTCCGGCCATTTATGATTTATCCTTTATTATTCTTTCTTCCTTCTTTTTCATCTTTCATTGATTAGTTTGTTTTCTTTTTTGTGAACTTTGGTTATAGTTTGTTTGCTCTGAGTGAGCAATAGGACCACTATTTCTATTTGCCACATATCCGAAATGTGATTACATGTGACTAAATTACTTTAGATTTTGTCTAACGTGCATAAGGAAAATGTTCTTACATCATGCACAAGCGTCTTTTTCATCGTTTGATAAAAAAAATCACATCATATTTTATTTAATTTAATAATGAAATTTATTAATTCAATGATAAAAACTAACTAATATATGATGTAAGGCATGTCTCACTCATGCACTATAGAATTTTTCGATACTTTATTCTAAGAGCGGTCTCATTCGACCTAATGGGAATGAAAACGATGATATGGGAAATGAATCTTTACCACATAACATAAGCACGGTAAGACTAGGGAAAATACCATATCGTGACCAAACCAATTTGAGGATTATGGTGAATTTAAGTATTCCTAAATATTGAGATCTATTTAAGAGATCAATCTCATCTTTATATACTAGTCTCATATTATTGACCATGTGTTTAAGAGATTCCAGTTATTTTCTGACAGTATCACACCATATTGGTTATGGAGTTATAAATATCTTTTAAAGTTTGTTTGAATTGACTTATTTGATATTATCTACTAGTATAATCACTTGTGAAATTGTTTGTAAGAAATTATGAAATGAGTTTATGACATGTTCATAAACCGCGTTCATAAACTGCTTTCATTTTATTTTCATAAAGTCTTCCATATAACTTTATTTTATCTTTTGTTATAGAAATAGTTTATACATAAATACTGATTTTTATTTTTATATTTATGGAATACATAAATACTCATACAATAAACGCTTATGCCATAAGTGCTTAATTGAACAATTTATCCTTAATTATGTCATGCTTGAATACATGTCAAAGCATAATTATACTATTGGACGAGGGCAGTATCTAACTGTTGTCTTGTCCTACTTTCTTTTCATTTCTTAGCTAAGCTTGATTAGTTATTTGCTTAATACCAAATTACCAATTATATAAAACTCATTTGAATAATGGCAATGGAGATAAGATATTCCTTCAACGGTTGGCCTATTTTATCATACATATTGAAACCAAATATGATTGGTCCTAAAACCTTTTATGTAGATACAACAATACCAAAGAATGATAAGAGCTTGAAACAAGTTACCACTTTCATTAAGTAACTAACCAAGAAAAAATTCCAGCTTCAGAGAGGGATTAGTGCACATTATCACATAAACATATATCAAATTGTATATATTAAAAAAATGCTAAACATCAATTTGTATTAGCAATATAATAATGAATGAAGATTTGATGCAAAAGACAAATGATACACGTGAGTGGGTCTATAATGTGCAAGGGCACTGATTATAACAGCTCTTAATGATCACATGCAAACTTCACGGGCCAAAACTTTTTGTGTACTTTGTCTTCTTAACCCATGATATGAGTCTTTCTTATATGATCAGAACAAAAACCATTCCTTAGGCTATTTCCTCCAATTCCGGTCTTTCTGTTCCTCTTTTACTTGTTACATCAATAAAGTGCTATTTTGCTAGCGACATCATTAAAGAATTTGAGATAATAAAAATGCATGAACCTAATTATTTTTTTACTTGAAAAAGAAGATATCAATCTATTAAAATTAAGGTCTCCTTTAATAGTACAATCTGAATGCATGGCTGGTGAATAGGTGTGTGTTTGGTTTTACAGTAGAGAGAACTAAAAGTAATCTTAGACATGATTTTGAAATGGTCGGATAATGTCGATTGAAACTGTTTTTGTCTTCATAATTGATTCTAATTTGAAGTTAAAGTCTGTAGTTTTTGACTCGAAATATGATTTTTACACCGACGTATAGTGTTCAACTATCATTTATGCAAATGTATCTAAACATAAATTACTCTATATTTAACTCATTTTTAATTAAGATCAATTTATTTAAAATCATATCACATTACACTCGTATTTTTTTCTTTCTCTCAAAGTGTAAGTTGATTCTATAGATGTCTATCAAATATTTGTCAGTTTTTTTGGACAGGAAAACAAACCCTCTTCATGCCCATAGTTTTGTAGCATTTTTATTTCAATATGGTTTTGGTAGACAACTTTTTCTGTGCATGTGAATAAAACAAAAGAAAAAGTACAACTTCATGCCAGTGTTAACTGCTAACAAAATTTCTGTGCATATGCTTATCAAATCTATTGAGATCCCTAAAATAGGAAAATAAAATGTGCAATATTAGTAATCAAACAAATGAAGAAGAAAAAAAATTACTTTCCTAAGATCATGTCAAAATCCCTATGTGGTGGTAATGCTTAATGCATTAATTTAATGGAAGATTAAGAGGCAAAGTACAATCATTATGTAGCTACAGATTCAGGGCTGAGGGCTTGATTTGGGCAATCATTCTGAAATCATTAACACATTTCTTTTAATTCTTATCGCTTAAATATCTAAGTTGGTCTAAAAATTGTAAAGCGTTAATCAAAATCGTTAATCTATTTGGATATATATTATTAAATTATTTTAGTTTATACAAATATCAATAGAGAGACGAATTTGATTAAAATTTTATAATTTAAAAGATATTTTGGAATATCGATGATGTAAGGGACTAAATTGACACAATCTTACGATTTCAAAAACCAATTTGAGGATATAATCTTTCATATTTTACCAAACCCTCCAACCTCCATGTGTAGCTATACATTTTGCTTTAAAAAAAAAAATTAAGAGAGCCAAGATCAAATGACCTTCGTGCAAATAGAACAAAAAAATTTGTCGTGCATATAAGTATTTCCCAAAATCTATTTCTCTTTTTCTTTTATTAAAACACAATGAATCATTTGGTAAACCAATATGATATGAACAAAAAATTATTATTTTTCTTCTCTTTTACTTGCCTAGTTAATTTTTTTCTTTGAATTTTATATAGATTTTATACACAAGAGGTAATTCTATTTGAGGTCCGTCGGACACTGAATATGAATACATTTCACAACTAGAATTTAAACATTAGTTCATCACAATGTGAGAGTCTTATCCATTCCGCTAAACCCAACCCCCCATTGATGACTAGTAAAGTATTTCACTGAGGGATTTACGTGCATTTACCAATCAAATTTTAAGATTATTTACTAAATATTTGGTGTGATCTTGGTTTAAAATGAATGTTGATACATTGTGGATATAAAAAATTGTCAATGAATCATAAATCATTTGTGAAGTTTAATGTAGTGATATCAACATGAATACAAAACCATAGAATTTTTTTTTTTGTGTGGACTAAATTATAAATGTCAATGTCATCTTCAATAATGAAATATGGATTTATTGTTGTTTCCATATTGTTCACTATAGTCACTCAGTGTTCTCTTCTCGATCTCGAGTGCATAAGTTGCTGGTGGCAGCGGATTATTAACATAAATGCCACTGCCTGAAAACCACTCCTCATTGCAAGCGGACCCTCTCCTGCTGTGCTCTCTCCTTCGATCTCTCCTGCACTATTCACGGCCCTTGGATTAATCTGATGGTTGAGAAACAAAAGACTTAAAATAATTATAAAAAGTGATATTAGTTTACTTTGACTTTCGTAGCTTTTGCTACAGGACCAGTCCCTTTGTTCTCAATTTTTTATTTATTTTCTTGCTTTAACGTTAAATTACATGTTGAGGGTGATGTTGATGGTCTCTTAATTCAAATGATCAGTGATATCAAAAGAATATAGTCGGTGCCTTGTGCGTATTCGGTTGAAAGAGAAATTGCTTTGTGGCATCACAATTTGGATTTGCAGACACAAACCGGAAGAAGCCATAATAACTCTTAAGAAATCAATAAAAAACAACTGAAGAACGGCTCACTACAATTTCGGCGATAACGGTTCTGTGCGATATAAGGTTGTGCATTTGTGTTCTATTATGTGAAACATGTTTTGTTTTAATAATTTGTTCCATCAGTTTTTCATCCGTTAGATTAATACAATGTTTGGATTTTATTGTTGAGAGGATTGAGAGAATAGCGGGATTGAGAGGATCCGGATCCCTCATCATTCTCATCGGTTACGATGTGTACCTCCGTCCTAATTATGTGACCCTTTTAAGAGAAAAAAATTGTCTCATCTTATGAGACACTTTTGGTATTTTCAATTATATTAATTATTTCTTTATCAACATACCATTATTTATTTTGCATCTTTTTCTTCAATAAATATTATGTTGAAAACATAAACTAATTGTCTAACTCTCTCGTAAGAATAGAATTCTAAAAACAATATTAATTATATACAAATTTAATACTACTGTTAACTTTCTTAATTCCTGTAATTTTGATAAAATGCTCATATATTTAGAGATGGAGTTAGTATCTCTCTAAGTCCCTTCAAAATTGACATTTTGCCATAATAACTATCTCATCTTAGACATTGGGTCAAACACTTTTTGTCATATTGCAATTCATTTTTCCATTTTTTTTATATGCAAAATCTTGTTATACTTGGGTAATAATTAAATCTACGTAACATCAACATTACAAATTGAAGGTTGTTTGATGTTTGGTGTTCGACTTTAAAATGACATCGACAAATGTAGTTACATTCAATAATCCCGTTATCACAAATTAGTTGGAAGAAACAATACGATCATGAATTGACATCTTTTAATCAACCCCAGCTGCCTATTATGTTGCATATTGTATGCACAACTTGACCATGCATACGTACAAATTGGAGACATGTTTCCTGTACCCGAGGACATGCATGAAAAACCCACATATGCATGTATACTTCCAAATGCTAAATCCTATTATCATTTACACCTTTATTTAATTCCAACTTGTTTTAGTTTGCAACCTCCTTATTATATGCTGACCATAAAAATAAAATATGATCTAATTCAAAGACAAGTGAGAAAATAAGGAGTATGGTACGTCCTTACCAACCGTCTTTTTGTGCTTGTATCTGTCTCGTGAACTTTTTAATTTGCCTCGTGAACTAATGCACACAAAGATTATTATTAGGGTTGCTTCTTCTCCATTATTAATGTGAGAAAATGTTTGTGACCAATAGGGTGATAAATTATTTCATGCTTATTTGACTTGGCCAATTGTGCACCAAAATATGGCCCACGCAATTAATTATAGACGACAAGTATATGACACCCCCTCCTTTAAAAAAAAAGTATATGACACCCCCTCAAAAAAAAAAAAGTAGAAGAGAATTAACTCCTTTAACTCTTCTCTACAAGATACCAAGTACCAACTCCAAAATTAATTATAACCAAAATTGATCAAATTATGCATATTCAAAAAATGTGGTTGTTCACGTATGTAAGCACAAGTTAATTACAACAGGTGGGCTACTCAGTGAAACGTTCTGGGTGGAGTCTCAAAAGCACTCTTAAGAAGTAAATGAATAATACATTGTTTTCCTTACTTTTAATCTGTCCCATCAAACATCTAAGTGTCCCCCTTTATAGTCCTCAAAGTGTTGGTATAATGGGCCTTTCTCTGATCATTCAAGGCCCATTAAGTTGTGATCCAGAGCCTCCTATTGGTTGTCTGTTTTGAGTACGGACGCGCGTGGACTTGGAAGCAACTCATCCTTACTAGGCGCGTGGAGTTGAGACGTGATGATTGTCAGTACAAGACACGTGGTATTATGTTAAGATGAGACGAGCTGGCTGACTTGACTTGAACAATCAAACCAGTGTTGATTGAAGACGTGCTGAGCTGGCTGGCATGACTTGCCTTGAACAGTCAAATGGAATGGTCTATCCATGCCAGTCCATAGTCCACCATGCGTCAAGCCTGTTAAGCGTAGACGTTTGTTCTTTATCTGGTCGATCCGTGCCAGTCCACAGTCCACCAAGCGTCGAGTCTGTTAAGGCGTAGACGTTTGTTGTTTATCTGGTCGATATGTGCTAGTCCAGTGGTTATTCATGTTTAATCTAAGCAATTGCAATAAAAATTTAAGTCTATCGCCTAAGTTACTCTTTGATAACGCAGTAATGATAACTTGCAATGTAAGTTATTTGTGTTTGAGTGAAAGAGAATTGAGAGAGAAGAGAATGTTCTTTATGATTGTAAACTTATGATTTTCATTAGCTATAAAACTGAGTTTACATCATATTTATATACAATCTATGTACATTACTTGCTATACAAGTAATCATCCAAAACTTCCCTAGCTTAAAAAAAAGAAGTAATCATCCAAAACTTACTAACTTGCACAAAAGTAGCTAACAAACTAGGAAACAGTTTTAACTACTTTATTATATCAACCAACTTGAACTAAAAACTAACACCTTTTATGATTAATGAATATGGGTATTGACTATTGAAAATATACAAAGCTAAAAAAAGACTAAATTATACTTTTGGTCTCTTAAGTTAATTTTAGGTTTCACTTTTCTCCTTTAAATTCTTTCATGTTTCATTTGTTCCCTTAAATTACAAATGTTGGAAAATTTTGTCCCTTGAATTTTTTTCGTTTTATTTTAGTCACTTAATTTAAAAAAAAATAGATATTTTGATAATTTATAAGTTACAAACTTTAGACACTTTAGATCTTTCTACAAGGGACCAAACCATCTTAATATTTGTAAAAGGGACCAAAGTATAAGAGATCAAAATGTTGTATAACATTTGTAACTTAAAGAATCAAAATAAAACGAAACATACTTAAAGAATCAAAGCAAAACTTAAAAATAAATCAAGGGACCAAAAGTGTAATTTACCTTTAAAGAATGAGAAATATTTTAGAGATATTATATTATAAATAGCAGATAAATTGTTAAATTTTATTATGTTTTGTTTTAAAAAACATGATTTAATTAGTTTTAAAAAAAAAAATGATTTAATTTTTTACATTTAGAATGGAGTAATTATATACCTTCGTCTTGTTAGATAAATTGCATTAAGTTTCTGCAATAAAATTTTTTGAGAGAAAGTTCTGCATTAAATAATTGCAGGAATTTGGTTTAGCTAAATTTTATCCAACACCAAATCAACTGGTTCAAATGATCAAAAAATTGTTTTCCCTTAAGTAAATTCTAGTATGAGTTTTGTTCATGAAGAAATACGACGGTGATATTTAGACAACTCATCCTCATCCACCCCATTTACATTTCATGTGCGTCAACATTTCCACCCACAGTACACAAAACAAAAGGAATTGACAATATATATTATCAACAAAAAATTGACAGAATTATAGTTAATCACTACCATTTGATAAAAACTATATTTTTTTGTAGCTTTAATAAAATTACAGTGTCAATGTAATTTTTGTCAAGCTTAACGTGAATTCAAACTAAACTATATAAATTGGAAGAGTACACATTACACTTTTCGAAACACACAGTTAAATCATTTGAGGAGTAAACAAGACAACTCGATTAATACAAAAACCTTTTCAAGCTAACACAAATAATTGATAAATGGAATATGCCAAATATGAAATACCTTGGTTGCTTTAATCGTATAAATAAACTAACACTAGAAACGTTTTGTTATTTTGTTCCTTACAATCATTTGGAAACATTATATAAATGTTTCTAGTTATGCTAATCAATTATATGCTTTTGGACACATTCTCATCACTAATCAACATTTGAGAGCTTCTATGGTGCAGTCAGAAAACTGACTTTTTTGAAAAAGTTAATTTTGATTTTAATGTTTGATTCATTTTTAAATTGCTGATTATTGATTAATGATCAATAGTAATTCATCTAGTAATGCTTGCAACATCTTCGACTTACATGTACTATTTTATCGTTGGCATCTTTAACATGCAAACAGATTTGATGATATTATGTGATAGTCTTAAGTGTTACACTTTGTGGGGTGTTACACTTAAAACAAAGTAGGATAAAATTAGATTAAGTGTAGTCTTGTTAATCTGATGAATTGATGATACTATGAGGACTGAACTTTTGATGCCACTGTACAAACAGTGGAGTGTTACTCACTACACTTTTGATGTTATAGTGTTAACTTCATCAGAAAAGTCATTTTCACGAATAGAATTTTCCAATTCAGTCACTTTAACAAGATTCCACGTCACCCTCTCAACAATGCAAATGTTAGTAATGATAGAAAATTTGCTACACGTCTAGAAATGGTTCTACTCTACTTCTAGATAGTAACAGCTTTTTTGTTCACGGATCAATCTAGAAATTTGAATCTGAATTTCAGTAAATATAATAAAATTATATTTGTTTTAAAAGGTTATACGTGTATTCACAACAAGCAATGCAGATTCCATATTCATTCATGTCTTCTTGCGCATGTGAAATTTTCACTCTGAAGAAGAAGAAGCCATTTGTAAACGTGTTACTTCTTTTGTTGTTAGTAGAATCTTAACACTAAATATTTTTATCAACAAAATTTGAATACAAACATTTACGTAAAAATTGAATAAACAATTAATTTAGTGTCTAGATTATTACTCTTTTTTCAACTTAGGGTTCATTTAGATTAATATATTTGAGTTTATAGTAACATAAATTTTGTCTTAAAATTATTCGGCAGAACTTATAAATATACTTATGGCATCGCTCAGAAGTTGTTTTTAGTTTATTTTCATAAACTCGTAAAAATAGCATATCAATATTTTGTGGTTTATAGAAAACAAATTTTATTTTATCTTTTGCTCTGTATAAATAGTTTGCACATGATCATGATATGAGTTTATGCTACAAGATGTAAATAAGTTCCTTATCCGGTCAACAAAAAAAGTTATTTATCTAAATAGGGACTTTTGTTTCTTCTTCTAATCAAGTTGTTTAGTGATTAAAAATTTCATCACTTAAAATGAATAAGTGGGGATAGGGACTTAGTTTCTAAATCAACAACAACCAACAACAACCGTAACAAAGTCTTATCCCACTAAATGGAGTCGACTACATGGATCAAATTACGTAGTATTATTCGATAATAAATCATATTTTAATCCAACTCATTAACCTTTAAATCTTTCATAATAGTTTATCTTATAGTTTTTCTAGGTTTTTCTCTACCTATTCTGATTTGACTCTCTTCATCTGATCAACTTCATCCGATTTAATAGTTTTTCTCTTATAGTTTCTTTTTTGTGGTTCGATTTTTCTCTTATAGTTTCTAAATCATATAAACATAATAAATATTCTATGCTATACATAGTATATATTATAATATTACTAGCAATATTTTAAGCAATATTTATTTTATGAAATTTTAATTTTGATTAAAATTATATGTATAGATGTTTGTGATTTTTAAATGGTAACAAACTATGTTTATCATTCCTTCAAAAAAAACACTATGTTTATCATTCCTTCAAAAAAAACACTATGTTTATCATTACCAATAAATATATAACAAATATAATAAAAATTGTTATATTTTTCAATAACACAACAATGTAACATTTTTAAAGACAAATTTGTAAAAAGTACAATTGGAATAGTAAAAAATCCAGAAGAAAAAAAATCATGATTTCCCTTTATATATTGTTGTAGATTATATATTATACCACTATTGTTGTAGATCATAAATTATTTATTATATTATACCAATATTTTTATAGGATTTGTATTTGTGTACTATTTTTTTTTGAAAGAATGTACTATTTTATTTAAACTATGGTGTTGGACATAAAAAAATGATCTCCATGGCCACGTGACATTTCTCTAAAAATATGGTGACTGTCCTCATCTTTGTGTCTTTTTTGTGAACTTTCCTCATCTTTATGTGTCTATCCTAACTTCTTTACATAAAGACATATTAGCAATACAAATTCACGGATCACTTTTGAGTACCTAAATCATTTAATTCTTCAATAATTCTTTGGAGGAAGAGACCTTAGAGACCCTTTATCCCATGACAAATAAGGATGCGACACATTCACAATGAGACAATAACCTCATTGTGGCTATTGGAGTGTGTAATTTGCTCACCCATGTGATATTTTTAATTAGCTTTTGTCACTATGGAATGTTCATTGTGTCTTTTAGATCAGAGCTGCATGCCAAATAAGTACTATATCCACAAGTACTAAATTTATGTAGAAGAAAAGGATCGATGATGTACATTTTCGACAATCTAAACACGATTTAAAAACTATGTATGTCATTGTTTATTATTCACTCTATAATTTCCTTCATACGAGACACTCAAAATACGGTAGGACTAACCAATACATATGGAGGTCCAATGCAAATTATAATATGATGTATTTTTGTAGTCCATTGTTATATTTTAGTAAAATTGTTAAATTTTGGTTTAAAGTTTATTTATCAGACCTTTTAGAACACAATTTTTTATTAAACTAGTGTAGTTAATTTGAATTAATATTATTATTTTTTGTGTTAAATCTCCATAACCAATGATAAAGTTAATCAATTTAATTTTTTTGAGACAATATTATTAACTTTAGGTCTAAAAATTGTAGATCGTGAGACTTTTTATGAAGCAAAAAAAAAATAAAATTTTGGAGGTTTATTATGGAGTTTACTTTTGGGCAGATCTGGTATGTAAGTTAACAAAAACACTGATAGTTAGGAAGGATGGAAAAACAAACAAATGACAAAAATTTAATTAGACAATTTCAATCTTTTTTTTTTACGGGTATAGGCAATTTCAATATTATTTTTTTAAGTTTTGTCAAATTTTTTTTTTAAAGAGGATGCAATATCAATACTTATCAATTCCCTAAAAAAAAATCAATACTTATCAATCATGATTTATACCGTATACATAGAATAATACTACATGTCTCGTTTAATATAGTACATGTATGATGTATCGCTCGTATTTTTAGTTTGAGAAACTCATTTGTAAACTTTAGCAATACTCATTTATGAGTTTTTGATTGTATTTTTTATTGTATTTTTAATCTTCAATAATTGGTGGTTGATGGGAGTAACTAATTATCTGCTTCAATTCAAATAAGTAGAATCCGTACGTAGCATTTATTTTTTCCATAATATTTACATTTAGGATCAAGATTATTTTTTGTTTTCTTACTATGCTGGACCAATTATGCTCAGGTAACATGAGAGTATGCTGGAATCTAGAGATTAAGATGGTCCAAAGTCAGAGAGGAATGCACTCTATGAAAAACAAGATGGGAGATCCACGTGTTAGTACACAAAAATGAAGATGATATGTCCTTTTGAGGGTTGACCTTACAACTGCATGTTGAATAATGATAGTCTTTATAGTCACATAGATCCAATGTGATCCTAAGCTAAAATGCTAAAATCTTATAGATCATACACACTTTATTCAATGCTAGAACCCATGTGACATGGATATTGGAGCATGGCCACCCTTGTTTGGTGTGAAGTTATACCAAGTCACTCGTAAGTTGAATAAACCTAATCTGCTTAATGATTTTTTTTTAAAAGGGCTAATTAGCTTAGTGATGACATTATTTTTTGACAAGAGTGATGACATTATTTTGTTAGTATCATTATGTTTTGATATATCTTATAAGAAATATTTCTTTTGAACTTAAATATAAGTAAAAAAAAATACATGTTTTATTCGCATTTAAACAAAATACGTGTACTAGTAAAACAAAACATCATTTGGCATGCAACTAGCTCCCACATCCCACCCCTGGCATATTGATATTAGGGTTTTAAATCATAGTAGGATCCATCACCATCTTTGACATTGTAGATAATTACGGTTTAATACAGTTGATATGACTTCAATCAAGGGTGTGTTGCGATCGTAGAAACATCAAAAACCTTGATACCACGGTTTAAAGTGTCGTCAAATTTACCTCAAACAGCAAGGCTTTAAATATATATTTTTGACGCAACAAAATTTTAAATATTAATTGGTCAAACTTTACATTTAATCATGGTTAAATGTGAATGATGCAACTTTTAAACAAAGTTTTGTAGCGGTCGAAGAAACATCAAAAACCAATTAACAAACTTCACTCAAACTCTACTCTCTTTCTAACATCTAACACAGACAAAACTAACCAATTAACAAACTGTTGTCCTCTTTGTTATTTTTCCTTTTCAAATGTTGGTTAGCATGTTTTTGTGTATCAAATTAATTAGTAATCCAAATGGTCCAATTGATTACATATGGTGGTGGACCACGCTGTCAATGTCTTGTAGGTTTATATAAACTGGTCTGCAGAACTCATGTGTGTCTCTTTTACCACACAAAGCCAAATAAGAAGTTAAGAACATCATATTAACTAATACCCCATCACAAACTTCAATTGAATTTAGCGCCAAAATATAGTGAATTAATTTAATTATTATTAATAAATTAAACAAAACCAGATATAACGAAGAACATTTAAACTAGAGTAGATGAAAGGGTGATGACACTTTGTCATACTATGCTAGTTTGTTCAATTTCATGTCTTTTTAATGAGCTTTAGAGAATTTTGCATTGTTTAGATGTTAAAGTAGGTTAAGACCGGTCAGAAGTGAAGTATTGTCACTTAGTCTTATATAATATGGTCATTTTGTCACATTTTTTGTGCTAACATTTAACATGTCACTCTTGAAAAAATCATGGTACGATTTGAAGTCAACATGCCACAATTTGAAGTCAATGTGCCACAATTCTTTTCATGATTGAATGTGTACCGATAATTATGAGCTTTAGTTTCATTATAATATGCACAAGATAGTTATCAATTTTATTGCCATATTTACTGCTAGATGCTAGCTTACTAATAATCTTCAGTAAGGTTTGAGCATCAAGTGTAGAAAGAGTTCATCACATATGGGCTGGTTACTATTGCATTTTGTTAACTTTTTTCTCCTAATCTATTTATTGTTTATGGGCCTTGATATATAGGGGATGAAGACGTCGTTGCTGATTGTGGTTGGAATTGTTGAGAGAATTCAGGGTCACAAAATAATCAAGGATTTAAGTGTTTACACTGACATTACTTAGTTTGTACTTCTTAGTAACTTATTGTTTCTTGAAGAGCATGGTAACCTTTTATGGCACTGTTCCTGTACCTCCAAAATAGTATTGATAGTTGATTATGGTTTGTACGGAGTTCTCTTTTGCTTGTTGTTATGCTTTTTAATGAAAAATGTTTCACATTTTTTATGGTGATAATGTCTTTCAAGTTTCAGGTATGCTAAGGAGGTTCCATTTGGTTCACAAGAAGTACCTGTGTCTGCTGTTTGAATGGATTTGAAACCCGAGAGAATGTTGCATTCGGTTGATGTGTTTGGGGTGTTTTTCTGGTGGACTGGCTTTGCTGCTGTCATGCGGTTATGTCTTATGTCTGCTTGAACAACTATTTTAGACAATTTTTGATGACAACTTCTTTTTCTCTCTTTTCATTGGTTAAAAACAATGGAGAGAGGAAAAGGAAGAGAGAGAATAAGAGGATGATGTGAGTATGAGTGAGAAAGTTGTCAAAAAGTTGTCACAAAGTGGTTGTACAAATATCATTTCTCTTTTTTGTGTTGTTCGCAGGTTCTGTTTGCTGTTTTGGTGGGTGCTGCCTTCTGTTAGGGGCGGCTGCTGCTGTGTGCACCTGCTGTCAGCTGCTGCCAGCAGCTTCTATGGTGCGGTTCAGCACATGTTGGTGTGCATGGGGCTGGGTTTGATGCGGCGTTATCCGTAGGGGGTCATTGTTCTTGTCCGGCTGCCTTTCCGGATAGTTTTTTGGTCTTTGTATACCTTTGCATCAGCCACTTGCTTTAGACGGCTGAGTTTTTCTTTTTGTTTGGCTCTTTTGGGTGTTTGTTTTGGTGTGGTTTGGGTCGGGTATTCCGCTTATATATGACACCCTTGTTTGTGTTGGTGTGTTTCGTTTCGCTTGCGCGGTTGGTTATTGTGCGGCTTGCACCCTTCCGTTGCTTAATAAATTTTGCAGATTCAAATAAAAAAAAAGTTTGATTAATTCATACTTTTAGAGCTTTTTTTCTTCTGATGTGAAGTTGATATTGTTGTAATGGTGTAAAATGAAGGATATGAACAAGATGGGTGAGAAGGGATGAAAAGGATACCAACAAGAAAGAATGAAGCAAAATATGGAAGAATGAGATCAAATATTTAGAAACTACTTTTTTTTTATGATAATTTTGAATATTCTATGTTATTTTAATTTGAATTGATCTTCTGTATTTTGAAAAATAATAGAAAAAAAGGTGCATGTGATAACTGATAAGGCTCCAACAACATTCCGAGTTCCATTCTTTTGGTTTTGACTTTGCTCCGATAAGGCTCGTTTATTTATTTTTTTCATAGGGAATGTGATAATGTTTGTTATACTTAATTGTTCTTTTTAATTAATTTAAAGTATATATGTTGAGTTCGTAGAACGAGCATCAACTTTTTTTCAACCGTTCTTATAAAAAGAAAATTGTCATCGTCTTTCGACTGAAATTTATCCAAACTACAAACGATTTCAAACAAAATCATTTCGATCGTAGAATATGACTTAATTGAACTAAGAGTCAACTAGGAAGATTTCAACAATCAGAATCTTAGAGATAAGTTGATTCGACAAACCATCCTTTTGAAAACCTAGTCTTGAAAATCTAGTCAACAAACTTACACTTATCTGTTGACTGAATCTTACCCAAATGGCAAACAATATTAAAAAAGTCATCCTTAAAATGAACTAGAAACTTGTATTTCGACGAAGGAATAGTTTGTGCGATTGATTTATAACAAAACATCGGATCGCCGAAATTCGAGTTTGTATTTCGTCCTTAGTTCGCTTAAGTTTTATTCAATGGTCAAATTAATTAAATAGAAGAGAAATTCTTAGTTAGACACAACTCCAAATCAAAAAATTTAGACACATAAAAATAATTATATGTGTGACAAACTAAATTTTATTTAGGCTTGTGTCAAAGTAAAACTTGCTCTACATAGAAACTCATAATAAAACGAATTAAATCATTTTGACATAAAATGAATTCATTTTATTTGTCGACTAGGAATTCAAAATTAATTCAATGTAAAACAAATATAATTCATTTTATTTCTCTCAATAGCTATCAAATTTCTAAAAACGAGTAAGACAAAGCCTGAGAAATTCAAAATGAGTCTTGGCCACACTATGTAGTCAAAATTATTATTATTATTTTATTGCACAAGAAAGTAGGAAAAATAACAATGAGAAAGTGCTAAACATTATTATTTCTCAAAACAGGTAACAACAATTAAATAAAATTAAAATCCACAAAAATCATAAGTGCATGCTTGGTACAATTAAATAATTTTGTTTTTTTTTTTGCCAATTTTTTTTATTACTCATCATCTTTGCCCGCGATGTTAAAACGGGTTGTTTCGACCCATGATATGACCCGACCGGATCTTGCTCGATACACAATGAAATTCAACGATTTTTAAGTAGTTTTGATCGGATTTGAATGGCAAGGAGAAACCACATACATGTTTTGCAAATCCACAAGTTGAACGCAGTTAATTTTTTTTAAGGTTCTTTCAAAAACAAACATGGTTTAAAACTTTGATTTTTCACGGAAGTTACATCATTTTAGATAATCAAATCAGACTTTAACATAACATAAAAGTTAGTTAGTTATACATAATCTTATTCGACAAGCAACTTTTTCTGGTAGTCTTGAATAATAAATGAGATTAGATCCACATATATATGGAGTTAATGAAGAAAAAGAAGAAGATTTTTTGTTGTTGTGCTACTGCGGAAGAAAAAGAAAAATATTTTTTTTACTCATTATACAGTCGTGATTTCTTTACTCGATTTCAATCTATTCTTTTTTTGAGCAAAAGCAGAATTAATGCATTTCAATCTATTCTTATATTCTATTGTCAATTTATATATGATACTGAACTAAACATTTTAACCAAGGGGTTTCAAGTTGTTTTTACGTAATCTTTTTTATATAAAGGGTTTCCATCATATTGTCCAAGATTAATAGATAATATCTTAAGTTCATTTTATAACTCGCATATAAGTGCATGGTTTGTAAGCTAACCAATAAAGTTTATTTTAACAATGAATTGGTTTGATCCCTAACTCGTAGATTCCTCAACAGAGATTAGTGCTAAACAGAGTTGGAAACTTTGTACCAACAACAATGTAACTCAAAAAATATCTGATAAGTCGTATAATCTTCCAATCATTTCCAGAAATGTTTCCACTACCTTTTTAATATAAATCTCTCTCTCTCGGGCTGTGAAAGTTTTGATTGTTTTTGGGAAAAATATGATATTTTTCTCAAGCTTTAGGGATTTGTTTATGAAAGTTTTGATTGTTTTTGGGTTCCATGTTATACAATATAATACTTAGGCTAAAATTGATTATATTAATCTTACAATTCTTGAATTTCACTAGTTACGTATGTCTGAGCATAATGAGAAGCCAACTCAATGTACTCAATGAAGGTCACAACGGTGAGGTGGTTCACAGTATAAGCTTGAGCAGAAATTTGTTTACGATGCAACCTCTATGACATTGAAGGATATCTGTAAACTCAAAAGTGGTATACAATACTAAACGAACTTAAGTACCGTTTGACCCAACTTTTTTTTCTACTTCTTTACAATTTTAAGGAGAATGTAGGTCAAACACAATATCAATTAAGTACTTATTGAATAAAAATAAAATATTTTAAACATTTTTTATTTATTATGTTAATTCATAATAAATTCAAAGCTTTGTACAATATTTTCCCAAACAACTTTTAACTTAAAAATAGCTTTAAAACTTTAAAAAAAATTAAAGTAACCAAAAAACTTTAACTTCTATGTTAAAGCCCTTAATTTTAACTTTGTTTTAAAGTAGTTTTTAGACCGTAAAAAAGTCAGGTAAAAATAGAAACCACTATTTGGTATTTGATATGTTTTTGTCTATTTTGTGACATATTTATGTTTGATTTGTGAATAGAAACCACTTGCATTACTATTACTACAACGGATAAATTTGCAGTTTCAAAATTTGGTTGGTTTTATCTTCGCTGCACTGGGTGTACCAAAAACCAGGTGATCCAAGAAAGGCACCGGGTGTAACTCCCCATTTTCTAACCAAAAACGTGTTTAGTTAGTCAATTAGTATATTTTAACTAAAAATTTAGTCTATAATTATTTTACACATGTATCTAATAATGTGTTGTCACATCAATTAATGAATATGAAAACACGTGAGTTGCCATATTTATTAATTGACGCAACAACATATTCATGTGTGAAATAATTAGACACTAACAACTTAAAAAAAATAGAAAGGCTAGAACTTTAAATTTAGTGGGGGTGAGAAAAGCAAATACAAAAGTATAAAAGTATCTTTTTAAGCCCAACAAGTCATCACCATCAAATATTTAAGCCAAACTCATTTTAATTAATTTCAAGCCAAACACTAAATAACGATTTTGAAAGGTTTCTACTGTTGTGCGGCGTGAGCAGAGAGGAAGATGATTATCCCAGTTCGTTGTTTCACCTGCGGAAAGGTTTCTAATCTTTCTAATATTCTCTATTTCATGCACTTTTTGTTGCATTTCATAGATTAAAGTTATAAAGTTTCACAATTTTTAACGATTTTGAAATTTAGGGTTTATGATTAATTCATGCTAAATTTGACTTGTTTCTTCTAATTAGGTCATTGGAAACAAATGGGATTCTTACCTTGACTTTCTTCAAGCTGATTACACTGAAGGGTTAGTACCCTAATTGCTTTCTCTTCGTATTTCTGTTTCTAGGGTTTTTCATTTTTTTTATGCGAAAATAGCTATGATACTTGCTTTCTGTGAATTTGTTCGTTAAATACCTATATCTGTTTGGATATACAGCTTAATTAAGTGCTTATAGCATAAGATTTTGTCATATAAGTGCTTATGGCATAAGGATTTGTCATATAAGGGCTTATTATAAGTTGTTTCTACAGTAAAAGATGATATAATACAGTTGAACTGTTTTTATATAAGCTATAAACTGTTTTCATAAGTTTTCACGTAGAGTTTGTGGAGATAAATTGAAAACAGCTTATTGAAGTAATTTTCATAGACTATCCCAAATAATTTACGTGCTTATGCTAGTGGTTAATCTCTAACAGGCCAATCCAAACAGGTTGTTAGTTTCACAACTTTTGTTTTTAGGTGGCATTATTTTGTACTAAATATGTCTCTGGCATTCATTCTTTGGATATGAACATAATTTTGTATCCAATTTCCTTATGTAGTAGCTTGATTAGTTTCCGCTTTTCAATGTTGTTCTATGAACACATAACCAGTGGATGTATACCTTAAGAGAAATGATATTTGTACAGCCATTTTGGGACAACTCTCTATCTCTCTTTTGTTTCTGTCCCTAAAGAAGAGGGAAGAAGAAGGTTGTCCCAAAATGGTTGTACAAATATCATCACTCATACCTTAGAATTGCATTTGTGTAATAGATGTTCTGAATTCTAGAAAAATGCACTTTGCGTGTTTATGTTTTGTCTGTTTTGAAATAGTTGGCCATTGTTGTGCAATATTGAAGTTGTAACCCATTGGTCGTAAGTCATAAATATAATTGCTGGCTACTATATGCATTACTCGAGTGGTAGAGTTCACATTCATTATTACCTTTTCAGTATCATTAACTCCACGATAACAAAAAAGAATTGTCGGGCCGTAGAAAACAACTTGGTGTAGACTACTAGGCTCTGTTAATTGCAGCGCAACAGTTTTAAGAAACAATGGTCATAAATTAAGAAATTGTCTGCATTTGACATGAATTTTTAAAAAATGATAATAGTTTAAGATCAAAATGAAATCAGTGTGTTTCAGTTTTTAGAAATCACTAGTCTTGTTTAATTTATGTTCTAAAATCCAACAATTGGTATCACAGTTGAGCTTGTAAGGCACAATTGAAGGTGCTTTACAAGCTAAATTGAAGCTCTGATACCAATTGTTAGATTTTAGAACAGGAATTGAACAACTTATGATTTTTAAAAAGTGACCATAGTTTAAGATCAAAATGAAATCAGTGTGTTTCAGTTTTTAGAAATCACAAGTCTTGTTTAATTTCTGTTCTAAAATCCAGCAATTGGTATCACAGCTTCAGTTTAGCTTGTATGGAACGATTGAAGGTGCCTTGCAAGCTTAACCGAAGCTCTGATACCACTTGATGGAAATTAGAACAGAAATTGAACAACTTATGATTTCTAAAAACAGAAAAACATTAATTTCATTCCTTCTAACAACCTTTAAATACAGGAAATTCATAATCAGAAATCAATAAAATAAAACTGCCTATAAATTTCTAACAGCCCAATATAAATTTGTAATCTCCCATAATTCCTATAATTAAATCATTAACAGTCATAACCATAGGAATACTACAATAATAAAGAGGAACAACTTTCACTAAAACTGCCTTCTCATTTATCTGAATAGATTTTTTTTATGCTGAAATAATTATGATACTTGGAAACTTTTATGTGGTTTCTGTGAGTGTTGCTTGTGAAGTTGTTCATTAATGTCTTAAGTGCTTATGGCATAAATGCTTCTCGTATAAGTGATTATGTATAAGCTATTTCTATAACAAAACATAAACAAAGTTAAGCTCTTTTCATATAAGCTATAATCTGTTTCCACAAACTAACCTGGAGATATGGAAATACGATAAAAATTATTAACAACATATAGACATGTCATTTTCATAATCTCTCCCAAACAGTCTCACAAGTGCTTATGTCAGTGGATAAGCTCAAATGAGCCAATTCAAACATGCCCTTTAGTTTCACAACTTTTTTTTTGGTGCCATTATTTTTTACTAAATTTGTTTCCGGCATACTTTGGCTATGAAAATAAGTCTATTCTGTTTCAATGGTTCTGGTATGAACGCAAAATCAGTTGATTACTTGATGTGTTTCCTTAAAATTGCATTTTGTAATAGATGTCGCGGATGAACACAGTAACTTGTAAATTATTGTTTATTAACTTATCGAAAGGATGAGGGTAAACAAATGTGTTTATGTTTGATCTCTTCAGAAGTTATTATTGGCTTATAACTCAGCGGTCTTAAGTTATAGTTGTAATTTGGCTGCTACATACATTATTTGAGTGGTGAAGTTCACTCTCATTATCTTTTCAATCTTTTCTTTAGTTTAATATGGATTTTCATGCATGCAACATCTCTGATTTAGCTGCAAATAAACTTGTTGAAACTTTTAAATGAGCTGATAACCTAGGGTCCTTCCCCAGTTCTCATGTCTAAAAAGCTTCATATTGAAAAACAACTCCGAAAAAACTTGTTTGGCAGTATGAAATTCGGATCGGATGCAGGGCTTTCTTTTTGCAGCATTTTTAAGATTAAACAATGGTCATAAATTAAGAGTTTATTTTTATTATGCAAAACCTTTTTAAAAGTTACCATTATATTGTTATACCCGACTTCATCTCTAAAGGAATATAAGGAATCATTGTGTATATACTACAGGGATATTAGGTTAATCATTGTGTATATACTAATTTTCTTGAGAGCATTTTAATGTCATTCTCTTGGCTAATATCAGTTTAAATATTGTAGTATTTATTATTTAACATAATGGTGGATTGATTATAGAGATGCACTGGATGCTTTGGGGTTGGTCCGATATTGCTGCAGGCGTATGCTTATGACCCATGTTGACCTTATCGAGAAGCTACTGAATTACAATAGTAATTTCTGATCTCTATATCATTCTATGTATGTGTGTCAATTTTCTATCTCACTGGGTTTGTAATGATCATACATTCATTTGGTTGCAGCTATGGAAAAGCATGAAGCCAATTAAGGAGTCTTAAGGAACTACAGACGACCAAAATGTGTCTGTTGCGTGCTAGTCCTGTGGCCACATGTCAATTTTTTTTTTTTGGGTCCTTTTCCTTTAAATTGTTCTAGCAAGCAGTTTTAGCTGTGTTTTGGTGTTAATGTATGCTATGATAGACAAAACTGTAGAATGACAGGTTTTTATAAAAACGGGATTATTTGTGAAATGTCAGAATTTATACTAATGCTTAGGAATATTGATACCTTGCATACTCTGGTTATGGGACACTGTCATTATTTACAGTTCCAAGTGTTTATATTGTTAGTCATTTTGAGGACCAAATTGATCAGCAAAAAACTGATGTGAAAATTAAACTGATTAACTAAAGATACATTTAAGAGTCAAAATGACCAACAAGGCAACATCCCCAAGTTTCTAATTGATTGATTAGTAATATGTAATAGAGTAACATATATGGTATAATTGATTAAATCTATACACAAATTCAAGCAGAATACTTAAGAGCCACCAACATTTATCCACATACTCTGTATTCACAAAGTGATCAAACATCTTTCTCATTGTCGTATAGCAGTACTTTTTTTTTATTTTTATAGAAGAATATTTAATTATTAATATACAACTGTGATGAAGAGAAGTGCTATTCAGTACGGAAAATTAATCACGGAATTTCACGGACGCGTGTTTGCATCTATTTTGCACACGCTTCAGTTTCTGTTTTTTTTTAATTAAGAAAAAAAAACTCTAATTCAAACGAAACCCACGCTCGCCACTCACTTCCGCCGCAATTGTTTCTCCTTTCCTGCGAATCAAAACTTTGATTGGAATTCACTCTCATTTGTTGTGAACTAGCGGTGTCGTTGTCTTATCGTTTTCGTGCTCTTGCCTTTGTGAATCGTCATCTTCTCTTTCCGTGCTCTCGCCTTTGTGAATCAGTTATGTTAAGAAATTGTGGGCATATATATACCCCCAATCTCTGCATCGTTGATATACCATCTTCTACTTAGTTTTACTGCTGTATTGTACTGAGTATTCTGTTTCAGAAACGAACTGTGTTGAAATTGCAGATTGTGGCTATTGTGCCAGGTGTTTGTGGAAAGTCCTCACAGAAAACATACAGCTTTTGCGTTCAGTTTTTCCAGCAATGGTTACACGGTGCATCATCTTTCTTAATTGTAGAATTCTGAAAGACATAAAACTATGAAGATCAAAAGCCTGGGAAAGCAATTTGTTTCATCTATGTATTCTAATTGCTATTGCAACATAGTTTGCTAGGATATAGAATAATGGCTAACTAGAGTAGTTAAAGTAGTTAAGATTTGTTAGTAGTTAGTTTGTTACTTAGTTAGTTAGTTAGTTGAGGTTGTTACAAGGCTATTTTTAAGGTTTAGTGAATTGAGTAGTGACTGCTTATTGCTTATTGCGGATTGTGGATTGAGTAGTGCTTATTGCTTCTGTCACATATTGGTGCAATGGTTACTTGTTATTGGTGTTTGTTCAAGCTTGGATTCATATCTCTAATACCCTTGTCACCAAACGCACCATTGTCGTCGAGGTCATTAAATAGGTGCATGATTGGATATTCTCCAACTGGCTTGTATGTATTACAGATGGTATTGGTGTGCTCGAGTGATTGTTTGATAAGGTAATGCGTGGTGGTGTCAATTGCCGACGTTTTGTTGGTTATGTTATGGTGTTGGTAGGCTTGCTGCTACTGTTGTGTTGCGGGTTCTATTTCCTGTTAAATTGTGTACCGTATTTTTACGGCCCTTTTTTATCTTCTGTTTGTTTTGTGAGCTTTTTAGTGTGCCTTGCTGTTCTGAATTTTAACAAATATGCTTCTGTTTTGCTCTAAATACGTTTTTTATTACAGGATATTGATTATGGTCAGCTGGTACTGATGGGATCTGCTAAAACAGCAAGTGTGGTAAGGAATGAGTGCAAGCACTGCTGGCCTATGCTGCCAACTGGTTTTGAGCTGATGCACAAAGAAAGGATATGCAAATGGAAAAGCTCC
>Ga0315914_1002264_pt1 | contig 29451 bp, 23 predicted proteins | sample MpolenodulesMG_FD_203920 | JGI IMG/M metagenome (GOLD analysis project Ga0315914, IMG submission 203920) | Medicago polymorpha root nodule microbial communities from Los Angeles, California, United States - elongated nodules | ecosystem: Host-associated > Plants > Roots > Nodule | place: USA...
CCTAAACATCATTCAATATAATTCTCATAACCTAAACTAACTAAATAATCAATAAAATTGTCATTGAGACATTTTATCAAACACTTTGTGTGCAAAGTATCAAACATACTCAAAATGTGTTCATTTGTCACTATTCAAAACCACATTATCATTAAACATCATTTAAACATCATAGGCAACAACTAGATTCATTTATCAATTCATAAACTACACATGCAATCATCAAATTGTCAATTTTAAAATCAACCCTAACCACATGCAAACTACTCTAATTTTAAAAAAAAATTGAACCTAAACAAACTAACATTATCATTAAAATGATTGATTCAACTTACTTGTGATAATGTGTTGTTGATTTGCTTGCAATTCGCGAAAATAGCTTTGCTGAGAATTGGAGAGAGTTTGAGAGAAGTTGGGAGAAGTTTAGAAATAGATTATGTTTGTGTTTCTGCTTCTGTTTATGTTCAACACGCTTCGGCAGTTAACTGCCGAGGTTTTCCTCGGCAGTTAATTGCAGCCGGTTTTATATTTCCTCGACAGTTAACTACCGAGGGGCATTTCTGTCTTTTACATGTGTTTCTCAGCCAAACCAAATGTGTCAACAATAAATTTCTTTAAAATGAGTGATTTTGAGTATTGACTCGTTAATTTTACGCGTTTTGCATTTATTAGTCTCGTGCACGTTTGACCAAAAAGAAAATACCGATGTGGCTAAACGTGGCATCTCAATCTCATGTGCTCGTCAACATAGAAATTAAAATGAGTGATTTTGACTCCTAATCTTATGTGTTTTGCATTTATTAGTCGCATGCACATTTTGACCAAAAAATAAATACCGACGTGGCTAAACGTGGCATCTCAATCTCATGTGATCGTCAACATAGAAATTAACATTTTTTTAACCCAAAAAAAAATTAACATTTTTAAAATAAAATAAAAAAAGTGAACACAATGGTAGTCATAGAATTATTTTTTTTTAAAGAATGAAGTTTGGTTAGATATGTATCCAATTATTTGATGTCATGTCATATTTTTATATTAATTTATTTAAAATAATTTAAATCTAAAATAATTACGGAGGTCCAGTATCCAACAAAACTCCAAAATACTTAAGAACTTATCAAAACATATAGTTAACTTCACTCTACCAAATCTTTCTTCTTCTCTCCTCAATTTTATTCATTTTTCCAAGCTTTCTCTTTCCTTTTCTTTTACCAACATGTATCATATCATATCTTACTTATAATATGAGAAATGCGAAAACCACTATTTTTTTTTTCAAAAATCTCTTTTAAAACTTTTGAAATTAGTTCACATAAAGTGATAAAATTTATATTGATTTTGACTAATAAAAAAAATAAATGCTGAAAAAAACTATTAAAAAAGGAGTGTCCCTAATATTTTTTATTATAACAATACTAGTGGATAAGCAATCAGCAGAAATTAATTATGTGTTCATAAAACAAGTTGGAATTACTTTCCTAGGAATACAATAACCAGAATTATATTCCAAAGAATTTTTCAAAAAAGTGTTTGTTTACTAGTTTATAATCGGGTTTTGTACAAAATATATACTTGCTTTTTAAATAAGGAAAGAAAAATCATCAATTAACTAATTTACAATGCAATAGAAGTGAATGGATACAAAACGTGGGGTATAAGGCAGTTATTAAGCAATTTAATGTTTAGTTAATTGATGATTTGTGGATTAGTCCACCTTGGCTTATATATGTTGTCATTAGTTAATCAATTCACTTATATATGTTGTCATTAGTTAAGAGGTTCTATATGAAGAAGAATGCATACACAACACTATTTGGCTTGAATAATGGAGTGTTGAAATTGATTTGTTGGAAATGATTTTCATTGCTGTTTAATTTTTAGTTCATTTGCTAAATGATCAGTAATTTAGTATCACAACTTTGCTGACTTACCCGTTTCACTTTGTAAAAAGGTAAGAATCAAGAACATATTAGTGAATAGTTGTTCCACTATAAACATAAACTAAGATTAAATCATGTAGTTTCAGAATTGAATCGTATTGGCATTGCATCTTCTGCATATTCTCTCGATACACTCTAGCTTGTTTCAGCCTTGATTCATGATTAGTTGAGAATTTTTTGCCAATACATAAAATTATTATTATTCTATACTGCTCGATCATTACTTGATAATGGTTTTCCTGATAAAAAAGAAAAGATTGATTTAGATTTTTCTAGTTTGGATGTGTCATCCAAATGTTGGCTTACTCATCCACCTGATAATGTATCGTTTTGTAAATATAATGGTTCTTATGCAATGTCATGTTTTATGGTTTCTCAACTGCAAACCAGACTATTATGTTTGCTTTGGTAAAACATTGTTGGAGAGTTAATTGTTTTACCGATGTTTCTTTTGTTTCTTTATGCTTGCTTCAATGTTCACATCAACTCACCTGTATAATCATGATTTCAAACAAAACTGATGTATAAAGAATCCACTCCATTTCAACTTGTTTGTACTAAATGTGAAGTACTGATACTACTAAGTACTAACTCGTTACCACTTGCCGTGAGATTGTAAATGGTAAGGGCACAGCAAAATGATAATAAAATGAATTGCATCTATCAGAGTATGTAACAAAACAGCATAGAAACAAAGTTTACAGATAAAAGATATCAGAGAAATAATTTACAAAAGGGAATAGAAGGCAACAATGTCATATATTTATATTAGGATTTTGATGAATTAATGTGTTTCAACATTACTTTGGCAGATTCATGCGCAAAGTATTTTTGCCTAAGCATCACATATGGATACCCAACAAATGATAAAGCATGGGCAGGCTTTGAGAAAGAAAGTATTTCATACCAAACTTGATTGTTTTCATCAATCTCAACTGAAAAGCGTTCTTCTCCGGCCTGTAGCAAAAAGATAACAAACCTGAAGTGATCAAGGTACAATGTTTTTCAATAGCTTTGTTTGCGAAAATGTCAAATACAAGATACTAAGTAAGAGTAAGACAAACTCAGAAATCATTTGCATAAAGATGGACATATTAGCACCCATAAAAGAAACTTCTAAATGCATGATAAAATCAAGCATAGCAATTGTACAAGTAATAATAGAATGAATGAAAAGCATTACTTATTATTCCTAATTTTAAATATGCTGGAAAACAGCAAGGATTGAACACATGTATACACTCATTAAAAATGCTAAACAAGGAATCTCTTCACATATTAAATATGTAAAGGAGTTGATTCAGGTTTCAAAAATCAACACAATTGAGGTGCTAGCTCAGTGGTAAGAGCTTAGCATTGTAACCTCAAGGTACTGAGTTCAAATCCCCTTGAGGACAGTTGTAAAATCACTAGCTTAGCATTCCTAGTTTATACAAAAGCATTATTCTCACTAGGTTGGGTTGGTTGTATAAACCGCAAGACATCATAATGTCCTATCACAGCTTCATAATTCATGTCGAAAGACAAATCATTTCAATACTTAAAATGATTTGGTTTATAGCTCTTCTAGTCCTCTCTCTCTGCCTTTAATTATTGAACTACCCTTCATTTCAGTTACAGGTTTTCTCCACACACACTCTCAAACTACATAAGGCAAAACTCTTCTCTTTTTTTTCCATGATAGATGCTACGTTGCTAACTCGATTTTATCATCTGATAATTTCATTCTTAATTCTATCTTGTCTAGTGTGACCCCTCACTACATGTAGTTGTTGGCATAGTCAAACTGATCAAATCGCGAGATACCTTCATATTTTCAATCAGACACAAATTAAGAAGAAGAATGAAAGAAAATCAGCAAGATGTGAGGAAAAGCAGTAACCAGTAAGTGACCCTGAAGAGTTCCACTTCCAAACCCAAAGGAGGTCCCACGGTTTTTGGTAGTGCTAGTTTCATTTACATACACAACCTGAAGTGGCATCATAAGCCAGGGAAGGAACTCTTTGACACAAACACAAAATTTTGCTCCTTGTTCGACCGGTGTTTTTGGATCAACAAATGCCCAATTCATTCCAAAATGCCTGCAAATAATTTTCCCATAAAACTCTATCTTAATACACACGCATTAAACAAGGAAAATAGAAACTCACTAAACTGAGTTTGTTTTCTAAGTGAGAAATAAGGGTACACCAATCAAACTTAAATTTTAATAGCATAGAATCAAGATACACTTGAAATTAAACCAACTCTGAATACACATTTATTTGCTTAAAAGAAGTATTGAGAAGCATGGATCAGAAAGAGGAGAGTATTGGAAGAGAAGTGTAATTTGTATTTGATTGGATTGAATGGGTAAAATAATGTGTAATTACATCAAACTATTATATCATTGATCACTTTAATAGAGTAGAAGAGCAACTAACTAGTACTAAGCACTAACAAACAAGTAAATTGGTCATCGAAACTGTTAGTGTAGGTCAAAGTAGCTCATGATTTTTGAGAATTGGTAAATACATCATTGAAATTGTAAAGTTTCAGTCAAAATAGTCCATCTATAAACTTTCACTGTTAGACATTATGACATGGCACGTTAACAAACACTTCTGATCAAAGTCATGTCTGGTGTCCAACATGTGTCATGGTCTGACCCCGAAACGTGTGATTACATTATATTATATCATTTTCTCAAATTATTATCAATGTCGTGTTTGATATTTGTTTGTCTGTGTCAGTGTTTCATGGGTCAATACCACAACACCATGGACTAATTTGCTTATGATTATGTCGCTTAGGTCTTTCAAGGACTAACTTGTAAGTAATCAGTCCATTCATAATTGCAATTACTAACAAGAAAAAACATGATGCTTAAAATTTCAATGACCAATTTGTCTATTTACTCATTAACAAACCAGTAAACAATTACGTTTCTAAATAGTAGCATGATTCATAAACATTTCTTGAATATCCTAAAGTTCAAACTGATATGCATCAATGACTAAACATACCTCCAACTTCGGAGAGCATTCTTGCCCTTTTCAAAAGTCTCAACACCGGAACCCATCAAAACTCGCGCATTATTGAGTAAAAAGCCATCTTTCGATAACCCTTTATCTTCTTTAAGGGAAGACAGAGATTTAGCAGAAGCTCCTTTATATTTATCATCGTAATTCAAAGTGCCCGACCTGGTAAATAAAGAATCAGACAGAACCATAGAAAATCACGAACTTCGAAAATGAGTTCCAAATGTTGAATGAATCATGTGTATGCTACTACTTACTTGTTTATGCAATTTTTTTGGTCTTGGGCAGTGGGGCGAACCCAGCTCAAGAAAACCATTCTCTGTGACGCATTTTCACAAACATGTTACGGATTTTACAATAACAAGGAAGAAATTAACATTAGAAGATAATATATATTATACAAAGCAAAATACGAAAGAGAAGATAATGTTTTGTAAATTGGAAATGCTAATTATGCTTTGAATAAAGTGTTTGGAACTTGGGAGTATCAGAGATATACCCGTTGTTGTGTTTGGCAACGATGATATTATGATAATTTTGTGTCTATGAGAACGTATTGATTCTACTGATCCACATTCATATTTCATTTTTATCTTTCAAAATTGCTTTTCTAACATTAAAAAGTTGACAGGTGGAAATGATCAAATTATTCCTAGCGGTAGTTAACTGCCTCTGATTTTGCTGCACATAAGTTCGAAACTTATTCAGAATTCTACGAAATTTTATAAACCCAATATATATATATATATATATATTTAGAGTTGTCTGCAAAAAAACCAAGCTCAAAATTCAATTTCTAGGTCGACGTTTTGATGTTTTGGTTTCTTGAGTTATTGGCGCATTAAAAATTCATATTTAATCCATCCGTTGTCGAAAAATTCTAATTTTTTGTGGGAAATGTTTTTTTATGTTCTTAATATGTGTGCAAAAAATAATGAAAAAAATTCAACCTCTATATAACTTTTCCGGACGCGCAGTTGGAAAAATATTGCAATTTTACACGTTTTAGTAAAAAATTCAAAATAAATTGAGTATTAGTCGAAATACTATGAAAATTTGCAGATCCTCTATACGTATTTTTATAGAGGTGTCTGCAAAAAAACAGCTCAAAATTCAATTTTTAGGTTGATGTTTTGATGTCTTAAATTTTAGGCGCGTTAAAAAATCATATTTAATCCGTCCCTTGTTGAAAAATTCAAATTTTTTGTGGGAGATGTTATTTTTTGTTCTAAACATGATTGCAAAAAATCGTGAAAAAGTTCAACATCTAGGACACTTTTTCAGACTTACACTTGAAAAAAAATTGTGATTTGGCATGGCTCGGTCGAAAAATCAAAATAAATCGAGACTTAGTCGAAATGCTACGAAACTTTATAGATACCTCTATAAAAATACACATAGATGATATTGAAAGTTTCATAACATTCCGAATAAGTTTCGATTTTTTTTTTATTTTTCAATTGCGATTTTGCGCGTTTCGGGCGAAAAAATAAAAAAAAATAAAATACGATCCACTACCGATTTCCAAAAACTCAACTTTCTCGAATCACCACCAATGGGAAGTCCCAGGTAAACAAAAGGAATGGCTCCTCGACGACAATTCATAACCATCGCCGCCTCCGTTAATCAAGAATCAGATATATTCACACCCGTCAACATGCTTTTGTGGAAATTACTTTCAAACCTGACAGCTCCTCGAATAAGAGTAAGACAGCCCTCATCGAACGCACATTCGACCAGCTTTTTTCACCGTTAAAAAGGGTGTCGTTCGCAAACTGAAGGTGAGTTATACGGCGTCATTATTGTTGGGTATTTGAGTATTGGCTTCATTGTTGCTAAAATAAATACTCTTATACGATGTCGGATATGATGTTCCAACATCCTGGCACGGTTCAGTGTGCCCTGTTTTTGTGGCTTGGTGTTCACGCGCTTAATCTTTTTAAGGAAACATCGCCTTATTTCTTGTTCACCAAGTATCGTATTTTTGTCCAGAATCAGCTGAATGATTTGTTCTTAAAATATAGACAACAATTTAGGATTCCTTGGTGATGTTGTTTGGTGGTTCCTAAAGATGTTCCTACTTTTTAGGTGTTGCTATGTTTGTTACTTATTTGTTACGTGAGATTACTAAAGATTTGGCGAAGATTTTATTCACATGACTTGTGATCCAAGAGACATGTGTTTCCAGAAGAAAGATATTTTTCAGATGGATATTTTTATTTGTGAAATATATTTTCATAAGAGATTTTGGAAGATATATTTCTGAAGAATATTTGTTTCAATATATTTCTGAAAAGAATATTTGATACAATATATGTTTAGCCTATGACGAAAAAGTCCATGCTACTGAATGGCTATATAAGGAAGACTCTTACCCTAGTTTTATTCATCAATTCAATGTTATTGAATTGAGTCTTTTAGGGTTTTATTATTAAGCCTTGTGCTTTATTTTGTGAGCCTCTCTTTGTATCATATTGATGCACTGAGCAGGACATGTAGTCAAGGCCGGCTCAAAGCAAGAGCATCCAGGCCCATGGCATAGGGCCTCCAATTTTTGGGGGCCCAAATTTTTTTTATATATAAAAGGGGTTTAAACAATACATTATATATTATACGCGTAATTTCATATTAGATTTGTTCAGTTGGTCTAGTGGTTGGGGAGTGTATGAACTTGTGTGCTGACATGGGTTCAACTCATAGGAAATACATTTTATGCTTATTTTTTTAATTTTTCCAGCATTGATGGGATTTTGAATTTGTGACGTAATTTATTCTGGATTCAGCCCAACTCTTCTCCAATTTAACCTCCTAAATTTTATTTTATTTTTAAATTACAGCAGGGCCTCTGAATTATTTAAGACGGCCCTGCATGTAGTTGAGTTGTATCAAAACCATAGCTTCACAAAAGAATAGTTTTTAGGGTTTTGAGTCGTGTTCTTTGTGTATTCTTCTCTTGTATCGTTTTGATGCAAGTCTAGAACTGTTTGTTATTAGTGAGCCTTTCTTGTATCGCCTTGATACATGTTAAGGACTGTTTATTGAGTTGTAACTCGTGTGCTACACCAAAGCTTTGAAGCAAGGTAGTAGTTTGTGTTTGAAGGTAACTTCATCATTTTGTGTTTTAATTTGATAATCACAGGGGTTGTGGTTGATTATAGGATAGTGAGATGGGATCTCAGATCTACGAGTTCCTAGGTTGAAATCTAGACGGGTAGGTCCTAGGTCTTAAGTTGTAAACGATGAGTTTTCTGAGAACTTTAGAATAAGGACTACACTAGTGGATTTCCTTCCTGGCTTGGTAGCCCCTAGATGTAGGTGATGTTGCATCGAACTGGGTTAACAAACCTTTTGTGCCTTTTACTTTTCTGTCCTTTATATTTTCCTTGTTGTGTTTGTTTTCTGCTAGCTCGATGTTGAAACATCTTACTCAACATTATGTTTGTGTCTAATGTTGAAACATCGTATAAAACATCAGGAAGCTAGCTCGCCATAATTTCAATTACCATTGCCTATACCAAAACCGTGAAACATATTTTCCTCCACCACTGCGTTCATCAACACATTAAAACCTTCGGCAGCCAATAAAATTAAAAAAGGCGAGAGAGGGTCCCCTTAACGAAGGCCCCGCTCAATATGAAACTCTTTTGTCGAACACCCATTGGCAAGAGCCGACGCCGTTGCAGTCCCAACACACTCAGAGATCCATTTCCGCCACGATGTTGGGAAATTCATATTCTCCATCACTGCATCAAGGTATTTTAAATCAACCGAGTCGTAAGCCTTTTCGATATCAACTTTGAACTTGAGCAACTCCTTATTCTTGCGCTTATCCTCATCGACCACCTCGTTGGCTATCAAAATACCATCTAAAATTTGCTTTCCTTTTACAAATGTCGAATGAGAATCAGACACCACATTGCCAATAACAGTCCGCAGACGGTTAGCTAAGACCTTCGCTAACACCTTATCCATGCACCCCACCAGAGAGATAGGACGAAAATCATTAAGACATTGAGGGCTATGCACCTTAGGGATCAAAGCTATAAAAGTAGAATTTAACCCTTTTGTCAATTTACTGTTGCGGTGGAACTCCGTTAAAATGGTCATAAAATCATCCTTCATAACGTCCCAAAATTTTATGATGAAGTCAAAATTGATATCATCTGGTCCCGGGCTTTTTAACCCGTCACAATCCCAAATTGCCTGTTTTACTTCTTCTAAAGAGAACAGTCATGTTAAATTACCGGCTTCACCAAAAGATAATTTGCGAAAATGAAGGCCCTGTATACCTGGCTGCCCCTCCCGAACCACTTTAAAGTGAGTGGAAAAATGATCAAAAACTACCTCCCGAATATTTTGAACCCCTTCAACATTTACTTCACCAACTGACACCATATTAATTGCATTATGACGTCGACGGTTAGACATCACGCCATGAATTTTTTTTGAATTAGCATCACCTTCCTGTAACCATTGCAATCTTGATTTTTGCCAACTGATACTATTTTAAGCCCGAGCTAAAGAATGCCAATTAAGAGATAAGTCATGAAGCTGCGCTGTCTCATCATCATGTAACACTGACGACTCTCCCTTCGAATCCAAAATCGAAATTCGATTTTTAATCGTCGTAAGCTCACCATTTAAATTCTGAGAGTGTTGATTTTGCCACTCATTAAGACTCGCTTTCATCAATTTCAGTTTCTGTCTTAATACAAAACCGCCCCAATCTTGTAAATGAAAGGAACCCCATATATTTCTGATAAAATCCTCATATCCTGGAAATTCAGCCCAACATTTAAGCATACGCAGCAGACGTGATCCCCATTGAATAGAGCATTAATTGATAATGCTTGTGCAAAAGCTGAAAAAAATAGAAAAGTAAAGTTAAAACAACATATTGAGGCTTGAGTGTTTGCGTCGTTTCTAGGTGGCGATGAATCATCGTCGACTTCGACAAAGTTCGAAGAGTTATCGAGTTTGAGTGTTTACGACTGTTTCTAATGGCGATGAATCATGGTCGACGCTAACGGAGTTTGAAACAGTTACAGTGTTTGCAATGGTTTCTAGTTGAGATGAATCACTGCCGACACCAACAGAGTTCGAAAGAGTTACTAAGGAATTGACTTTTTGCGACTGTTGAATCGCTAGTGAAAATGACTTTGACACAGGTGAGCATTGCAATCAAGAAAATTTTGAATATGATCTAATTTATATATTTATATGTATTTAAGTGTACAAAACGAGATAAATAAAAAGAATAATATTAGGCAACAAAAAAAGGTAAAGAGATTCTTTCGAAAAAAAAGGTAAAGAAATGGAAGAATGCATTCATACCATGAATCAAATTAACTCCTTTTTACCTAAAATGAAAAGAAAGAAATAAATATCTATTTATTGGTGACATGTATATTATGTTTTTCCTTCAAAAAAAAAATGTATATTATGTTTTGCAATATTTATTGGTTTTACAACGTAGACAAAGCCAATAAAAATATTGACATGTTAGTTAACTTCCCAAATCACCACTAACAACGCATTTCGTTCCCAACCCTAGACAATTTCTAAGATTATTTTCACATTCTTCTTGTATTTTCTTATTTTGGTTTGATTTTTTGTTCTTACTGTCTACGATATTTAGTTTTCCTTTTTTTAGAGGAATATTTAGCTTAACTGTGCATCTTATTTACAACACGCTTTAATAAAAAAAATTACCAATGCCAATGTTGATAGGGAAAGAAATAAAAACAAAGTAGAATTATAAAATAAAATAAAATAAAAAATATACTTTTAAATTTTAAGTTTATGTATCTCAACGGTAGTCAACAAATATGTTTAGGTATGCTATTTTATAGATTAGTTTACTCGGTGATAATTTTTTTTTAACAACAAATTTTATTAAACAGTCAGATCTCTGCTCAAGAGTCAAGATAAACAAAGAAGAGTAAAACTAAGAATACAAACAATTTTTCTAATATTTGCTCAATGATAATTGAGTTCAAATTCAATCCAATAAAAACGATATATGGGTTGAAAAGGATAGATAAAAATAACTTTGATGGCCGCAGGCTACTTATTTGCTGCAGTAAACATTCCCCCTTAAATGCCTTTTTAACTTCATCTTTAGGCAACCTTTATTTTTCATTGGAGTTGAAGACAAGCATCTAGATATTTGATTGAATGTCTGAATCAAGTTTGTTCTTCTGCAGGAAGGCATCTTTCAACATTTGAAAACACACTAACAAGTGTTTACAAGGTTTTATAATCTTGGTTTGAAAAGTCAATAGTTGTTTGTTAATCCAAAACTAAAAGATTTTCTTATGATTTTTATCAATGAAGCGCTCTATCTTTACGATGTTTAGCGGTACTTTTATTTAATTTTTTTATTTTCGTTTTGATGGTGTAGTTGTACTTTGGTGGCATTTCTATTATATTAATTTTGTAATGTTTTATGTCACAACACTTCGTATGTTTTGAATCTTTGTTTTACTTTATAGTTTCTTTGACCTTTTCAAAAGAAAATAATTGTTGATCCAAGTGATTTGATATTCTTTATTATGTATGGATCTTTCAATCTTCCAATAGTAAATTTTTTAATATCGTCAAGCAACATAGTTAGTGTCGGTTCAATATATTTTCAAGGTCTGAATAGGAATATAAAATGAAACATTTTATATGTTTCATGCTGACAAATGTTCTAAGATCATTATTTAAGGAATCTATAAAATGAAATTTTGTATTTAAAATTGAAGTCAATTTAATTACATCTTCATCCACATCATCAATAAATGGATGGGTTGGAAAAAATATCAAATGTTATAAAATAGAGAGATAAAAAAAACAAGTTTAAAAAATGAGAGGATTAAAAATTAATAGTATTCTCTTTGAAATGAAATAGTATGATCAAAAAGATAGTTAAAAAGTTGATGTATAGGATTAAGAATTTAGTCCAAGTGCACAAACTTTTCTTTACTTTTTTCTAATGTAGTACATTTTTAGCTAAGTAAAATTTCAAAAGTGTATTTAAACATGATGTTTTTAGCTAATTTGACTTGGAACAGACTATATATCAATAAATGTGTCCCGCATGTGTCACATGCTTAAACGTGCAATACAAAAATCCTAGAAAGTGCTCCTAAATCACATACTGTAGAGCAAAATCATCTTCCCACGTTTAGTGTTTCCTAAATTTGAATTCTGACATTTCAAAACCAAACATGTTGCCCACAAACATTTCTTTACGCGAGTTCCTCCCAAAACGTAAAAGAAGGAGGAGTATACAACAAAAACACACCCACTTAAGTGGATGATTAATTAGTTCAATTCATGTATGTTAAAAAGTGTGGTTGAATTAAAAGCAATTTTAACCGTAAATTGAATTAATCATTTTTTTAACGGTAACATTTATTAATCAAGTCCCTACACAAGACAAACAAGGATCAATAATAAAAATTACAAAGTAAAGGTGTCGTATACAGGCGGAACACAAACAAAAAACCCATAAAATTACCAATACAGACATTATCTAACTGAGTGCAACCAACAAAACCAAAGTCAACACCTAAGTTAAATTTAAACCCCACATTTCCTCGCGAATGACCACAGAAACATAATCCAATCACCTATCGTTTGTTGCTCACTATAACCCTTCCAAAAAACATCCAACATTAATCATTTATTCAATTGAATTATCCACATTTTTTAATGTGATTAATCAGATGTGGTGGACCTATAACAAATGGGTGTACATGTATGTATATATAATAATTCACATTCCAAACTAAAAGTATACAAAGCTAAAATGGGCGTATCCAAGAAATGGTTGGGAATCGTTCGAAGAAAATTCCTAAGATCATCCAACAAAGACATAACTCTCCATCCATGTATAAGTGTTTGCACAAATCAAAAGGAACAAGCCATACTTGGAAATGAATCAACCACCACCAGAGAAAATTTTATCAGCTTGCCACCACCAGCTATTAATTCTCCATCGACCATATTCACCAAAGAAGACCTTGCAGCAATTAAGATTCAAGCTTATTTCAGGGGTCATCTTGTATGAAATTCATAATTTGTGGCAACTATATCAATTTCGCTAGCAAGTATTTAGTTGTACATAGTTTTTGACTAACTTTTTTGAATTAAAAGTACAAAATGTGTCTCATGTTAATTGACTTGATTTGCTACTATTGAATTGAATTGAGCAGGCAAGACGAGCACATAGGGCATTGAAAAGCCTTGTGAAATTGCAAGCATTGGTTCGCGGAGTGTGTGTGAGGAGACAATCGCGTATAGCAATGCAGTGTATGCATGCACTTGTTCGATTACAAGTCAAGGTTCGTGCAAGGCAATTACTCGGCAGCTTTGATCATAGTCGATAATATAGTAAGTATAATAATTTTTCTCATATCTGATTTATATAATATTGAAAACTGAAGGAGATGAAATGAGAAAGGAGTAGAGATAGAAAGAAGCGAGTGTGAAATTGTAAGAGAAAGAAACATATGAGAATTTCAATGTGTACATATATTGTGAGAAGTTTTATTTATTTATTTTATATGCATTTATATGAATATTTTGGATTTTGTGTAATGAGCGTTCGTATATATTACGTTTTTTTTTTTGACAAAAAATATGTGGTGTTATGTTTTGCTTAATTATAGTTTCATCAATACTAAATTGATCAAAGTAACTAGTTGACATAATGATTAATGACATATATTTTTGTCCAAAGAAGTGGAATACTCCATCTCCTTTTCCACAATAGTGGTGAGCAACAAATTACTCCCTCCATGTCATGACTCATGATCATTATATAATTTGATGAAGTTAAGGTCTATTAATTTAGTTCAGAGGTCTTGGTATGATGCAGGGGCGGATCTCTTTGGAGACCCCTAGGTGCCACTGCACCCCCCCGTTTTAATATAAATTTCATATTATGCGCAATATTTTAACTGATACGTTGTTGTGCCAGCAGTTATGCGGACCCACAATGAATTTAAGGTCGCGTGTCCGATCCCATGGCACCCTCCTTTTTATAATTCTTAGCGAAGTTTTCTTATTTTATTAAAAAAAAAGTCCTTGTGGGATTCGAACCAGCATCCCCATGTATAAATCAAGCAATGTTACCACCACTGGTTGCACATTTTATGAAAATGTTTAATATATATTCTTCAAATATTTGACACCTCCAAAAAAAAACTCAAGATCCGTTACTGGTATGATGAAAACAGAAGATATGAAATTGGCGTTTATGATGAGGATTGAAATTTTTGTTCTTAGTTTCATCAATTTTGAAGCTTGATTATTGGAAGTAAAAATATAGATGAGGTTCACACCGGTTTAGAAAAGAGATTTAAGATTGGTTATAATGGACCTTTTAAGTCGGTCACAAAACATGGTGTAAATAGCAGGTTACTAGAATCTTTTAAGTGGATTCTTAGAAAATAGCCACCAAGTTTATATTTTAACACAATTATTGTTACAACAGTCCTAAAAGTAGGCTATTTTAATTCCTAGTTTACATGTTCTGTCATCAAAATTAAAGGGAAAAACCATTTTGTTTTTAGGACTGATCCTATTGTTCTCATGCAGGTCCTCTTGTCAATGTTGTTGATGGTTATTTCAGTACCATAGTCAATGTTGTGTCTATGTATGTTAATGAGTTTAAATGGAACTTGGAAGAAGGATGATTTTGCTAATTTTTACCTCATCTTTAATAAACCAAATTTTGACTATGGTTACTTACTAGTTACTCTTCACCATAACAATGAATGCAGAATATTATTTAACGAACTCATGTTATTTTTTAGGAGATTTAGGCTCTGTTTGGGTAACTTAAAACTAACGGAGCGGAATGGAACAGAACGGAATGAAATGGAGCGGAACGGAATAGTAATATCATGGGTAAATTACATTGACCTCCCTTAAGGTTTTCTTAAACAACACAAACACCCCCTCTAGTTTTTAAAAAACACTAACCTCCCCTCAATTTAACACTGTTAAACTTCTGTCAAATTAAACACAAAGTCCTCTTTCGCTTTCTGTTCCCAATCTCTGAACCGAAAGAGAAAAGAAGATCTTTTCTAGCAGCTATTTATTGTGTTGACGATAAGTTCAGGGAATCATATGAGAAGGGAAGGTCTTTTCCTGGAAATCTCACATAAAAAAAAATCTCTATTAACCTTATAAAAATGTCAAAAAAACATTGAATTAAATTCTTTCTTTCACTGGTTTCACCCCTGATTTCCCTTCTCCTTATGTCGTTATTCTTCTAGATCTTCCTCCCTTCCCCTTTATCACATCACAACCACTTTGACTAGGTTGATTATTTTTTTTAACCCTTTATTTCAAACAATTTTTTTCTGATTTTATTTTTTTGGCATTCACGATTTTAAAATTTCAACCTATAATGTTTTGTTTGACGTGTTTTATGTTTAAAGGGGTTGCCATTTTGTTCAAATGTGTAACTTTTAAGCCATTTCTGAACTTTGCTCTATAAGACTCTAACGTGGGTTTAGGACTGATTTTGTTTTTTCGGATTATAAACATTTTTGGAGTTAAATGAGTAGTTGTCAAGGATCTAACATCTACAGGATAAAATGCTCGTGGGTTGTTTGGTTTAGGTCCGACGCATAAATGGGTCGTGGTGGACAAGTCAGAAATGAACCTTCATGAATTGTCTGATGCTGGTTGTTTTGGTTTGTAAGGTGCAACTCTCCCGATGATGTTAGAGTGCCAGTGAAAGTGAGGAATTAACGGATATTAAGCGGTGTTAACGTGAGAGGGAGGTCTTTGTCAATTTAATAACAAAATAAGGGAGGTTTATGTTTAGTTAAAAACTAGAGGGGATGTTTGTATTATTTAACAATACCTCAGGGGAGGTTAGTGTAATTTACCCTAATACCATTCCACTGTTTGGATATTTTATGATTGAATGAAGCTAATTTTTCATTCCATTGTTTGGAAAGTCGACAGAACGGAATGAGTTATAACTTTTTTATTTCAATTTTACCCTTTTATTTAAAAAAAACATCAATAGGTGGAATAAACAGTAATAATTATAAAAGAAAAACACATTTTAACATCTTCGTAGTTGATATGTAAAAGTTCTAGCAGAAATTTTGACGAAGGGCTGCAAATGCAACAATCTAAATTCCTATAAATTATACTGATCCAAGAATAAAATCAACTTTAATCATGAACTCATAAATAAAATCATGGAATTGTGAAACATGGATACCACTTTATACATTGAGCATATATTATATGCATTTGAAAACATGAGATTTGCAAACAAGCCTAAATTTTTTCTAGCAATAAGTCTAAAAAGTTTTCTTCGGAAGCTTATTCAGGAAGCATATACACGTACTATTGTATGGACAAGCAATGTATCCAACAACAATTTTGTTGATGTAATTGTATACGTACCATTCCATTAATAGAAAAAGATAATAATAATAAAAAAAAAATAACGAAGTTGTTTGAATTTAAAAATAAAAAAAATAGGAACAAAATTGTAATTATATTATTAATGTGTTCCATTCCATTGGATACGTTCAAAATTGGGAGGAATGGAAAATTGGCTAAATGGGTGGTATTAGATGGAATGAGTTCCATTACATCTCATTCCATTCCATTATTTTTTTACAAATCCAAACAATGGAATGTGGCTCTATCCCATTCCATTACATTCCACCACTCACCACCAATCCAAACATAGCCTTAACAAAGTCGTGTTGTGGTGGTGTTTTGAGGATGATGTATTGAGCTTTGAGATATTTTTTGTGGCCTAGATGACTTAGAAACAAAGAAAATTGCTATTTGTCGCGAGAGAATACCTCACGAGTTACGACAATATCATGAGTGTCTGATCACTTATTATCTTTCATAAATTACATCCATTGACCACACATGTTTTCCGCTCATTGCATATTTTATTGGTTAATTGCTTTTTATGAACAGTTCAGGATAAAATCCCTCGGGATGAATAACACTACTCTATACCCCACGCATGTGTTTTCTCGGGTATATGTGCTTGGTTTGTCCAAATAATAATGTAAGATTTTTGAAATTATTTTTCATTATCAAAGAAAAAATCTATTTTTAGAATGCTAGAATTACTTTTGAATTAAAATTGTGTTTTGTTTTTACATACTAGAAGTTCTTTTCCATAAAAAAATTGTTTTGTTTTTTTTGGGTCAGGTAGCTTAGTGGCTAGAATTCACCGGCCCCTGCATATAACAATGCATTGTCCTACCAACTGAGCTATGCTCACGGACAAACTGTTTTGTTTTTACATATATTTTATGAGATAGAATCCGTGATTATTTCTTAAATTAACTTGTGTGATCTTTTTTGCTTTGACTCACCTGATCCACGCTCTTTCTTCTGCTCCATCAGCTTCAACACAACGAATTTAATGACCAATAATCAAAGCAAATCCATCGAAATTTGAATTGTTTGGTCGTCGTCGAAATGGATGCGAGAAGAGATAGTTACTTGTGTGCATACGATAGATAATAAAATTGATATGATATGCTTGAGTTTTGTGCGTGAACCAATAGCACTCATGATGGGATGGGCTTGGTTTTTGATTTGACCAAAGAAATTAAAGGGTATAACTTTTAATTTGTTTTAATAAAAAACGTTCCACATACTCTATTCCATTAACTTTAATTTCCCCATTGACCTTAATGTTTAGAATGCAAATAGGTATAATGAAAAAAGGAAGAGAGATGATGAACATTCATCATAAAAAGAGGAAGGTATTGTTGGGATTGAAGCTAAAGATTGCTGCAGTCTACCGCCGAACAGAGAGGTAAAATTGAAAATGCAGTCAAATCCAACTTTCTCTTTTAATGATGAAGGTATAATTTATACATATGACCTTCATATATAAGTTGATGTGATTATAGTATATTCCACTAAGTTGTATTTCAATATTAATATATATGTTACTGAAAAATAATATTATTCCATGTGCCTAAAGCTTATAAGTTATATATATTAACATATGGGTTTATAAAATAGATATTTTCATAAGGTAGATCACACCTTATGTGGAATAATAGATATAAGTATAATAGTATAATATAAGGCTTTGATTAACTTATAAAAATTCATATTTTAAGTTAGATAACGTAATTAGATATATTAGATAATCTTAATATTGAATAAATGTTAATCATTACTCCAAGATTTCAAATGGTGAGGAAAATTTAAGTCCTTTATCTTATCTAATAGGGTGAAGATATGAAATTATTGAAATAATATCATAGAAGTTCATGTATCCACAATATCGTTATAGCTTTGATTATGTTTAACTATCTTATTCACTGACATAAAAAATTTGTGCTTTTTATATCACAAAGATTAATATTATACGTCTTACCATCCACCTTAGTGTGTAACTGTCGAGCAATGGATCCTCATATTGCTTCAATGGCATCCTTCATGATAGCTCCTCTAAACTACTAAGTTTGGTTACATTATCTGTTAACCGTTATCAAAATGAATTAATTTTTTGTAATTACATACTATTATGTCAGTGTTGTGTATGTATCGGACACCAGACATACCATGCCTACCATTAGAAGTGTTGGTGTTACATAGCTTGTGTCTATCCAACACTGATATGACACACATGTATGGTTCATTTAACAGCTTCCATTTTTTTAAAATTGCCATAGTCTCCGTGTCAATGTCATTATTTGATAGGTCCTTGTTGGCTTTTACATATATTTGGACATACCATTTTCATGAACATTATTAAGGTTATGTGCTTCCATGTTGGTCAGTTAAGTTAACCAATCTTTTTTGTTTTGAATGCTTTCTGAAATAAAGGAGCAAAAGTATTTGGCTCCTTTGATAGGTTCAAGTTCTTCAGCAAGAAGAGATTGAGAAGTCTTTCTGTGTCCTTGGAATGATCAAACGTTTTGTGACTAGGTATGGAAAGGTTTTAAATTGTAGTTACGATCATCGATCGTGTTGTAGTAAATTATATTGCAAAATAATTATAGACAAATGCAGCTGCAGTTAACAGAGACATCCTAAAGCTTTACATTCCGGCCACAGTTTCAGTTGTGGACCATAATTTAAAACTTACATAATCACATTCTTATAAAAAGCAATATAATGTGGCTACAAATTGTTGTCGTTGAATATTCATTGAATATCAAAATTGTCACTTAATTTTTTGCCAAAGGCATAAAATCTCGTTTTTATCTTCTGATATTTTCCTGTATGAATATATTGGAAAGGGAAAACATAACGCATCCTTTGTTTAAATTTCTATTTCAATTTCAGGTAAAATAAATTTATGGTGATACAGGATTGTTATATTCTCATGAGACTTATGATTGCTTTCTTCATTTTGGGAATGGTTGCAGTGCTTTGGATGGGGTGATCTGCTTGTGGGAAGTTCAGTCTCGACTCAAGGGTATATCTTAATTAGTTTTTCTTTTGAGCTTCACATTTTCCTAATAATAATTCTCCTTATCTGACACATTTTTCTACCATCATAATATCAACGTATATAAATGGTATCTTTTCTTCATTCCGGTTTTGCTTTAGTAAAATAATAACATTATTCCGGTTTCTTCTTAGTTAGTGCATCATGTACCATTAAATTATGGTGTTCATGTTATTGCATTCCATTTATATTACTAACAGTTTTGAAACTGAGTTCGGTTCAAAACAATTCAATTCAATTCAAAACAGTTTGGTTCAATTCAAGAATAGTTCAATGAGTTTGAAATGCAAACAATTTTATTTTAATCTTCACATTTTCGTTCCTTATTGATTTGTAGATTAGGAGCCAAACTACTTAGCACTACTGATAAATTGTAAGGGTGAAGGTACAAACGCTGGTAAACTTTCCTCCTTATTCTATCCTACGCGTTCCAACTTTCCCTTTCCTTCTTCCTTTGCGACGTTCCCATCTCTCAACTGATTCCGACCACCATCTCTCAAAGAATCACAAAAATCATCTTCGTTTTCCCCCTTTCTGAAACAACACTATCAGGTAAATTTTACCTTAATTTCTTTTACTTCCTTTCATGTTTTTTTTTTTTTTTTAAATTGCTAAAATAGAGATTGATAGAGATTGGCTTGTTTTTTATAACACAGGAACCATATTTGATAGAATAGAGATTGGCTGATTTTTTATTTTGTTGATTTTAATGAAGCTAAAAATCACTGAATGAATTACTAATAACTTGACAGAGTATATTTGCTTGCTAATTTTGTTGAATGTTGAAAAATTGGTGCATATTACTTCTTCAAATTTTATTTATTTTATGGTTCAACCTCAACATTGTATGTCTAATGTGGTTCAACTTCTACATTGTGGAATTGCTCAAGAACAGTCAAGAATACCAGGTTATACATTTTTTCAATCTTCCTCTATGCCTCCTAAATTGCCTCTTAAATTGCCGCCTAAGATTAGAAAGTTTGAGTCTGGCGCTGAGAAGCGTAGGAAAAAGAAAAACATTGCTGAGTTAATTGAATCCCAAACAGTAGCTCTTGATAAATTTGTTGTAAAAGAAACACAAATTCCTATTGATGATAATGCTATTCCTATTGATGATAATGTTGATGCTATTCCTATTGATGTTGTTCCTGTTGATAATGTTGATGCTATTCCTATTGATGATAATGTTGATGTTGAAAATCTTGATGATAATGAAGATGATAATCAAAATGTTGAAACACCGTTTCTTAATTATGAATGATGATGTTTTGTTCTCAATTATAGGATGATATGTTTCTTAATCATTTTTCTATGTTTTTCTATTTTTCAACAGATAAATGTTGCATTTTTCATCTTCTCCAACGTTATCTTTAACTTACCCCAACAAGAACCTACATCATACTCGTTACTCAACAAAATTTTCAGTTAAAACATCATTTTCTGTTTGTTGTTTGGTTCCAAAGACAAATAACAATGGAGATAATAAACTGGAATATACTCCTTTCTAAATCAGAAGGTATTCTGATGAATACAATACAGTCAAAGGCCTTGATTGGAATAGGTGCATCATCTCCTACCATTGATTTTTAATTTTATTTGCTATCCATCCTTCCAATGGTTAATTGCAACATTGATTTATATTTAATTATTTGATATGCACAGGTTCTATAGGAGAAGTACCAGTTTTGTTGGCGAAACCTCAAACACACATGAATTTTAGTGGGGAATCGGTTAGTTTTCCGTCGTATATAATAGCTAGATTTTTCATGATTAACACACACACACACACTGAAATTGATCATGGATGAACTATCTGATTCAGTGCTTATAGTTATTTGTGCTTATTGTGATTCGTCAATTTGAATGTTAACTTCCTGTTATTGAATTGTCTCATTTTTAATATTGTTATAGGTTGGGCCACTTGCTGCATATTATCGAGTGCCCTTGCGCCATATTCTAGTGGCAAGTATTTAATATCTTGATTCTGTTTAGATACAGTTTGGAAATTTGTTGATGTTTTTCCTTCACTTTAAGTTTGTGGAAATTTTTATGTAGGTTTATGATGAAACTAGCCTTCCAAACGGTGTTTTAAAGCTTCAACCTAAAGGTGGACATGGGCATCACAACGGGTAATGCTTGCTGTATTTCTCATAAAATGGTCATTAAGATTTTTTGTGTATATCTTAACTAAGTATGATTTCAAAAGTATGAATTGGTAGTCTGGCAAATTCAATTTTTTTGCTTTATGAATAGTGAGGCAGTAACAGAATCTCTATAAACTTATCGACGCAAGAAAGAAATGAATTATGACATGCATAGATAAGGTTGGGATTTTAGGAATTAGATGCATGAAAGGTATCATAAACATGACTCCATCATCTTTAAACCAGGATAATTATTTGAATGTTGTCACGGGTAACATGTAGTAGAATCCTAGCTCTCAACTTTTTTTATTCCTCTTTTTTTTAATTCTTTATAGTGATAAAGATTTGTATATGAATTATGTCATAATTTGTATGATATTATGGACAATTATACAAAGAGTACTCTAATACAAATACTTCCATCCCAATATTGCAAACCTTGTTTCCTTGACCTATTTAGGAGCTGGCATTACATTTCTCTATACATGTACTCTTCTGCTGGAAAATTATGAAGTCTATAACTGGTGTTGTTGTTGTTACAGATTGAAAAATGTGATAGGCCATTTGGATATGGTTCCCATGATTTTCCTCGACTTGCAATCGGTTAGTTCTTTGTCTACTGTCACTTCGTAAGTTTATATGTAATCTTCAGTTGTTAAGCAGAGTATGCTTCAAAACTGTGTTTGTAGGAATTGGAAATCCTCCTGGAACTATGGATTTAAGAGCATTTCTTCTACAGAAATTCAGTTCGGTGGAAAGAAAGCAGGTAACACCTTCTAGTCTTTTACCATGCGTAAATGGATTTAGTTATTCTGTCATTGCAAAGAATATAACTTTTCAGCTTATGCTAGTTGTGAAATGTTTCACAGTCGCGGTCTACATTTGTGATGATTTTATTTTTTTTACAAATACATTTGTGATGATTATCCATTGATAAGAGAAATTTAGGTTTATTTTAATTGTGGAACTTAATTGCACTTAATAGATGGATCAGATTTTTTTGTTTTACTAAAATTCATAATTGGGGAATATAGCAAAGAAAATGAGAAGTTAGACAATGAAATATTTAGACAGTTAGTGTGACCTCAAAAGCAATTGGAGGATTAATAAACTTGAAAATCTATGGCACTAAAATGATAGAATTTTACGTATTGTGTATCTTTTTTTGTATTTGAAATTTGATGCCAACACTTAATTTTTCTGTTGCCTCTTTTATGGCAGGTTGATGAGTCATTGGAGCAGGGAGTTCAAGCTGTTAGGACCTTAGTGCTCAATGGGTTTAACCATCATGTCAATAGATTCAATTTAGGGCAAAAATACAAGTACAATAAAGTTTAATGTTTCTCAAATGTACCACTAGTTTTTGGTTAATAGATGAAATCCATGGTTACCACATTGTGTATGTGCTAGCATTTTCAGTTAAAAAACCTGGCCTAATATGTTGATTCGTGCAATGTTCACTCTCCCTCACATGGCTCTAGCAGTTAATTGCTTCACGATAAGAAAATTAAGCAGTTAGGACTAATCTACGAAATTAGTACCATATGCTGGAAGGCAACTTTTTCTCCTTTTCATCTCATAACCCTTCTTCTCTATGAGAAATTCTACTCCAACACCACTTTTGTACACTTTTTTTAATTTCCTTGATTTGCATTCTGCAAAATCACCATATCCTTACTTAAAAGAAAGACCTGCAATGTAGAAATGTAGTAACTAAATGTATATAAACAGAGGATGCAGAGTAAAACAAGAAGGTAGGCCTAAACCAAACAGAACAGTAAAGAGCTCAACAATTTTGATGCTTGCTGGTTACAGCATTGTGTGTGGTGTGAGTGAAACAATTGACACTGAATGAGGACAGTTTACACTAACTGTCAATTTGGTTACTGAAAATATTGGGATACCAGGCAAACTAAAACTCCATATGAATTGTAATATAATCTTTATTGTTCTGGAATTGCCCGAATCACATTTGTTGTCTGAAGCAAAACTTACAATTTTACATTTTACAACGTGAGCTTCACAGTGCAATGTTAAACGAGTTTGATTGTGTAATTTGAAATTATTTATTTATAGCATAGTATTTGGTGTCTCTGATATTGATTAGTTGCCATTGGTTTGGTATGGTGCTTGGTCTAAGAGCGCCTTGTTAGATGGTGTGCACAAGATTTTATTTGCATATTATGCTGAAGATTGAGATGCCTAACTTGAAAAGTTTGTTGACCCATTTTCTTTAATTACTCTTAACTTTGTTCTTAATTATTTTATGGAAAATGTTAACTAGTGCCCCGAGCATTAGTAAAAAAATTAAAAAAAGAAATTTTTTCTATGAATAAGAGTAAATATAATTTATTTTTTTTGTAACCATAGATAAATACTCACTCCGTCCTAAAACGTAAGAAAAAAAATTCATTTTCTTTGTCCCAAAATGTAAGTAAAAAAGACAACATTTTATCCTATTTAATCTTGTTTTTTTAAAAAAAATCATAATTTCCAAGAAAAACTTTTGTTTATTCTCATAAAATCAAATGCAAATTACATTCAATTTTCTATCTATTTCATTTTCTCCGTAACCAATAGCCAATAAAAATTGTTTTTACGTCTTCCTATAAAACTTTTTAAAAAAAAACACAAAAAACTATACTCTAAACTAATATGTTTTAGTTTTTTTAATAAGTGTGATTATTATCATTATTATTTTCTTACAATTTGGACGGAGGGAATAATAGATTTGAATCTAACCGCATGAAAATCAGAAAGTTGGAGGGAAAACAATTAAATATTAAGAGCCAAAATTCCCCAGCACACTTCTTCTTCTTGACAAATATAATAAATAACAGTTTCCTTTCATTTTTCTCTTCCAATTCAATTCATCACCGTGAATATGATCGATTCAAATTCAAACCACAACAAGAGACCCTTCTCACAAAATCCTCCTCCTTCTTCTTCAGCCTCCGTCGTTTTAAACCATTTACATCCCCCTCTCTTTTCAACCTCCCAATACGGCATCCTTTCACTCTGCACCACCATGCATCTTCACGCCGATCAACCTTACTCCATCGGCCGGAAGCGTCACCACTGCCATTTCGTCTTCAATGACCGTCGTGTTAGTAAACGTCACTGTCAGATCTTCTTTGACGGTTCGCTTCGTAAACTCTACATTCTTAGTGGCGTTTTATCAAACATTGGGTCTGCAATTGATTCCAAATCTCGAATTGTTCACGAGTTCAGGAAACGAGTGATCATGTTTTCTTGCGGTAGTGAGGGATTTCCGATTCTAGAAGCTTCCAATGGTGTTTTTGTTAATGGTGTTGAAATTAGAAAAGGAATGGCGGTGGAGTTAATGGAAGGAGATAGGGTTTCGCTTGTTTGTGGAAACTGGAATGCTTCGTGTGGGATTCGGAATCGGATTGGGTTTGTTGTAGACAGAATTATTGTTGGAAATTCTGATGGGTTAACGTTTTCAGGGTATTCACAAAGTGATAAACGGAGAAAGAGGGTTTTCGCAGTGAAGGCGAATGATTCAAAATTTGATGGAGTTTTTGGGAGGGCCAAATTTCTTGTAGATAGATGTAGAGAGATATTGCTTAGTCATGATCCTTTGTCTTGTATTTTGCGTTCTGATTCGGATTTACAATGTGGATATAAGTTTGAAATTGGCACCAAGTTAGCACAGAGGGCGATGGAAGATACTGGCATTGATCTTGTGCAGTCTAGTTCGGGTTTACTTTGTAAAAGTAAAGGGATTGATTTGGAGGAAAATGGTGGAAATTTTTATCGAAAAGGGGATTTGGGAGTTGATTGTTTTAATGCTTTTGGTGACAAGAATTTGAACCTGGCAGTGTCAGATTCTATAGAAAAGGATAATGTTTCTTCTGATAGCGATAATGAACAGGGCACAAACCAACATGATTTTTATCCTCCTCCGGGGAAGAATTTTTATTTGAATCGCCTTGAATATATGAACCATGACTCGTCATCAGGTCTTGAAAAATCTATATCACTCACTGAACTTATTCATCCTATTGAAAGCGTCACAAGGATGTTTATTGCAACGTTTACAAGTGACATACCATGGTGGGGTTGCCTAAAATTTCCCAATGTATTATTTTCCTTTGCTGATATTCTTATTGTTTTTCAAACCATTTTGGTCGTTGATTTGTGTTTCTTTTTCTTGCCTCCTCATGTTTACATGTTTGATATTTTGCTTGCAACGTGCTATGTGCTTTTTCATTACACTTATACTGGTGGATATCTCAATATCATGTGTGAACTTCCACACTTGAAGTTCTTTATGCTTACAATCCTAACTGAGTTATCTCCCTAGGTTCTTGACATATTGCAAGATTCCATATCATCTGCCGGTTACCATTGCATGTCAGAATACCGAGAAATGTTGGAGTTCAAAGCCTGATGAAAGAGTATATGTGCCTTACCAGAATTATCCTAACCTAGTTATGGTGTAAGGATTTTTCCCTTTTTGATTAGTGGTGGGAATATACAGCTTAATATTTTTTTCCTCTCTGGTGATTTGCTTTCTTGTTGGATACTAGGCATCCTCCATTTCCTGAAACTATAGCATTTGGTAAAGACCGCAAGAGACATGGGATAGCTTGCCATCACCCGAAGTTGATTGTTCTGCAAAGAGAAGATAGTATTCGAGTTATCATTACATCTGCTAATTTGGTGGAAAAACAGGTATTCTATTAGCCTAACTTCTAGTTGTTAATATTAATACATATAATATTTATCTTGCAATTTGGACAGATAAATGTTCTAGTAGGGAGAGTAGATCAGATGGAGGATAGTCAAATCACAAGATGTAGGCCTAGAAAAACTATAAGAGAAACTATTAAGAAAGATCTAGCGATTAATGAGTTGGATCGAGATATAGTTTATGTTAGAACATTATGGCGTCGTTTGATCCATGTAGCCGACCCCACTTATTGGGATAATGCTTGGTTGTTGTTGTCGAGCAAAGTGTTGTTTTCCTGGGATGTAATCAATTAAGTTATTAACTTAGACATAAAATGTCTGGTGGTTCATTACACTTATTGGTGAAATGTTTCTAGTTTAGGAATATTGTCCCTTTGTGGTCTTCCTGTATCCAAATTCTATCAGAAGTAACGTACTTAATTCCTGATCAAACATAAGGTTGATTGGGCTTTGTTTGTGGGTTAGAAATTAGACTAATGCTTTTCTATGGTGAAGAATAAAGATACATAGCTATTTAAATACGTTTTATCATGTGAATAGTAAGTTTATTACTATGCTATGTTTATATGTCCTTAATATAACAATATTTTGATCAGTTTTTATTGCTTTGCAGTGGAATAGTGTGACTAACACTATATGGTGGCAAGATTTCCCTCGTGCTATTTTGGTTGATTATGCTTCACTTTTCCAAAAAATAGATGATGATGAAATTCATAGAAACTCAAAATGTGATTTTGCTGCTCAGTTGGCAGGGTTTATGGCATCACTTGTTATTGATGTACCCAGCCAGGCCCACTGGATTACTCAGCTCACAAAATATGACTTTGGAAATGCAACAGGACATCTTGTTGCTTCAGTACCTGGAATTCACCTTAATAGAACTTCTGTTCTGTTGGAATCCTATCAGTCCTCTTCTGTGAGTACTTCCGCATGTCATGCAAGATATTGCCATCAACTTTTTATTGATTTTTAATATTTGAAAGTTACACCCACCCAACTTATAGATGGGTTTGAATACTATTAGCTTCACGGCTCTGTCTTAAAAATCTACTCATTTATTTTTTATTTTCTTTTTAGCATAGGATTTTAGCATAAATTGTTTTTTTATTTAAACGTATCACGATTGAATACAAAATATTGACATTATAATTTTTTTATAATGCAAAATTCTGAAAAAATATTAAGAAAGTTAAATCAAATTGAAGAAATTTTTTTCGTATGGTCTAATCTATTTTTTCATTTAATTATTTTATAGCCTACTCTTATATAGACACTAATTGCAGTGCATTTCGTCATCTCGTTTGTAGTTTCTTGGCTCAGTTGTAGCATCTGTGGTTGGTTTGAGCCATCTTTTCCGTGCTGTGGCAGACTCAAACAGTGCAGGTTTAAGAGCACTGGCTTCTGTCCTTGGAAAGTATTGTAAGAATGCTAATGGGAGGTTTCAGATTGTTTTAAGAAGAAATCACAATGTGCCTGCTGATGAAAATGCTGTTAGCATTCTTGTTCCCAAATCTGATCAAACTTCTGAGGGAGGTATAGTCTACATTGCTTCAGAATTTGTGTCATGTATGTTGAATCAGTCATTCCTCATTTATGATATGATTTTCAAATTTAATTTTATTTCTTGATCTTTTCTTTTCTTTTACTTAACAGTTATATTGTTCATGCTGTCAGTAAAAGAAATAATAAATAATGTCTTTTTGTTTCTTTCTTTAGATTATGTTCAACTTGGTTTTCTGCCTAGAAATGTAGCGAAATGGGTTTCTCCTCTTTGGGATGCTGGATTTTTTTCATTTTCTGGATATGTTTGTCCAAAAGAGGCCCTTGCAGCTGCCTTGGGAGAAAACAGCCAGAAAGTACAACTGATACTGAATGTGTCAGAGGTGTGTTGAATGTGTCTTCTATAGGATGACTTGTTTATTGTCTGTGTATATGTGACCTGATATTTATAAAAGTGATGTCTTATGAACTTTTAGGGACATCATTTTCGAGATATGTCAAAGATGATGCAATCCGAACAAATTGCTGCTTTTTGCTCTCTCATTGCTTCAATTCAAAGACATTATGGACTCTGGAGATTACAAGAGGTAAGTAGCACTAAAATGGGATTACTTTTTGTTTTGATTGAAGTGGTTGCACTTATTTTAATGTTGGAGCCAAGGTTATATTTGATTTCCCTTTGTTGTTTGGTTGGATTTAATGAGTTATAATTTATTTATTTTTTTGCATGAACACTTTGCAATCTTCTTGCATATGGATTGAGTTTATGCTGAAGTAACTTTTGAAATATCCAATTATGTACAACTACTATTACTGTTTGTAATAGGTTCTGAATCAATATAGATGGCCTGAGTCATTGGATTCTGAAATTGTATACGGTAAGTCCATTTTTTTAATATTATTGAGTACAATGCCAACCCTATCTCACTAGAAGTTCAAATCAACTAGCTAACCTTTTCCCCCATTCTTTTGGACTATTTTATTTGGTCTTTTCTGTCTATCAGGTGCTTCTTCCATTGGTTCTGTAAATTCAAAATTTCTTGCTGCGTTTTCTGCTGCTGCTGGGAAGAAATCACTGCAACATTTTGATTCAGAGGAGTCTGATCCTGAAGTAATTTGAAGGCCTTTGCTTGAAATTTTTTACATATCTGCTGCTAGATACGTGATTTATTAAACTTTTGCGTTCACTGATTCATAAATGAATGTTGTTTTGACAGTGGGGCTGCTGGAATGCTAGGGAAGAATTGAAGAACCCTTCTGTTAAGATTATTTTCCCCACTATTGAAAGAGTGAAGAATGCTTATAATGGGATTTTGCCTTCAAGACGTATTCTTTGTTTCTCAGAGGTAATATTATTTTCTTATCAGCTTTGAATGGGTAAAGACTGTTTTAGAGTATGCAATTATTCTTCAAGTTACATTCCTTTGGTACCTTTGATATTTATATGGGAACTGGTTATGTCAGTGAAAATGATGGTCAGTAAATTTCACAGGACCCTTTGATTACAATATTAATACAAAAATAACTTGCTGCGGTAATATTTCAGTTAAGAAGAACAGTTGGACATATTTGACTATTAATTAAGGTGTACCAGTACCCTCACGAAAAGGAAGTTACTAGAGAAATAGCTGCATTTAAGACGCCTGGAATTATCAAAG
>Ga0315914_1002267_pt1 | contig 29439 bp, 19 predicted proteins | sample MpolenodulesMG_FD_203920 | JGI IMG/M metagenome (GOLD analysis project Ga0315914, IMG submission 203920) | Medicago polymorpha root nodule microbial communities from Los Angeles, California, United States - elongated nodules | ecosystem: Host-associated > Plants > Roots > Nodule | place: USA...
TATATATATATATATAGGTACATGCCAAGCCTCATAAGTTTACACCAAAAACAAGTTTCTTCATTGAATGGCACATGTGAGCAACTCACTGGTGCATAAATTGTCAATTCAATGACCTTTTTAACTTAGTTGCATCCAAATTTTATGTGAGAAGCAGGGGAATGCCTAAAAAACACCTTAACAAAATTTTCCACTTTTCTTATTATGCGACTGATATGTTGTTAGAACTGTACAACTGTTTTACATTATAAATAAAATTGTGAAACTATGAATAATTTATGGTCATTCTACTGCATTTTTAAATAGTTAATATGCGCTTTTTATACTATCAACAAAGTTATATTAACTTAGGCACGAGTCTCACAAAGGAGATTGGTCATTCGTTGAATCGGTATGTGACATTGGTTGATCCAACTCTTATTATTTTGAGTAGTATAAGTATTTAATTTATTTGTCGCCTGTTTGGAATTGGTAGCTTATGTCTGATATGCACGCATTGTTTACATTTAGGTCTTCACTTATGCTAAATTTGTCGACGACATCATCAACAGAGACTCAACGGATATTGGCCTGATAAACGATTCAGGACATTATTGGTTACTGAAATTGGAGTTTGATGATGAAAATAACACGATCAAATATGGGGGAGATTTGATGTCATTTTGCATACTCCATAGCATAGCAGTTAGGAATTTCAATTTAAAGCTTAGGATACAAACTTCACTTGGGTTGTAGGATGCAGTAGTAAAGTTAATAAGGTGCAAGGTATGTGCAAAGATAAATCTTGAGGAGGTGTAGAATAGAAAAAGCTATAAATTTAAGCCTAATTGTAAAATCTGAGTAGTAGCATCCTTAAATGTTTGGTTGTCCATAACCCATTAATCATTTACCTGCGTATGAACACTTATATAGTCAGTGATACAAAGATGAAATCAGAAATGACAGACTCTATAACTAGCACTTATTAGTTTATACTCTGTCATTTCTGATTTCATCTTTGTATCACTAACTATATAAGTGTTCATACGCAGGTTATCTCTTTCACTATCTGACGTTAAAATTCCTTTCGAATTTCAACGAAAACAGTTCCCTTTAGTTGTTTCATTTGAAATGACAATTAATTAGAGTCAGGGGAATTTATTTGTCAAGTCCAGTGTTTTCGCATAGTTAATTATACGTTGCAATTTTAATAGTCACTTCAAAAGACGGGTTGAAGATACTAATCACTAATGAAGATGGCGACAACACCGCCATGATCTCAAATGTTGTTTATCATGAAGTATTTCGTAATGTATGATGATTTAAGTTCGACTAAATAAAGATTTAGTTTACCTAATTAATTATATGTTATCATTGTCGTACAAGTCATTATGTTTACATTTTATCATATGTCTTCTATTTGTGATTATATGTTAATAATGTGGCGACTTATTCGTCCAAATTCAGCTCGGTACGATCCGTGCGATAGCACGGGTCAAGAGTCTAGTAAAATAAAACAATAGTGTTGGTTTTTATTTTTTAAGGGACAATAGTGTTTATAGGATATAAAAATACACTCACATGGAGTGTTGATAGCACCATTCAATTTAAGCTTTCAAACTACACATTGTAAGTTTGTTTAAAGTAGAGAAGAGAGATTAGCTATAAATAAGTAGTAGTGTAATGTAGGGCATTGCACTCTTGCAAGTCTGTACTTGCAAATTGGTTAGCTTACGCTTGTTTGTAACCTTAGCAGTTTGTAACCTTAGCAATTTTGTGACTATGAGTCTGATTCACCGTCGTCATCAAACTCGTTGTGATACTAGCATCAAGAAAAACTGGTGGACGTGATGATGAGCCTGTATTTCGCGATAACAAAGGATTACACATTACCAAAGAAGAATACTACAAGTCAAAACAACAGAAAGTAGAAGAAAAACAGAAGGAGATTGAAATAGAATGGAGCAAGGGCTTGGCTCAAAAGCTAAGCTGCTAAAGGAACTAACAGCTGAGAAGGAAAAGCCGTTTGCGCGGAACTTAACAAACTATTGGAGGAGAAGGTAAGAAGGAATGATCCTATGGCACATCTAGTCAAGAAAAAATATCCAGAAGAGCCAGTTCTTCCAAACTTGGGAGAAAGTGATAAAATGAATGAATCTGGTTTTGTTGTCCCTCAAGATATTCCAAATAATAGCTGGTTGAAGAGACGTTTAGCAGCTGCCCCAAATTGATATGGGATTAGGCCAGGATGACACTGAGACAGTGTTAATCAGAGTAATGGGTTCGAGAAGGAACTGTTTAAGAGAACAAATGAGAGACAAGCCATAGACAAAGAGGCTTATCGTTGGTCTGTCTCTGATATGTGAAAACTGACATTGTAATTATAGACATGCATTGGTATTTGCCTTTATTTTTGTTATGAGAAGACACTAAATTATAAGCCATATATTTTCTTCTTTGTATAATTAGTCTTTATTGTTCAAATCCTGCAGAAATATGAAGATAATTTTTGTTAGCGTCTGTTTCACTTTATTTTACCTCAATACTAACACTATTTCCTTGTATGATTGTGAAGCGACATGTCTTCAATATTAGTTAGCAGGAACTATCATATTAAGGTAGCATAATGTATATACTTATGTATATGTCAATGAGTTAAAGATTACTAAAAATATATACATGATTAAACTATACAGCTTGTACCCCTCTGAAACAAATTACAACAACCTATTAAGCCTATGAGATTTTGGAATGTGGAGACTGCAGCATTCCATAGACAAAAATTACAGCAGGTGGTCAATCCATTGCACTAGAAGCCATTTATGAACTCTCAGTTGCCTGAAGCTACTACATTGAATGGCGGCCATCGCTCCGCTCTTTAGTTGGTCGTTTATCTTGAATTTCTTCTAAATCTTCATCCTCCCCTTTCCTACCTGCTTGCTCCTTCCAATAAGCAACTAGTTTCTTCAGTCGAGCGATCTCTTTCGAAGATATGTTTTTGCTTGGATCATTCACAATTGACCTCACACGCGACGCATACCTAACAGGAGTAAAAATCAGCCAAATTATACTACTATTTAAAATGTGAAAGTCAAACATTTTTAAGTTCAGAAAAGAGATAACATACATAAGAGAGTTATGTGTCTCATCCAAGCTTGATTCTACTGGAGATACATTCACAAACATGAGAGTTTTGGCGTTGCCTCCAAGTGAATCACTCATCAACATAGTTAACTTGTGATTTCTATAAGGTATGTGTTGACCCCCTGAAGATAAAGCACTAATAACATCTCCAAGTGCTGATAATGATTTGTTTATACTTTGAGCTTCTTTCAATTGACTACCCTCAGAGCCTGACTTTTTAATTCTTTCAGAGCCAGCAAGATCCACAAAACTCAGCTGCATAATAAAATGTTCATGTTTCAAATAGTTAAAAAAAAAATAATAATAATATGGTGTAAGTTGCATATATAAAGATATTCATAGATATAAGACAACTAATACCTTTCCTCTTGCAGTTGATTGGCTTTGAAGATTGACACTTTCGATTACAATTGATAGTATAAGATGAGATCTTGAGCTTTCTTCATTCATTTGTGTCCCTGCTGTATGCCTCCGTTCCGAACCCCTTTGTATTATTCTGTTCAATTCCTCCATGGTGGAAATCGACACAGTGGTTGCGTTTTCTACCGTTACCATTCCCTAAAATAAACAATCACAGCTTGAGAGACCAATCCATAAAATTAAAAGAATTATGAAATGGAAAAATCACAATCACAAAAATAATGAGTAACCTTTGAATCCTTCTTAATCTCCAATTTTAATCGCTTTGCATTCTTCGGCAACAAGAGATCTACAAGTGTATCTTGATATAATTCCAACATGTACGCCTGCATCGTAAACACAAAAGGAAGTTTACATAAAACCGTAAAGAAAGAGATTCGTCAAATCAAAGTTGTGGTTAATTTACTCAACAATTGTGTGTGCATTAAGTGTATTTAATGACATAAATTTATATAGATGGATAGACAAATGTTTATCAAGCTCCATTTTGCAATTGTACCTTCAAGGAAAAGGAAAACTTGTTACCATCTCTCCTTAAAATTCTAAAAAGCTCTGTAGTAGCACGTGGCGTAAGGCCAGGATTGTTTTCGGATCCATATATTGTAAACGTCTTTCCAGAGCCAGTTTGACCGTAGGCAAATACGCAAACATTATAACCATCTACAGCAGATTGCACCAAGTACTGCATTGTGAATTTCCAAAAGAAAGACCTTAGTAACGAGCATAAGAAAATGTTAAATCTATTTCAATGTAAACAACTATTATGCTTGTTCGGAAAAGAAAAATAGTAAACAACTATTATTTCTTAGTAGTTATGCTAAGACTTGCCCTTGTATCTTCAAATACATCTTCTTGAGTTGCATTGCCGTTAAACACGCGATCATATATGTGTTGTTTTGCTTTATCATCTTTCCATGGATGCTCAACAGTAAACTCGTCTACACTAGTAAGAACTTTTCTTTCTTTCTCGGCAATCTCTTTTTCACCAAGGGGTCTTAGACGACAGTAAACTCGTATTTTTCCTTTCATATCTGAAAAAGATAACCAAATTCCAATGTTTTTATTATGTATGAGTTATATAGGTAAATAAATATATACACATTCACAGACATTAAACTTTATGCTCACCTTCTATGGTATTGAAATATCGCTTTCTGAGAACCTGCTCCTCCTTATAAAGTGATTCCATGTCAGCTAGTTGTGCCGCTTGCATCCTCAGTATGGAAGCGGTTTGTTCATTCTTTCTGTCAATGTCCTACATAAAGCAAATTTGAAATTGATAAATGAAATTACTTTGTACTTGACACAAATAAAGTGAACAACATGTTGAACCTATAAATAAAAAGTATCAAAACCTCTTTCATTTCTCTCAAATCTTCTAGTTCTTTTAAATTGTTCCTCAACGCAGCCAATTCAGAGTCTTTCGCCAAAAGTGTAGATTCAGCCATAACTAATTCTTGTTTAAGCACATCTAGTTTTCTTTCAAGGCCGTATATTTGAGAGTTCAGAGCTTTGCGTTCTTGTTCAAGTTTTCGTTGAAGATGATTAGTCTGCATCACGCCAACCAGAATTTATGTTGATTGAATATATCATCTTAAAATTAAGGCTTTTAAATTTATATATCTAGTTCCAACATGCTATTTTACCTCTTCAGTATTCTTCTTCTCAAGCTCGGATATCTTTTGTCTCAAAACTAACTTCTCATTTGTCAAGCATTTGATGGTCTCTTCAGCTGACATAAGCTCATCTCTACAAAGTCTCAAGTCATCTTCAAGCTTTTGCAACGCCTATTAGGTAACATCAGAAGTCAACATTTTAAAGATGAAAACAGTGGTTGATCAGGAAAAGAAAAAGAACCAATCAATATCAGCAACAGGAAGTATCTTACTCGGTCGTTAGGTCCAATAGAGTCCTTATTGGCAATTCCCTCTATCATCAAACTATTCAATTTGGCTATCTTTGCTTCCAAGCTCCTTTTTTCTATCATTTTAGCCTAGTAAATTTGCATAATCATTCAGAAAAGTTAATATTGCAAAGATAAAAATGAGACTCATGCGATGAAGTTATCAATAGTCAAAAGTTTTACCTGAAGTTCATTATCTTTTTCACTGCATAGTGATGTAAGCCTATCACGGTCATTCGTAACTTCTGCAAGACTATTCTTTGAAGTTTCTAAAGATTCTTTCAAGCCTTCTAATTCTTGCAGAGTCTCCTCTTCTTGCATTTGCTTCTCGTGCAATTTTTCCATCAACTATTCAACATGATTTAAATATTATAAACAGTTAGGTGTTTGTTCTACACCTTGTGTAATACTCTATATTATATACCATACATTAGAATCTTAGACTTACTTGATCCGCCTTCCTTTGAGAATCTTCAACAGCTTTTGTTAAATCTTGAACACGTTTCTCATACGATTCCATATTCGGAGACTTAAATTCAGTAGAAATTTCTTTATCCAAAGAACCTGTAGGAGAAGATCGTGTTTTGGAATATCGGCGCAGCATTACATCATTTATGTGTGTCTGAAGGGCTACACAAATTTCTTCTCCCTGCAAAAATGATAAAACAACAATGATATAAAATAACTCCAATCTAACAAAAAAAATATTGATCAAGTCCAAAGGGAAAGATTGATAACTTGAAGAGTAAAATGGTAAATTTCAATGAAGGTGTTAATAATACCTGCTTGGTTTCAAACTGGAATATGTGAAGAACACCGGCAACTCGCATTTTAAAAAATACAGCAGTGTTGCTGCTTCCAAATTGCATTATGTCTCTCAATTCAGCTGAGTGCAAATATTCCTTTGGAATGGGACGAAAAAAATGAACCTATAGAAAATTGATCAGAAACAAACATTTAATTAATTAAAAGTACATTTCAGTGTTCTATTACATGTAAGTTATAATAAACCTTATAATATTATCATTATGACATTAAATCAGTTTTGAATCTTACCCCTCTCTTGTTAATTGCTAGTATTATTCGTCCAGGTAGGAGTCCAATAGGATCATCAATTTTGTGAACATTAAAAAATACAGAAAAGCCATAAGGAAGTGTTCTTATTATATGCAGAAACTGCTGTCTTGCATCATCTTTCGTGACATTCTCCTGAAAAGGGAAATCCATCTTATCACAGATTGAACAAAAAAAAAACAATCAGATGAAGTTAGGCTCTTATACCAGTGAATGATAGCAAGAAAGAATGTCCAACTCCCATTCGCGTCTAGCTCTAGTCATTGCTATTTGCCTGGGAAGAAATCGCTCGAGAAATGAATTCCAATCACTGATAAACACAGAAATCACAGTCAGTTGCAGTCATAATATAATAGATTATAGAAGGTAGAAAATATTGTAAAGTTTGGTCACGGTAAAATCAATCAAAAGAAGTTAAAATAATATTGGAAGACAGTTTCTAGCAAGATGAACATTCAAAGTCACCTACGGGCATGATTCAGGTCTTCTAACAAATCCAATCTCAGCCAAGATTTGCAATGCTGAAAGCTTTGATGCATCTTCCCTTCCAATAGGGTAATTACCCAAAATATAATCATGCTGCAACTGTAAACAAGTATCCAAGCACCAATAAATCAATACCTTGAAGCAGATCACAGTTTTATTCAAATCAAAACAATAGATTGTTTGGCTGGAGAAAACATTTTCTATTTTCACTCATAATTAAAAAATGCAACATTTTTTTCACTTATTTCGTGATATCAAATATTTGTATAGGAAATGATAACAAAGTAGAAAAAAAAATGCAACATTTTTGTAATTACTAGTGACAACTGAAAATAAAAGGAAACCGCTTTCTCGAGCTAGACAGCCCAGGACTGTTCATGGTTCGGTTCAGGAAGGAAAACCAAACCAAACTCGTAAAACAAAAGCAAAAAAGGCATACTTGTACATAAGACAACTGCCAAAACATAGGATCTGTCACGGCTTCATCCGATTCACGAAATAACTTTTTCTTGAAGACCAGTTTGCAGTGCAAAACTTCTCCCTTACTTCGTTCTTTTACTGCCTTAAATTCTGCTAGTAGATCCCCAATATGTTTATTGTCATCCAAACCAATGTACTCCTCTGAATAATAACATCAGAAGATTGGTTATACTACTGATCTCAGCTAATTTAATAATTTTCACAAGCAAGAAGTGAAAAAGGCATACCATTGCCAGAATCAGATGATTTAGCGCTTGTGACAACTTTGCGGCATTCATACAAGCCAAAGCTAGAATATGTCGACAGTTTAATGATTCCTGCGAGTTCCTCGACAGCATCTGCTACGGTTGTTGACATGTCATATGTAATTTCTTCAAATGTTTCATCCAGAAAGAAGACTATAGTTGTGAGCTTTTTCCCAGTCATCCGAGCTTCGATCTCAGCAGGTCCAGGTATTATATGCCTAGGACCAGCCTTGAGAGAGTGCTTCAAAGCATTTAAAGTGTTCAATGCAACACCTCGGATCCCAGAATCAACAGCCACACCATGCGCCACGTTATGGGTATATTCTGACAGATATCCTCCAATGTCTTTGCTAGGAGGCATGCACGACACACATAAATACATTAGCTCCCATGATTTCATCAAGTATTCCCTGATTTTGAGACAAGAAATGTATCAACCATTAATCAATTAACCAATAGTGCACAAACAACATAAATCCAGCTACATTGAGCAAAGGCTAAGAAAAGAAAACATGAAGCATCCTACTAAATACTAAGGAAAAAAATTTACCTCTCCGGATTGTTTCTTGTTTGTTTTGATATCTGGACAAAAAGTTCATCTCGGAGTTCTGAACGCTTCAAACTTTGCTTGTATAGTTTACCTACAAGCTCAACCCGATCCTCTAAGCTTAGTGAAGACGAATCAACACCCATATACTTCAAAATCATTTGGAACAACTTTGTTGCCCGGCTTGCCAAATCGCCATTCAGCTTAAGCAATGATGTTGGTATTGGATCCTGCATGAACTCATGAGTTAGATTTTCATGTGCTTAGTAAAAAAAATAACCACTTATCGAAAAATTGGTATTTGATTACCTTTTGGAAGCAAAGCATGTCTTCAATTGTAAGTTTCTCTCGAACTTGGGGTCCCACGGATCGTTTAGAAAAAAATCCTCGCTTCCCAGCAGAGTGAATTTGTTTTTGCATCAACTTTAAAAAACCTTCCACCTATAACATACAACATTTGAGAAAACATGATAACAAAAGATCATGTAACCATGATCATAGCAATATAGCACTAAATTAGAAAGTACACTGCCTTACAAGCAGAATGTTATACAAAAATCATTGAGACACAAAATAATAGGAATGCATAACTGTTAAAGAAAATAATATTTGAAGCAAGATTAACATATATAGTTTCCCACCTGAAATCTGTCAATCAAAGGTGCTGCTCCAGCGAGTTCTGCTGGAATTGCCGTTGATAGAGTTGTTGGTGTGCTGCAAGTAAAAATAAAATACATCGTCAAAATCTGAAGAATACTGCATACGAGCGAACACAAAATTCATTTCGCTTTGTTGTTAGCTAGTCATTGTAATTCAATTCAAGATTTGAGTATGTTTGGTTCCACTTTCGGGGGAAGTAAAATTGATTCTAGGTGTGTAGAATTGATCTTGACATGTTTGATTGTTCTCGAATAGAATTGATTTTGCCTCTAGAATTGATTCTAACATGAAGCTATAATTTAGAGTTTTATCCTCCACAATTGATATTTAGCCATAAAGCTATTGTTCAACCCACACTTTTACATGAATGCATTCAAACATAAATCACTTTACATTTTACTGACTTTCAGCCATAATCAAATTTGTAGAATCAATCCTTCCCACCACAAAACCAAACATGCAAAAAGCATAAAAAAAAGTACATTCTTAGAATTATGGCTGGATCAAACAATAAGATAATGCAAGAGTTAAGCTTGTACACACTTTCCCTTCAATAAAATCTCTCCCCTCTCCCCGATGAACCAAACACAAACGATTTTAAAATCTCTCCCCTCCCATTGGTTGAACCAAACATACCCTCAGAGAAACAATATGGAAGAAGAAAATAATATGTATAGCTTCAAAAGTAAAATTAGCTAATGTGACTTATAAATTTTGCCTTCAATATTTGCTTGCTAACATCCCAAATTAACAAAATGTTCATTTTCCACATAAAGTTATAAACATTAGAGTGTAACTCAAAAAGAAAAGGTAATACTCACGGTGGCGCAAAATTGGATCCATCGCTGTCATATCCATCACCATTGCTAACAGTAGCATAGCTATGTAAAGGTGTGCCCTCACTGCCATTGATAGAACCAAATGAAGATCTGTTTGTCCTCACACTCTGGGCGCCGGACGGTGGCATATCAAATATCATATTCTTTTGCCAACAAACAAAAATTGAAACTAGTCAAAGCAACTAAGCTTGTTCTTCTTCAAGCTCCGCCACTGCATCACCAAAAACTTAAACATAAGTTCAAACAATATAACACACACACACACACAATTTGAGCTATGTTGACTTAAATAAAAATGCTAGTTTGTAAATTGCAGCATAAAACACAGGTCAGGTATAAATTCAAAACTATATCATAAATAGAAGAGAACAGAAACAAACAAAAATACATCAAATAAACAAAAATACAATTTTTTTTGACAATTCAAGAATTTTATCAACAAATAAAAAACATAACAATTATGAAGGACAAAGAAAGAAACAGACCCATAAACCAAAATGCTACAACATTAAACTAGCAAGTACAAGGTTAACAAAAGTAAGAAACTTTTGCATTTCCACTAAAAAACACATGAGGATCCAAACCATGAAGAATGAGCTTAAGATGAAGGGGAAAAAAAACAACCTTTGAAGCAGCAATGGAACAAACAATGTTGTGCTGAGCAACAGAGAGATCTGGGCCAGTGAGAAAGTGAAGATGAAGCAAATTAAGAATAGATTTGGTTGAAAAAAATAATTGAAGTTATGATTTTTGAGGCTGAAATTGTTACCAGTGGACAAAAATAAAAAAAAACAAGTGAGAGAAAGTCACGAGAACATTATTAAACAATGAGGCTTTTGGGGAACTTAAACTACTTTTTAACTTTCTTCTTCTTCACTCAAAAATAAAGATTGACATGAAAGAAAACACAGAGAAACAAGATTCTTGTTACACAACTAAATATACATACATAAACTTCATTATCATCATTTAAGTAACATTATATTATATGATATAGTTTTTATTTTTTAAATCTTGCATTTCCATTTGGCATAAGACTATGTTTGTTTAGAAAAAATCTAAAATATGAATGGTCTTTGGAGTTAATAATAATTGATAGTAATTGATGATTTATAACTATTCAACCGAAAAAAGATTCTCATAATCTAGTGATTATGCGGCCAAATACTTTGGTTTACATAAATGTGGAGTCTCTTTCTCTTCTTTTCTTAATTTATTTATTACATGCATATGATATGATATTTAATGTACATGTATTTGTTTGTGTTACTATCTTTTGGTTTTTCACACACTCTAAAATTATGTCATTTCGTGTTAGTGTAATGTCACATACTTTCAATAAAATTGTATTTAAATAAATGTGACATCTTTGATTAAAAATTAAATTCATTGTTTCATAAAAAATATGTAATTATCTATATAAAAAAAATCAAATATAGACCGATAGGTGTATACATTTTTTATCTGAGATTAATGATTAAAATTTGTCCTTTTTTTACTCTTTGTCTTTTTATTTTTAAATAATATTTTTGTCATACATATGTGTCGTAATATAAAAATGTAATTTAATAATAATTCATGCATAATTTGAAAAGGTCATAGTGGACCCCACAATCTTTGTGCAAAATTTGTCACTGTCTGCCTCCGGCGGGAAGAGGCCACCCAAAAAATCTTGCAAATTCTTGCTTAGTCGTCACTCACCCTTCATTTTCCAGCTCATAGGGTTTTCCAATTATAATAAAAAAAAAAATCAAATGCATATTTTACTTTAAAATTGGGCGAAAATAGTTTAAAACCTTTTCTTTAAGGAATAGTTAAGAACATTGTTGACACCTTTGCAAGGTCGGTGATTAATTTTCCTTTTTTAGAAGAAAGTTTAAGATAATAAGAAATTAATTTTAATTCGTTTGGGGCTGGTTTAACGATTGACTTGAAATTTTAGAGTGTATTACTTTTAGTGTCCGTTTGATGATCAAGGTATGATATGAAATTAGATAGAAATAAGATATGATATAGATAGGATAAACATTTATTCCATAATGTGTTTGATGCACACAAGATAACAAATAAAATATGATATATATCATAATTAAATGACAAAATTACCTTTATAATCAATTACATATTTTAACTTTTTTTCAATTTAATATAATAATTAAATAACTACGCCCAAAACAAACGCAGTTAGCATATCTTCAAAATTAATCTCTGCATAGAGTTATTTTATCATCATATTTATCTTTTGAAGCAAAAGGGATTTCAATATGATTTTTTTAAAAAAAACACGTATTTGTTCATTTTGTTCAATTGATTCAAAAGGTTTGAACTTTTTCTTGTTTGATTGAAAACTGATGTGCTTGAGTTAAGGGGAATTGATTTTGAAGCATCACGGCAATCATCAACTGAAAAATTGAGATCGAACAAAAATATAAAAAAAAAAAAAAAAGGAATCAATAAAAAAGAAAAAAGAGAAATCTATCAAAATAAAAATTGAAAGAGGAAATCGAATCCAAATTACATCCACATCACAGATTTCTGGTTTTACAGATTTAAAAAGAATCAAAGAAAAGAGGATTAGGGTACTTACAAAGGGAGAAAAAAAATCGAGAATAACATAATTGTTGGCACAAATGAGTGAGAGGAAGAAGATGAGAGGAAGCTCACGAGGATAGGCAAAGCGAGGGTAAAATAAAGATTTTATTTATCAAATTAGATAGGTTAATTTTAACCTAGTTCAAAAGAAAATATAAAGGAGTGATAGGATAGGATAAGTAAAAGGAATAATTTATCATATCATACAGGTGCATCAAACGAAAGATTAAAACAGAATATGATATATCTTTCCTATCCTGACTCTCTATCATGACCATCAAACGCACCCTTAAGGTCTTATTTTATATTTCTCCAAGCGTCAATTTTGATAGGTTAAGTTCATACAGTGTTAAGTTTTGGTTTTAAATGGGTTCTTCCCAAGTGAACGGTAGAATTTGACTCCTCAAATCTCGATATTGAGTTTTTTTTTTAAAAATAAGAAACTAATTTTTAACCAAGAAGATGAGATAATTATAGTATGGGTGTTTTTTCTTATCATAAAAAAAAAATACAGTATGGGTCTTTTAATCTTTTTTGCTGTTTCTTTTTTAGCAAAGGCTATGTTAAGCCATTTCATTCATAATTAAGGAGTATAAAGTAGATGGTACAACATTAAAAATATGGGGGTTAGGATGACATAAGGAAGCTCTAGCAATACTATGAGCAACTCTATTTGCTTGCTTGCGAGCATACGATACTACAAAGTCGGGTCTATTGAGCAAGAGGCTCTTACATTGAGCTATGAGATCACCAAATTCATTTTGAGGGATATTATTGACAGAAAGTGCATCAGGTATTGTTTTGCAATCAGTTTCAAATCTGACAGCTTGCATTCCGGTTGATATGGCCTCTTTGATAGCTTCCAACAAGCCGATGGTTTCGGCTTCCAGGACCGTAGTGGAGGAATAATAATAACCGAATTTGCCAAGAATGAGAACACCCGAAGAGTTTCTAAAACATATACCATACCCTATGATCAAGTTATTATTGAAGGAAGCCGCGTCTACATTACATTTGATTGTTCTTCTTTTTTTGACAAATGGATAATTGTTCTTAGTGGTGCTTTTTTCTGGTACAGTAGTGCATATTTTATTATCATATGGATTCATGATAAATGCCACGGAATCATGTAAACAAAATACTATGATCTACTCGAATATAAAAAATTAAAATTATTGTAATATGTTATTATCATCAAAATATCATTCAATAAAACACATTATCATACAAAATTAAATAAAAAGAAGCCAAGTTTTTTTAAGCAAAGAAACCAAGTGATTTGACTCAAATGATTAATCAACTTTATTTAACGACGAATCGTTGAGAAGAACCTGAATTCGATTGTTGAGTAAAACAATATTTTGTCAGATTTTATTTATCTACCGATCGAATTTTGGATTAATAGCATCTCTTTCTTCTAAAAACCAAAGGGTTATCATAAAAAAAATTAAAAAAGTTTGTTTAGAATAATTTTTTTTTTAGATGAACAAAATTGTAATTGACTATTTTTCTTAATTTATATTAATTAGTTATTTTTGTTTATAAAGAAACCGAAGGTGGTATAGTTAAAATAAAATGGAGTCATCTTTCATTATTTATTACGACAAAATCGTATGCATATGTAATTTGTACGTAACCTCGTCAAATAAAATGTGACTTGCACGTAACGATCTTACTATAACCTAATTAATCTGCCAACGGAGCCGGCCATAGCCTGTACAATCTACAATGAAGAAAACAAAATATTTATAGAGATTGCATATTAGACAAGGAAACTATGGATTTCAATTAATGTGTAGTTATAAGATTCACGAGAAAATGAATATTTCATGACCTATTTTTTCAGCTACATTATGCAACTACGACAGTTACATCCTCGTTTTCATTTCTACATAAAATCATGAAAGGTTGCTTGAAAGTTGAAACCAATCAACCTTATGAGTTACTACCCCACGCCCAACAACCGTGGCATTGCAGAGTCATGTGACAATTAAGACATGCATGAGAATTGTGAGGGACAATGATCTTTACTCTTCATATTGAGTGGTCCAAAGTACAATAAGGGTGTTAAAGAAACTATGCTTGATCAAAAGATGCTAGTAAAGCCAAATTATACGGTGGCAACAGGAAAAGTGTCTGAAATTGCTTTATACCGTAATTTATTTTTAAATTTTCTCTAAAATGAGTGTTTTATTTTGTTGTGATCTAAAATGAGTGTTACACTTTAACGTTTTCTTTATAATATTCATTTTTTTATTTGATGAAATTTAAGTAGATCCTACTATTTTAAAAATTGACTCGCATAAAGTGATAGAAACCGCATGATTTCACTTAATAAGATGAAAAATGTTATATCTTGCAACAATTTCATTCCTGAGAGTGTCTCGAATGATATGTTGATGACTTGTAAAAGACACCTGGACAAATAATCAAATCTTCCCCAAATCAAAAACCTCTGTAATTCTCCCCAGATTTCGCGACCACCACACTCCCCAAATCATCCTCACATCTTGTTTCTCCCGACTCCTTTTTGTGTGTGTTTCGTCTAGCCGTTCCTTTGTTATTACGCCATCGGCGTTCCTTTGTCGTGTTTGGTTGTCGCCGTTCAGTTGTCGTATTTCGTCGTTGTCGTTCCTTTGCCGTATTTCGCCGTCGCAGTTCCTTTGCTTCCTACATCGATTTTATATGGAAATTGGGTAGTTTGATCAGTTGATGAACTATGGGTGATAACCCAATTCAAGGTAGTTAACTTACTTGATTTTTGCATTGTTTCCATTGCAACTTCACTTCTGGAATTTTGCTATTTCTATCAAAGCTATATGGAGTTTTGTTGTTTTTTATCAAAGCTTTACGGTTAAAAAAGAGTCGATAACCGTCGACAGTCGGTGTGGATCTCTTGCAGAATTTGCTTTAGATTAGGTTTAGTGCAAGTTACTAATTTCCAGTTAACTAGCAATGGGTGTGGGCAGCTTATTTTGCTTTGTTTTTATTTTATTAATTAATTGTTTTAACATTATTATTTTAAAAAAAAAAGAGCCACGTCACTCACTCGTGAAAGTGTCAGCATGAAAAACGCCGTTGGATATAGCATGACTGTAATAAGATACTTGTAAAGATTGTAATGTGAATGTTCATAGCACTACTCTTTTACCGAGAGTAAGTAGGAACACTATTTTAACAATCATTTTTTATCAAGTGAAATTCAAATGAATCTCATCGTTTTAAAAATGACCCCAACAATGAACTCTAATTAAATTTTACACATTAAAAATGGACAATGTACCTTGACCAAAAAAAAAAGGGCAATGTAGGCATGGGCAGTTTTAAGGCCCGACTAGCTTGGGCAGTTGCCCGGGCTCTGGTCCAAAAAATTTGCAATCTCTTATGTAAATTCCTCTGAATTTCTTATATAAACCCCTATAAATTGGGCAATTTCTTTAGATTTTTTGATTGCAATTTCTTATGCAAACCCCTCTGAATGCGTTGCAATTTTTTTTTACCCAAACTATATAATAATCCTGGCTCCGCCGCTGAATATACGTTAAAGTGAATGTTATTAGAATATTCCTCTGAATATTGTTTTTTTAAGTAATGTTCCTCTAAATATTAAATATTTATTCTGGTTAGAACCGTATCAATGTTATCCTTCATATCTTTAATGTTTCAAAATTTTGTAAAATGTTGATTAAGTTTCTTTTAGTTTGGATTTTCTATCAAATGCACTCTAGATATTATTATTATCTGCCTAATTTTAAATGTATCATTATGATTTTGTCCAAAAAAAATGTATTATTATGACACTAACAACTTAACATCATTTTTTTTGTCAAGACAACTTAACATCATTACATAGCTCTTGGAATATTAATGGGGTACTAATTTAATTAACAATTAACAATTTATTTTTTTCTGACAAAAAATTTAAAAATTGTTAAACACGTTTGTGGTCCTTATAAAATATTTATTTCGTTTTTTAGTTCAAATAAAAACTTTAGCCCTTGGCTTTAATAAAATCGGGTGTTCTCAGTTGTAACTTGAAAAAAAAAAAAAAACGGGTGTTTTAGTCCTTTTTAGAGACTAAGGGTGCGTTTGGTTTGCAAAACATTAAGTACTGGACAAAACAGTACAAAGCAGAACAACACAACACAAGGCAGAACAACACAGAACAAATTTTTATGGTATTGAATGATTTTTTGTTTTATATGATTGTTGAGGGACGAAATGCTATTTTGGTGTTTTAAACAACTTGTACATGAGACATAAAGTTGTGTTGTGGTTTGGTGAGGGACAAAAATTTTAGTTTTTGTCATGTCCCTTGCCTCCAGTTTGTTTTGTCCCTGAAACAGTTTTACAAATCAAACACTGGATAACTGGAGTTGTTCTGTCCTTCATTTTTTAACAATCAAACACACCTTAAAAGCGATTATAAAAGACAATGCCTATAAACGATTAAAAAATTAATAGGGATTAAACTTTTTTTGATGGATAATAATAAGGATTGAACTTTTTTTAACATGGCAAAATAAATTACATTAACAATAAAAGTGTTCCTCCTAGCATAAAATGCATTAAAGAAAAATACAAAGTCTTACAAAGAGCACAAACAACCGAAAACAGAAAAAAAAATAATTTTGTTAGTCAGTGTCTGAAAAATATAAAGGGCTACGCCACCAACTATGATAACTGAGAGATAAATTAGCATATTTTGTCTTCGACCATCAATAGAAAAGTAACTTGATTTTACCTAAAGGATAATGGATAGACTTCCTTTTGACCAAATATTCTATTATTCCTATATTTCCAAATTACACAAACATGTGAAAACTAAATAACATACATAAAAGATCGTTGTACTTTTGAACCGCATATTAAAAAGCAAAAATGCATAAAATGACTTGAAATACTTGAAAGATCAACCGAAGAGAAATCAATCCAATGTTGATCATGCTGCCAGATGTCGTTGAAGAAATTCCAATTCAAAAATAGGTGATTAGCCTATTCTTAAGCATCGCACCCGCTAGCACAAAGTTGAGAGTCTTGATTAAGGATGTATTGCCTGAATAAGTTGTCCTGTAAGCATAATTTTGAGAAGATGTCAAGCAAACACGGATACATTCAAAGGAGTGTCATCGTGCCAAAGAAGATTCAAAACAGGAGTATTGACGTGGGGAACAAACTAAGCGAACAACTGATATGTTCCACTAACAGAGTAACTAAATGTCAAATCTAATTTCTACTGCCAATGATCACGATTGCTAACATGTAAAGTAACATTGTTAAGTAAAGTCTGCACTCCAAAACATCTCATCTTCCCACGCAAACAAATGACGCCTCTAATTCCAAACATCTTCTCCCTCATCCCACCCCAAATGAAATATATCTGCCACTAATTAACGCCCCATGATTTATTGACAACTCAAACAACCTCTTAAACCGCTCTGCGAGAGGAATACCCAAATGATCAAACCAAAAATAAATATCAACGCCATTACGACCTTTTAGCTGATTTTAATGTTGTGGGGACTAAATTGATAAGAGTGTGATAGTTTAGAGGCGTCATTGATTTTTTATTTGATATATTTATTATGCAAGTTAAAAAAAAATGTTACTCTCCAATCTCCGTAGACATTCACGGTAAAGATTGAAAACATGTGAAAACAATAAACAATTTATAGTCACACCCTGTTAAACCTTGGTTACACCCGGAGCAGCAAAAATACCCTTAAGTGAAAATCAATTTTCAAGTGCATTCAAAACTTTTCGATCTTTATCTCCTTCCAGTAACATGTATTCATCTCAAATAATTGTGGCACTCGCAAACATAGTTTACAAAGACTATGCAAACTAAAGTTACGTATTATATCTAAACTTGATTTACGTAAACTCAGTTTATACAACCTATGTAAACTAAATTGAACTTATGTATGCTTTGTATGTAAACTCAGTTTATACACATAGGTAAACTTTATTTATGTAACTTATATAAACCGAGTTTATGGTCTTTGTATGTAGACCAAATCTATTTTTTTTTTGAATAAATATGTAGACCAAATCTATGTAAATTCGGTTTAGGTATTCTATATAAATTTGTTTATATATGGGAGGATAGTTTCAGTGTTATCATTAAATTTTAATTAAAATTACGTAAAAATTTTAGAGTGTGACTTAATCGTCGAAAAATGTCCTTGTGAATTTAGTTGAATTGGTATAAACAATGCATAATATATGCAAGGCCAGAGATTCAAACCCTGACCACCACAAAAAAATTGTCAAAAAATATTATCAGTCGTCAAATCAATGGAGCAATACGGTGGCCCATACAAGGTTTACATTTTTTATAATAGATCATATAGTCTCTAAATTTTTCTCTTCAATATAATCATAAAGTATATAAATGTAACGAAAGAGTTCTGGAAAATATGAGAAAAGTCACTCATTTTCTGCCTGCTATTAAGTTGTTTGAGACTAATATACCGGATTTCGACGTACTTAAGGGGAAAAAAAAATATAGAGGAGTTATGTACAAGTACCATACACCAAAGGCTCAGTACCTAACACTTTGCCTATTAGGTTTGACTCGAAGTTCACTGCCGTGAATATAACTCTTGAATCATATTTTTTTGATTAATCTCTTGAATCATATGATATACTCCAGTTAACACTTAAATGCTTTTTAAATCAAATTTAATGTGTTAGCTCAATGGTAAAAATTTAACCTTATGTCCCCGTGAGTTTAGCTCATTGATAAGGAATAATGCATATTATATGTAGGGGATGAGGTTTGAACCCCAAACACTTCACTTATTCACCTTAAATGTGAATTTCTCTAACTGCTAAACTATTTAAGGAAAAAAAAAACAATTTAACCTTATAACTTCAAAGTACAAAATTCAGATTTTACTTGACGACGATTATAAAATTCTATGATTTTCATTTCTCTGTATTTCTTTTATCAACCAAACAAAACGTAAATTAGATAAAAATTGACTCGTCCAAATTTATTTTTCTCCGTAGCTAAAATTGTTTTTGGTTTTCACAAAAGAATAAATTGAATTTTTTGGGCCAAACAAACATGGATTTTAGGGTTTCCAAATCATAGCCCAAAACACACTCTATTCATCTCAACACACAAAACAAACACACACTTAGCAGTAGCACTCCCGCAAAAACCCTAGCTAGTGTTTCTTCCACCCTCCACCAATGGCCGCCGCAGCAGCTGCAGCAGCACGTCCCCTTGTCACAATCCAAACCCTAGAATCGGAAATGTCCACTGATTCACCAACCACCCTTCCAATCCCCGATGTCATGCGCGCTTCAATCCGTCCTGACATCGTCAACTTCGTCCATTCCAACATCTCCAAAAACTCCCGACAACCCTACGCCGTCAGCCGTAAAGCTGGTCACCAAACCTCAGCTGAATCATGGGGTACTGGACGTGCTGTTTCACGTATCCCTCGTGTTGCTGGTGGTGGGACCCACCGTGCTGGTCAGGCTGCTTTTGGTAACATGTGTCGTGGTGGTAGAATGTTTGCTCCCACAAGGATCTGGAGGAAATGGCATAGGAAGATTAATGTTAATCAGAAACGTTATGCTGTTGTTTCAGCTATAGCAGCTTCTGCTATTCCTTCATTGGTTCTTGCTCGTGGTCATAGGATTGAGACTGTTCCTGAGTTTCCTCTTGTTGTTGGTGATGCTGCTGAAGGTGTAGAGAAAACTAAGGAGGCTATTAAGGTTTTGAAGCAGGTTGGTGCTTTTGCTGATGCTGAAAAGGCTAAGGATAGCCTTGGGATTCGACCCGGAAAGGGGAAGATGAGGAATAGGCGATATATATCGCGTAAGGGACCGTTGATTGTTTATGGTACTGAAGGGGCGAAGGCGGTTAAGGCTTTTAGGAATATTCCTGGTGTTGAGATTACTAATGTGGAGAGGTTGAATTTGTTGAAGCTTGCACCGGGTGGGCATTTAGGGAGATTTGTGGTTTGGACTAAGTCCGCTTTTGAGAAATTGGATTCGATTTATGGGACGTTTGATAAGGGTTCGGAGAAGAAGAAAGGGTATGTGTTACCTAGGGCTAAGATGGTGAATTCTGATTTGACCAGGATTATTAATAGTGATGAGGTGCAGAGTGTTGTGAGGCCGATTAAGAAGGATGTTAAGAGGGCTACGCTTAAGAAAAATCCTCTTAAGAATCTTAATGTTATGCTCAGGCTTAATCCTTATGCCAAGACTGCTAAGAGGATGGCTTTGCTTGCTGAGGCTGAAAGGGTTAAGGCTAAGAAGGAGAAGCTTGACAAGAAGAGGAAGACTGTCTCTAAGGTGATGTTCTTATTACTATTGTGCTCAATTTTTGAATATTGTCATGTTATTATGCTAATACTAATGTCTGCGATGTGTAATCTGCGATTTAGAAATGCTTGCATAACTTATTGTTTTGATTGTTTGATGTATAGTTTATTCATATGCATTGATCATTTTATGTTGATTTGGTATTGTTCCTAGGATTCTGCCAAAGGAGATGTATGTGCTAGTTGCACTTTGATTTGAATTGTGATCTTGCTGGTTTGCAGTGACTAGTTTCCATTTAGATTTAGTGCTTTAATTAGGTTGTGTCTGCATACCTTGTATAAAAGTTGAGATTGTTTTTTTATTTAATTTTAATTCTATCGTGAAGATAGGATGGGGATCTCAATTGCATGAAGGAAACCAAACTTTAATAATTTAGTATAACCAACTTCGTTTTGTTTTAAAGTTATATTTTTGTAATAATTAATAGTTTTTGATTTGGGTTTGTAGTGATTGGTTATTAGATTTATTCAAACTTCATGTGTAAGTGAGGACCTTTGCACTTATATTAGTGCAAAGAAGCAGAGTATCTAACTTACACAAAACTTAAGTTGTTTTTGTAATAATTCATAGTCTTTGATTTGGGTTTGTAGTGATTAGTAATCAGATTTAGTTAACTTCATGTGTAAGTGAGGGTCTTTGCACTTATACTGTCTTAACTGCAAAGAAGCAAAATATCTCACTTACACATAACTTAATAACCAAATGTAATCATAGGAGTCAATAGTGGCCGCGCTTCGCCGCCAGTCTAATTGTCGTCGCAGTGCAGAATAAGATAGCGGCCGCTTCAGCTGCTATAGCGGCGTAGCGGAGCGGATGGCGTCCGCTTTAGCCGCTATTTGATTTCAGTCGAAAATTTCCAAATTGACCATATTTTAAAAACATTTTGTATGGTTTCCAAATTTCTAAATTGATTTAGGGCATTTTAGGGATTCTTAAAACCAAATAGACTTGTTGTATGGTTTCTCTGTTCTTTTCTTCTTCCTCTGTTTTCTTTTGTTTTATGGTTTCTCTTGTTTTTTGATTTTTCTTATTTGTTCCTCTATCTTTTGTTTTTTGGTGTTCTGTTTTATGAATGTCTCATGAGATTTGAGTGTTATATTTAATTTTATATTAAATGTTGTTTTTTTTTTAGAAATATATAAGTTTGTTTATACTCTCACCACTTTCCAAGATTGACTACTATGAATGTAATTTAAACTGATTAAAAACCATTACAATCTCAAATCTAAATAAACCCTAAATTATTACAAACCAGATGAAAATAAAACTAAGTTCATCATAAGTTATAAAAACTTGGATTCCAATCATGCTCTTGAGATATGCATCAAGATACATACTTGTTCGAGTGATCAATGTGTGTTTGTTGAAACTAGTGAGCTCCTTGCATATTCTGCTCTTTACTTCAATAGTGACTGATCTTCCTGGTTTACTCTACTATTTTATTTAACAATTGGTATTAGCACACCCTAATTATTTATCATGCAAGAAAGTATTTTTTAGTTGTAAGTGGATTTGATGGCAGCTTTGGTAAATTCCTGGGAATTGCAGTTATTAATTTAATGTACTTGATTTTATTTCAAATTTAGACATTCAACCGTGTGTTTAGATGAGTGGATGAGTTGATTTTTTGTGGAATAATGGATGACTTTTGGTTTATGCCATTCCATATGTTCCCTGCTTCTTTCTGATTGTGTTTTTTTTTTGCTGTGTTCCAATTTAGACATTCAACCGTGTGTATTTAGATGAGTGGATGAATTTTGGTTTATGCCATTCCATATGTTCCCTGCTTCTTTCTGACTGTGTTTCTTTTTTGCTGTATTGAGTAATTTGTTTTCGTTAATTGACAATTTTATTACCATTTATTTATTGTCTGAAACTAACATTACTTTTCATTGTGTTCCTTTCACTCTTTCAGGAGGAAGCTTCTGCCATCAAGGCTGCAGGGAAAGCTTGGTATAACACCATGGTCTCAGATTCTGATTATGCTGAATTTGACAACTTCACTAAATGGCTTGGGGTTTCTCAGTAAAATCCATTTATATGTTCGCCATAGTTTTTTTTGTGTGGTTATCTGAACTAAATAATTTTGGTTTTTTGTTGTTCTCCGGTTTAAGATTATTACACATTATGCAGACAGCATGGAAATTTTGTTTTTGTTATGGTGCAAACTGTTTGTTGCAGCTGAATAATCTAGCTTTTCTACTATTGATTTTATAATTTGTTATATGCTGGCCACGTAAGGTATGCACCTAGCTATTGGGTGTCTGCTGCCTGTTAGTGTGTGTAAGCCTTGCGTAGTTTTGGAATATATATATATATATATATATATATTGGCAAGAATCATAGTGAGGCACCGCATTTTTGGCAAAAAACTACACTTTGGAGGCAGTGTTGAATTCACTGTGGTGCCCTGTGCTACATATTGTAGTTGAGATTTTCATGCTACAAGTGCATTTAAATGCGAGAAATGTTGATCCAGTGCCAAACCAAAGATATATCGAGTTTCTGCAAAATCACTTTGTCACGGTGATTTTGCAAAACCCACTGTGATTTTGACGTGTAATAAATTGTTTATGCAACTGTCTTTGAATTCAAAATCTCTATTTTGAGTTAACGCTCAGCACTTATGCAACTGTCTTTAATGATTAACACGCTGATGTCCAATTGAAGCTATTATATACCCACACCTTAAATCCCAGCAATTAAAGCAAACTCATCCAAAACACTCCTAGATTTACGTTTCTTCAATGCAGAGCACGTATTATGAATGTAGAGCACGCATCAGGAGTGATTTAATATTGTGATGTATCAAGTGTCAGATAAAGTCCAACAATGAATAAAAGAGTAGAGGTTGAACAACAAATAAGTGAAAAAAAACTCATATACTTAGCCTTAAAATATTGGATATAGAGGTGATATCATTCTTACTTGTGTGGTTGCTCTTTCTGCAAAGTGTTGATCAATACTTGTGTTGGCTGCCCAAGAATGGCATATGGTAGTATCATATCCCACTTCAACAATGTGGGGGAGTGAGAATGATTCTTGGTTGTGGATCTTGGTTGGGGGAGCTGAGGTGTCAAGCGTGAGCTAAAATTTCACGTGTATGCAAGAGTATAAGTTGAGCAACATATAAGTGTGATGACCCATATATCTAATGCATTAAGACTTTGGTGAAGATGTGTTGTCAATCTCACTTGTGTAGTTGCTCTTAGCATAAAATGATGATACAATTAAATGTAGACTTCCATGGAAGTCCCAACATTATGTTGATTCATTGATTTGTTTTGGTAGTTTTTGGGTGTTAATTTGTTTGAAATTTAATCTTAAATTTTATTTTTTGGATGTCGTTTGCTTCTATGCAATTTTTTTTATTCAATCTCTATTATTTCAATTTCCTTTACTTTGGTCTTTGGTAGAATATGACAATGAAGAAATATAGATGTGTTCCCTTGAGTTGATAAAATACATGTTTCTTAGACATTTTAAATTGGTGTCGCATATTTTTAATAAGTCTAATATTTTGGCAGCATAATTTTCAGTAAAATATAACTCTTTCAACAAACTCATAAAATAAAAGCAAATCACTCTATTCACTATACTCTCATGGATAAAATACAAACTCCTTAATTTTCTCCCTTATCATTTCTCTCATGTTCAAATTTATTTTTCATCTTCTTCCTTTTTCTAATTTACTTTCTATCTTTCTTTTGGTGAATAGTTACTCATAAATCTCTAACTCATTCAATTAACCCATAAAATTCAAAATAATTCACTCTAATCACTACTTCTACGCATAAAACACACTACTTTTTTTACTTACCATTTCTCTCATTTAAATTTCTTTTTCATATTTTTTTCTTTTTCTAATTTTCTCTCTCTTTTCGTGGAAGATAGGAGCACAAGTCTCCCACTTCTTCAACTAACCCATAAAATTACCATAAATTCACTTCATTCCTTAAAACTCATGGACAAAAGGAACAATTTTTATTTTTTTTACCAGTATCATTTCTCTCAATCACAAATTATTTTTCTTCCTCTTTCTTTTTATAATTTATTTTCCCTCTACTCATGAAAGAAATGAACGAAAACCTCCCTCTATTAAATTACCATCAACCCACCCTTTTCATCGTGGTGTGTCTCCGTTTAACCTTATTTGGGTAATTCACATAATTACGGACATGGGGAATCGCAAACTTGAGGAAGAGAAGTTAATGTGTCAAATATGAGTTAAAGTTCTATAATGGATGAAAGAGTAGATATTGAAAAAACATATAAGCGAGATAACTCATATACACATGCCTAAAATTTTTGGATAAAATTGTGGTGACATTCTCATTTGTGTGGTTGCTCTTAACCTAGTGCGATGAACAACCCAACGTATCTAGGCTCCACTTGAAGTTTCAACTCTATGATGATTTTTATTTATTTTTAGTTTATTGGGTGTCATTTGTTTAATTTTATATTTTGAATGTCATTCACTTTCATGCATTTTTTTGTCAAGGTAATATTTTGTTTATACAATCTCTATTATTTCAAATTCCTTCACTTTTGACATTTTGTGGATTTGACCAATATTCTCCAACTCCTTCAAAAACTCATAAAAATATTGGTAACTCACTTTTCCCGTGACATTTCTTTCATGTTTAATTTCCCTTTTTATCTTCTTTCTTTTTTCTAACTTACTTTCTCGGTTCCCATGAAAGAATGGAGAAAAAACATCCATCTACGAAACTGCCACCAACCCACATTTTTTATCACGTTGTGTCTCAGGTCTTATTTGACCATTTTACCATATCATATAAGCATAGAGTCTCATACATAAGGGAGAGACGTTGATGTGCCATGTATGAGTTAAACTTATAAATTCGATTGGAGAATAGATATTGAATAACATATAAGTGAGATGACCAAAATACCTAATATCTTAAGGTTTTGTATGTTGATGTAGTGTTAATCTCATTTTTGAGGTTTCTCTAAGTCAAATATTATGATTCAACTCGTTGTAGACCCCCTCATAACTCTGAAGATTATAATTAAATTTTTTGTTAGTTAAAATTTAGGCTCCCTCATAAGTCTAATTTTTTGTTTAAAAAGAAGATCAAATTAATTATTGTTCAGATTCACACGAAAAAAGCATATGTGATGTCAATCATATTTATTTTTTTTGACAAAATAAATGATATTCATTCATTCAAATTAATAGAGTACATCGATATAATGCAAATTCGCTAAAAACAAATAGGATAAATCTGTGAACAGGCTCACAACATCCATGTTAATAGCATAAAACGGCAAAGTACAAATGCCTACACATATGACTATATTTAAATCTCCGGAATAATCATGTCTCCGGATCTGCAACGTGGATGACGCCAAAGTCATTGATTGGATCTGCACTGGATCGAAACTAATATGACAATCTGAACCGATCAAATACCTGAGAGAAACAAGAAAAACAAACAACGTCGCACAAAGACGAACCGAAATGTAAAATTATTGTGTCATTGTTGTTCCGGAATAAGTAAAAAACAATGGTAATCGAAAATCAAATTTTAAATTATTGTTTCGTTTTCTTAAAAAAAAAAACATTATTAAACATTATTTAATTTCTGAGAATAGTTTAATAATGTGATAGAATTTTGGAGTTTCGTAGTTTGATTGTTCGCCTTTGTTTTGTTCTCGAGGCATCAAACAACAAGCTTCCATTCTCATTAGGCATTGTGATGATGGATGCATTTGTATCTATTTGTAATATTATTTTATTATTATTTTATTATTGTTATTATTTGTTTTTTATTTTGAAAACTCAGTATCCAGTCAAAAAACTAAATCAAGGAACCTATTCCTTCGTGTACCAACGAATGATAGAGTTGAAGGAATTATTAGCATTTGAAAAAATAATCAAGAGATTGAGATGAACAAATTATAAGTTTCAATACTACACCACCATGCAACCCTTGGAAGTATATTATTATTTTAGTTAATTTGTAAATATAAATAATATATGTAATATTTAATATATGTTTTAATCTTCTTGATTCGTAAGTACACATGAATCTTTAAATATTAAGTGTGATTCATGTAACTCTTTTTTGGGTAGATAGACGAAATGACAAAACCATTATAAACTCACACAAACAAGTAGAGGTACCGAAGTTCGAACCCCGATCATGGTATCCGACCAAACAATTTCGGCATTTTGCCAGTTGAGATAGGACTTCTGGATTATGTGTTTTTATAGAATTAGTCACATTTCATTTTTTAATGTTACAAGAATGATCATTGGATTAAAATTGGAAAATATGTCGTATATAAATGATAAATAATTACTTCCATTTTAGTGCTAAAACATAAATGAACAATAAGTTGTATTGTGAGCATGTGATTATGCAATTAGCAATAATTAATCTCCGTTGTGAAATATATGGGTATACAAGATAAGTTCTTTCCTCCGAACCATAATTTTTCTATACACAAGAGTCGGGATTGAACCCCTGACCACTTGTCTATGAACCTCATGCCCCTTGTCATTAGACCAATCCATTGTTGGTTAATTGTTTAACTTTTTATTTGACAAAAAAATTTCGTTAGTCCAAAAAAGAAATCATTGCATTTATTATAACATAATTTACGATATTAAATTTAAGGCTTAAATATTGCACTAATCCCTGCAAATATGGCTAAGTTAAGTTTTGGTCCTCGTAAAAAAAAAAAATTGAAATCCGTCCTCGCAAAAATTTCTGTATTTTAAAAATGCCCCTGTGCCCATTTAAGCTAGGCCATGTCACCAAGATGCCGACGTGGCACACGTTGACTAGGCATAAGAAGCCACATGGCATCTGACATGGCATTTATCATTTAAAAACGTTTTCTAAATTAGGAAAATTCATTTTCTGTTTTTAATAATTCTAACCCAGGTTTTTCCTCAAAAACATTCATCTCCAACCCAAACCCAACTCTTCATCCAAAACTTCATCATCAACCCATATATTATCTCATTATTCATCATCCAACCAACAACTATGAAGGATTCCAAAGTAAAAAAACATAAGAACTTAGTTCATCATCCAACATGAAACAAAACCCAACAATAAACATAATTCAAATCCAGATTCACATGAACAAAAAGGAAGAAATTAATTCATCATCCAACAAGAACAAAGAGGTAAATCATTCCCCAACAAAACTCACTCTCTCGGTCCCTAATTTTTCCCTAACACCACCATGGTTGCTTTTTCTTCTCTGTTCAATTTGTTCTCAAAGGCTCCAGATCTGAACAGAGGTAGAGTAATTGAACATGAGAACCCTTTCAATCCTTACAACACAAAAGGAAACAAAATCAACATTTGGTTCTGATGGAGTTTTTGTTAAAATTGGAAAGAATAAGAGAAGCAAGGCACTGGATTTCCTTTGGAAACGAAAAATCCATGAGAAGGTCTGATGGAGTCCGTTGGCAGATTTGGGTTTGTGCGCTGCCGGATTCGAAGGTGGTTCCACCATCGTTTTCTTCTTTTGATTCATGCGACCCACCACTCGATTATGTGCTCGAATTTGATTCAAACCCAAATCAAACATATTATTCTTCACATGGGTACTTAGATCCCAATCTGAGTACTCTTCAAAACTCATTTTCAATTGGGATTTAGGGTTTTGATGAATCAATAAAATAGTGTTTTTAATATATTATTTGAGTCCGTTTTATTTAGATTTGATTTCGTTTTATTTAATATTATTTCCTTTTTAGAATTATTTTACTTCAATTGTAAGTTATTATATTTCAGGAACAAATATCTGATAGATTGAGTCTTAGAGCAAAAGAAAGAGGATTAGGAGCTGATTCGGGATGAAAATACGAAATATGGGACAAAAATATGTCACCCCCTAAGTCAGGAACTTGGCACGACCCGTGCCACCAGCAGCACGGCCGTGCCAGCCTTCAGGAAACTCTTTTGTTGCTTCTGCTTCATGGACAAGCTACCTATTAGTTTACTTCTGACCTAAAAGCCCGTGGTTTCTTGTGGAACATTCTAGTGTTATATTTCTTAGGGCTTAAGTCATTGTAAACTATAAATAAAGTAGCTAGCTATCACAACAATTCATCTTTTGTTCTTGGAAATAATAAGCGACAATTGTTTCTTTGAATAAAAGTTCACCTTTATTTTATGTTCTTCTTCTTCTTCTTCTTCTTCTCTTCTATGTCTACTATAACACCCCGTTTTCCCAACAATATAAATAATACAAATAATCAGAGTATTCAACGTAAAACGGGATATCATATACTAGCATCCTCATATAGTTTCTCATCAAGTCATACATCATCATTCACACACCATTTTCACATCATTTACATCAAGTTTAATATTACCACTTATATGCAAATGTACTTCATCGCTATCATCTATTTGCATGTCGGTACCGATTTCTAATCTTCATTTGTATGTCAAAGTTGTGTTATTGAACATACATACGTCATTCTTCATTTTTTCTGAGTTATGAAATGATGCATGAAGATAGACTCGTTAAATACCTCATGATAAACACATCAACATCACAACATCCTTACAACATAAATCATTTCGTGAGTTACTCGTCATATCAAAACTGAATACGTCATTCATCATTACTCGTCATTCACAAGCATAATTTGTTACATCATTCATCATCATGTAACGAATATTATTTCATCGTTAATCAACATAATACGACACTTATTATCTCATTATC
>Ga0315914_1002268_pt1 | contig 29433 bp, 16 predicted proteins | sample MpolenodulesMG_FD_203920 | JGI IMG/M metagenome (GOLD analysis project Ga0315914, IMG submission 203920) | Medicago polymorpha root nodule microbial communities from Los Angeles, California, United States - elongated nodules | ecosystem: Host-associated > Plants > Roots > Nodule | place: USA...
GAGGAAGAATTAGTTCTAAACTAATTTATATAGTTACTATTGTTATAGTTTTTTGGAACCTCATAAGGGCATTATTGTTCTTCCTCTCCATCAAGTTAAGAAGTTAATTCATATAGATCAAACTCAATACCTTCAAGAACTAGGGCATCTGGTGTCATAAAGAATTGACTAATAAGAGAAATTCTATTTAGTATATTTGAAAGACTCTATTAAGACAGTCATGATACTAGTTTGCTTGTTATAATTTTGGACCTACATAAGATGGATGTCAATACAGTGTATCTTGATGGTGACATTAATGATACAATATGGTGCAATCAAATAATTCTTTTGTATCAATAGATACAAAGTAGATAGTTTGCAAAGTCATGAAATCCACTTATAAGTTAAGAAATTTGTCTCTTTAAGTGTTACCACAAATTCTAATAAAGTAATTGTCTCATCTGGTTTTGAGATAATATTAAGTAGAGTTGTGGATTTAGTAAGTTTAGTGGGAGTAAATTTATATTCCTATTTTAATGTGTCGATTTTATTTATTTAGTCAACTATGATATATGTTAGTAATGTGAAACCAAGAAAATCTCTAACAAAAGTTAGTGACGAAAGATCTTGTGGACACCTCTTTTGTATTAGGCATTTCAATGATTAGAGATTCTTCTCAAGTTATTATTCGGATATCACAAAAGAGTTATATCAATAAAGTTGAAAATAAAATGACATAATTTTTTGGATGACCTCAATCACCGAGAGAGACTTTTCAGTCTCAAATATCGCCCATTAGGAAATTTATGAATTCAGAAATTTAAGTATTTTCCTACACTTTGCCTATAGGATTTTTATGTATGATTTTATTATACACATTTGAAAATAGCGTATATAATAAGATTGTTTGGCAGATATTTGAGCAATTCAAAGTTTGAATTGTTGAAAAAACAACCATAAGAATTATTAAAGAGAACAATTTGGAGATCATTTATGTGTCAGACTCTGGCCTTTTGGATGTGAGTAGATAATTCCCATCCTAACTCAATAAATGACCGTAAGTATTTATGTCACTTGGTTGCATATAGTAAAAGGTAATGAAAGACCACTTAAAATATAGTTTATTGCCTTATACATTATTGTTGTTGAATGATAGAAGAAGTAGAGACAAATTTTATGTTAGCTAATCAACTAATCAAAGACATGACACATAAGGTCTTTCATATGGTTGTTGTCATTAAGGATGTCTTCGATTAGTGGGAGTCTCTTTTACTTTATGTTCTATACTTTTGATTTGGTATTAATACAGACTTTATGTTATGATTTTCTGCAGAAATAAAGTTCATGAGGTTATGTTTATTATAACCATTTCTGTATCATTTTGTGCAAATATTGAATTTGCAAACTTCAGTTTTGATCTCACTAAAGTTTTAAGTTGGACCAATTGAAAATAGACATGATTTAGAGATCACATTGCATGAAATTTCCATGTCACTCATCCATATTGATCTATGTCATCAAGTGCATTGATATGGTGGTCGTCGGGGTTCCGTCACGTTATAAGTCAGTGGCGACAGCCGCGGTGGTCCCATTATTAATGTATGAGGTGGACCAGATTGTAAAGTTGAAATCTAAAAATAAATAGCATTCAGACGCACGCCTAAAGAATTATGATATAATTATTAAGATATGTAGCTCAAGTGGGAGATTGTTGGAATATTTTATTATTTATTATATTTCAATATCATTATGTGGGCAAATATCATAACAATAGTTATATTAGCTACTTATCAATTGTGAGCTTTAGTTGATTAGTGATCAAATTAAGTAATAAGGCTATTAGATTTCTAATTGGATAATTAATTAAATATATAATTAGTTGATATAGACTCAATGAGTGGATGTCCGGATAGCCCATTAACGGAATAATGGAAAACCCTAATGGTCATCCAATATAAAAGAGGTTATGGTCTCCAATACATCGTACACGGCAAAACTCTATCTTCTCCCCATCTGAAGAGGACTTGAGGCATAAAGGTACCGGTTGAGGAAGAACCAAATTAGCCGCTGCTAACCGTGTTGATATTGATGTTTGTTTTAGATCACCTCCTCTCTCTCTCCTTATCGTTGTTGTTGTTGAGAAGGCTGCCATGAAAGCTTTATCCAGATATTTCTAATACCCTAATTCTTGATATCCTTGATAAATCAAACATGTCGTAGATCCAATCATAATCATGTTCAATGTTTCATTTGCTTCCGCTATTGATTTATGTATTATGAAATCTGTTTTTATTAAGACCTAAATTTTCAACCGAGACTATATATTCTCATAACACACTACTGTTTGAATTCCCACTTTGGAAGGTTTACAGTGAAATGCTATATATAGCAAATTTTTTCACTGATTCATCTCAAAAAGTGTCATTTAGTTACATGCTTTCTAACTAAGTTAAAATTATCCATTACCTACCTTATTTCCACAAAACCCGAAATTAAAATGTGGACAATATTGTGTTGCCTTTGAGTCATGTTTTAACAGCAACACGTACTTTGGAAAATCTCGTGTTCATTTAATGTTTAGGGAAATGCTAATGTTTAATACGTCTCGGTTAGTTTTAGCGGAAAGAAGCGGTGGTTTTCAAAATGCTATTATAGTTGATTATCATGTGAAGGCAATGTATGTTTAGTCTAAATTTTGCGGCTGCTTTTTTTTGCTTTTAAGTTTTAGTCTAGAGTTTGTATTTTGAGTTTTAGTCTAGAGTTTGTATTTTGAATTTTAATCTGTAGTGTAAATTTAATTTTTTATTAAAGTATTTTGGTTGTATCGTATCTTAAATTTTAAAATTTTTTCACGTATCATATCAAGTATCTTGGCTTCATTGAAAATAACATAAAATAAAGCACACTAGTCTTCTTAGTCTATTCTAAGAGGTACACATAAAAACATGAACCATATACAACAAAGGACATTGTTGAAACAACAATCGGGTTATAGTCAGCAATGCAAAATGTGAAGAATGGTTGTTGTCTCCCTTTGTATGAACAAAAACGAGGAGCAGGAGCGGTTTAGGGATCAAAAGTTGAAAGTATGAATACGAGTGGGGAAGGAAATGGGTACCACAATCTCACCCTCTATGTCAGACAAGATAAAATTAACTTTGATTTCAGCTTCATCACCAAGCACCGTCCATATTCATCTCATATCATCTACATCAAATCACTTTCACACACCCCTTCTTAATTATTGTCTTTGAATTTGAAATAATTTGAAGGTAGAGCCCACATAGGATCTAAGGGGTGGGTTGATGTTGTCTCAATCTTACGTGGTTGGCTTAGGCCATTCCATTTGAAACATTGCCACTAGGGAAGCACGTGGAGAGAAGAAGAAAAAATTATGAAGCATTGGCGGTGATTTTTACAAACAACACATGAATTAGAGAGAAGATAGATGACAAGGTTTAAATTGTTTGGTTGAGAAATTAACCATGAAAGGATCGATGAATGTGGCATATGCGGCGCAGCAGTTACCGTTGGGGGTGTATTTTTTTTTCTCCATAATCTTGGTGGATGCATTTATTGATAGCCTTGTTTTTTTACCTAACTTCATGTATATTATTTTAGGAAAATGTTTGATGTACACTCCATTTAAATGGGTATATATTGAGAAAGAAAAGGATAGAACAGAGTGATGTAATAAATATTTTGAGATACGATGTATTGAATAAAAAATGTTCATTGTACAATATCAAACAAGGTTAAAAAAAAATTGATACCAAAAAATTGGTCCCCCTACTACCTTCATCTCTAGCTCCAAGTATAAGTGATAATGTGATATCAAATTAGCCAAAAAACTTGTTTCCCATAAACATAAACACCATGGTCCAATCTTAAGTCCAAATTGCATAACAATGCACAAGACCGAAAACCACAAAAATACAAATACCGTAACAAAAATACTTAAACTAGGAGATATTAATGACACTAAAATTAGAAATAAGGGAAATGTTAATATGTGTCATATGATACATGTTAGTATAACAAAAGAAGAAACTATCTATTTGAAATTGGGTCAATTTATTTCTCATGAAATTGAAAGTTAATTTTTGTCGTTAAATACTTTTTATTTATAGAATTCTTAACATGATAATATTAGTATGTTCAATTGGTAAGGACAATGCATAATATATTCAAGGTCTAGGGTTCGAATGCCGGACACCACTAAAAAAAATTCGCCTAAAAATAATTTGAATCGCACAAATCAATCAAATCCACTTTGATTACTTTTTCGGAGAGTTTCCTTCAATATTCGTATATGTCAAATAAGGAATGCAATTTATTTTGTCTAAACAAAAGTCAATGTGTAAGCATACAATTCATATTTCACAAGAATTTGAATTTTGTCACCGATCCAAGAAATTTATTGGTGGACAATATTATGCTCTATGAGCCTTGGAGTTTCTCATCACACCCTAGTACTAGTAGTGAGGCCATAAACTCAACTAGTCCAAACTTTTCATGTACAAAAAAATCCTAGCAAAACAAAGTGAAATCAAATCCTACCAAAATAGTGTAGAAATCAAATAAAAACGCATCCTCCTTTTCCTTTCACAAAAAGATCTGCAGTAGTGTACATGAGATGCTCCCTCAAATGCTTACAAAACAAGCAAAGACAAAACCACTGACCAAAAATATACAAAATATCAACTTCATATTGCATTAGTGTATTACCCAACAAACTAGAGTGGCATGTTCAACGTTAAAGCGAAGAAGGTGCGAAGAAGGTGACATGTAAACAACAAAATTAAAGAGTGGTAACATGAAAGCCTCTAATTTCATGCTCCTTGGTCGTACGGAACCCTTGAAGTTGGGGCTTGTTTAGGGCCCAATCACGTGGTCCATCTTTGTTCCATTGTCACCGACTTTCAATTCCAGATTTGCCCTTATTCTGTTTTTCTTAATCTTAAACAAATGTACTTGTAATGCCAGAATTTGAATTCACATTTGATCTCATTCATGCATCTATGGTTGCCCTTATTCCCATTTAACGGTCTTTCATGTTTAAATGTAAGTAAGACTAATCGTTCAAAGTATGCACCAAGTAGCCACAAGTAAGGATCAAAGAATAAACAATTACTAGTATTAAGATACTAGTATAAAAAAATCATTTTGAGTCCAACAACAATGTGCCTCGATCTATTGCCTATTATTACAGTATTATTATTTTTGTGTCAGTTGCATGCATATCCTATTATCCTTTTCCAAATTCCAATAAAATTTGATCTTCAGAAAAAAGGATGGAAAATCACGTATCTCTGTCATATATTACATTGAAATTTGAAATTATACTGAAAAGAATCACCTTCACTCATACATTACACGCATTGCATATGATGCTTTTCATTTTCACATTCCCTTCCATAGTTCCATTCCATCAAGTGGTGATGAAACGACACATACAATCAGTTTAGCTGGTAACAAAACGACAACACCTGCATCTCCTAGTCTGGCATTGGATGATTATAATACGATCCTGTGCTGTCCTACACTACCTGCATATTCTGATTGAACATTGGAGGCTCACCTTTTAATTAAAAATCTACATTATACTACGTATAAATGTAAGCACATACACACGTGCACCTGGTTACTTAGAAAGAAATTAGATCCATTTCCAGCTCAAACAATTCATCATAATTCATAAATTGAGTTAAAAATGACGCAAGTATAGAAAATCACACTAGTGTAGATCATAAACAATACCAATATTCAACCGTTGATTATTTATTATGAACTTTACTATAATTTTGTAGTGTATATATAAAAAGGACAAGATGATCTTAAACATGTAAAAAACCTTTTCAAACTATTTTGTGCACATTGTTCCTAGTACAACCCAATTCCTAGTGTTTTTTAACACCAAAAAGGGGAAACCAAAACCTAAGATCATAAAAATTAAAATTAGAATAAAAGAACAAAAAAGAAAAATGTTAATCTCATTTCCAACTTTTAAGTATTATAAGTCTCTGCAATTGTGCAAGGAGGATTATGGACTAAGGACGAGAAACTGATTGAGCTAGTTTCTCGATCTTCTCCACAAGCTCCGGCGACAGCTTCTTAACCGGTTTCCTTTCCTTCTCAGGTCGAAAATCAAATCCTAGAGCTTCGGATACCTCTTCGGAGCTCCACCCTGCTTTTCGAAGCGAATCCGAAAACCGATCCGCTTTTAATAACAAAGCATCCAACAACGCTTGATTATCCAACATCACCATTTCCCCTTCAAAAAAACCACAAGCCGAAACTTGAACCATTTCGGTTATATCCGGTTCACTCCACCCACCTGCTTTTAAAACTGACCCGATTTTATCAATATATTCATCAACCCAACCCGGAATAACAGACCGTGGTGGAATATCAAAAAACCTCTCCGGCGAAGTAGATTCCGACGACAAAGAGTTTCTCCGACGACGATCTGTGGCAGCTTCTGTCCAAAATTCCACCCACCTCGGCGTCCTTCCTCCGGCATCGAGACTCCGCCGGGAAAAAACCGTTGAAGAACCCGCGGATTTCTCGCTAACAGAACGTTGATTCATGAGAATCTTCGGATCCGATTCGGAGCTTCGAAATAAAGACTCGCGTTGAAAGAAATCTGAAAGATCGAAACCGCAACAGAAGATTCTATTTTCATCGACGTAGAAAATCGGATTTCCGGCGAGTGAAGGATTAGACGGAATGTAGCAATGGTTGAAGATAGGAATCAGTAACGGAGCTTTCTTCAAAGCATTTCTCGCAATTTTCAATGCTTTTTCTGGTTCAGTAGGTCTTAATCCCCAAGATTTTGACCAGAACGCGTTTCTCGCGATCTGAAACGAGATTGCGGCAATCGGAAGATCAAGTGAGGCGCGGAGACGGAGGCGAGCGGCGGTGGATCGCCAGTCAGGGAATCCAGGTCCGACGGGGATGCCGGCGGCAAGAATTGCACGGAGGTCCGGTGGAAAAACGAAACTGAACTCTGCTTCAGCACGTGCGAATTCTGCGTCGGAGAGACCGGGTTGGACTTCGACGCCGGAGTTATGGAGCTGGGTTATGACTTTATCTACAACTGAAGAGAATGAGAATAAACCGTTACGTTCTGAGGAGGAAGAGGATGAAGAAGATGAAGCGGCTCGGGCTGATAAGCGGCGTAGACCGGCTATGTGAGCCGGGTTTAAACCGGTCATTCTCCGGTCTACGTCGACCATTTTTATTGTGTTTAGTTTTTGGTGTATCAGGAAGGTGAAGGTGAATGGTGCGTTTTGTGTAGTTTGAGACTGAGACAGAGACAGAGAGGGACTTTTGCTTGTACACAAGCTTCTTCATTTATAGCATCAAAAAGTGTGGGCTCTACTCTTGATTTATTTTGGTCATTCTTTATTACTCCATTCTTTTCATTTTCCTCATTTGGTCCTTCACCTTTTGTTATAGTGTGAATCAACAATTGTGTAAGTATATAGATATAGTAAGTATATATTTCCTATGTGATGTGTATTTAAGTATAGGTGAGAATAGAGAAAGCGAGATAACTATTTTGTGTTTTTAACATATGATAATAATCATAGAACTTCGCTATCCAACGGTTAAACATTAAAATTCAAACTCATTCACGATGCGAGACCTATCAAACCCCCCCACCATAGACTAAGCGTAAGTTTGGTACGTAATTAGTCATAACCATATTTTTATGTTTGAACCTCGCATTTTTAAAAGCATGTAAAGATCTGGTTTTTTTTTTTTTTTTTAGAGAAATGATCTAGAGATTTATTTGAAGTCTTATTTAATATGATTGGATATGTATAATGATTTGACATATGTTTAAAAAATTTAAAAACGTCTTAGTCTTCTCTCTTTGAAAAAAGTTTGAAATAATATGTATATGGCATAAGTTAGGTTGTAAACTCATGTCGATAAGTCACTCAATCCGACTTATTTCAATCCTAAATGTGAAGATTTTAAAAAAAACAAATGGAAGCAAGTAAAACAAACAAAAAGAGTTAGAAGCTGAAGAAAAACAGACAGTCTCATGACAAAGAGTTAGTTACAAAGAAAATTATGAATTATGACAAGAATTAAAGATAAGAGAATAAGTGCTAAGTAGATGAAAACCAGAATGTGAAGCATAAGCACTTGATTTTAGGCCCCGTTTGGTTTGAGCTTATGAAAAATAGCTTATGTAAATAAATAAGCTTTTATTTTAATTTATAAACTCTCACTAATGAAAATTGTATCTTCATAAACGGATTTTTCATAAACTACCTTAAAAACTTATAAATAATACATAAAAACTTATTTATTTGCATAAACTGTTTTATATAAGCTCTAAAATAAGTTAATCCAAACGTGCAAAGCATAAGCACTTGATTTTATATAAGTCAAAGCATGACATGATATTATGATCAATAGACAACAGCTGTTGAACAACGGCTCCTTCAAGAAACAATTGTCCTTTCATTAACGGTAATGAGAAGATTAGATTATGTTTTTTAACCACAAAAGTTTCTCATGCGGGACAATTTACTTTCTGCTTAGGGCAGTCCTATAATCTTTTTTACTTCATTAGTATTTAATTAATTCTACCCACGCTCAATTAACTTATGCTTTGTTTATCTCAGTGACCTTGTAATGATTTTAATTTTATATTAGATCGTTTATATAGCTTGGTTAACTAATTGATTACACTCTAATTATCATAAAAAAATTATTGTTATTATTAGTACTTAGTAGTATTATGCGTGACCAATTTTTGGCCCACGAGCAATCATGCATTTGTTTGGCAACGGATCCAAAAGCTAAGCACACAATCATAATAGCACATTGTTGTTGTACTTTAACGTTAATCTCCCTCTTATCTTTCTTTATTTTCCTCATTTTTTTTTCTTTCTTTCCGTCATTTGAAAAGAAGAAGAAAAAAATAACAGTTAGCTATGTCCACATCCAACTAGTTTATCCGTTGAAAAAAAAACAATAGCTTAGGTGTCTCTCAAGCAGATTGAATGTATGTACATGGATGAAATTATATCTATAGTTGTTCTCCCATCCCAAATTATCAATATCTTCTTTACACAATTATACATGGATTAATTTACTAGCAAAATTTTGCATGAGAAATTCTAATATGGTCATAAGACCAAACAAATAGGATTTGGTCACACACACATAAACAAGTATTTTTTTAATAATGAAAAGAAAATTGATAAAAAAAAAAATTAATATTTTGATGATAATATCTATAGTTGTCCTCCCAATCCCAATTTATTACAGGTTAGGATCCTTCCCTAAAAATAGAGACACCCAAACACATGATTACATCCCTAACTCTTCCACCGTTTTGCACAACTCCACCTACCTAAAAGCATCAGTGAGAAGTTAGCATCACTCAACCTCTTGGTCTCTTCATTAATGTGATGTTTCTTCCCCAAGCAACATTGCATTTTTGGATTTGGAGGTTCGGCACGGGTAACCCCAACCTCAACCATAATCCATAACTATCACTGAGTCACGTCTCTGGAGGACGAGGTTGTGCAATCACGTGGGCCTAACATTTTTTTAATCTCCAAAATTTTCAATTGATATTGAATCTAATTGTATATATTGTCTTGTAAAATGTTTAAAGTGCAATAACGAATATGAGTGTTTTTAAAATATATATGGATTAAAGTCAAATATTTTTTTATGATGAGACGATTATTATCGATTAATGACCGTCTACTTTTTTTTTTGAACAAACAAAAAATTAATGACCGTCTATATAAATTAAACTGAATATTAATTATTTTTTAAGAGGCTAAAATGAAATATATTACCTCAACAAAAGTGTCAAGTGTCTAAAAAGACATCAAAAGATCCAAAAAACAATTTAAAAAGAGTGAAAAACCGAGGCTAACAAGGGAGAAGAATAAAACTTAAATTACAGCAGTGAGACACATCAAAGAATTTTGCCTCCAAACATTGTAGTTAAAATCGAATGAGACAATCTTCTATTTAAACCATCAAAACACTAGAAGTTTAACTTGCTCAAGGATGAAATGGAAATGCTCATCCTTATGCTGATAAATACGTCTATTTCTCTCTTTCAAGATAACATAAACAGCTACTAAACAAATTATCTTAAAAGCTAAACAAATGTTAATATATATCCTTCAAAATTATATACATAATCTATTTATTATTATTATTTTGTCCTTTCTTAAAATTGAAAGATTTTCTTTTTTTGGCACAAATTAATCTAAAAATACCACCATGCCAACAAATTGTTTGTCAGGTTATACTAGTTATTTTTATCAATTATAATTTAATTTATAAATTATTTTACGCTTGATAGATAATAAATTATTGGGTTTATGTTATTGGACCCTTTTAGGTTTTTAAATTAGTAGTCTATCCATTAAGTTTTACTATTTATTTGTTTATAACCTTTATTATGTTGCGTAATTGTTGATCTTATGAAACCCTAATTGTCTCCTTTGTTATTCTCTCTAAATTAAAACCCTGTATTATTAACAAGACTTACATTGTATATACACACACATATGACTTAAATATTATCGGTGTACTCCTAAAAATGTATTTTACATGTTGTCCAACAAGAATAGTGTATGTGGTGGTTACTTTTGAAAGAAATGTATTAAGTCTATGTTTGATATCATGGTGGGTATGTCATCTGATTCTGACACACCGACTGTGATACTAAAAGTGCATTAAATTGACCTCCATAGCTAAATTAAGCCTATGTTTCTGTTTTTTTTAGGGTTTTGGTCTAGAGTCTCCCTCTTGTCTTTTTTTAATAATATTTGAGTTTGGCGGTAGAGGATGGCGGTTCATCGGGGTGCCAACCTAGTTGGGATGTCGATTCTTTCCCTTGATGCATGTCATTTCTCCTGGTTTACCGAAGAAATGCATAATCATTAAAACACTCAATAAATTAATAATTATATAAGAGGAATGCTAGCAACACACCTTCTAACACACACTTTTCAACACACTCCCTTTGATTGGTTAAAATTCACATAGGTCCCACCAAATCATGTGGGTCCTATATACTTTTGGTGGGTCCCATGTGAATTTTAACAAATCAAAGAGAGTGTGTTGAAAAGTGTGTTTTAGAAGGTGTGTCGCTAACATTTCTCATTATATAAAAATGCATGGATTATCAAGATTTCTTGCAAGGCACTTGTCATTAAAAAAAAAGATTGCTTGCAAAGTTTAGTCTTTGGTCTACTATATACTACTACTACATTACCAAACTTCCTTAGAATTGACAGTAACTTTAGGTAATTTTATTGTTTCTCCAAGCAGTTCCCGAAGTTAGGGGAATCCTATAAAATGGGTTTGAAAATAGGTAGAGAATTATTTAACCACTGCCTATATGCTAAGAAAGCCGGCATTTGATATTTTCTTTTTGTTATTTTTCCATTTTTTGATAACATCTTTTTGTTATTTTTCTTTTGCACCATTAGATAAGATACATGCACATGAAGATGGTGACATCCTACAGGCACTTGTGACCATTTTTATGATGGCCGCCCCAAGTGTGAGCATTTTAGCCCATGCCACTATATGGTTGAGTTTTTATCAAGAACAAGAACAACAAGTAGAAAATAACACTTGTACTTACTGTTCTATATAAGGGAGCCGCATCAACCGTTTATTCGACATTAAAGTCATAACTAATCACGAGTGTATAGCCCTACTAGTCAAACTTAAGTTAAAGCAAAATAAAAATAAATAAGAGGAAATTTGGTCCCTTACAGAAAATTTGGTCCCTTACAGAATGAACGATCGAGTCCCTAATAATAATTAAAAATAAAAATCATTTGGTCCCTAATAATAATTTAAAAAGAGAAAATTTGATCTAACTTTGACAAAGTCAAATATATTATGTTTTCAATAATATATATATAAAAAATAATTAAAGAACACATTGTACCAAAATTTTCTTTATTTTAGTACGGATATACTACATATTGCTTTAAAGCACAAATATAATATAGATTTGGCACAAAGAGAGGAAATTAATTAAGGAGGGGAAAACATCTGTCACGTGAGATGTTGGCTGTTGGCATTGCATTAGACTTGGACCATTTTCATGAATTGATTTTATTATTTGCCAAATTGCGATATGATTATTATTTGGTTGCTAAAGATGAAATTGGGTCAAATTCCTCAACAAAAAAAAAAAGATATTGGGTCAACCAAATTGCATTATATATTACTCTATGTAACAGCTTGAATACGGAAGATAATCATATATTTTATCTGTACAAAATAAAACCTAAAGTCCCAAACCCACTACCTGCACAGTAAACGATCCACATGAATTCGTATTACAAGTTTAGAAGCAACTTCAACTACACTCATTATTCTATGTCAAGAATATGACTTTGTTGGACTTTTGAAGGGTTTTTTTTACATGCATTATTTTTCACACTTGCTTTTGAATGAAAAGCTGTGAACCACCATTTTTTTTTTGTTTTTTCATTCTAGTTTCTTCACAAAAAGACTTTTTTCAGCTCAAGGTTGACTAATCATAATTAATTTGTGGATGAGGATCCACATACAGCTTTCAAATAATATTCAATTACTAATTACAAAAAAAATAAATTCAATTACTAATATTTTGTTAATTTGAGTGAAACAATACTCAGATGATAATTTATATTTGAGTTTTAATGCGGAAAAAAATACTCCTTCCGTCTTAAATTAGGTGTTTTTTTTTAGTTTTACACGATTATTAAAAAATAATTAGTAGTGTTGATTTTAATGGTATAATGTGTTTTGTTTACTAAAACACATTTATTAATTATAGTTAATGAAGTAGTTAGATGAGTGAAATGTAATAAATGTTAATAGAAAATAATTATAAATGTTATATTGATATTAAAAAAGAGACAAATAATTTAAGAAAAAAAATATTAAAGACACGCGTATTTTGAGACGGATGGAGTAGTTGGCAATATGATATTTTCAAATCTTTCGACTAAGATGAGTCATCATTTAGATTAATAAATCTCAATTCATAATATGAAAATACTTGCCTAATTATAAAGCATTGGCTCAAGCAACTTGTGTTATTGTACCTACTACATGATTTTCTTGTTCCACATCAATGACCCATCATCATCTACTCTAACAACAAGTCATCATTACATATAGCAACAAATTATGTCTTCCATAAAAGAACAAAGCATATAAAAATTGACTGCCATTTGATTCGTGACAAAATGCAGGTAGGAATTTTGCATTTCCTTCCAATATCATCTAAGGAACAAGTTGGAGACATATTGAAAAAGTATTTGTATCCAGGACCTTTCAACGCCTTGCATAGCAAGTTATGAATGATTGACATACATTCTAACTAGAGGGGGATTTTAATTGCAAGGATAAGAAAGAATAGAAGTGTTGCTTGTAATGCAAGTTAGTTGATAACGGTTTTGTGAGTTAGTTATAATTGATAGCAAACTCTAGAGGAATCACAACATGTAGAAATACAAGATCTTAGTCTTTAATAACTAGCTTTGATAATATTAAATATTAATTTCTTTGATCTTTATATTGATGTTCCCTCCATTTTCTTCATTCATGGATCTCAAACTCAACCTTTCACATCGACAAAGATGATCAGCTATCAATGAGATAAATAAATCTCAATGTTATTCATGATATGGAAATACTTGCCAAATAATTGAAAGGTATGGATAAGATTGATTTAAACACTTGAAACGCGAAGGGACATATAAGGTTGATTTAGATAATAACTTTATCTCAACTAAAGATATTATTGTTGGAGATGAATTTCCTGTGGTTACATCTATACTTCACAAATGTATAAAGTGAAAAAACACATAATACTTTTTTTAAAAATAAGGCATTACAACTTTCAAGTTAGATGTGTTCTTAAATGTATAAAGTTTTCTTTTTATTGCTTAAACAAAACTACAAAGGATTGGATTAGGATCCATCGGATCGAGAATGCTTTGAGGAAGGCATGGACCAATTACATGTTCACTAACCTTATCGTAAGCTACAAAAGAAGAAATGTATAAGGAAAGGCCAACAATTTGTGGTTGAGTAGTAAGGAACCAATATGAGATTCTCCATGCTATACTTGTAGTGGGAAAGATTCATGAAATCCTCAAGCCACATTGGTCAATGACATATTCCAAAATGGCTGTTTAACTCATGGTGTATTGTCCTCCTAAATTTTGGCACACCTTGTGCTAAAATTCAGACTTTAGTTATCTTAACGAATTTCTTTAGCCTATAACAAAACAAAATACATGATATCCATTGTATATTTGGTGAACATATAATCATGTTACATAAAAAGACACATACAGTTACGGGACATTGATATGACTATGGTTATATGACACAAATACGGGGACAGAAAGAAAATTTAAAAATCATGACATAACGCAACTATAATAGCACAACACAAAATTATTGATTAAAATCGCGTGTCTTAAATCAAAATAAACAATCCCGTGAGTTTATCTCAGTTGGTAGGAATATTGCATATTATATGTGGGGTTTGGGGTTCGAACCGCACACACTTCACTTCTCCACATTTAAAATATGTGATATCTAGCCACTAGGCTACTTGACCCAAAAAAATAAAAATAAACAAACAATATTGTAAAGTTAAGTTTTATTTTTTACAAATATTTTTTGAACAAGTTTTTTTTTACGAATATTGTAAAGTAATTGTGAAGTAAAGCTTGTTTTTGAATAAGCAAATGTATTAACATAAACCCATAACGATATGATTGAACCATGGTTAAACATTATGTCCTTATCTTTTTACCATAGTTTTAGATGTATTTATGAAACACATCCAAGAACAAGCACCAAGATGTATACTTTTTACAAATTATATAGTCCTACTTAGAGAGTTGAAGGAAGAAATAAATGGGAGGTTGGAGACTTTGAGACAAACATTAGAAATGTATAGTTTTTGCCTGAGTAGAAGCAAGACATGATAGATGGAATGTAATCTTAGCAAGAGGTGAAATGTTTCAACTTAGATGTGAAAGTTGAAGATTATATCATACCACAAGTTACACGAATTAAATATTTTGGATTTATATATAGTACAAAACGACGGAGAAATAGAAAGGGATGTAAACCCTCAAATCCTTCGATGGTTGAAATGGAGAAGTGTCTTGTGTGTTTTATGTGATGTGAAAGTACCATTAAAGTTGAAGGAGATATTTTTTATCAGACAACAGTAAAACTGGCGATGTTGGTAAAGAACCGATATGAATATAAAGTAAGTGTAACAGAGACGAAGATATTGTGTTGGATGTATGGTAAGAATAGAGGAATATAATTATAAATGATGATATTAGAAAAGGAGTTGGAGTAACACATATACTAAGGCTGTGTTTGGCCCAACTTATTTTAGACTTCTGAAATAGTTTTTTGGAAAAGCACTTGATTAAAAAAGCAACTTATTTAATGTGGGTAGAATATGCAAATAAAGTACTTTAAACAAAGTTGATATATGGAGCTTTCTTATATAAGTCAAGCTTCTCGGCAAACAAAATACTCTTCGAATCCCGCTGAATGTGATTTTTTACTAAAGAAAATGTTGGTTTATATTGTGTTTTCATGTGACCATTTATTTATATACGTAAATTTCAACAACAAAAAATTATTTATATACGTTGAGTAAAATTAATAATAATATTATGTACTCTCTTTTTTCATTTTTGTAGTTATAAACTCTTTTTTTTTTTTTTTTAAAAAAAAAAAAAAAAGAGTCCTCTCATATGTATCGTGCTTCTTTTGTTTTTTTTCTTTTCTCTTTTATACTTATAATCTTATAATGATAAATTAATAACCATTGTTTAAAATAAATTTATTAAAAATAAAGTAATACAAAAAAGTATGTTCTAGCTCATGAATTTTATCCATATCTTTAATATTTTTTATATTATTAATAATCTCTTTAGATAAATCTTTGTTTATAAAACATCCTAGACAAATATTAACATTAAAATTTATGAATTTAACTTTTAAATCATGACCTTGAATATAATATTTTTTCAAATTAGTTTTTGATTTTGAAATATTTTATATGTTATAATTTATGATAAAATACGAACTTTAATCACCCCTCCAAAAAAATTTGTTTTTTTTTAGGAAAAAAAAATTGTTATTAGAATATATCTTTTTTTTAGGAATTATTAGAATATATCTATCAAACAACTTTCGACATAAAAATAAGGATTTTAAAGTAGCAATGAACAATTTTTACCAAACAACTTTAACTTTATTTTTAAAGTACTTACTTTTAACTTTAAGCTTAAAGTAGCTTCTACGTCCATCAAAAGTTGGGTCAAACGGACCTTAAAAAAGATGATATCATATGCCCCCGATCAAGAGTACTATTTTTCTCAAAAAAGATAAATTATAGGAATTCTAGTTTGTATTGGTCATATTCTAATATACAGTAACATTTATTAGCTTTACAGTACAAGCATGTGATATTTAACTTTATTTTTGATAGAAAAGCATGTGATATTTAATAGGTGAGATATCATATGTGAGTGCATGCCTTAAAAAAAAAAATAGTAATGATATTTGTACAATCAATATGTGACAACATTTATGACAACCCTCATTTTATCTCTTTTTTTATTGGTTAAAAACAATAGAGAGAAAAAAAAAAGTTAAAATATAATGTGAGTATGAGAGAGATGGTTGTACAAAAGTTATCACAAAATGGTTGTATAAATATCATTTCTCTGTAAATATTAACAGGGACATCAAAAATACGTTAAATTAAGATTTCCAAGAAAGCTACATCAAGCCATGTGCTTCACTTATATGATGATGTTGATGATGATGTTGATGATGATGATGATCATAATAATAATAATAATAATAATAATAATAATAATAATAATATAACAACTATCAGCTTAATTATTTATTTATTTTTATATAGCATCCTCTCTTTTTTTATAAGTGGGTATCAAGCTAAAGTTAATTCTAGTCTTTTAAAGATATATTTAGTCGATTGTAATTTCATCAGCCCAACCTTCAACTACATGTTACATATAACCCAGAAAAAAGACTTAATCATTACTGGTTGGGGAAAGAAAGAATAAATAACTACTAACCTAAAGATGCAATCCCTCAATTGGGAATTTTTAAATAAGACTTTTTCCTAGTCCAAGAGAATGCTAGCTTTCTAGTTGGAGATGGGGCGAATAGGGAATTATATATATGTTGCCTAATTGGACATTTATTGATACTACATAGCTAAGCTAGCTGATAAAGTTTAACCATACTAAATTAGTAGCTAGTTTAGATTTGAATTTTAAATAAGATTACTGACCCCTCGTGTGATAGCAAAGATATAAAGATATTATATATTAAGTTTTATATTAAATTTAATTTATCTCTACAAAATCGATACGTAAAGTGAGAAGTATTCATTAGTCACTATTTATAAACTTGTGTTTAGATCATACTTCATATAATGTAACTTATAATACATCATCTGACGTTCAGGGTTAGACATTTGGAATACAATGTTAATAGTCTGACTGATATAAGATGATTCAGCAAAACTTGATATATTATATATTCCATTATTTTAAGGTGTGATACTCAGAGTAAAGTGGAGAGGGAATCAAGTAAAGATGAGTAGAAGGTTAAAGTCTATACATAGGAATATAACAATATCAATATGAGCATCGATCATTTTCAATAGGGAAGACGCGTGCGGTGTGAAAAGTATAGAATAAAGTGTAGTTTTAGACGTGAACTTGATGGCTTAGCTTTAAGATCAGATACTAGAAATTAAAATCCCGTGTGGTTCAAGAAATGCTAAAGAGATGCAAAAGGTTCAAGGGTCACGAAAAGAAGCATGTATAGCTATAGCAATTTGCAAGCTAATTATGCACCCCATTGGTAGCTTTTAGTATTTTCTATATATAAATTAATGTCTAAGAGTTTCTTTTGCATGTCCTACTACCAACTATTCACGGTAGAGGTAGAATAGAAACATGACCACTTGTCATTTTAATGCTATAAAAAACGACAGCTTCAAATTTAGGCCCCACATGAAGAGAAGATACGGGTAGCTTGTGTGTATGGAGGTATAAGAAGTTGCGTGAAACTCCTTTCAAAAAAAAAAAACAAGAAGAAGAAGAAGTTGCGTGAAATATTTACCTTATGGCCAATGACAAACTATTGTAAGAAAAAAATTGAGTGCATTGAGTTCTCCTTAATTGATACCGACAATATAACAATAATATAATGATAGTTTTTTTAGGGAAGAATATAATGATAGTTGAAACTTTTTTTTTTCTTGACAAATGATAGTTGAAACTTGAAAGTAGATGGAAATGCGCCTAGGATGTAATTGTGCTAAGTTAGCATAATATACTTAAAGCTTGAGTTATAATTCCTAATATATTTACGGGTTTGTCTAATATGTTCAATATTGCACATGTTAAATTCACTGAAAATGAAAATTTTGTATTGAAAAACAACAATTATTTATTGAAAAAATTATATTTAAAATTAAATGCACAAGTTTTAATGCAATTTTTTTTTTAACTTCTTAGCATGTACAAAATTACACATGATAAAAAAAACCATATACTTGTTATTTTTTCAGAAATTGTGGCTAACCTAACAAGTTTGTCATAATTGAGGAGAGTCAAATTGAATTTTTTTCAAATTAAAATTTTAACAAATTGCTGAAACAGAAATATGTTTTATATGTGAAAAACTCAAATCTTGAGAAATCCATAACTATTTGTTTTTCTTTTGTGTGAACCGAGTGTTCTTTGTGTTAATTGTAGAAATTAATTTCTCATGTCATATGAAACCAAAATGGATGGCAAAGTTTTGTCAAGAAATTTAACACCGATGCATTCACATGTCTCGATTCGAACTAAAAACCTCGTATTTCGTTTTGATAACTCAAAGATTTGGTCATTCTAAAAGAAAACTCAAACTTTGTGTTATCGAGTATTCTTGATTTATCTTGAATTAATTCCAAAGAAACTCAAATGTTGGTTATCCTATATTAATTAATCGTTTCGCATATTTCAGTTTTCTTAAAAAAATTATTGTACCGGAAACCAATGTTTCTGGAAATCTATTCCAGGAAAGTGCATGCAGAAGAAAATATCTAAAAACTTGGGCAAAAAATTGTGTCAAATGAGAAAGGACAGGTGGGATAGAGATTTAAATAAAGTGAATGTTGGACCATGAAGAAAGTTTTGGGATCATCACTAGGTCAAAAACAGCTACACAAGTGAATTGTACACGGTATGTTTATCGAAAACCTAAAAATGTTAAATATATGAGTTCTTTCGCTCATATGTTATTCAACGTTTATTTTTCCCATTTAGTGGGGAACTCCTAACTTGTCACAACAATGTAGGGGTATGAAGACCAACAATGTGGAAGCAAACAAAACTGCATGTTCTACTTTTAGTTTTGGGACTATATATCATTCCAGGTTACATTGTCTTTGGCCTACTTCAATCTTGACTTATCTTTCACTCCTTTCCTTTCTTTCACTAGCAGTCCATTCCAGTAATCAATATCACATATAATTTGGTCAAAAGCAAAATGCATGATCTTTTATTACTATCATTCACAATTCAATGGGAACTCTCGATTGGCTCTTATCTTGGACAGTGGACACTGACATAAAGCACCCACTTGTTTAATGATCATTCAGATTAGTTTACTGTCATCATCAAACAAAACAATCAAATTACCATGGCCCAAAAGGAGGAGAAACAAGTAATTCCCCACTTTTATAGACAGTTTTAAGAAAAAAATTCAGAAAATAAAAAACAATATATAGTGAGAAGAAAAAACATTGTATCATGTTAAGAATATGCAGCATTAGTCATTATGAGTTTATATATGATCTACAGTTGGCGATAATGTTGGAAAACAAGGAGGCTAGGAGTTTTTATTTTTTTAACAAAAGGATGCTAGGAGTTATGCACCATTATTCATTATGAGTTTATATCTCATTAGCATTTCTCATGGTTTAAAAAGGTAAATTATCATGAGTTGTTAATTACATTTTCCACATTTCTTATATTTTTTTGATGATTTTTGTGTTCCTGAGTTGCTAATTACATATTACACATTTCTTATATTTTTTGATGATTTTTGTGTTTATCTTAATTTAAAAAATTCAACCGAGATAAATAAAATCTAATTTGAAATTGTTATTGTGAGATTGAATTTAGGTACTGCTTTAAAATTCGACCGAGATAAATAAAATCTAGTTTGAAGCTGTTACAGTAAGACTAAATTTAGGTATGACTCAAACAATTCAACCAATATGAACTTATTTTTTGCAACAATGTGAGTGTAATGAGAGTCAAAGGGATACATGAGTTGAATTTGAGTTCAAGCATTTTAAGAGGAATGGGTGATGGAGTGAACGAATATCATAAATATTCTGAAATTCTACACATTGTCCACAAGGTGAGGTTTCTTGGATTTTTTTTTTTCTTTGACAAATATAGTTCAAAAGATTCACAAAATTTATCTAGAGGATTGAATCCAATAATTTCATCTCAGGATATCAATTACTTTGTGGGAATTATCGTACACTTTGCAAGCGAATGCAATATGAAATATAATATTGTTTACAATCCAGGTTCAAGCCAAATCAAGAAATTAACAGAATGTCCAAGGGAGTAACATTGAGCAAAGGGATAATTAAAAATAAATGGATGAATACAAGCTAGAAGACCTCTCTCAAACTTGCTTTAAACTTCACTCACTATTTGGACCTAGATATGAGTTTGATAACATTGGCAAAATGTTGGAATGATGTTTGGTGGTACAAGCGCATCGTTTCCAAGTAAAATCAGGTTTCAAACTTAAACATATTATAGGTCAATATCATTCTCCTTTTGAAGGCAACAACTTCATCGAAACATTAGAAGTTTTGATTTCACAAAAGTTAACCAAGGTTTTCGTACATGAGAAATATGTACCTGGTCGAACTTTTGAGACATCAAATTACTCGCAATATGTAAATATTAAATATACAGTAGCAAATGCTAAAGTGACATGTTCAAAAAGATTTGCCCACCGCAACTTCAACACAACTAAGCACATAGTGTTTTCCCTCTAACCACTTGGGAGCAATATGTAAACAGATTGCAAACAAGCCTCGTTGGCCTTTCATGCATACAGTGTTTCATCAGTGCCTTGAACGGTTTCTTAGCCTGAAATGTCAACTTTCTGAATCAGTAAATCATGATTGAGATGATGAGGAACAAACCTCTGAGGCACAGGAAAAGAGAGACATTAATTTCACCTGGGAGAACGAGAATAAGGAGAGCGTGAACGAGGCGGAGAACGATTGCGAGAAGGGGACCGAGAACGGATGTGAGAAGGGGACCGAGAACGGGAGCGAGAGCTTGAGTGATATCTTCTGGAACCCCTGCTTCTACTTGGACTTCTACTACGCCTGTACCTTCTGCAGTTAATCATAATATTAATTAAACCAGAGGATAACAAAGCAAGGGCTTGCAAAAATAGCATAATTTTATTAATGGGTAACCATTCACTATTCCATTTTGCTGAGAAGTCCTGACACCTTAATGGTTAAGGGTGTTCCGATAAAGTTACACAGATTACAAATCCTAGAGTACACAATGTGTGATAAAATACCTTGGTGGGGAACGACTGTAACTCCTGCTGCGGCTGCGACGTCTATACCTACTCAATCGACTAGTTTCAGCAAGCTTTTCTTGCCTCTGTCGCTCCTGTTCTCTTTTCTTGGCTTGTTCTGCAGCAGTATCTTTTTTGACTGCAAAAGAAAAATAATGCTCTACATCAGAAAATGTTGAAGTTTATTTGATTTGCAGTTGAGATAAATTATTCAAACAGTCATACTTTGTTTGTTCAGTTGCTTATTCATGATCCTTTTAAGTCTCTCTTGGGGTGTTTCTTTCTTCTCCCCTGGTTGAGGTTTTAAGATCCCTCCAGAACCACTTGCCTTTAACTTTGCTAGTGCTGAGCCTGAAGGTGTGCTGTGGAAAAGAGAATAGCAATAAGCGCATATAAATAAAAAAATAAAAAATTCAGATATTTTAAAAGAAGCTGAAACAAATATCCCATTGCAATAATAAATTCCGAAAGAAAAAAAAATCTGAGAAAAAAAGGATATAGAATAACTTTACGGTATCAATGATCGAATGGCAGTATTAACTGTTTAGTGAATATAGAATGAATTCTGATGCAAAATTTAACGGCGAATAGAGCATGCAATGTTAGACAACTGACACAGAATACCGAGCCCTGCATTTGGAGGGTGTAATGTGGGATAATGGAGCAAAAGAACCGACCAGCTGTGGACATGTCAGCCAAGGGGGGGTCAGCTGGTAAGGAATTGTTGCAATTATTATGTTTATTTTTCAAAAGGTTGTTATTCTGTTCTGTTGTTTCTTCGGCATATTTTTGTGGTTGTTTTCTCTTGTTATCTGGCATTGGCGGAGGAGACAATTTATCGGGAACCTTGAATTATCTCTTGAGGGAACTTGTTTGTTTTATGGAAACAGAAAACACTTCATTTGCACGAGCTTAGCTCTGGGGATTGATGTGTATGGATTTGCTGAATCATTTCTAGACACCTTTAAGAATGCAATGAATTTTTTTTCCTAAACAATATAGTTCTACCATTCCTAACAGATGAAACCACAAAAACCATTTTAATAGAGAACTCTATTCACATTCATATATACACTGTTGGGTGATGGTATACCTTACGGGTGGCTTCAAGACTTTAGCGCCTTTATCAATAGATACACCAGAAGCAGGATCGACATGCAATGCTTCGAGTATACAACCAGATGATGACCTGCAATACAGTAGAGGTATCAGATAAAATAATTGTAATATTTACATGCAGCTACAGGTAATTATGCAAAATTCATTTCAGGGAACATTGAGCTCCAAATAGGAAGCATCCTCCATCTTCCTCTTGGCAGTTACCCTGACAATCCTAGTCATGATCTATTCTAAAACCAAATATATTTGGCTCAGGAAACAATATGGGTGATATGCTGCGCAGAGAAAAGACTGTCCAATCAATCTTGGCAATAATTAAAGGTCCAGTGCTCCGACCGGTTTAATGTATCAACTCGAGATGTGGGAGATCGCGGTGGAGAAAATCCTTCAAGCCTGGTTCCATCTGCTTCTCCAGAGCCCCCAAATTCAGTTATGTATTCTATTTTAGGAGTCTTTGGTTTGTTTCGGAGAATATCGTCAGAATGACTGCTCCGTGAATAACGCCTTGCATAGGACGGGGAGTAGGACCGTGATCTGGACCTTGACCTGCATATTGAAAATGTCAGAAATACCAAATAAATTCTCCTTCACGAGAAGAATGAGTAAAATGGAAAACGCATATGTGTTCAAGGAGTGCTAATGCTATACCTTCTAGAACGAGAATAAGCTTCGTAAGTAGGACTTTGCCTTGATTCCCTGCATGTATATATTGAGTCAACCATTAAGACTAGTATGCAAGAATAATCCGCTATCCATTTGTCAGTGGGAGCACAATTTCAGATATTCTTCGTTCAATCGGAAGCAGAGAAATATCAATATTTTCTACCGGTAGGGGTCATGATGTAGCACACGAGTTCCAGGTATCCGTGTAGCTTCTCGCTCTCTCTCCCTTTCAACTTGAGAGGCCTTCCTTCTTTCCTTACGACTCAGTTTCCTCTACAAAATTTACAAGATATACCAGTCAGTCAAAAATATCCTACATGGTAACCTTAAAATATCAGCAAAAATATTATTCATTCTTATCATGAACATTTCCACTTACAATTGCAGGATCGCCTTTGATTATCTCCTTTTGCCTTTTTTGTTCCTCTTTGGCTTTCTTATCCATGTAAACAAGCCAACCATACCTTTTGACCCCATATTCTTTTGCAATTATCTCCATCCCTTCATCATTGCTATCATCACTATTAAAATCCTCATCATCCTCGTCGTCTTCATCTTCCTCATCATCGTCATCTGAAATCTGAGATTCCTCTTTACCATTTCCGTCATATGAAAACCCAACCTGTGAGTAAGATCCTTTGGTTGCAGCAGGCTGTGACACATTAGATCTACAAATGAAACATGAAATCAAACAGATAAGTTTATATGTTACAAAGTGTGCAAACAACACATCATATAAAGCTGCAAATTATAGATCTACGAACCAGTTCAGACCAAGCAAGAATCAATAGACAAATTCAAAATCAAAAGATATGATAACAAATTCACAATCAAATAACAAGCTGAAGAATCAAAAAGTCCGAAATTACTACATAGAGAAATAGACGATTATGGTTGGAAGGAGTTCCCCTTGTTAGAGTTGGACTAAACTTTGTAGAGCTAATTTTCAGCTCATCTAAGCTGTGGCTTCATTCACCTCATCAGCCTCTTGGATTCATAGCAAACTTACAACATATTTGCGTGTGTTATATGGTTTGTGACTGTCTATAATGAGAACAATGGAGCTGATGTATATTTGGAGTCAAGTGTTACCACTGAGGATAATAGTTTGTACAGAACCAACCCTTGTCATTTAACGGTTGTATTTTGAATATTTGCAAAACATTGAACCACTGTCCTTTAGGCATAATGAAAATTGATTATAATGTTTCAGAATCACCTGAGTAAGTAAGTTTCTGATAAAAAAAGAATCACCTAATTTTACAAGAAACAATTTTCTAGGCGCATTAACTCAATTCTGAGATCTAGAGTTGTAAAACTCAAACAATTCTACAAGATAACTCGAGAGTTTGACAATAATGGAAATAATGACTCAAAATAATCAGTAGTGCATGGAAGCACAATATTGTTAGTATATGTTGCTTAACCATCTAACTATTTGCATTAAGAGCAAAAAACAAACCCAGAACCAACAGCTATTTACAATTTTATTTTTACACACCATGCATATAAAGATATATGGATACATCAATGCTTTGCTCAGATATGACATGAAACAGTCAGTTAAAACTGAATGAAAAGAATATCCCAACCTGTCTGATGCAAATGGAGCAGCAGCCTTGGCCTCCATCTCTAGATTTACATGTTGCAAAGCGTCCTCATCGGTAACTGTTACCATTAAAAACCAAGTTTGTAAATTTAGCTGCGAAAGTAATCCCTGGATGTCAGGTTGGCCTCAATTCTAGAACCTTTTCCGTTCTATGGCATTATTATCAGGAAAAAAGAATATTGAAGAGAAGAAATACAAAAAAACCACAATAATCAAACTGTTTATATTATGAGAATCAAACTCGTTGTCAAGAAATAAAGAAGTACCGACATCCTCTACGCCGATGCTTTATTAAATCCCGATAACGCTCAAAATTAACAAACTCTTCTAATTCTTCTTCCTCTTCAGACTTTTCCTGGACACGCCTAAAACTACTATCCCGAATGAAATCCAGCAGAGCACGCCCATCAAATCTGCAATAGCAGTCGATTATTTACTATTATTAATTAAATCAAATATATAAAACAAAAATTCACAGAAACAGTAGAAAAACAGCAGACCTGTCAATCAAAATATCTTGTTTCCCATTCCAGGGTATCCTGAGGAAAAAATGAATTATAAGATCAATTGTCAACCATAAACGAAGTATATGTTTTACTAACAAAAATTCAGAGGATACATTTTTTTAGATAAACCAAGAACTTGCAATACTTCAAAATGCCAAATCCCAACTAGGTTTCCACCCCAAAGAGAAGGGGCGGGGGGGAACCCAAGCAAAAGTAAGAAAAGTGGAAAATAGGAAAATTAAATCTATCTACAAAGAATTCTTGCCTGACAAAGTCAGGAAGAGAATCCCACTAAAAAACGCCGGACAAGGAATGCCCATGATTAGCTAACCTATCGGCACAATTATTCCATTCTCTTTGAATATGAGAATAGATGAATTGAAAGCCTTTTAGCTTGATCAAACAATTATTTTAATTGTTTCTGAACCTCCAAGGTACGGCAGCAGAGTTTGAGAAAGCTTGAATAGCCACCATTGAATTACTCTAAATCCAAATTCTATGCCACCCTTTCATCAATGCATAGAGGAGACAATTTACGCTTTTACCAATTAATGGAAGAAAAAAACCAACTTAATTACACTTTTGGTCACTCTATTTCATCATGTACACAGAAATAGTCCCTCTTTTCTTAAATCAAATTCTTTGGTCCCTAAATTATTACATTTGCTTCAATTTTGATCTCAGCCCTTTTTTTTGGCCAGAAAATGGTGATTTTGGCACAAAAGTGGTAATTTAATGTTCCAATTTTGATCATGGATAAAAAAAATTCACTATTGATGCCAAAATTCAAACTTTTGGGACCAAAAATTATCACTTTAGGGCCAACACACTTGATCAGGTACATAATCGCAACAAATGTGATAATTGATGGACCAAAAAGTTCGATTTAAAAAAGAGTGGACCATTTTCGTGAGCATGATGAAATAGGGACCAAAAGTGCAATGAAGCAAAAACAAAATGATAGGGTAAACCAGAAATGCATATCGATTAAATCACCTCACTCATTGTACTAAAATTAAGATCCAAACATACAATAGCATCAACAAAAAAATTATCTTTGCATAACATTTCAAACTAATGAGCTTATTTTTTTTCTCCCCTTACGTTGAATACATCAAATCCTCCAGAATCATTGGAAATAAACAATTAAATTATCTTCATTTGAAGTACGAACCATCTAAAAGATCCTAAATTACACAATTAATCCCAAATTATAGAATCAATTTTAAAAATTCTATTTTTTCACGAAAAGTAAAAATATAACGAAATAAAAAAACGAGAAGAAATGGAATAGAGAAACTAACAATCCTTGTTGATCTTCGGTGGCTTGATAAAGAGCATCATCACGATAAGCACGAGAACGAGAGCCAACAACTTGAATTGATTGCATAGGATCACCACGACGTTTTGCAAGGTAAACGGCACGTCGTTGTGCTCGCTTTCGAGCAGCATCCATCATGTCGTGAACCTTCTTCTCCGACCTTCTTGCCTCATGCCACATCTTCCTTCAAATTCTTCCAAATTACAGAGTAATTGAAAAAGAAAACCCTAATTTTGATTTCGATAGTTTCGGGGGATTTGATTTCCCACCAACCCGATGAATGAATGAATTTCACTGACAATTGAGATTGATTTTGTTTTTTTTCTTTCAAGAACAAACAATGATGTTGTTGGGATTTCTTTCTTGGGCCTAGATTTACCGATAGGTATTAGGTAGTATCTGACGCCCAATAATAATGTTGCTGTCATTACTTTACTCACCCTATAATTTTTCGCGTATCATATTCGGATTTTAAAATAAATAAATAAATTAGAAAAGTAAATAAATAAATTAGAATGAAGTGAACAAATAAATTAGAATAAAGTAAATAAATTAATTTGAATAAAAGTGAATAAATTAATTAGAATAAATTTAACATTTACGTTACTTAACTAACGCAGTATTAGTTAAGTTGCGCAGAATTAAACATTTGCATTACTTAATCGACACAAGGATATTTTCAGTATTTCAGTTGGGCGCAAGCAAAACTTGTTGGATGAAGAGCATAATTATTCCCTCTATGTTGCCTAGAAGCAGTCATGTCACTTATTGTTGGAGTATTTTCTTTAATTTATGGTGTCGTCCGAGAGCAACTATTAATTGTTTAAAGAGCAAAGTTTTTATGAGACGTGATATATATACAACCAAAATCCAGACAACATTTTCAACATCATATCCTATAACATTGTGAGTGCATACAAATCGAAATCGGTTAAAAAGTATTACAAGTTGTACAATTTGATTGTTCATAATTGTTTCTCATTTTATATTACCTTTGTTGACAAGTTCCATTTTAAATTTGAAATATGACAATATCCATGTATTCTTCTTTGCATGACTTCATTGTGAAAGAGTATTTGGTGCGTTGTTCTAATTAATTGAGTGTGTGCGTTTTTTTAATGAGATTCAGTTTGTATTTGTTGAATACTTGGATCAAGACTATGTTTGATAGCAGCATGAGAGTATCTTTCCAAAATAACGAGACTTGCACATGAAAAAGACGACTATGTACATATAAACCCATATTCAAATTAAAAAAAATTATGTCAGATTATAATTCGGTTGCTTTCATGAGTAAGAATTTATTAATACAACTGTTTTAGAGTATCATTTTTTATATGCAAATGTGCTGATATTTTTATTTTATTTTATTTTATTTTTTGACAAAAATTAGTTTGTTAAAAGGAGGAGAAAATGTTATTAGCAAGGATGGAACCGAACCAATATAGTTTGTATGCAACTCATATATGATTCAATTCAAACTATTGAGATACTCTTTTAAAAAAATATATCACTCATAAACATTTTATTAGTTTGTTAAAAGGAGGAGAAAATGTTATTAGCAAGGATTGAACCGAACCAATACAGTTTGTATGCAACTCATATATGATCCAATTCAAACTATTGAGATACTCTTTAAAAAAAATATCACTCATAAACATTTTATAAACTTCAAAACATTATTTAAAATTATGATTAATTGTATATATACCAAAAGTCATTCACAGATGGTGTTTCAGTTAGTATTTTGGTGTAAATAAGATACCGTTATCTTCAGTGGCGGGTCTTGCTCAAAATGTTAGGGGGAGCCGCGAAAACTTAAAAATGGATTAACCAAATCTCTGTTATTATACATACATAAAATATTTAAATATTTATATAGAAATCATATTATATATAATACATTGAAATAAAAAATAATAGGTGGAAAACTTTATCGAGAAGTCAAGTTGCTCTGCGCCATAGCCATGAGAAATCACCAGTCTATAGCTTCTTCTTTTTTTAAACAAAGTCCACACTCTACAAACTAAAACTATTTTGGGGATTATGAAAAAAACACACAGAGAAGCAAAAGATATCAAGTTGGCAAATGGAGAGAGGGCAAGACAAGCAACAAAGGCACACAAATATCAGTTGCTAAAATAGGAGAACAAAAGTGCAACAAAACAAATAATCAATAAAGAAGATATGCAGTTGGGCTGTTGAGTTTTTTTATTGCACATATTTGAAATTGATTGGAGTTTTGGGGTTCATAAATGTCTTCTTCTTAAGATGGTTGTTGACAATGTTGTTGCGTCCATGGCGGTGGTTGATGGTGTGTATCGCAACCATGACGATGATTGATGATGTGTGTTGCGGCATTACGACGTGATTGATTCACGTGATTGAGAATATACTGCAATTACATAGTGATTTGAGAAGGAGGCATAGCGAGAGAGAACATGCTCACAGTCGCAGAGGGTGAGCGGCTGAGTGCTGCAGTTGTAGTATACGAAAGTAAAATAAATATTGGGGGCGGGGGG